>ENA-OFCD01001210-OFCD01001210.1-metagenomes-genome-assembly--contig:-NODE-1210-length-13720-cov-4.126747_pt1 | contig 13720 bp, 15 predicted proteins | sample MGYA00153392_OFCD01 | MGnify analysis MGYA00153392 | reverse complement strand
CAAGCTGCTCAGTAAATTCAACCCCGGCGTGTCTCACACTCGTTGACAGGTTCCGGGATCCGAGCGGTCACGTTGACCGGAATGCGCATTTAGTGTGTCGTCCGCCATCTTCTTCATGCGCCGGATCGGGTGATTCGTCGGCACTCGCGACTCAGGGACATCGGGACATCAGCATCAACATCGACGCCTGCTTCGTGTTTTCGCCTCGCATGACACCGTTAGATCACACTGCGATCCGCGTGTCGATCCCATCGAGCGCGACTTTTTTCAGCAGCTTGTTAGATATCGTCCACACCGTTCGGCGTGAAACAATGCAAACTGCCAATGGCTCGGGCAGCAGCACGGCATTGGGTACTTGGTTGGCACAACCCCCAATGGCGAGATTCCATGTCCCCCACTTCGAACACCTGGCAGCGAATGCTATCATCTTGCGAGCCGTTCCATAGAAAGTTACCGACGCAATTATTGACCCAGTGCCCCGACACATCCACTGAGCACGTGTATGTTTGCTTGTTCAGGATACCGTGAGCGCAAACACCAAACGGTCTGGATGCCGAACGCCCGGTACAGGAGGGTCCTTCGGTCCACGATGGACAGGCGCCGCAAGCACCACCACAAAGCGCCCCCGGGACGGCAGTAGTCGGACATGGACCGGAGGGAGTAGTGAGGGGAGCACCGGTGAAGTTTGACTTGTCCGCGTATCGACAAGCCTCGTTGCCCTGGGAGTGGAGCGCTGAGCAGACCCCATATGGCACACACACGAGTTTGTTGGCGTCTCGTTGCATGCACGCATCCCCGTCACGGCACGCGTAACAAAGGTCGAGACCGTCACCATTCGTCATATCGCTCCAACAAGCTCCAGTCGGCTCGGGAGCCTTGGAGACGGTGGCGACGGAAGAGCAACCCGTACCCGGACATTGATCGGGCGTGAGCAATGGGCAGGAGCCCCCGCAAAGCCGCACTCCGTCGGGGGCACACGGTTCTATCGAACCGTCCCTCCCAGCGCTGTCACGGTGCGCATCATCAAGTGCGCTGTCATCGTCGACCCCGGAATCGCGAGTGTCCACTACTCCCAGTTCCGTCTTGCCTCCACATGCGATTGGTATGAGGAAGCCAACCACTAGAGGGATGCTCAGCTTGGTTACTTGCACTTCCCTCCTCCAGGAAGAGATGTAGCCATCGCTTGGCACTGAGCCGTAGGGACGCACTTGCCATACTGGTCGGCAAGCACTTGCCCTGGCGGGTCCACAGTAAATGTGAAACAAGATTCACCCGGACTAGTGCAGGGCTTCGAGCCGTCCGCGTAGCACAGACTGGGAGGCGCGATGCAGACACCGTAGGGGTGGAGTGGGGAGGGACCCAAACATCGCTCCCCAGGATTGCAGCCTGCGCACGCCCCGCCGCAAACCGCAAAACCATTGAACTTGGGGCAGCTAGTTGGCTTTGGGATCGGGTCGCCCGTCCAGGTCCCTAAGTCCGCGTAGCGCAGCCGATTGTGGTCCACATACTGGCTGGCAAGAACGCCGAAATTGTAAGGGACACAGGATAGGCTAAGTGCGTTAGGCCGTTCGAGATAGCAAACCTGCTGATCACCACAGCCGAGCCAACACGGGTCGCCACTGAACGCGTTGAACGTGTTGCTACAAATTCCCAAGGAGCCAGCGTCTGAGTATACGCACTGGTCGCATCCCGCAATACCACTCGGGCACTCAGATGACCCTCCGCACACTCGATAACCCTCGGGTGTTGAGCATTTCGTAAAGCCTGCGTCGTTTGCTACGAATTCATCCGCTCCGTCGAGGATTTGACCATCGGGCGCCCCATCCGGGCCCGCTTCTTTTTGCCCAACCGACTCGACACTTCCGCCACACTCAAACATGAGACAAGCGAAGATGCATGTGCGGGAAAGCATCGCTCAATTTCCAATAGCGAGCGTCCCCAACGACCGCACGGCGAAGCTCCGCAGACCCCCTTTGAGGAACACTTGTTGGCGTCCGCAGAATGTAGTCTGTTGGCCAAGGTCAACGGTGGCGACATACAGCGCGTACATGGGGTCTGTGATGTCGGCTTGATCGAACCACACGAGTTCCAGTGCATCAGGGTAGACCTCAAAGCGCTTGGCTCGGAGAATGAATTGTGCGCAGTTTCCGGCAGGGCATCGAACATTTGATGCATCGGCTTGCACTTCACATACCCAGTTGTTGGGATCATCGGCCACGTTTTGGAGAGTGGTCACATCGCCTGGCGCCCAACCAAGCAACGGACCCGCGTTACCTATTGACGCTCGGACGATGTTCCGCGCCGTTACGGTCTTGTCGTTGCCGCTGTCGCACGGTGCGAAAGTCTGGCGCTGGAGCTTGGATGCCGCAGTGTTGATGGAATCGCGGGCGGTCACATTGAGAGCGTTGTCCCACGCTGCCGGCACGCCATATAATTGCGGGAGAGCCAGGGTATCCCCAGGCAGCGGCGTGGCCGTGATACGCCCGTCCGTAAGCGCAATGTCATACTCGATGCTTCCGATGAGGTCGATGTCACGGGAGAAAGGAGGGACTGCCGTGCCAGTGCCAATTACTTCCGTGAAGAGGAAAAACCCTCGTCCAGGGCTGATGAATCGAGGAGCGAGCCGCAGAAAGCGCACCGAGAGGTCAACGCTCGTCACTTCACTGTGCTTCTTGATGACCTCTTGGCTTACCGTAGGAATGAGTTGGTTCAACTTTGAATTTAGTAGATCAAACACTCCGGTCTTACCTGGCGTGACGAACGGCAACTCGAAACTGCAGAGTCCTGGGTGCACGACGAGCGCGGTCTTGACACTTCCGTTGCCGGTAGGATCGCTTGCCGGCGCTGCTTGATCACCGTTGGGCCAAAAGTCCGAGCTGGTTAGGGAGAAAAGTTCAAACCGCTGCGAGTTAAAGCCTGGAGAAGGGGGATACGAAATAATAACATCTCGTCCAACCACCGGCACTGCTACCAGCGCGTCCCAATCCTGTGGAGTATTGCTAGTGCCAATAAACGCTAGACTGGCGTTCATATCTGCGACGTCGGAAGAGAAGAGGTGGCCTCGACTGCATCTACCGGTTGTTGAAGCGTGTGAGCGATGTTCGGAAGGTTCGACGCGAAGATATCGACATTCAGCGGAAGCGACTCGGTCGGAACGGGGAGCATCTCGAAGACGCCATTTCCGGTCGTCAAGCCGTAGTCCGTCTGGTTAATCGTGGTGAGTGAGCGTATCAGGTTGAAGCTTGCGACGTCACCATGGAAGAAGCGCAGCTCAGACGTTGGAACAGGCGGGTCTTGCCTCGGGTTGCAACACAACCAGTATACGGCGAAACCGACGGCCACCGTGCTCCCGAGTTTGGGCATTCTTCGCATGGGCTCCTCTTTCCAGCAAATCGTAGTTTGTAGGATGAGGCTACAGAGTCGGCGTTCACTGGCAAGCGACAACTTAGGTAAATCAGAGCCACGGGAACGCGTCCAGCGGCCACCCTGCCCCAAACCCCTACAGGGGAGCGCAAGTAGGTCAAAGCGTAGGCGATTTAAGGAGGTTTGTCGAGGCGTACCGGAGCGCTTGAACCTTCGGGCGGCCAGCGGCGCGGCTCGATTCGGTGCGAGCACCTCGGGAACGGGTCAATATATCCCGAAGTCGACCCAAGGTGGCCCCCGCGAAAAGACGTGGCCTTCGGCGGTGTTCAGGCCGCGTGGTCGCCGAGGGTAAGTCGCCAGATGACAGCGGTCTTGTAATAGGGCGCCCTCGCGGGAGCTCGCACCGGTGGCTCGTTCGGCTCTCCAAGGTGACGGAGAAGCGCGCCACGCTCTTGGGTCTTGCACGAGCGCGCCGAGCTTCATGCGGCCCTCGCACTTGGGGTACTTCTCCACGTCGATTGCGAACGCCCGACGCGAGCGCAAGAAAGGGGATCGACACCGGCGGAATGGACCTTACATTGCGCGCGCGCCGTTCGCAGTTGCCTCGAGCCTGCCCCGCGCCGTCGTAGTTGCTGACCCTCCATCACTCGGTCACTCGCGCGCACGCGAGGCCGTTGTGGCGCAGCGTGCGACCCCCCTCGAACAGTCGTGGGGAGCTCAGGACCGGGGGATGGCGAAAGTGGGATGCGCTCGTGCGTTGAGTGCAAATCGTAACTCGATGGGGCCGCGGCAAGACCGCCGTTCTGTTTCGGCTCGACGACAACATCGCGTTCCATCGCCTGCTCCTTGCAGCCGACGAGCGGGGAATCTGCAACGCGATTGGCGAGAACGCACCTAGACTCACGCTCGATGGCACCCTGGTCACGCGCTGCCGTCTGGGCGCTACCGTTGCTCGCGTGGCTCGGGTGGTTTGCGTACTGGGGACACGATCTGCGAGCGGAGCAGAACGCAATGCGCGACGAGGCCTTCGAGCCGGGCCAGAACCTCTCGGGGTGCCTCGACTTCGCTCTCGACAACTTCTCGACGCCGAGCGCGAGCGAACGTGCCAAGTGCCAGGAGCGGTTCGTGAACGACGAAGCGGCCCTCGTGCAGAAGAGCTCCGCGCGCTCACGGCATATCCGCCTTGACCGCTGGCTTCTCGGGCTCGGCGCTGCCGCGCTCCTCCCGTACTTCATCCTCGTGCCTCGTCGTCGCAGGGCGGGGGTTCGCGCGTGGCTCATCGTCGCCGCCCTCGGGACCTTGCTCGTAGTCGCGGCGCTCGCCGCCGTGATTACGGGAATGCCGCACTCCGATTGATGGCTTGGGCCGACGAGACTGGCTTGATCGGTAGCCAGCGTGATCCGATTGATCCCACCTTGATCCGATCGCGAACTGCCCCGATAGGAACAGAGAAACCCTAGTCTTATTATATATATATTCTCTCTGATCCTATTGATCCTATCTTTAGAGAGAGAATAGAGAGCTGTGGAGTACAGAGTAGATAACCTGGAGGGTATGAGAGACCAGGTTTCGAATGGGATCATGGGATCAGAAGCGTAGATGTTGAGAGTCATTGGTTTTTCTCTGTTCCTAAGTCCAGTGGCAGATAGGATCACGCGGCCTCGGCGCGGATCGGCCGTCGATAGATCCAGCCCGCGGTGCCGTCGGAGTGGCGCCGACGAACGCGCTCACAGCCGAACTCGGCCATGATGTGGCCCACGCGAATCTGGAACGCGCGGGTCCAATCGCGCTTCTCGAGGCCCAGTGCGCTCCCGAGCAAGTCGCTCATCGTTGTTTCGGCGGAGCCGCTCTTTCGCAAGTACTCGCGGATGGGCGCTTTCCACTCGTCGTCGTCCGCGCGCACGGCTTGCTCCTCGGCGGCGAGCTCGACCTCTTTGCCGGTCGGGTGCCAGACGGCGCCGTTCTGATAGAGCCAGCGCGCCTCGGCCCAGATCTGGTCGCGGTCGCGCGCGAGCGCATCGGTGTCGATTCGTGTGCAGCGAGCTGGCCCGAACCGGCGATTGCCCGTCGGTTCGCGCAGATACTCGCGGAGGTTCACACTGCCGGCGAAGACGCACTGCCGTACCTGCTCACGCTCGCGGCGGTGATAGGCCGGCCGGTAGTCGTCCTTCGGTGATGAGAAGAACGTCTTGGCGCGCGCCGCGTCGGTGCGAAAGAGCGAGTCGAGCTCGGCCAACTCGATAATCCATTTGCCGCGCACCTGAGAGAAGCGGTCTTTGGAGTTGAGGTCGAGCGGCGTGTCACTGAACCATTGGCCGCCGAGGATGCGCAGCGCGGTGGATTTGCCAATGCCTTGGTCGCCCTCAAGGATCAGCACCAAGTCGGCCTTGCAGCCGGGCTGGTAGACGCGCGCGATCGCGGAGACGAGCCACCATCGAAAGAGGCCGCGCAAGTAGTCGGATGTGCCGGTGCCGAGATACGTGTCGCCGAAGTTGGAGACGCGCGGGTCTTGGTCCCAAGCGAGTTTGTCGAGGTAGTCGCGCACGGGATGGAACGCGTTGGTGCGCGCGATGACGTCGACGGCGCGCTCGCAGTCGTTGACCGTAGGCTCGAAGCTCACGCCGCGCTGGTGCCACTCGGCGATCATCCACGATTGCAGGCGCGTGGCATCTTCGTCGGTCCAACTCGCGTCGGCGTTCGACGGCTTGGCGAACTGGTCCCACGGCGGATCGCTGACGATGATGCGATCGGCGAACTCGTCGAAGCGAATGCGCCCGCGCCACGCGGGATGGAGCGCGAGCATGCGCTGCACATTCACGGCAACGTTCTTGAGCTTGCGCTTGCCCGTGCGCGTCTCGGTCCAGAGCAAGTGCGCCGCCCAGTCGTCGGACTCGACGGTTGCAGTCGCAACGGGCGCAGTCGGAGCGCTCGTTGCTTGGACGCGCTTGGCCGCGACGAGTGGAGCCCTGTCCTCTACTGGGTTGGAGGTGTGGGCGCGCCGAGCGTTGTCCAACTTGTGGCGAAGCTCGCGCTCGCTCCACGGCGGATCGCACCGCGCGTTGAACTCCGTGAGGATGCTCCACGCGTCCGCGTCGCTCAGGCGGAAGTCCTGCACGAGCTTTCTCGCAACGTTCCAAGTGGCGGCATGCCCACCGGCGCCCGCGATCGCTTGCGGCATCTTGGCGACGTACGCTCGCGCACGCGCCGCCAACGAAGGCTCCGCAGGGGCGAGCGGAGCGACGGGCAACTGCGCCACTACTGGTTTGCGGATGCGCTCGTAGAGGTTGTCGGGCAGCGGCGCGATCTCCCGCTCGTCGGTCCACTCGTAGGCGCCGCCGCTCGCGTGCCGCGACGGGGCCACGAGAAACTGTCCTGATTTCTTCACGTCCCACGCCCGGCCGACTTTGCGATCGCTGATCGCAGACGCGTCGTGCCAGTCGCGTAGCGAGTAGAGCAGGTGCGCGCCGCCACCCCCGCTTCGTGCGCGGAGTGTTGGAGTGATCAAACCTTCTTGCTCGAGCGCAGCGAGCGTGGCGAGTCCCTCGGCGCCGTCGAAGTCGAGGCATACGAGCGAGGTGCCGCCCAGGTAGAGGCCGATGTTGCCGCGATGATCGGCGAACACCTCGCGCACCTCGTCGAGCGTCTTGGGCGCGCGCTTCTGCCACGCAGAACCCACGGGATGCTTGCCGCGCGCCTTGCAATCCGATTGACCACACTGGCATGCGCCAGACGCGCTAATGCCATAAACCGGAATCGGGAACGCGCCGATATCCAAGTAGGCAATCGCCGCTTCGAGCAGCGTAGTGCCGCACTTCGGCAAGCGAGTGTCGGTTGTGATCACGCGGCCTCCCGACCTTGCCAAAGCGCAGCGCGGGCCTGCTCCAAGATCGCCGTTGGCGGTCGCGATCCGTACACGGCCTTGTATTTGAAGTGCGCCCAGCCCTGCTTGTAGCCGCGCCCTCGGGCAAGAGCGAGCCATTGGGCGAGCCGCAATGAGCGCACTCGGTCATCGTCTTGGCGCAGGCGCTCGAACTTGAGCAGCTTGTCGCCCGTCACGAAGTCCTGTTGTGGAGTTTGCAGCGGAGGAAGCTCTTTCTTGCAGTGCGGACAAGTTCCGCCTCGAGGCATCCGTGAGCCGCAGTGCTCGCACGTGACCTTCTCGACGAGCTCGATTCCCGCGAGCGAAAACACACGCTCGTCGTCGGGTGCTCCATGATCGTGCGAGACGCCGCGCAGATCGATGAGCAGGGCGTCGGTCTTGCCAGGAGCAGGGCGAAGGATGCGCCCGACCATTTGCAAGTATGTGCCCGCGGCCTCGCAACCGCGGGCAATGATCGCACACGAAGTCTCGGGGACGTCGAAGCCCTCAGTCAGGCAGTACACATTGACGAGAACGCGAATCGCGCCGCGCCGGAACGCTTCGGTCGCACGCGTTCGCTCCGCCCAAGGCGTCTCCGAGTGAATGGCGCACGCGGACACTCCGCGCTCCACGAAGTGCTCTGCATATTCGTTGGCCAGATCCACGCCGCGCGCGAACACGATGGTCGGACGCTCGGCCGCATGCGCGAGGAACGCATCGACCGGGTGCTGCGCGAGCTCAGCAGGTTTGAGGCGCACAGGCGGGCGCAAGATCTCACATCGAACGAGATGTCCCAGGTCGGTGAGCGACCGAATCGAGGCGCCGACCACGAGCCCGTCGAAGAGCTCATCGAGTCCTCGGCCGTCGCCGCGTTGGGGAGTCGCCGTGAGTCCAAGGACGATCGCTCGAGGGTAGTCGCGCGCCACCTTGCCGAACTGGTCGGCGACGTAGTGGTGAGCCTCGTCCGCGACGAGCAGCGCCGCCTCGGGTCGTTCGTTCCGCGCGAGGAGCGTCTGCACTGTCGCCACTTGCACCGGCGCGTACGGATTGGGCGGAGTTGCAGCGCTCGCGCTGATCGCACCGACGATCACGCCTTGCGCAGCAAGCGTCGCGGCTGCCTGGTCGACGAGCTCGCCACGATGCGCGAACCACAGGACACGTTTGCCCGCAGCGATGGTGCGTCGCACGACCTCGGCAGCCGTGCGCGTCTTGCCCGCACCCGTCGGCAATACGAGGCACACGCAGCGGCGGCCTTTGGCAACCTCCGCGCGCACCGCGTCGATCGCCTCTAATTGATAGGGGCGGAGCGGCGTGACCTCGTTCACGCTGCGGCTCGAACGCTGCCGTCCTCGATGCTCAAACGCTCGCGGGCGATCGAGGCCCATTCGCTGCTCTGATCGAAGCCGATGAATCGTCGGCCCGTGCGCAGCGCTGCGATTCCCGTCGAGCCCGAGCCGCAAAACGGATCGAGCACAACTCCACCAGGCGCGCAGATCGACACCGCGCGCGTCATGATAGAGACTGGCTTCTGCGTGATGTGCACGCGCTCGCGCATCGGCACTGGCGCGCTCGTCCATGTGCCGGGTAGGACGCCGATGTCATGTCCGCGGCCCATCGGACCTTTGGATCCCCACACCACGTACTCGGCGTCGTTGCGAAATCGGCCCATCTGCGGACGCGCCGCGCCGCCCTTCGACCAGACCGCGATGCCGCGCCACACGAAGCCGGAGACCTGCAGCACGTCGGTCACGGTCGGGAGCTGTCGCCAGTCGCTGAACACGCACGCGGGCGCGCCGGTCTTGAGCACGCGATGCGCCTCGCTCAGCCACAACCGACACCAAAGGAAGAACGCCCGCTGATCGCGATTGTCTCCTTCGAACGCCGGTCCGTAGATCGCCGAGCCCGACTGCGAGTACTTCGTGCGCGCGGGCCGGCTCCGATCCGCGGACGTCATTCCGCCGCTGGAATAGGGAGGATCCGCGACGAGCGCATCAACGCTCTCGCTCGGCAAGTCGTGCAATCGTGAGATCGCCTCCGCCTGTTCGATGGCCCAGCGCTTTCGACCATTCAAGACATCCGTCAGGCTCATCGGCGACTCCTTCGGCGCAAAGACTCACAGGCCAGATAGACGCAACCGTCGAGCAACTCCTCGCTCGCCTCGCGCCGCCAATCGCGCGGATCGCTCTTGGGTCGAAGGCTCCCGTAGGTCTGCTTACCGAAGCGAAGGCGCCGCGCGATTTCCTCGAGCACCGAGAGCTCGCCTTCACCGAGTTGCCGACACGCCTCGAGGAGCGCGAGCAGCGCGGGGTTGTTCAAGCGGGGCCTCATGCTGCACCTCGCTCGTTCGCGCGAACAGGGGACCACTTCCTCAGCGGCGGCATCAACCAGTCGTCGACGGGGATCCCCAGCCGCTTCTGGATCGCCACCATCCATCGAACGGGCGGCTGGCGGTATGCGGTCGTCCAATCCGAGATGTATTGCGGCGAGACGCCGAGTTCACGCGCGAACGCACTTCGTGCTCCGCGGTCGGACAAGAGAGTTGCGAGCTCGAAGCTCGCTCGTGAGGGGCAGCGACGTGTCATGGCGGTTTACCATGCTTACCGCCGTGAGCCTGCGCAAGAGGGGCCAATGACGATTTATTCGCTTGACGGGCTTGCCAGTTACTACGATTGACGTAGATTGGCGCTTACCCCCATGTCTCTGAACGCCCTACTCCCCGAGCGTGAGCGCCTCGCCGTGCAGCTCATCTTCGTCCGCATGTACCGCGACCTGATGACCGACCAGGCGATTGCTACCAAGGTTGGCATCTCCCAGCAAGCCGTGAACAAGGCACGCGTGCACGCCGTCGTCGGTCCGACCGTCGCGAACGCGCTCTACGCGCACCTCGAGATGACGCGCGACGAGTTCCTCGAGAAGTACGCGACGCCTGAGGAGGAGTTGGTCCTCGATCCGAAGAACCCAACGCACTATGCGGCGATGGTGCGCGCGATTGGTCGATCGATGGGGATGGACGCAGACAGCGTGAGCGCGTTCCTGACGGCGGTCACCCACCGCGGCACCGTTCCGGTCGAGCGAGTTCCTGGAGCACTGGAGGCGTTCATGCTGACCCCGCAAGCCTTGGACGCAACCGATGAAGCGGCGCGGGCCGAGAGTCGAACCTCACCGAAATTGCCACGCCGCCGTCGCTGAACGTCTCAGTGGCAAGTGACCGATTCACCGAACGCCGCGCTCCCACTCGGCCGACGAGCCACCCCACGCCGTGATCGCTCCGCTCCCTTAACAATCGACTTGTTCGGATCGGGGATCACCTTGCCCAATCGGCAGAACACCTCGCAATTGAGTTGAGCGCGAAGGCCCCTGGAGACGATCGGAAGGCTCCCTGTGAGGGTCAATTGCCAGTGCAATAAGGAGCGTAGACGCAGCCCTGGGATGGATAGTTGCAGCAGACACTACCTGGCATCTCCGCGCAGCCCCCAGCAATTCCCCAACACGAGCATCCAACAGCACCATCCCCTACCCGAACGCAGAACCCCTCGCATGCCAAGCCATTGCAACAGGACTGAATGACGCTGTTGTGCCATCGGCATTCCGGACCGTCACCACCACCATCAACGAGGTCATAAGACGCCCAGTGATCGACCCGTTCTTGGAGTTGACTATCGAGATCCAACGCTCGATCATAGCTAGCATCTGGAACGGGCCATGTGGGTTCGCCATCGCCACTGGCGTCCTCCTGAACTCCTGCCTCTTGGGTGGCGAGCGAGGTGCCGCATGCCGCAAGGGCTATGCATCCGAGTGTCAGTGCCCGCTGACGCATTCGGTCTCCGAGGTGCAGTTGGGATTGTTGATGCCGCAGCACACGGAATTCTTGCAGCCTCCGACGATCCCATTGCACGTACAGCCAACGACGGGATCGCAGTACCCGCGACAGGCAATGCCTCCGTCGCAGCAATCAAATAGACCCTTTGCCGGCCGCACACCACATGGCGTCCACCGATCCTCAGGCACCGCTGTGTCTGCAACGTCAACATTGGTGTCGACCGATGCATCTCTGATCTCGACTGCACCGTCCGACGCAGCGTCAGTGACGTTGAGGATCTGCCCACAGCCTATTAAGGGCACCACGGGCACCACGAGCCACCTCATTGAAATTCGAGCGCGGTTACATGCAGCGGCTTCGCCGCGAAAAGCGTACGATATTGACACCGGTCAGCGGACTCGGTCCGAGCACGAATGAACGTATTGGCTCCAGCCGCCGCGCTGAGAATCTGCATATCATCGTAGTCGCCCCAATACCCTCGCTGATCCGGACAGAGTGGTTGATTGAAGGTGGCGATAATGGGGAAATTACCGAAGTCCGTCTCCATCGTACTGAGGGTGGTGCCCGAAAGCCCAGGGTCAAACTCTGTGGAACTCCAAGAAACCTTCCACTGCGAGGGTATGCTCAAAAACCCGTACTGCGCGACAACCAGCGGATTGAACTGCTCACCAGGAGAGCCAAGAGTGTTCATCGTTCCGCCCATACAGGCTAGGCCACGACTGCATACAACCGACTTGAGATGAGCGGCTGGCAGGGCACTTGTCTCCCCAGCGTAAACGATTCTGATGTCATCCCCACCCGATGGACTCGCGCGGCCGACATCAAAGGAGAAGGAGACGGCGGTCCGTAGTTTCGCCGGAAGGCCGAGAATCGTACCCCGTATTATATCTGGCTGGTCGAGGCAATCGTTCGCTACGTTCACCGCGCCATGCCAGGTTCCCGAATTTGGATCGAAATAGTCGATCATGAGGTGCCCAGTGTTGCGGTTGGAGTCGCCAAATACCGGCGCGATTGGATCCACCAAAGCCATGAGGTAGATACGATCTGCGATTGGATCGTACCGCAGGCGAGCATGTGATTCTGCAGTAAAACCGGCGAGGGGACCTGTTGGCGTGATAATCCGTGTGAAACTGCTAGTTGGCGTTTGCGCCCACCACACGTCAATCGAGCCAGTTGACCAGTTCACCCATGATGCATAAATACGGCCCTCAAGGTCAGATTCCATCGACCCGCCGTCGTAGAAGTCTCCCGTAGGTACCGCTGTAACATTCTTCACACAGTCAGACGCGGCAAGGGAAAACGTTTGGCCATAGTCAGAAGATCGCGCAATGCACGCGCCACTAATGAACGATTGCTTGCCGCCTGATCCAAAGGTGACCGACCCCTCGATAAACCCTGATGCAGGAAAAGAGGCGTTGTTTACCGCTACATTCGAGATGTAGACGTACTGCTGGTACGCTCGAGAGCCCGTGATGGCAGGGTCGCCCCAAAGGACAGACCAGCCAGGCGGTGGACGGAGCTTCGACGAAGGCGTGGGATACCCGTATTGAAAGGCTCCGCCATTCACGGAGAAGGAGTAGCCAAGTTGACTGGCACCTGGGAAAATAAAGCGGTCGGTGGGTGTGAAGTTTACGTAGCCGCCGGAGTCTTCGTACGTCAGATCGTTGTAGGCAGCTGTGGCGACATTGCCGGTCGGCAGCGTTTGTACGTTCAATCCCGTCTCTGACTGCTGGTAAATCATCGTAGGACCCGACACACCCGTGACGGGGATTGTTGTAGTAGCCTCCTCCTGCTGCGCTGTTCGCTCGGACCAATCCGAGCATGCAGGAGCCAACAACATCGTGATCGCGAGCTTCAAACGATTGGAGCGAACGACCCATAGGGATGCCGTTGTCGGCGTTCGCTGATTGACGTCTGGGTTGCAGAAGGCTGAAGAGGTCAGCCGGTTGATATCCCGCTCCATGGGTCCTCCCGCCTGAGATCGAAGTCTCGGCGGTCCTGATGTTGCGGGCAGACGGTCGGGGGCGCAACATCTTCTTTTACAGTTCAGCGAGGGCCTTCTCGTTCATCTCCCGGTTGCACGGAAACACGCTAGGAGGTCACTGACGTTCACGAAGCATGCGGCCACTCTGACTGGTCGGGCGCTGTGTGCCCTTCAACGAATTTGAGCGTCGCCCAAGCCTGGATAGTGCGCAAAGCGCAAAGTGAACTCGGCCCGCACGCAGCCACATGCCTTTCCTGCCGCAAAGGGAAATGTCCAGACCCCGCAGTAGACGCTGAGGCGCCCGCGGACTCAACGGGCAACTACTTGAGCCAATTGTGCAAACCCTAGCCAGTTGCCCCCGCGCCAATCTCACGCAGAATCTCTTCGACAACGTCCTGCTTCGGAACGAATGGATGTCCCTTGATGAGCGTCGGTCGCGAGATGCGATCCATTCGAAACATGCGCAGCATCTTCTTCTCGACGTCGATCGCGAGCACGTACCAAATCGGTGGCTGCACCAAGAGTCCGTGTGGCTCCGCCGATCGTCGCGTCGCTCTGCCATGTCGGTCGCGATAGTCGAACGCGATCGCGATCCCGCGCCGGAACGCCGTAAGGTCTCGCCTCGCCCCGTCGTGACACAGCTCCGGGTTGGTGCTCGCGTACGAGCATGAAAACGAGAGCACTGGCGCTGCGA
>ENA-OFCD01001209-OFCD01001209.1-metagenomes-genome-assembly--contig:-NODE-1209-length-13732-cov-4.241208_pt1 | contig 13732 bp, 18 predicted proteins | sample MGYA00153392_OFCD01 | MGnify analysis MGYA00153392 | reverse complement strand
GTTGGGATAGGTCGCCTGCAGGAAGAGGCCTCCGCACCCGCCGATGATGCTCCCCGCATCGAGTAGCTCGCCGATTCAGGCGGCAGGCGCGGGGCGAGGTGTCAACTAGACCGACAGCAGTCCGATCTGCTCGAGAAGTTCGGCCGCATGACCGGTGAAGGTCCCTATTCCCCTTCACCTGTCTCGCCTCAGAGTAGGTGAGAGTTTTCCACGGCGAGTCCTGGGCATCCTCTGGTGGGGCGAGTGCTGCCACTTCGTTTGGGGACGGCGAGAGCGATTGATCTGGAGCTATTTCGCAGAGACGCCGCGCGTGCCGAGGTTCTGTCATTTGAAATCTTTCAACAGACTCTGCGATGTGAGAGCCTCGACAGATGATCGACAGCGTATTTCTCAATGGGACAGTCGGCGTTGGAAAGTCGACCGTCGCAGAAGCTCTCAGCAAGCTGGAAGCGAATAACGGGCACCATCATGCGGTGATTGACCTGGACCACATCAGATGTGCTTGGCCTGCGCCCGAAGGTGACCGCTTCAACCACGAATTGGAAATCGCGAATCTGCGTGACCTCGTGATCAACTTTCGACGTGCCGGTGTCGAGCACTTCATCCTCGCCGGCGTCGTCGAGGAAGCCAGCGAAGTACCGCGATATGAAGCCGCACTGCAGAGTCGAGGCCTCCTGATCTGTCGATTAGAGGCCGACGCGGCCACTTTGACCAGAAGGCTTAGCTTGCGCCACGCCGACGAAGGCCCCGGGCTGGAGTGGCACCTGGAGCGCGTGGAAGAACTCGCAGCCATTCTCCAAACTGCATCGATAGATCACTTCATTGTGGATACCTCCGGAGCCTCGATCATGGCGACGGCAACAATTGTGAAGGAGTATGCAGGCTGGTGAGAAGATGCTTTCTCCGCTCGTAGGCGGGACGGCTAGCGGGACAAATCACACGTGGTCGTATCCGACGCCGAGGGCCCCGACGCTGTGTCGCGTGGGAACGTCAGGCGGATTCGCGTGCGGGTGACGAAGGTCATCCCTTTGTTGGGCCTTGCCACCGGGTGTTGGACACAGCAATAAGGCCACAACCACTCAACGGTCGATTACGACGACGCGTTTCAGTGGGCAACGCTGTTCGGGCGGCTTCCCCTTCGGAAGACCGGGGCGAACAGGTCGGTGGGCAAGAATATGAAGATGAGCTTCACGTCCTTGGGTCGCATCACGACACCCGTGTTAGAAATCGCATACGAGTTTTCAGGCGATGCCGGCGGAGCGCCGGTAATTCTTCTGCACGGGTTCCCGTACGACGTTCGAGCTTTCGACGAGGTCGCTCCGCTCCTCGCCGACCAAGACGCGTTCGTACTCGCGCCCTACCTTCGCGGCTTCGGCCCCACTCGTTTCCTCGATGACACGACGATCCGCTCAGGACAACAGGGCGCCCTCGGGCAGGACCTTATCGACTTCATGGATGCCCTCAACATCGAGAAAGCGGTCGTCGGGGGTTACGACTGGGGCGGCCGGGCCGCGTGCATCGCAGCCGCGCTGGAACCTGGACGTGTTGCCGGGCTCGTCTCGGTGGGTGGCTACAACATGCAAAATATCGCGTCTGCCGGCGAGCCTGCCGACCCGGAATGGGAGCGCACCTATTGGTATCAGTATTACTTTCAGTCGGAGCGAGGGCGTCGTGGACTCGACCGAAACCGTGACGAGCTGTGCGAGCTGCTGTGGCGCACTTGGTCACCGACGTGGCGTGGCGCATCCCAGGCGTTTCTCGCGAGCGCACCGAGCCTGCACAACCCCGACTTCGTTGACGTCGTCATCCATTCCTACCGCCACCGTTACGGACTCGTCGAGGGCGACCCTCAGTACCAGGGACTCGAAGACCTGATCGCGCAAGAGCCCCAGATCACCGTTCCAACGGTCGTGCTCGAAAGCGGGGACGACGGTGTCGGCGGACCCAGCGCAGAAGAGGACCGAGAGTATTTCACCGGCCACTATGACCAATCGCTCCTCCCGGGTATTGGACACAACGTTCCTCAGGAGAATCCGAAAGCGTTCGCCGAAGCCGTGCTGAGCCTGTTCGCCTGACAACCGAGCGTGCCGACGCTGTGTCACAGACGGAAGGTTCAGAGCTAAGGCTGACCATCAGCGGCGTCTTACGAGATACCGGCGAGTGTTCGTTCGGGTTTTAGAGGTCGAGAAAGTCGCTCAGCCAGAGCCGTACTGCGTTGAGGCATCCTTGGGAGACTTGTCCGGCGATCCCGGTAATCCGATCGCGTGAGAGGGTGCGAGGCTGCTCGCTCATGATCCACGACGGCCGATCGAGGCCACTCGGCCCGACAATCGCAATATGGTTCGGCCACCCCCGGTCTACCGTCGAGATGGGAAGAACGATCACGAGCGTTGTGACGGCGTCGAGGTAGCCCGTCGAGGCGATCACCAGAACGGGTCGATGGCCGCCCTGCTCGCGGCCTCGCACAGGCTCGAGCGTCGCCCAGGCGACAACGCCCGGCGCAAGGTCAAGATCGCTCATGCGGTCGTGTCGGCGAGTTCGGCACGCTCCCACTCGGCGGCCTCCGCTGCGTACAGCGCCGCACTCGTGCCCGACGTCTGGGCGATCGCAGTCTTCAGGTCGCTCAACCTATGCGCGCGGTCATCTGCCTCGGCGAGGCGAGCCAGATGGGCACCCAAAGTCAGCCCATCTCGCGCAGCCTGCGCCTTCAAGCGATCTCGCAGCTCATCACTGACTTTGATCGTAGTAGTCATACTTTAAGTATACCGTCGTTGTCGGCATCGCCGGAGTCGATCGCAGGTGCGGAACGGTCAACGCGACAGGTCTCGGGCTGACTACTCGCACTGCCGAGCTCGCTGATTTCGTGTTAAACGGGAATGATGGCCTGTCACCTATTCCCTCTCTCAACATCTAGACGAGGCTGCTGCAGCCGTATGGGAGCGAAAGCTCCGCGGATCACTGGGATAGCCCGGCGGTCCGGCTGGATATGGCCTGATTCCGTCGTGGAGGTGGACGCCGTCAGATAAGGATGTCGACGTACAGTTCGTGCGGTTGTTCACCACCGTCGGCCGTGTATCCGATATCGAGCTTGCGGTTCCCGAGAGTAAGTCCCTGCTCCGCAGCCCAGTCATAGATGGCCTGGAAACCACCTGCGATTGTTGCCACCGAACCGTCATGCCGGTGGTGGACGAAACTTCCACCGGGAATCAGAGCCATACCCATACCATCAGGCACTGAAACATCGGCGACAACAGCTACTGCCCCAATAGTTTCGCGGTAACGGCCGTCGCCTAGATGGTTGCTGGCCTCGACGAAGACACCTGTGCCTGAGGCGGGCACCTCGTCTTGACGGGAAAACAGCTCGCGCCAGGCTGCAGGCATCGCGGAGCGTAGCAGGCCGAAGTCAGCGACAACTTCGATTCCAATGACAACAGTCTCACCAAGTTCAACAATCTCCACTAGTGCCTTCCCTCCCTGGCGTGGCCGCGCACGACTTACTCATGAATCCGAAAATGATGCGGTCTCGCCACTCTATCCAGAGGACTGCTGTCGGGTTGATCGCCGGAATGATCCGGATCCAGATCAGGATCAGTCGGCAGATGGTCATTAGTGAGAAAGTTCACTCCGATAGGTGCTCACAACTCTCGATACACACCCGACGGCCAAACGCTCCCACGCGATGTACAGGAAAAAAATCTCTTCAAGCTTTTCTCCTATGGAATCAGGCCTGTAGGCATTCAGCATTATCGAGAATTTTTTCCTCGAGCCTTTCTTGAGTCTTCCTCGTTCGGAGGAGCAAACCTCTTCGCTGCCCGCTCCGGACCCCTATGCGGTCAGGAAAACTTCCGGACCGAGATTCGAAAAGGAGTTCATGTTCATGAACGAGTTAACGAAAAAATCTGCTTTTGGTATGGCAGGTATTGCTTCTGTCGCTCTGGCCATGGGGGTCGCAGGGCCCGCGATGGCATCGACTTCGAATACGGGGATTGCCGCAACGAGCACCGTCTCCGATACCTCGCAGCAACAAACCTCATCCAACCAGTGGAAATCGTCAGACTTCCGCACCGCGCAGGAGGCCCAGGCGTCGGCTGCTCTGGAAGCTCGGGTCGATGCAATTCTGAACAGTCAGTCACGACACAGTTCCGCGACCAGCCAGGTTTCCCTTAGCAGCACCGCCGAACTGGGTTCCTCTAATTCGTCGACCCGAGACACCAATTCGGCCGGTACCCAGCTGGGCGCGACAGCCACCACATCATCAACCTCGTCATCTGCACCCGCGTCAGCTGCGCCCACATCGCAGTCGTCACCGACGGCACCAGTCGACACGCAGACGCAAGGCGCGGTGGTGGCCGACTCGCCTACCTCCGGACAGAACAGTGCCAACTCTCGCCTTGCCGCGGGAACAGGCGTCAATGTTGGGCTCGGGCTCGGGCTGCCAAGCGACTCGAACCGTGACGACAGCCGCTCCTCTAGTGGCGACCTGAGCCTCGGGCTCGGAATCGGTGCTCTGCTCGGCCGCTAAACATATGCGGTGAGCACGGAAGTACTGCCCCTAAAAAGTGTGGTCCATCGTAATGATGGGCCACACTGCTGCGCGGGGCAATATTTGATCTGCATCGTCATATCAATCACCGCATACGGGTAAAGCTACGTCTCACACGGGAACGCCATACGGTCCTGCAGTACTTGCGACCCGTTTTTTCCTCTTTCGCATTGGGAAACCGTACGGGCGATCAGTCCAGCCCCAAGGCGAATACGACATCCGTGTGGGTGCTTGTCACTTCGTCCAGGTCCGGTCGTCTCGTCAGGCCACCCTTGAGTGCAGTCCTTTGCGAGGGGATATTCTCGGCCGTCGTATATGCCACGAGTGGGAGGCGCTCGCCGAGCTCGTGCCACCGCTCGACAGCAGCCACAACTAACTCTCCGGCCAATCCTTTGCCCCATACTGTCGGCGCCAATCGGTAGGCCAGGTTGTAGACCTGCCGGCCGCGCCAATTTGCCGCCCGAATACCCCCAAAACCGATGACCACACCCGGCACATGCAATTCTTCGACAGCCCAATACCCATGTCCGTCCGCTGCCCAATTCGCAACCCACTCTCGCGCCTGCTGCTCAGCCTGTGACCGGTGGGTCATCGGGCCGGCTGGGTTGTATGTGTTCGTGCGCAAATCCGAATGCAAAAGCCACACCGAGTCGGCATCCTCTTCGATAACGGGCCGTAGACGAAGGTGTTCGGTTTCTACGACTCCGGTCATCATCATGAGTTGATATTAACGGGCAGGGTATAGAAAGCGACTGCCAGCCCGTGACGTCAGCATCGAACCGCCTGGGTTGCCCGGGCTGAAACGTATTCCCGTCCGAAAGCCAACGGCCAACGCGACAAATTACAACCCCGGTTAGTGCGTTGTCGCGATCGGTTACCGGGTGTTTGACCCGGATAGTCAATGCGAATGAGCGACCGTCCCATTCCGAGCAGAGACGCGCCGGGCATCGCTTAGTTTCGATTTACCGGTTCGGTTCGGTGAGTGGGCTCGCCGCGGCGAAGAACTGACTTACGAGCGGGCCCAGATATTCTGCTGGATTACCGTCAATACCGGTGAGATCATCGCCACCCCGAATCAGCGCTACGTCGGCAAACTCAGGTTCGCGACCGCATTCGCGCTCAGTGTCAACCAGTAAAGCGTGGCGGCGAATCAGGAGATCATCTGGCAGAGACGGCGCTGTGAAAAAGAAGCCGATATTCCCGTTGGGCACGCGTACCGCCGACCACAAGTCCAATTTCTCAATGGTTGTCTGCACGCCTAGTTCTTCTGCGAGTTCGACTACGGCGTGGCGGCGCAGATCATCCGTCGTCAGCGGTTGGCCCGTTGGGGGCGGTTCCATGTTGCCACCCGGAAACTGCAGCTGTCCGGGAAAGCTTGTGGAATTCGACATTCGACCGATCAGTAATCGCCCGTCCTGTGTCGGCTGAAGAACGCATACGAACACAGAGGAAAGCGCCGGGGCGCCCTGTAACTGGCGCAGAACACGGTACCGATATGTGGCACGCGCCCAGGATACGACCAGATTCCCAGAAGCAGCTTGATCCAGCTCGGTACACAGCACCACCGGACCGTCGAACAAAGCAGGATTCGCAAGCACAGCCTTGTCCCAAGCGCTGTCCATGGTCGATCGCAGAGCAGGTGAGAGATCCGGACCGGCGGTTTCAACGAACCGCAGTTGGCTCACCTCGAACAAATCCACTCGGTGTCGATTCCGAAGCTGCATTGAGAGATCATTCCATTCCCGATGGACACCGTAATCAATTTATCGAATGCCTCAGTCGAAAACGGAACCGGTCAACCCACGCGGTTTCTTCGATCCGCTCGATTAGGTCGCAAGCCGAACGGTCAGCGGTGCGGCGTCGTTAGGGGATGTCTGTCAGTGTTTTCTCGACGGTCGCTAGGCGCTGGTCGAGTGCGTCGAGCTTCGCCAGGACGGCTCGGCTCGCCTCGGTGTTCGCGTCCAGTGTTCTGCGCAACTCCGGACTGGCAACTTCAGCTGTGCGGTGCCGGTACTTCCAATAGGTGGCCAGGATCAAAAAGGTCGCCCCGCCGATGATCGCAACGACAGGAGTGATCCAGCCGGCCGCGCCCACGTTTGACCAATCGCTTGCATTCAGCATTGTGTTCATTGTTAGTTCTCCTCGGGGAGGGCCGCCGCGATCGACGCTGGTGTGATGGTGATACTGAAGTCGCTGAGTTCGAAAAGCTTGAGCGCTTTGCCATCTTCGGACAGCGCGAGATGTCCGTGAACGAAGCCGGCTTCTTGAAGCTTGGTGAGATGCATATAGAGCAGGGCGCGCGACATTCCCACACGGCGAGCCAGTTCACTCACATGCGTTTGACCGGTCATCAACTCTGCGATGATTCGCATTCGTTGCGGGCTGGCGATGGCGGCCAGGCGTTGACTCAGCGCAACCATTCATCACCTCCACCTGTCATAGAAAACCTACACGTGCAGTATCTGTGAGGTCAATACCGATTGTCGCTTGACGAGACTGCTGAGCGGATGCCCGTTAGCGGGACGACCACCGCAACAGATCATGGGACAGCCCGGCTCTGCGCCGAGCGCGCCGACGCCGTGTCACTGGGGAACGCTGAACCGGACATCTGATTTGATCTCGCGATAGCAGTAGCTAGCGCCCGAAATAAACGCGGGCTGGCATCGTTATGGGGCAACCTGAAGAACCCGCTTCGTGAAGCTGTTCAGTGAAATGGGCCAGGTATCAATTCGGCCCTGACCGGCGGTATTGTCGCAGGTGATAAAGGATCCGACCATGTCGGGCTCTCTCCTGGGCAAGTGCCTTGCCAATTGTCGCCGTCATGCATCTTCCGACTGGCGTCGTCTTGCTGGCCGCAACCGTTGCATCGTTTTAGCTAGTACCTTGCTCCCGTTTTCGAAAGGCATGTTGTGGGTGTTTTGTTCATGCGCATTATGGTTTCGTATCCGACTCGGAGCGTTTCGGGTATCGCACACATCGAGACCGTAGTGATGTCCGCTCAGCGCCGCAAGATATGCGCCCATGGCTGATCGCACCCCACCCAGTTTTGACAGTCCCAGTCAGTTCGCGTCGAACTTTTCCCCTCAAAACTTTGCAATCGCCAGCTTTGTTTTTGCTCTCAGCGGTCCTATCGCGTCGGGGTTTTCTTCCCTGATCGCGATCATCCTGGGGCACATTGCCTTGAGGGGTACTCGGAATACCGGTCAGCGGGGCAGGGTCTTCGCTTGGTCTGGTCTGGTGCTCGGCTACGGATACCTCACGTGGCTTCTGATCCTCTTCGTCGGGTTGTCTTGACCTCTGGAACATCCTTCCCCCGGAGGGTGAAGTGAAGGGCGAAACGTAATTCTGAAACTCCTGCGGTCTGGTATTGCCTGCAGAATCGTTCCCTCGGCCCGCTCACCGCTTGACCGAGCATGCTGACACTAATGAGACCTGCAAAGCTTGCCGATAAACCACAAACTGCGGACAACTGGTCGGCAGCGCGTTGCATTCCCGGACCGCAGGGAAGCCCCCCAATCGATGGGAGCCTGGATATGAAGTGATAGTCACCGTCAGCTGTTTCGCCGGTTCGAAATCCAACACAGAATCCAGCGCCATGGGGTGCACTCTGGGAAACTGCAGAATTTGTTTCGGCCTCCCTAACTGCCCGTCCCCAAGTCGCCGCCCGAAATGTGAAATCTGCTGTGAGCGCTCCCACTGGCGCTGTTCATACTTTTTATGACCTGGTGGTTCCAGTCGTCATGTGGCCCTTGGGTGACGATTTCAGTCAGCATCGGATCGATATGGTCTACCCCGAGGTGCTGAAAAACTATGTCCTCAGCGCTGTGATCTCCGCCATGCCGATCCTTGCAGCGAACTGGAGCCGAGGAACCTGGCCCCGCATCGCGCTGGCCGTACTGTCGCTCATCGCCGAGGTCATGGCTGGAACTGTATTGATCCTGATCCCAGGACACGTCGATTAATGATCTCCGTTAACGCAGTTTTCCTGTGTCTCGCTCATCACGAGCGCGCGAAAGAGGTGATGGTGACACGCCAGATCGATGCGTCTAGGGGTTCGGAAACGATTAGATGAGTCCCCCAGGCTGGCAGATTTTCGCCACTATGGCCCAGATCTGGAATGAATGCTCCAATGAGGCCTGTCAGTAGTACATTCACAATCACTCGTCTGTACCATTCCACATCGCATAGACACCAAGATTGCCCGGCACTGAGCCTGGAGCACCTATGAACGAAGTCAACACGGGCAACCCTCTTTCGGGTTGGTATCCAGACCCGGAAGGTCGGCCAGAGCTCCGTTGGTGGGATGGCACAGCGTGGACTCCGCAATTTCAGGAAGCACCGTCAGGGCAATTTCTTGCACCGCCTGTTTTCGGCCCGCCGACGATTGCGCCGCCACCCAACGTATTTGGGTATCGTGCACTTGAAGCCGTGCCACAGGCACCCCCAACGGGCTGGTACGCCACCGACCCCTACCGTCTTGATCACGGTGAGGCAGATCGCCAAGTGGGGAAAAACACACCCGCGACGCTGAGTTTGATTTTCGGGATTATTTCGGTCGTCCTCAACCCGCTGCTTCTCATGGGCATAGCGGCGCTCATCCTCGGAATCGTCGGAATCCGTCGCTCCGGCCGCTCTCCCTTCGTGGGTAAGGGAAAAGCAATTGCCGGCCTGATCCTTTCGGTCCCAGGATTCATGGTCGGCATCATCATCTTGGTCATAGTGCTAGGCGGCGGCGGCACTCCCGGCGGGTAATGCGATGGCGCGCATGTCGAAGAGGATCAAAAGAGCTGAGTCGGTAAGTGGGCCCCGCCCGGCGTCGGCTCCCTCGAATGCCCGATTTCTCCCACCAATTTTGGAGGGCAACGCCTTCGCCTGCATGAGACACATCACGGGACGATCAGCAGATTGGCCGTACTCCTTGAAACGCATTTATGGGCGCGTTCGGACTTTTAGGGGTGCCCGCGTAGGAAGGCTGATCAGACGCGGGTTCCGTCTATCAGATTGCATCTTCCACAGCAGATTACGAGCACGCGTAATCTAGAGGAATCGCGGATGAACCGGACGGGCTCGAATCTCTCGGATTCGATCCACCCCAGCTGGCGATGAAGCCGCGAGGACCCTGGTGGCTCGCAACACGCTCCCTCCGATCCTCGATAGTCCTCGTCAGCGTTTGGGCCGCATTTTTCCTTCTTCGCCTTATCGAATTGTTTATCGGCGCTTCCGTCGATTGGCTCGGCGGAATATTGCTTGCAGTATCCGGCTTCCTTGTGATCGAATTTCCTCACTTGTGCATTTCGCGAGACTTCGTAACAGCGAACGGGCTACCAACGAAGGCTAGCCGGGAAGGTTTCTCGCAAGAGGGACGGCCAACGCGACAGATCCTTGGCCTCTCCAGCTCTGCGCCGAGCGTGCCGACGCCGTGTTCCTTGGGAGCTTTCTGCGGGCACGAGGTCTGGTTATGACGACAAACTAGGTTTATGCAAATCCGCGACCTAACTTCGGCAGACATTGGGGTAGCGACGTCACTCTGGCTCCAAGCTGGCCTGACCCGTCCCTGGAATCCGCCCGAGCTCGACATGCAACGGGCACTTGACGGCGCCACATCGACAGTACTTGGAGCTTTCGACAACGAACGGTTAATCGGAACTGTGATGGTCGGCCATGACGGACACCGTGGCTGGGTGTATTACCTCGCTGTCGATGAGAGCCAGCGTGGCACCGGATTGGGTAAACAAATGATGGTGGCAGCGGAAAACTGGCTACGCGAACACGGCGCCGTGAAAGTTCAGCTTATGGTTCGGTCGACCAACGAAGCAGTACTTGGTTTCTATGAGCACCTCGGCTACGAAGACGCCAACGTTCAAGTGCGATCAAAGCGCTTAACCTAGCCGCTCCGCCGCTCAGAACCTGCGCGGGCAATATGTCGAAGGGCCCAAGGGAGCCCTAGCCGTGACCCCACTGAAACTGCCCGCATGGCCAGCCTTGCGCGGGACGGCCGGGCTTAGAGCGGTCGGGCATGTCGTTAGCATGGGTGGGTGATCGTATGGCTGAATGGCACTCACGGCGTCGGGAAAACGACCACGGCCAAGCTCGTGCAGCAGCTCATTCCAGAATCACACGTGTTCGATGCCGAGAAAGTCGGTGAGACGTTGATGGACGTCCACCCCGGGCTGCCCGAGACAGAAAACTTTCAACACTGGCCTCCGTGGCGCCCTCTTGTGGTCGAGACGGCCCGCCGCATAATCGACTACACGGGCGGCACTCTCATCATGCCGATGACAATCCTGGTCGAGGCATACTGGCGCGAGATCAGCGACGGATTCGCCGCCTACGACATCCCAGTTCGACACTTTCTGCTCCACACCGACACGGACACCCTTCGTGAGCGCATCATGGGAGATGCGGTGATGGGTCCGTCCGGGTTCCGTCTGGACTATCTCGTCCCGTACGACGAGGCGTTCCGTGGATGGCTAGGCGTCGAAGCCGACATGATCGATACCACCGGGCTCACACCCACAGAAGTGGGAATCACCATCGCTGATGCGATCGGAATTGCATAACCGCGCTCGCGCAGACACTCCCGCATGCCCCCACGCCGGACCCTCTACGGGAACGCCCCCACCATCATTGTTGCTCACACGTGGGGACCTCTTTGCGTGCCCGTTTAGGTAGCCCGGAGCTCAGTCTCAGTCAGCTGCGTGCTACGGGCGCCCTGGCGTAATTTCTCGCGGCCCTTGTGTGTTTTGAAAACTTTAGCTTCTCCAAACAGCGACACAATAATGGCATTGGCCAGACTTGCCAATAGGCATCCAGCTCAGGTTGGTCCTATGCCAGCACAATACGATCTAAAAGATCCCGAATCCCTTGAGAACTGCCAGTCCGGCGTGGCTAGCACCGTGGCTACACCCACAGCCCGGTCGCGTAGCATGACGCCATGCACGCGCGCTCCGCTCTCCTTTATGTGACTGTCGCACTCCCACCGCTCGTGCTGGCCGCCATCGGTGTCACCCACCCGATACACCTGACCTCAGCGACTGCCGAATACTGGCGCAACCTGCATATCGCAATCCTGCCGATCTTCCCCCTCCTGGCCTTCGCCCCCTGGATCCTTGTCCGCGGGGCGGGCGTGGTGCTCGGCTGGGTCGTGGGAGTTCTCGGATTTCTCTACGCGGCGTTCTACACCGCACTCGACGTGCTCGCGGGTATCGGCGCGGGTGGGCTCGCGTACGACGGAATGGGCATGGCCACCAGCACGGTCTTCGGTCTCGGTAACCATCTCGGCGAAGTGGGCAGCGTGGCCTTCATTGCGGCCGTAGTCGTCTCGGCCGGCAGCTGTATCGTTCGGTTTCGCACGGCCGCTATCCCTGGCTCCGTGCTCGTGAGCGTTGGCGCCATCCTCTTTCTCAACGCGCACATCTACTTTCCCCTCGGAGTGGTGGGCCAGCTCTGTCTCGCGCTCGGCTGGGTGTGGCTGTACTTCGTGGTCGAACGCGCAGCTCGCGTTCACTCTGCCCTCCGCCCTCATCCTGTCGAGAGTGCCGCTCAACCCCGCTGACCAACCGCTTCGGCCAGCTCGCTGGCATCGTCGAAAGGCATCTGGCAGACGAAGTTCCGGCACAGGTAGGCAGCCTCTCTCTGGCGGCCCTCGAACAGTTCGAATCCCGCGTCGGCGAAGGCCACCGCCTGCACACGGGTCACCACGGCGATGACCAGTCCGCCGCGGTACAGGGTTCTGGCCAGATCGACCATCTCTGAGTGGGCGTCGTCGCTCACCACGACGAGCTGCGCGACCGGACCGGACAGAGCGGATGCCACCGTGAGGGTCGCCCCGAACGACACCGGGCGTGGCGCGGCGAGGGGCAACAGTTGCTGGATTATTCCCGCCGCCGCCTCCCGGTACTTCAGGTCGCCGGTAATCAGGTAGAGCGAAGCGCAGGCCTGCGCCATGGCACTCAACCCCGAGGGGTAAACACTCTCTGAGGGATCGTGCTCGAGGGCCGTCCCCTGCTCCACGAGCACGGGATCCGGCCCCCCCGGCACGTGAAAAGGACCGGGTCCCGGCCCACTGAGGGTCTGATCGACCAGCGACCTGGCCACCACGGCGTAGCGCGCTTCTCCAGTCGCCAGCGCCAGGTCGAGCAGGCCGGAGGCGAACATCCCGTAGTCCTCCAGGGTGGCGTGAGCCGTCGACATCCGCCCACCGATGGATGCCCGCACCAGCGTTCCGTCGCTGCGCAGGTGTCGTTCGATCAGGGTGTCGGCTGCACGCCGGGCCGCCGTGATCCACCGATCCCGGTCTCGGGCGAATCCCGCTGTCGCGAGTGCCCCGATGGCCAGACCGTTCCACCCGGTGAGAATCTTGGCATCAATCGACGGCGGCTCGAGCGCCACGCGCTCCGATGCGTCGCGGGCAAAATACACCCCTTCCCGCCGCACCCCGTCGACGGTGCTCTCGCTGTCTTGCGCGGAGGCGAATCCACCGTCCGGCTGCTGCATCACCTCGATGAGGAACTCAGCGATCCCGTCCGCGATTTCGACGGCGGAGTCTCGCGCGTCAGCATCGAGCTTGGCGAGCCTCGTGAACGCGGTAAGTAGCTGGGCATTGTCGTAGAGCATCCGCTCGTAATGCGGATCGGACCAGTCCCGTTTCGTGGCATAGCGGAAGAATCCACCCTCCACCCGGTCTCGCAGCGCGGCGATCGACCGACCCGGTGCGACATCCCGCCCCGAGAGCGCCGCAAGCGAGCGTGAAGCCAGTCCCAGGGCAAGCGAGTCGCCCGCGGCCGCGCGTTCGAGCAGAAAGGTCAGCACCGGCACGACCGGGAATTTCGGGGCGCCGCCGAACCCGCCGAATTCGGCATCCTCGTAGGCGAGCAGTTCCTCGACGGCAGCATCGAGCACGAGACCGGCGGGCTTCTTCCCCGCGTTCTGCGCCCCCGGAGAAGACGCCAGTCGATCCGCCGACTGTCGCAGCGCGTCGACCACCGCGGCCGCGGTCGACTCGACCTGCGGGCGACGAGTGGTCCACGCATCCGCAACCGCATCGAGCACCTGTCCGAACGACGGCGTCTCCCCCACGGCCACCGGCGGCCAGTAGGTTCCCGCAAAGAATGCTTTTCCCTCCGGAGTGACGAAGACATTCAGTGGCCACCCCAGGTTGCCGGTGAAGGCTCCCGCGGCGGTGAGATA
>ENA-OFCD01001205-OFCD01001205.1-metagenomes-genome-assembly--contig:-NODE-1205-length-13779-cov-6.713349_pt1 | contig 13779 bp, 14 predicted proteins | sample MGYA00153392_OFCD01 | MGnify analysis MGYA00153392 | reverse complement strand
CACACTGTGCCTACGGCAGGCTAACGCCAACAGTGCAAGCCATCCACCATTCACCATCCACCCCTACACTAGATGTCTAATTTGTCACTAGAAAGGGAGTAGTTATCTCGAAGATTTAGTAGAGCGATAATCCACACAGTCGATCGCTTCTTCTTTCAATGCTTTATAAGGATGAACGGTACATTTGAGATTGTATTCGCCTGTAAAAAAGACACAGCGATCGCACGGGATCTGATGCAGTTTTTGGAGTTGTTTCCAATCTTTTTTTAGACTCTTATAAACAGAGCGGCTATAGCTCAATACACTCAGCGTCATCCCAACCATAAAAACGAAGCTGAATATAGTTGGCATGAACTGAGCTAAAACCTGAATCGACATAGTAGGTTAAGCAAGCAAAATTTATTGGGATCGAGCTGATAAGGGGCGTAATTCGACGGCACCGAGCGATTGAGGTTGTTCTAGACTAGATCCATACAGCTCGACATACCGCTTGAAAAGCTGCATCGTATCGCGGTTGGAGCTTTGGGTAGATTTGGCTCGGCGGGGAAGATTGGTATCGGCTAGCTGGTGCAGATAGGGCAAGTCTTCATATAAAGTGATGCAAGATGCACAATGTAAGAACATTTGCATAATTGGCTTGGGAAATACTAGATCGCTGTAGATGTCAATAAATAATTTGTGGGCATTATCGCCGAGTGGCAACACATTGAAAATGATGTTTATTTTTCGACCATGATAAATCGGAACACTCAGCTCGATCGTGTAAGGGGTGTGCAGAGTCAACTCTACTTCGACCACAGGCTGTCGCCACATTCTCAAGATGTTCAGCGAATTATTGAGGCTCGTTTTAAATTTAACACTACCACCGATATTTGTTGGTTCAATTTGACTGACACTACCAACTTTCAGCCCGTTGAGACTAAGACCATGAACTTGTTCTAAATGCTTTAGATTTAGCAAGTGGTAGATCTGACAAACATAAGGAATCGGTAAAACGTATTCCTGGCTGATTTTGTGGTATTTCTTGAGCTGAAGCATTCTGGCTTCAGTACGGCGGAGATAATCAGCGTGTGGGGGTGTAACTGAAGAGAGTTTATAGTGCTTGAGAGTACTCATACTCTTGATATTCGAGCTGTCGATCTCTAAATTGGCGGTAGTCATATGTCAGTTTCCTGAATTGGGTGCAGCAAACGATCTATCTTTGCGCTCGGTGTCTGCGTGGATTGGGAAGGTGACTCAACGTCAACTACACTTACCATCCAAAATGAACTAGCCGATATCGCGATGTGTGTAGCTCAAGGCATTTAAATACAAGGGCATGGGGTGTGAACTCCATGCCCTCGCTAACATTTAGATTGTTGTCGAGTGCTAGGACTGAACCTTGGCTGGTGCAGGAACTAGGTCTAGTTCAGGGGCATCATGTGCCATCCCGTTTTCGTTACCATGCTCTCGATCGAATTTGGTTTTGGCGACGGCAATCGCAAACACGTACAGACCAAAGACGGGCTTTGCTAATACATCAGCGATCGTATAACCGAGTTGCACTCCAACTGTTGCCGAGGTACCTGTAACGCCAATCAGGGGCAAGATGTAGGCGATCGGATAAACACCCCAAGAGAGTAACAGTAGTAACCGCATACTGCGAACTAGCTCCTGTACGTTTTCAGGCTGGCGTTCGAGTGACTTGGATAGTTCTACCCACAATACATAGATAATGTAAGCAAAAGGAATGGTGCTCAGAGTCCCCCAGATCGCCCGCGTCGTGAAATCATTGGAGATCTCGCCAGGGTAGCCCAAGCCGATCATCAGAATCGATGCTCCCACCAGTTTGGTGAGCAAGGGTTTGGTTTCTGTACCAGGTAATGCTAGTACGGCTACTGTCTCGACCAATAGCAGGGGCACTGTGAGGAGCCAATCGACATAACGGTAAGCATCATTGAACGGTACGCCAGTGAGGGTGTAGACGCCGTTGTGTAAGCCGTAGGCTTCACTCCAACTGTTGAAGATGCGGAAGTAGTGGTAGCCAGCGATGCTAACCACGATCGCCGAAACGAGTAATGCTAACCGATATTTCTGACCTACTTGTGCTTGAGCACTGAAGAAAAATAGGGCTGAAGAAAACATCGCTGCGATCGCAAATGAGAAAGCGTTATAAATTAAATTGAACTGGCTAGATGATAAGGACTGAACTGTTGACAACCGACTGGTTGTATCTTCATTCAGCAATCCTAAGAGTGCAAAGTCTGACAGTGAAGAAGCTAATATCATTAGTTTTGTCTCCATAGGGTCGAGTTTGAATCCAAACTGCAACCTGTGTTCGTCATGCGCGAAGCTTGGATGAAATTGGAGCAGATTTAGAGAAAGCTGTGAGTCCAGCTTTCTCTAAATTCAAACTGAGTTATGATGGAACAATTAGGTGCTTCTCCAGTGGAGAGGTCGCACCTGCGAGCGTGCTGACTAGATTGAATGTACACAATAATCTAGATCGAGCTACGGTGTGGGGATAGTTGTATTGGTGATGGTATGCATAATGTTGTAGAAGTGCAAAACTCCTTGACCAGATAAGTATTCTGTCAGAAGAGCGGCTACAAATCCGAGCATTGCAAAGCGACCATTCCAGATTTCAGCTTGAGGGGTAAAGCCCCAACGCCATTGGTTACGATCGGCGTTAACAGCAGGAATTACTTTTGTAGAAGAACTTGCCATGATGATTACTCCAAGGTTGTGGTAATAAGAACTAGATCGATGGTCTGAGGTAAAGCTGACTTTGATGTCTAGGACATTGGAAGCATCTTTAAGCCCTCTTATTTATCTCTCTTTACAAATCTTATCAGTTGGCTAGCGGTAGGTATATCTGTCAAATGGATGAGTTCCGATCTCGATCTGGTAGTCAGTAGATGGAGAATGTGCTGTCTACTGATGCCCAGCGGATGCGGCGGCGGCGGCTAGGCGTATAGCAACGCAAGGGTTTGGATGAGAACCGATGGGTTGGGAGCACAATTTGGCTGGTAGAGTTGAGGTTATTCAATCCTCATTGCTGAGGAATGATGGATGGGAAGTCGCACCTTAAATAGGCTGCCTTGCCCTGGGGTGGAAGTCACGGTAATGGTGCCAGAATGTGCGGTGACGATCCGAGCGACAAGGTGCAATCCTAGCCCGCTACCTGCTTGTCTGTGGGTGCCTGTGCGAAAACGTTGGAAGATCGTCGTTTGGTCTTCTGGAGACATGCCTAGTCCGGTGTCTCGGACATCGATCGATGCCCAGCCATTGACGATCTCCGTCTCGTCTGCTGTGGCGGGGTAGAAATCTAGTTTGAGTTCGACTGTGCCAGCGTCGGTGAATTTGAGTGCATTACCAACGAGGTTGGCGATCGCACGGCGAATTTCTTGGCAGTCGCCGAGGACTTTGAGCGACTGAGGATCGGGGAGATCGCTAATGACGGCAAGCTCGATCGATTTGTACAGTGCCAATGGTTGGAGTTGTTCGACTACGGCGTGCATGATGTCCCACATATCGCACTTAGTCAAGGTTAGAGCTTTATTTCCCGACTCGTAGCGGTTGACTTCTAGGAGCGTGTTGACTAGTTCTAGGAGGTTTTGGTTGCTGCGATTCATTGCACCTAGGGCTTCGTGCATTTCGGCTGAGAGTGGACAAAATGCTTCCTGCTCAAACAGCTTGAACATTAGGTTGGCGGCTACTAGCGGAGTCCGTAGATCGTGGGTGAGGTGGGCGATGAAGTCTTCGCGTTGGAGATTTTGGATTTCGATCTGGGCGCGTTGTTGTTCGAGATCGTGGTTTTGTTTTAGTAGTAGTTGGTTGTTTTGCAGGAGTTGTTTGCTGGTGGTGATGACTTCGCGTTCCGATCGATCGAGCCGGATGGCGTTGCGGAGGATTTGGGCGAGGGTTTCGGGCGAAATTTGCGATTTGGGCAGGTAATCGGTAGCACCAGCCTGCATCAGCTCGACGGCGATGCGTTCGTCGCCTTGCCCTGTTAGTACTACTAGGGGATGCTCGATATCCAATAAGCAAGCGGATTTAACTAGTTCTAGCCCATTTTGGTCGGGAAGTCCGTAGTCTACGAAGGTACAATCAAACAGCTCGGTTTTGAGTAGGGTGAGTGCTTCGGCACAGGTGGCGGCTTCCGTGATGACAACATCGATCCCAGACTTGCTCAGGGCGCGCCTGACTGCCATGCGATCGACTTCATCATCATCGACGATCAATATTCTTAGTGTTTCTTCCATTTCAGGTGGTGGATGAGTGTTTGGATCGAAAGTATAGCAACTACCGAGGCAGTTAGAACTATCAGATCCCCGACTTCTCTAAGAAGTCGGGGATCTAGCCGAACAACGTCCTAACGCTCTGGCGACTGCTATAGCTGCTCGATCGAGGGATGTTAGCACGGGGAAGACTAACAACGCTCTCAACGATCGACTATCAACTCTCTAAGCCATCTCACAATGTGCCCAGTATTTGTTCAACATCACCATCAGCTCGACAAAGGTGCCAAAGGTGACTGGTTTGAGCATGTAGCCAGCGACATTGAGATCGTAAGCCTGAACTCGATCTCGTTCTTCGTTGGAGGTGGTTAGTACTACTACTGGAATATGCTTGAGGATCGGATCTGCACGTAATTGATGCAAAAATTCGATCCCATTCATTTTGGGCATATTTAGATCTAGTAAGATCAGTCGGCGTTCTGGTGGCATCGAGGATGGCAGACCAGGGCTGGCTCGGAGTATTTCGAGAGCTTCTAGACCATTTCCAGCAAAGTATAGTGGGCTATCGATCTGTCCTTTTTTAAAGGCACGTTGGACGGTCATTACGTCTACTTCGTCATCTTCGACTAGTAAAATGTTTAGCATTAAATTCTCGGTCATGGGACATCACTGGCGACGACATCTCGATTTTCCATCGGAGAGGTGTCGCTAAGGATAATTGGCTGCTTGAGCCAGGTGAACCGGAAGATCGCACCTCTCCCAGCTACTGATTCTAACTGAATTGTGCCGCCTTCAGCAGCAACTATTTTTTTGACGATCGCGAGTCCGGCTCCGATATTTTCTTGGATATCGCGGGCTTTGAGGGTCTGAAAAATAGTATAAATTCTGGTTTGATATTGAGGTTCGATGCCGTCGCCGTTATCGGCGATGGCAAATTCATATCGATCGCCTAGATCGGTCGTCGATATCTCAACTATACCTACTTTCGTCGGGTGATGGCGAATGGCATTGTCGATCAGGTGGCTAAATACTTGTTCGAGTGGCTGCCAGCGAGTATTCATGATGGGCATCCCCGTGCCAATGTTGATGATAAAAGTGGCTGGCGGGGCTAGGGCTTGGATGATTTTGTGGAGTAGTTGCTCGACATTGACGGTGATAATTGCGGTCTGGGTGCGTCCCGCGCGGGAGTATTCCAATAAGCTGTTGAGCAGTGCCTGCATCCGATACACTCTGCCCCTGAGCAGATATAGTTGCAAGCGGGTTTCCTCAGAGATACTTGTACCGAGGTCTTCTTCGATCCATTCTGACAGGCTGGCGATCGCTCGCAGTGGTGCTTTGAGGTCGTGAGAAGTGATGTAGGCAAATTGGTCTAGCTCTTGGTTGCTTTGGATCAGTAATTGGTTGCTTTTGCTGAGTGAATCGTTGAGCTGCAAGAGTTGTCTGGCTTTGGCTGTGAGTTTGGCTGCTGCTTGTTGACGAGCGGTAATGTCGCGAATGATGGCAATCCGGTCTTCATCAAATTTAATCCCGTTCATGGAGACTTCGATCGGAAACCATTCACCATTTTTGCGTTGTCCCATTGCTTGCCAGATTTGACCGTTGGGCACTGCTTGGATCGACCGATCGGGTTCATAAAATAGCATCTTTTGAGTATCATCGGCTGATTGGTTCAACAGTTGGTGCCAATGCCAGCCAATTACTTCGTTGGGAGTGTAGCCAAACATCTCGCTCGCTGCGTTGTTAAAACTTTCAATTTTGCCTTGGGCGTTGACGATCGCCACGCCATCGACGATGTTGGCAACGATCGCCTCGATCAGGCTGCGGCTCTCGCGTAGTCGAAATTCTCGCTCTCGCAATTCTGTGGCTAATTGCCTCAACAACCGCACTGCGATCGCAGTCCCAACCAGCCCAATTAAAATCCCCGCCCATGTGGTAGTGACGTTGAGTTGTTGCTGCTCTTGGAGACTTCGAGTGCGTTGTGTCAAGAGCCGATGTTCTTGGTCTTCAAACTCGTCGATGAGTGCCCGAAATCGATCCATCTGTTGCTTGCCGTCGAGCAAGCGTTTGACAGTAGTTGTAGGATTTGCGATCTCTTGTGTTTCTACTCGTTGGATCGTCCCTTTTAGCAGATCCATCCGATTTCGCGCGATCTGGGTCAGCATTTTTGCGCGTGTCAATTGGTTTGGATTATCGGCAACGAGCTGTTCTAAGCCAACTAAGGTGGGATCTACTTTGGTAATTGCGAGATTATAGGGTTGGAGAAAAACTTTGTCTTTGGTAATGTAGTAACCCCGCACTCCAGTTTCGGCATTTAGTAAACTAATCAAACTACTCTGACTTGTTGCTAAAACTTGGTTGGTGTGAGCTACATATATCTGCGCCGCGAGCATTTTTTGCTGCAATAAGGTGTAAGTGACTACCGTTCCGAGGAGACACAATAACGGGATACAAATGGCGATTGCCCCCCGACCCTCGATCGGCAGTTTTTTCCAATTATTTTTAACTTTTCGCCACCAAGGTTTCATTCGCTTCACTACTCAATACACCACCACCCACACCAATATTTTACCGATCGCTAAGTATTTCTGCTCATCTAGTCCGATCTACAGGCGATCGATTTATAACCATACGGCCGCATGATTTGACTCTTTTGTCAAGTTTTTTAGTCAAAAGATAAGCTGGCGATCGAGTCAGTGACATAATCATGGTTTTAAACAATTGGTAGTTTAGACTGTGAGTATGGCAAATAAACTAAGTACCAAATATTCTATTACCTTCGCTCTCTATCCTTTGACCGATAGCGATCTAGACGATTTAAATAGTTGACAAAGGACTACATAACAGCGTAGATCTAGGGTACCCATAAAAACGCCGCTTCATGCCCGCCCTCTAGGGGTGAAGATGCTCATTTAGGGTAGCTATATCCCTCCGAGAAGAACATGGTACTGTGGAGATATTGCAATTGTCGATCGCCGTCTCCAAATTAGTCTCCGCTGACATCTTGGGGCAACTTTTTAAAGTAAAATATTAACAATTAGTATAAATTTAATAATTTATCAAATATCGATTATTAGAGGTTGTTTTGTATGAGTGATATTCGGGTAGTTTTGATTGAAGATCATGATGTAGTGCGAATCGGTCTGCGGACTGTTTTGCAGATTCAAGCAGGAGTTCAAGTGGTCGGAGAAGCTACAACTGGGCCACAGGGATTGACATTGTTGCAGACAACCGAGGTAGATGTAGCCTTGGTAGATATCGGATTGCCTGGGATGGATGGGATCGAGCTGGTGCAAAAGTTTCGGCAGTTTCAGAAAGAGCAGCAGCGCACAACGACTAAAATCATCATGCTGACGATGCAGGGCAATGAAGAAACTGTAATTGCTGCTTTTGCGGCTGGTGCCGATTCATACTGCATGAAAGATGTCGGCATCGAGCAACTGATCGAAGCGATTAACATGACTCACACTGGCAATGCTTGGATCGATCCAGCGATCGCCAGTATCGTGCTGCGGCAAATGCGACAGAGTATCGGCAAGCCATCTAGTCCCAAACAGACGATCGAGATTAGGTCGTTGGAACCTGAATACGAGCAGGTACTAGCCTCAGATCCAGTCACCGAGCGCGAACGCGAAGTCCTCGAACTAATGGTCGCAGGTTGTACCAATGTAGCGATCGCCGAGCGGTTATTTATCACTGTGGGTACAGTCAAAACCCATGTGCGGAATATCCTTGCCAAGCTCTGTGCTGATGACCGGACGGAAGCCGCAGTCAGAGCATTGCGCTCGGGCATTATCTCGTAGTGTATGGATCTAAATTACTTCCTAGTTCCTTTGGCAGAAGTCTGAAGCGCAAACCCTAGAGATCCCCCTAAATCCCCCTTAAAAAGGGGGACTAAGAGTCCGGTTCCCCCCCGCTTGGTGTGCTTAACCGTCGGGGAACCCGAACGGTACGCACATCCGCTTTTTAAGGGGGGTTAGGGGGGATCTACCCACTAAAACGTAGCAATTAGACTGCTCAGACATCCTCTGAAAGCCCCGCTTTATAAGAGGGGTTGGAGCGGTAACACACTCTCAGCCGCCCAAACGGAAAAACGGCAAGCTCAACTCTTAACCAGCAGTTGCTGTAAGAAATTTAGCCGCCGCCGCTTTGAGCGTAGCCGCTTTGTCAGTTTGCTCCCAAGGTAGATCCAAATCATCGCGACCAAAATGACCGTAGGCGGCGACATCTTGATAAAAACGACCTCCACGTTCTGCGGGGAGATTCCGCAGGTTGAAAGTAGCGAGAATCCCTTCTGGACGAAGTTCAAAGTGCTCTTCGATCAGTTCAAACATTTGGTCATCACTGATGATGCCAGTGCCGAAGGTTTCGACTAAAATACTGACAGGACAAGCTACACCGATCGCATAACTAAGCTGAATTTCACACTTGGCAGCCAAGCCAGCCGCGACGACATTTTTAGCCACATGACGGCAAGCATAAGCCGCAGATCGATCGACTTTGGTAGGATCTTTACCAGAGAAAGCACCACCACCGTGACGGGAGTAGCCGCCGTAGGTATCGACAATAATTTTGCGTCCAGTCAAACCAGCGTCGCCTTGAGGGCCGCCAATTACAAATTTACCTGTAGGGTTGACTAAGAAATGGGTTTTGTCATCTGGCTTGATGTCCAAATCTGCGAACACAGGTATCACTACATATGCCCAGAGATCCGCTTTGATTTTGGCTTGAACGCCAGCATCATCAGTGATATCACCAATTGCCGCATCGTGTTGAGTCGAGATCAAGATGGTATCGATACCTACAGGTACGCCATTTTTGTACTCGACAGTAACTTGCGTTTTGCCATCGGGACGGAGATAGGGTAGATCGCCAGTCTTGCGGACAGCCGCCAAGCGTCGAGCGACGCGGTGCGACAAACTGATTGGCAATGGCATTAATTCAGGTGTTTCGTTACAAGCATACCCGAACATAATTCCTTGATCGCCTGCACCAGTCTGGTCGAAAATATCGGTGCCATCGCCCCGATTTTCTTTGGCTGTATTGACTCCTTGAGCAATATCAGGCGATTGTTGATCCAGAGCAATTAGCACTGAGGCACTAGTCGCTGAAAATCCGTTATCGGCATTGGTGTAACCGATTTCCGCAATTTTTTTGCGGGCTAAGTCAATGTAGTTGACAGTCGCTTTGGTGGTGATTTCACCAGTGATCAAGACGAGTCCAGTATTGACTACGACTTCTGCTGCGACGCGACTGTAAGGGTCTTGGGCGAGTAAGGCATCCAAAATTGTATCAGAGATCTGATCGCAGATTTTGTCAGGATGACCTTCGGTCACTGATTCCGAAGTAAAAAGATATCTACGCGACAAGGAACAGTCCTCCTTCTGGTACTGGCTAATGTTAGCCTATATGTTTACACAATGCCCATAAATTAATCCAGAATTTCAGTATTCTGTGATTTTATGTGCTAGCACAAGATCTGAGCTGGTATTCAATCTACACTAAAACCGAACAAAGGAGAATTGAAAATTGTTGATGCTTGGGGTAAATATCGACCATGTAGCCACGATTCGACAAGCGCGGCGGACTGTGGAACCCGATCCAATTGCGGCGGCGGTATTGGCTGAACTGGCTGGTGCTGACGGGATTACGGCGCATTTGCGGGAAGATCGACGGCACATGCAGGATCGGGATATTCGACTATTGCGGCAAACTGTCCGCACTCGTCTGAATTTAGAGATGGCGGCGACGGCGGAGATGGTACAAATCGCACTGGAGGTGAAGCCTGATTATGTCACGCTCGTACCAGAAAAGCGGGAAGAGGTGACGACAGAGGGGGGATTGGATATTGCCGGACAACTCGATCGGATGAAGTCGGTGGTAGACAAGCTACAATCAGCGGGGATTCCAGTGAGCCTATTTATCGACCCAGAACCCGCCCAAATTGACGCGTCAGTGCAGGTAAAGGCAAAATTTATCGAACTGCATACGGGACGCTATGCTGAGGCTAAGGAGCCGATGCAGGTGCAGCAGGAACTAGCGAATTTAGCTACAGGATGCGAATATGCGATCGCGTCTGGTTTGCGGGTGAATGCGGGACATGGACTGACTTATTGGAATGTCCGCCCGATCGCTTGTCTCCCAGGGATGGAAGAATTGAATATCGGTCATAGTATCATCAGTCGATCGGTACTCGTTGGGATCGATCGAGCCATCCGTGAAATGAAAGCAGCCATGTTTGGAGTAATTATCTAGTCAGAGTTTTTTTGTGGTGCGGAAAACACATAAATCCTATTCACCATTCACTATTCACCCTTCGGCTACGCATTGCCTACGGCAGGCTAACGCCAACAGTGCAAGCCATTCACTATTCACCAATATGCAAACTTACTATTATTTAGTCGCTAGTCAGAAATTTTTACGCGAAGAAGAAGATCTCGATGAAGTCTTTGCAGAGCGCGTCCGCAATTATCAAGAACAAGCCAAAGAAATTGACTTTTGGTTGATCGATCGACCTGCTTTTTTGGATGCTCCAGAATTAGTAAATGTCAAAGCTAAAGTTCCGCAGCCAGCGACAGGAATTATATCTACTAACCCACAGTTTATCACTTGGTTGAAACTCCGCTTAGAGTTTGTAGCTACAGGTGAATTTCAAGCTCCATCGGCGACTATTCCCGATCCGATTGGCTCTCTAATTACCGTTTAACTAAACAAACAGACTCCCGACTGATTGAATCAGTCGAGAATCTAGCTTTACCAAATAGTAAGGGTTCAGAGCCTCCTGTCTAAAGGTGCGTTTGTTATTAAGAGCGTCGCGGCGGAGCCGCGCAGCACGGAGTGCTGGGCGGGTGCCCCACCTAGCTTTAAATCTCCATCTTAATGACTTCGCTATCAACTATCAACTATCAACTATCAACTAATTAGTTACATAAAAAATCACCTCTAACCCAACCAACTGCACCATAGAAATTCACCTTTTGCCAGGTAAAGTTACCAACAACTCTGGTGTTGCCGATTAAAACTACTGGCTTACCGGATGGAATCTCAGTTATTACCCTGTATTGCTGTCCCGCACGATTACGAAGATTAATCGTATCACCATCGCGGCTACAACTGTAGACTCTACTGACATTTCCATAGCCACCAGGGCCACTTTGGGCAAATCCAGGATCGATCGGCAACCAGCATGTCAACGTCGCCAAACAGATCGCTTTAGTGATGATTTGAAGTTTCATGATTTTTTTCGATTAACTTTTTTAACTGAACTACGATCGAGCCTATCTACTAAATCGATCGAGTAATTTGTACCTCGATCGATCGCGGACGATATTTGAAAACAAAGTCCCTGACTCGATGATAGTCATTTTTATTTGTAAGCCCAATACAACCAGATGTTCCATCTTCTTTTCGATCCTTATCAAAACTAGGGTCCCAATGAATACCTAACGCAGTTCTTCTCATCCGTGGATTGAAGCCAGGTTTGGGAAAAATCGGTACCATCGTACCGCCAACTTCCCGAATAGTGCCAGCAACTACTCTAGATGCTACTGAATAAGATCCATCTGGTAATGGAGCTTCTGTATTGCTTTGATAGCGATTTCTAGCTTGAGAAAATCCTCTACCAGTCACAGCATTGAATTCAAATATCCGTGCTTTATTGTTACGATAGGCTGACAATTTGTAAATGGGATTGTTAAATCTATTTTGAGGATAACTGGGATCTTGACTCAATATTAAACAGGGAAAAGCTTTACAAGTAGTAATCGATCCCGTCGTGTTATTATTTAGAGCTTTTTTAGGCTGAGTCGAAATATTATTTAATTGTTCTAACTGCACATTACGATAATTATCTGCTGGGTTTGGTAGGGAAGCAGAATTCGATCTTGAAGGATTAGCAGCAGTTTGTTCTACAAGTGCGATCGAGTTGAGTGGGTTAACATCAGGTACTGGAACTAGATGTTGGGATGCCACGACAACTTTGACAGATTGAGTGTTGGCTGGAGCTAGAGTCGATAGAGAACGGTTCTCTACAGGAGATCTCTGCTCGACAATTGCCATCGGCGATGGAGCCAAATTGTCTGTAGTATTTTGAGCGGTCGATGTAAAGTTAGAATTGGAGCTGCAACTACTTATCGATAGAGCGATTGCGCTCCACCCGATGATTCCAGCAGCAATTAAAACCTTAGACATATATTTTTAGTTTAGAGCTATGTAGTAACTACTTAGAATGGCTATCATGTTTAAGCTACAGTGCCTCTACGTATTTTCCGCAAACATTAACAGCTTTTAGAAAAGATGAGCGGTTGAAGCGATCGCCAGATAGTGTCTGTATCACTACTTCAAGTATGCCCAATCTCCAACCGGATACTCTCAATCGAAATCACAAATAAAGTTTTCACTAGATCGATATTATACAATCGCCAGAGAGGGGCAAAGAATTATCGGGTTATTTAATCTCCGATCCGCCGCAAATAGATTTCACAGATCGCTAAACCACTCATCTATGCCAAAACCCATGCTCCGATTTAGCTGCAAGCTTGAGGCTAGTTGAAAAGCGGCATCTCTACCCACATTAGTTTCCATCACTGATGAAAAAACCACATCGAGCTGATATTGAGTTATGAATTCTGCCAATCGCCACGGAAACCCAGCAATTCCAGGCTTGACAACATAAATACCCCGCCAACCGTCAGCATAAACAGATTGAATTCGATCGAATGTAGCAACAGATTCATCCAGCGCGATCGGGGTATTATATACTCTCGCTAATTCCTGCATCTGTGAGATTGAATCTGGTGCTAAAGGTTGCTCGATGAACTCGATTCGCGACTCTCGATCGCAAAGTTCTAACCACTGCTCTGCTTCTAGATAAGTTAACCCCCCATTCGCATCGAGCCGGAGTTTGGCATTCGTAGGTACCGCCGCCATCAACTGTGTCCAGATTGCCACCTCCTGAGCGATCGGTAGTACCCCAATCTTCCATTTAAAGGTGGAGTATCCTCGCTCCGATAAAGCTGGTAATCGGGCGATTGCTGCCGCGCCTGAAGGTAATAGCGCACTCATCCCTAGAGTTGATTTGTGCCAATCGATGTTTGCTGGAGTAGAGTTAAAAGCTGTCAAAGCACTCCCAAATCCAAACTGACATGCGGGTAAATTATCGGGAATTTGATGGATTTGAGCGACAGTAATATTAGTGCCAATTTGCTGACAGTACAATGTTGCCTGTTCGATCGATTCTGAGCCAAACCACGGTATCGGTGCGATTTCACCTTGATGAGATCTTCCTAAATCGTCAGTGAGTTGAATCAAGATCCCCGATCTAACTTTCCATACACCATGACTAGTGTTCAACGGTTGTCGAAATGGACGTTGATAGATTGAATATGTAAATTGATAGCTATTCATGCCTAGTGTCAAATTAGATATCTAGGGTAGGGGGTGAATGGCTCGCACTGTTGGCGTTAGCCTGCCGTAGGCAATGCGAAGCCGAAGTGTGGATGGTGGATAGTGGATGGTGAATGGTGAATGGTGGTTCGGGAGTATGTGGGATGAGATGTTTATC
>ENA-OFCD01001204-OFCD01001204.1-metagenomes-genome-assembly--contig:-NODE-1204-length-13783-cov-3.642045_pt1 | contig 13783 bp, 11 predicted proteins | sample MGYA00153392_OFCD01 | MGnify analysis MGYA00153392 | reverse complement strand
CGTTGCGCGCAGAGCGGGCGTGATCGTCGGATACGCATGGTGGCGCCCGAGTGGTGAGCGCTTGCACGTCGTCTATCTCATCACGGACCCCGCGCACGTTCGCACTGGAGTGGGTCGTGCGTTGTTGAGATCGATCGCTGAAACAGGCAAAAGGGCGGGGTTTCGAGAGTGGCTGCTGAACGTCAAACCCGAGAATACTCCGGCGCGTCGTCTGTATGAGAGCTTCGGGATGCGGGCCTCGTTCGAGTCCACCTCGATGGAGCTCGCGTGGGCCGACGTCATCAAGCTGCCCGAGACGAGCCTCCGCGCGACCGAGCTCCTCGCGACCGACGAGGCACGCTTCGAACTCGCGATGCACCTCGCGCCGCGTGAAGTGACGACGGCGCGCGCCATCCTCGGCCGCTTGGCCTTTTGCGTACAAGACGATCGCGGGCCTGCGGGTCTCGCGGTCTTCGATCCCAGCTTCCCCGGCGCGCCCATCTTTCGAGCCCGCGACGCACACGCCGCGCGCGCGCTCCTCGAGGCGATGAGCGTCCACGTGCGCCACGCTAAAGCGCGCCTCATGGTCGAGGACGCGCGCCTGGTCGAGATACTCACGAAGATCGGCGCCAGCCCCGTGCTCCAAGTGCTCCGGATGGAAGGCACGATCCCCCCTTGATTTCACCTGCGCACCTCTGGTTGTGTGCGCCCATGACGCTCTTTTCCAAGGTCCTCATCGCCAACCGCGGCGAGATCGCGCGCCGAGTCATCAGAACTTGCAAGCGCCTCGGCATCCCCACGGTCGCGGTGTACTCGGAGGTCGACAAGGACGCGCCGCATGTGTCCGAAGCCGACGAATCCGTGCTCCTGGGCCCGGCGCCCGCGAAGGACTCGTACCTCTCGATCCCCGCGGTGCTGGACGCGATCAAGAAGACGGGCGCTACCGCCGTGCACCCGGGCTACGGGTTCTTGAGTGAGAAGAGCGCGTTCGCACGGGCCGTGGCCGAGGCCGGTGCGGTGTTCATCGGGCCTTCGCCTGCCGTGCTCGACTCGTTCGGCGACAAGATGAAGGCGCGCCACGTCGCGCTCGCCGCCAACACGCGCGCAGTGCCGGGCACCGACGAGCCCCTCCCCATCGAGACGGCTGAGGACTTCGCGCACGCCAAGGAGCGCGCAGCAAAGATCGGCTACCCGATCGTGGTCAAGGCCGTGGGCGGAGGCGGCGGAATCGGGATGCACGTCGTGCGAGAAGAGGCGCAGCTCGAGCGAGCGCTCAAGGCTTGCTCTGATCGCGGCAAGGCCTCGTTCGCGGACGCGCGCGTTTACATGGAGCGCTACGTCTCGGTGCCGAGGCACATCGAGGTGCAGGTGTTCTGCGACTCGCACGGACAAGCGTTCGCGCTCGGCGAGCGTGAGTGCAGCCTGCAGCGACGCCACCAGAAGATCGTCGAGGAGTCGCCGTCCCCCGCCGCGTTCTTTTCAGGAGAAGAGGGAGCGGCTCGCAAGGAGGCGCTCTTCGCGGCCGCTCTTCGCGTCGTCACGAGCGTCGGCTACGTCGGCGCGGGCACGTGCGAGTTCATCGCAGACGAGGCCGGCGAGCTGTTCTTCCTCGAGGTGAACGCGCGCCTGCAGGTCGAGCATCCCGTCACCGAGATGGTCACGGGACTCGACCTCGTCGAGCTGCAGCTGCGCGTCGCCGCGGGAGAGAGGCTACCCGACCTCGCGAGCTGCAAACGTTCGGGACACGCCATCGAAGCCCGCATTTACGCCGAAGATCCGAGCAAGGGCTTCATCCCCAAGCCCGGCGACATCCACGAGCTCGTTTGGGCCGGCGGTGTCGGCGACGCGCAGACGAAGACCCTGCGCATCGAGAGTGGCGTGCGCGCGCCGGCCAAGGTCACGCCGTTCTACGATCCGATGATCGCGAAGGTCGTCGCGTGGGGCGAGACGCGCGCGCAAGCCATCGCCACGCTCGACGAGGCATTGTCCAAGACCACCATCGCGCCATGCACGACGAACCTCGCGTTCCTGCGCAAGACGTTCGCTTCAGAGGAATTCAAAGCGGGCCGATACGACACGTCGTTCGCCGAGATCCTCGCGAAGCGCCCGTAGCTGGTTCCTTGGCTGCGATTCGACCGGAAACGCGTTCCGAAGTGTCTTCACGCTCGATGCATCGGTGGTGGTTTTTTTTTGATCGCTGGATGCTATTGGGCAGGCTCATCCTCCCAGCAGGTCTCGCCTGACGTGCCACCCGAGCCCTCGATGTTGCCGCCGGATCCTTCGCTCCCGCGGCTGCGGCGCCTCTCGGTGCGCGAGATCGTCAACGCGTACGTCGACCTGTTCATCGCCAAGCTCGCGACGAAGCTCGCGCAGACACCGGAGAGCGACGGCACCTTAGTTAGTTAGTTAGGTAGCGGGCCGCTCTGCGGTCCAATGGCGGTCGGAGCACTTGATGACGCGCATGTGGCGTAAACCGGCGTCCTTCACCATCGCGTCGACCTCCACGAGATCGAGCGCTGCGCACAACGAGTCGAAGAAGAGTTGCTTCTGGCGGATGTGGTCTCCCGCAGCGACTCGATTCACGATCGACCAGGCGTCCTCCATGCTCGGCGGTCGGATCAGATCGCGCACCATGATGGCGCCGCTCGGCTTGCAGACGCGGGCGATCTCCTTCCAGACGAGACGCGGGTCGGGGATGTGGTGGATGGTCGAGTTGCAAATCACGAGGTCGTACGTTGCGTCCGGTAGCGGCAGCTTCTTGGCGTCCATGCGCGCCAGCTTGCAGCGGTCGTCGAGGCCCGCGCCCGCGAGGCGTTGGGTCGCGATCTTGAGCATCTCTTCGGCGAGATCGATCGCGAGCATCTCCATGTCGCCGCGTCGCGAGAGCATCAGCTCGGGGATTTGCCCGGTGCCGACTCCGATGTCGAGCACGAGGGGCGCGCCTACGTCCTTCACGAGGGCGATCGCGTCCTCGGCGAACTTCATGTTGGCGTCCATGAAGTCCATCGCGTCGTACTCTTCCGCGTCGCGACGCGTGTCCATCACCTCGGGCTCTTGCACACGCAACATGCGCGTCACGCTACCACCAGGGACGAAGACTCAGAGTGCGTCTTTGCAGCAGCGGAAGCCCGTGGAGTAGTCGTGGTACGTCTTGGCATGTGCGGTCGTGCGGTACGTGCAGCCTGGCCCGTTGAGCTTGGCGTCGACGAAGAATCCGCCCATGAAGCTGCCGCGGGTGACGTCACCGTTCGGTGAGTCGTCGATCCATTCGTGGAGGTTGCCGTGCATGTCGAAGGCGCCGTAGGAGGACACGCACTTGGCGTACTCACCGCCTTTCGCGAGGCCGCCTTCGAGCTCGTCGCACCGTGGGTCGTTGAGCTCCTGGTTCGAGTACGTCGGGTTCGGTCCGAACAAAGTCACGATGGGGCTCGGCTTGCCTTCGTTGCACGTCCCCGACTGATAGGCGTTTCCGTACGGATAGACATAGTCGTGTGAGGGGCGGCCTCGACACGCGGCGGTCCATTCCGGCAGCGTGCATAGCCGCTTGCCGGAGCGTGCGCACGCGGCCTGCGCTTGGACCTGGCTGATGTACCCTTGAGGGGTCAAGTGATCGGCGGGGATGGCCAGAAGGTCGCTCGCGTCGACGCCATCCACCGGCTTCCCGTGCGGCCAGACGCCGCCGTCCTTCGTCGCGATCGCTCCTTCGAAGAGGTCCACGCAGAACGCGCCGGCTTCGGTGACGACGTGAGCCATCGTCGCCGGGCAGGGTCCGGCGTCCGCCGCGTCTTGGGCTGCGGCGTCGAGCGTTGCGTCGTCGAGCGTCACGTCGAGAACGACGTCTCCGCCCGCGTCTGGTCCAAGCGTGATGTCAAGCTCAGCGCTGCACGCGAGCGACAACGACCCGAGGAAAACGACGCTTCGAAGCACGTGTCGCCGTGTTCGCACGGGACGAACGCGATCGCAAGCCTAAGGGCAGGGGTTCCCGTCGCGGGCCATCGCTTGCACGATCAACGGCTTCATCAAATAGACGCGCCCCGCGCAGATACGTGCGCGCACCTTCTTGGCGCCCTCCCGATCTCCGCTGAGCTCGAGCGCGTTCGCGATGACGTACAGGTCCTGTAGGTCCGAGTCCTTGTCGACGTCCACGCGCCGGGTCACGACCGCAGCGGTCTTGCGATCGACTTTCACCGTCGCGAAGAACGCCTCGAGCACGGCCCGTCCGTCATTGTCTCCGGCGGATTTCGCGAACTCTTCGTAGCGTGCGAGCTCTCGGTCTGCGCTCGAGGTGTCGGCGGCGACGGCGTACTTCTCCATCAGGAGGTACGCGCGATCCCAGTACTCGTGCAGGCGAAGCGCGCGGACTTGGTCGGGTGGCAGCGTACTCTGATCGAGCGCCGCGCCGGCCGCGTCGACCTCTAGCAAGGCATGCTCGTTCTCGTCCTGCGCCCAGGCGATCCACGTGAGCTGGTTGTGCAACCAGAACTCGAGGTCGTCGTCGTGATGCGGCTTTGCTTCTGCGACGAGCGCAGCAAGGAGAGCGCGCGCGGTGATGAGGTCCCCCTTGCTCGCGGCGTCCGTCGCCTTGTCGTAAGCGATCTTGTAACGCGCGCGAAGGTCCGTGGCGGGCTCGAGGAGGGCGTGGACCGCGTCGAACTTGTCGTTCGGGATCGTGAACGCCAAGTTGTATTGTGCAATCACATAGCGGCCGTTTTCGCGCACCAAGACGCCGCTCCCACGCGTTGCGCCGAGCTTGTCACCGCGCAACCGCTCGTCGAACCACGCGACGGTGCCGTCCCCGTTGAAGGTCACGTTGCGATCCAGCGGGTGGAAGACCCAACCCTTGCCCGCGGCGAAGTGCGGGTGTGCGTACGCTCGAAACGCGGCCACGTCCCATCGCTCGGTGGCGTCCGTGCCCAAGAAGACTCCGCCGCCTGCGAAGTGTGCGAAGTACCGAGCCTCATCGGCGTGCGCGGCCGCGTCGTGAAAGTCGTCGAGCGCGACCTTCACCTCACGTGCGGCAACATTGGCGTCGAACGCCTTTGGTGCCGGTGCGCGCGGGGCAGGGGTTCCGCCGCACCCGAATGCAATGACTGCGAGAGTGAGCCAGGCGCGCATTCAGTCCGCGTCGAACCCGATCACGGACGCGCTCGTGAGCTCTCCGCACGCGTCGCGCACGGCGTCGAATGTGTCCTTCGCGGTGCCCACGACCGAGATGACGAGATCGGTCGTCGAGATGCGTCGCTTGATCGCCTTGTTCACGTCCTCGAGCTTCGTCGACAGGACTCGCTTCGTATATCCGGAGTAGTAGTCCTCTGGCAGCCCGAGGATCTCCACGTCGAGCGACTGGTGGGCGCGCTTGCTCGCGGTGTCGACGTCGAACGCGTACGAGCGAACGAGGTACTTCGCCATGGACGACAGCTCTCGCGCGGTGACGCCGCCGTCGACCCATTTCTGCAGCAGCTCGAGCTCGAGCCCGAGGCAAGGCGCGGAATCGCTCGCCTTGGGGAATGTCCACATCGCGAAAGACTGCCGCCTGCGATCGACGCCGAGTCGCGAGGACGCGCCGTAGGACCAGCCACGCTTGCTGCGGACCTCCTTCATGAGGCGCGCAGTGAACGTCCCTCCGAACACGGCGTTGCCTACGGCGAGCGCGGTGTGATCCTCGTCGTGCGCGGAGGTGCCGAGACCTCCGATGAGGACTTGCGCCTGCGTGCGCTCCGGCTTGTCCACGAATACGAGGTGCTTGCCGCGCTTCACCTCCGGCTCGGGCGTGGGATCCTTGACGCGCGCTCCGTCGGGAAGCGCGCCCACGAGCTTCTGCGCGAGCTGCTCGGCGCGTTCGACCGTGACGTCCCCGGCGATCGCTATGGCGACGTTGCCTTTGACGAGGTGCTTACGGAGGGCGGACAAGACGTCGTTGCGCTTGATGCGATCGATGGTCGCATGCGCCCCGCGCGTCGAGCGGCCGTAGGGGTGACCGTGGAACACGGCGCGGCGAAACGCGCGCTCCGCCAACGAGCGATCGTTGTCGCGAGACTCCATGATCTCTGCGTGGGTCTCGCGTACGAGGCGTGCGAGCTCGTCCTGTGGAACGGTGGGCGACGACAGCAGCGTGGCGATCAGCGCGCACATCGGCTCGACGTTGCGGGCGATGACCTGTGCGTAGATCGTCATCGTCGACGGCCCTACGTCGATCGAGAGCTCTGCGCCGAGCTGATCGATCGTCTCCTCGATCTCGGCCGCCGTCAGCTTGCCCGCGCCGCGCCTGAGCATGCGAAGCGAGGTTCGGAGTAGGCCTTCCTTTTCGCTGGGATCGTGCGTCGAGCCGCTCCGCGTCGAGATCGAGATCGACACGATCGGCAGCGTGCGTGACTCCAGCGCGAACAGAATCGCGCCGCCCTCGAGCTCCATGCGGCTCAAGAGGCCTCGCTCCCGCCGTTCGGCAGAACGATGACGACCGTTCGCGATTCCTTGACGAGCGTGCTCTTCGCCACGGCGCGAACCTGCTCCGCGGTGACCGCTCGCAGCGCGTCGAGTCGGCGCATCACGCCCGCAGGGTCTCCGAGGACGGTCTCGTAAAAGCCGATCTGCTCGGCCTTGCCAGACGCGGTCTCCAAGCCTTGTAGCGTGGAGAGCTCTTGCCGAGCCTTCGCGCGATCCAGCTCGGTTTCGCTCACGAGCTCGTCTCTCACACGCGCGAGCTCGACCTCGAGCACGCTCGAGACCTCCGCGGTGGTGTGACCCTCGCGCATCGTGAAATACATCTCGAAAAGGCCGGGATCGCGGAACGTCGAGACCCACCCGCGCAGGTCGCTCACGAGCTCGAGTTCGGTGACCATCTTCTTGTAGAGCCGTGACGCACGACCCGCGAAGAGGACCTCGCAGAGCAGCGAGAGCGGCGCGTGGTCTGCATCCCCGAGCGCGGGGCCTCGATAGCCGATGAGCATCTTCTCGGTCGGCGTCGGCTTCTTCAAGACGAGCCGACGCTCCTTCTTCTGCATGGGTTCGCGGCGCGTCTCCTCCGTCGGGATCTTCGCTGTGGCGAGCGGCGCATAGGCGCGCTTCACCTTCGCGAGCACGTCCGCCTTGGCGAAGTCGCCGACGACGACCACCGTCGCGTTGTTGGGCGCGTAGTAGGTCTTGTAAAAGGCCCTGCAATCGGCGGGTGTGTAGCCCTCGATGTCCTTCATCCAGCCGATGGTGGGCCAGTGGTACGGGTGCTTGGTGAACGCGAGCTTGTAGAGCTCCTCGTTCGCGGCGCCCTCGACGTCGTCGTCGACGCGGAAGCGCCGCTCGTTCGAGACGACCTCGCGCTCTGACTCCACCTGTGGCTTGCGCAGCACGAGGTGCGCCATACGATCGCTCTCGAGCTTTACCGCGAGCCCGAGTGACTCCTTCGGCAGCGCCTCGTAGTAGTAGGTCCAGTCGAGCCACGTGGCGGCGTTCGACTCGGCGCCGTTCTCCTCGAGCTTGCGATCGAACTCGCCGGCCTTGAGCCCCTCTGTCTCGTTGAACATGAGGTGCTCGAAGAAGTGCGCGAGCCCTGTTTTGCCGGGCTTCTCGTGGCGCGAGCCCACGCGATACCAAGTCGAGTACGAGACGACGGGCGCGCTCGCGTCATTCAGGAGCAGCAGCGTGAGCCCGTTCGCGAGGCGATAGCGATCGATCTGTGCGTCGCCGAATGCGTGACTCGCCTCGTGGGTGAGAGCAGGTTCGGCGCTCGTCTTGGCCGCGGTCCGTGCTTGGGTCGTGCGCCGGGCGGCGCGCGGGGTCGCAGGCTTCACTTGTCTTGTCGTCATTGTCAAAGTCCTCGCATGTCGAGCACGGTCATTGCGCCGTTTTGCCACATCCACACGTGTGGACCGCACATCACTGCGATGCCGGAGGCCCAGCTCTCGGTGCTCCCGCTCGGTGCGCCGAGTGGTCCGAGGCGCGCGACGCGGGCGGGCTCGCGCGTACCGCCGGCCTCGTAGAACACGGGATCGCCCGAGCCGGCGATGACGACACCGCCGTCGCTCGCGATCACGGCGCCGCCATCGACCCCACGCACGGCGTGCAGAGGGCGGGGTGCGCCTGCTTCGGTTCGAAACGCCGGTTGGCTCTTGTCCCAACGCACGGGCTTGGGAGCGGCCTCGTCGACGCGATAGACCGTACCGTCCTTTGCCAGCACGACACCGACGCCGCGCCACACGTCCAGATCGAGCAGCGCACCCTCGAGCACTTGGTTCTCGACGATCGGCAGCCACTTCTTGCCGTCGAAGCGCGCCACCGCTCCCACGTGCTCGCCGCACACGAGCATCGCGATCTCTTCGCGGGGACCGGGGCACAGGGCGACGACGCTCTCGGTCGATTCGAGGTCGGCGTCTGGAGTGAACGGGACGAACTCCTTGCCGTCGAACACGAGCATTGCGCCCGCGCCCCAAGCAACGACGCGATCGCCGACGCCGCCGATCCCGTACCACCAAGGCCGTCCACGCGTCGGGCGCCGAAGCGGGTACACCTTCGCGCGACCTTCGACAAAGTGGATCGCGCTGCCTGTCGCCGACAGACCCCAGAGCGAGTCGTCGCTGGCGGCGAAGAGATCGTGCAATGGCTCGTCGACGGCGTGTGCGCTACTGACGGCGCCGCCCTTGACGTGCAGCAGCAGGCTCGGTGAGCGCTCTCCGGTGCTGCTCGTTCGACCGAGGACGTAGAAGTCTTGCGCGGAGGCGCCGCTAGCCGCGCGGAACGTGTGGCGAGACGCAGGCAGCGTCGCCATGCTCACGACTCCGCGCAGCACGAGCGGAGGCTCACGAGGCGCCTTGCGTAGATCGCGGACTCGATCAGGATGCGCAGGCGAACGTGGGATGTCGCCGAAGAAGTTCTCGTCGCGGAAACATCGGAGCCACCGGAAGACATCTTCTGCTTCGAAGACGACGATGCCCGATCGTAGCGAGCACGCGAGCGTGAACTCGTCCAGGTTGAGCACGAGCGAGGCCCTGCCGCTCGAGTCGAAGAGTCGGTTGTGCTGCCCGCGCACTTCGGCCGCCAGCTCGCCGCCGATGAGCTCCTCGATCGCGGTGACGTCTCCCGTCTCCATGCGGCCAACGACGGGATCGTCGAACGTGAAACCGAGCTGCGCCAAGAGCGCGCGGAGCGAGACGGGCAGGGTAGCCGCCGCATTCTCGATGACCTCTTCACGGCGGTCCGCCACTTGATCGAGCCACTCCGCGAAGTGGCGAGCGCGAGCGCGGACGGCGCCGCCGGCCTCTTCGACGACAGGCGGCTCGTCCACGTCCAGCCCGTTGCGCAGATCGAAGCAGAAGAGGACGTCGCCACGACGGCTGAACGGAAAGAGCTTGTTGTTGCCCGTATGCGCGCGCTCTCTCGCCATGCCGTCTGCGTCGAGGAGTTGCTCTTCCTCGCCGATCGACCCGCTCACGCGCATCGCGGCGTCGTAGCTCGGTGGCAGCGGTCGGCGCATCAAGCGCGCACGATCGGCGAGCTCCGCCTCAATGATTGGAGGCCCGAAGCGCTCTGCGTGTCCCTTGCGCCGGTGGACGGTCTTGATTCGTTCGAGCGCCGCGACCGCGAGCCTGGTCGGCTCTACCCGGATCTTGGTGCTGCGCTGCGTTCGCTTGAGAGTTCGTCGCATGCGTGGAACGGCGCCGAAGCGCGAACTACGCAGCGTACAGTGTTTGCTCGACTTTCGCGCTACCGATAACCGGCCGCTTGCAGCTCGAACATTTTGGCGTATCGGCCCCCCTGCGCGACCAGCGAGTCGTGCGACCCCTCTTCGACGACACGCCCTTTTTCCAGCACGAAAATGCGCTCGGAGAGCCTGACCGTGGGGAAGCGATGTGAGATGACGATCGTCGTGCGACCCTTCGTGAGCTCACGGAAACGCTCGAACACGGCGTGCTCGGCCTTCGCGTCGAGCGCCGCGGTAGGTTCGTCGAGGATGAGGATGTCGGCCTCTTCGCGCATGAACGCACGTGAGAGAGCGACCTTTTGCCACTGGCCACCGGACAGCTCCACGCCGTCTTTGAACCAACGACCCAGCTGCGTCTCCTTGCCCATCTTGAGCTCTTGCACCACGGGATCGGCGCCTCCGCGCACGATCGCGCGATCGACGCGTGGGTCATCGCGCTGGTGCTCGACGCTCCCGAGCGAGACGTTTTCTGCGAGGGTGAGCTGGTACTGCGCGAAGTCCTGAAAGACCACGCCGAGTCGCGCTCGCAGCGCGCGCTCATCCCACGTCGCGAGATCCTTGCCGTCGACGAAGATGTGTCCCGAGGTCGGCTGATACAATCGGGCAAGCAGCTTGACCAGCGTGCTCTTACCGGCGCCGTTCTCTCCGACGAGCGCGACGCTCTGGCCTTCGGGGATGAAGAGCGTCACGTCATCGAGCGCGGGCTCGGTCTTGCCGTCATAGGTGAACCGCACGTGATCGAACCGCACGCCGCGCTCTGTCGCGTTCCCCTCCGCGGGCGGAACGGTGGGCTTGGGGTCGTCCTCGCTCGAGAGAAAAGCAAACAGGTTGCTCATGTACAAGTTGTGCTCGTACAAGCCGGAGAGCCCCGCGAGCACGGACTGAAACGCGTTCTGACCTTGGCGCAGCGCGAGCACGTAGAGCGTGAGATTGCCGAGCGTGATTGCGCCCTTCGCCGCGGCAAGTGCGAGAGACGCGTACGCGCCGTAAAACACGCCGGTCGCGAGCAGACTGAGCGCGTGCGAGACGGCAGAGCGCTTGGTCGCGAGCGCGCGATCGTCGCGATAGAACGACTCGGCGAGCTTCTTGTACCTCGCGAGCAGCAGCGGCCCGAGGTCGAGGATGCGCACTTCCTTGGCATGCTCGTCGTTGGCGAGCACGTGCTCGAGGTAAGCGAGCTTGCGCGTGTCAGGCGAGCGCCAGTTGCGGAAGCGGAACGCTTTCTTGCTGTAGCGCATCTCCGCGATGGTCGCGGGGAGCGTGGACAGCGCGAGCGCGAGCATCCATGTCGGGCTCTGGCTGAGAACGAGCGCCGCATAGCCCGCGAGCGTGAGCGTGTTCTGCACGATCGCGAACGCCTCGGTGACGAGCGAAACCGGCCTGGAAGAAGCCTCGCGGCGTGCGCGCGTGAGCGAGTCGTAGAACTCCGAGTCCTCGAAGTGCGCTAGCGAGAGATCTGTCGCTTTCTCGAGGATGGCGACGTTGACGTCCACGCCCATGCGCGCCCCGAGCACCATGCGCACGAGGCTCAGCCCACGCGTGCACGTCGCCTGAAGGACGACCGCGGCGAGCTCGAAGCACACCCAGGAGAACGCCGCGTTCGTGTCCTTCGCGACGACGGCATCGACGATGTGCTTTCCGCCCCAAGCCACCCCCAACGGCATCACGGCCGCCACGAGCGTGAGCGCCGCGAGCGCGATCGTGAGCAGCCGAGACGAACGCCAGACGAGCGCCACCGTGCTGCCGAGCAACGACAGCATCTCCCTCACCGAGCTCGACCAGCGACGCAGCACTCTCACGTCGATGAGATGGCTGTCGTCGCCCTCAGGAGTCGACCTTGAGAATGGCCAAGAACGCCTCTTGGGGGATCTCGACCGAGCCGACCTGTTTCATGCGTTTTTTTCCGGCTTTTTGCTTCTCGAGGAGCTTGCGCTTGCGGCTGATGTCGCCGCCGTAGCACTTGGCCGTGACGTCCTTGCGGAGCGCGCGGACGGTCTCGCGCGAGATGATCTTGCCGCCGATCGCCGCTTGGATCGCGACCTCGTACTGCTGCTGCGGGACGAACTCCTTGAGCTTCTCCGCGAGCGAGCGACCACGAGCGTGCGCGCGATCTTTGTGGACGATGATGGAGAGTGCGTCGAGGGGGTCACCGTTGACCAGCATGTCGACCTTCACGAGGTTGCCGACCCTGTAGTCCGTGATCTCGTAGTCCATGGACGCGTAGCCGCGCGAGACGCTCTTCAGCTTGTCGTGGAAGTCGAAGAGCACCTCTCCGAACGGAAGCTCGTACATGACGATGACGCGCTCTTTGCTCGCGTACTTCATGTCGATCTGAGTGCCGCGCTTGTCCTGGCAGAGGGCGAGCACGGCGCCGACGTACTCGGCCGGCACGTGGATCGCCATCTTCACGAAAGGCTCCTCGATGCGGTCGACGTACTGCAACGGCGGCAATTTTGCCGGGTTGTCGACGATCACCATCTCGCCGTCGTTCTTGAACACGTGATAGACGACCGAGGGCGCAGTCTGGATGAGGTCCAGGTTGAACTCGCGCTCGAGTCGCTCTTGGATGATCTCCATGTGGAGCAGTCCGAGGAACCCGCAGCGGAAGCCGAAGCCGAGCGCCTCCGAGCTGTCCGGCTCGAAGTTGAACGCCGAGTCGTTCATGTGCAGCTTCTCGAGCGCGTCTCGAAGGTTCGGGTAGTCCGAGCTGTCCGTCGGGAAGATCCCGGCGTAGACCATCGGCTTGACTTCCTTGAAGCCCGGGAGCGCGGCAGTCGCTTGCTTCGAGAGGAGCGCGTGCGTGACGGTGTCGCCAACGTTCGTGTCGTGGACGGACTTGATGTTGGCCGCGAGGAACCCGACCTCGCCAGAACCGATCTCCTCGAGCGCGACGGGAAACGGCTGAAAGCTGCCGAGCTCGAGCACTTCGTACTCCTGCTTGCTCGCCATGAAGCGGATCTTGTCGCCACGTTTGATCGAGCCGTCGATGACGCGCACCATCACCATCGCGCCGCGGTAGCTGTCGTACCAAGTATCGAAGATCAACGCGCGGAGCGGTCCGCCCTCTTTGCCTTTGGGAGGCGGGACCTTCGCCACAATCTGCTCGAGGATATCGGGAACTCCGACGCCCGTCTTTCCGCTGCAAGAGATGGCCTCGGCGCAGTCGAGCCCGATGACCTGCTCGATCTCTTCGCGCGTCTTGTCGACGTCACTCGAGGGTAGGTCCACCTTGTTCAGCACCGGTAAGATCTCGAGGCCTTGGTCGAGCGCGAGGTAGACGTTCGCGAGCGTCTGCGCCTCGACGCCCTGCGTCGAATCGACCACCAAGATCGCGCCCTCGCACGCCGAGAGCGACCGAGACACCTCGTAGTTGAAGTCGACGTGTCCTGGCGTGTCGATCAGGTTCAGCTGATAGAGCTGTCCGTCCTTCGCGACGTACTTCAAGCGTACGTTTTGCGCCTTGATCGTGATCCCTCGCTCGCGCTCGATGTCCATCTTGTCGAGGAACTGCTCGCGCGCCTCTCGCTCCGAGACGGCTTTGGTGACCTCGAGGATGCGGTCTGCCAGGGTCGATTTGCCATGATCGATGTGCGCGATGATGGAGAAATTGCGGATCAGAGACTGCTGCGTAGGCATGGTACGTGTTCCGGGCGGGCTCTTAGCACACCGCGCCACCGGTGCCGCACGCTCGAGCGAAGCGAGAGTACGGACGCGCCGTTGCGATCACTTCTTCTGTGCGTCGGCGGCGAGCGATGGGGAGCTACGGTCGCTACGGACGCGGGGCGCTTCCTTGACGTCCTCATCTGAGTCGCGGGACTCTTTGCTGCGCTTGCTCGGCTCGTCGACTAGCGGCAGTTGGCCTGGAAGCAGATGCTGGTAGTGCCGCAAGACGAGGTCGATGCCTTCGCGGATGTAAACGGCGACGGGCACTTTCGTACGCTCGTGCAGGAGCTTCAGCTTGTCAGCCTGCTCCGGCGTCACGTAGATGGTGGTCGAAATCTTCTTCCGCATGGTCGTACGTGGCGTTCTTCCGAACTGATTTACTGTTGTGGTTCTAGCGTCTTGGCGCGTGATCGCAGGCGTGGTTGCAACCCGTCCGGCGCGACCTTCGTA
>ENA-OFCD01001203-OFCD01001203.1-metagenomes-genome-assembly--contig:-NODE-1203-length-13786-cov-4.792950_pt1 | contig 13786 bp, 14 predicted proteins | sample MGYA00153392_OFCD01 | MGnify analysis MGYA00153392 | reverse complement strand
TAGAGCGCTTCCCTGATAAGGAAGAGGTCGGAGGTTCAAGTCCTCCCAGGCCCACCAATGTGATGTCTCGAGAGATCATTCGCTCATCTCCTCAGACATACTTCACTCTCTTCACTTTGGTTCTCTTGTGCGCTTGGTTTCCTCGTCTACCAAAATGTTTGTCCTATAAATCTTTTTTGGTGCAATTTGATGCTGGGAGATGATTTCGGCCGTCTTTTTCTCCACTGCCGATGCCCTGTAGTGATCGATAATGATGATCACTTGTTTGTGATGGTGATTAATCCCAACTCCAAGATGATGCATCTTTCAGGCTCTTCGTAGCGAAATTTTCCCTTGTGGATCTACGGGATCTTGGCGCACCCGATAATGTTTCTTTGCCTTCACATCCTTCGGCGTAGCCTTAATGGTCGCTGCGTAACTGGCGAAACTTATCGAGCGGTATAGACGTTTCTATTATCAGTCAGCGTGGAGAAGGGTGTTCCATACTCACTTCAGCCAGTTGATAATCTCGTCATCACTTCCATCTTTAAGACGCCAATGGGTGAAATCAGATGGCCAGGTCTCATTCGGTTGCACCGCTTCAAAGCGATGGAGGGATCTCTTTGGCCCTTTCTTTAGTTGTGGAGTATTTAGGCCAGCAGCTTTTGGGCTCTAGCGACGGGCGCCCACCGGTTTTATAGCGGGAAACAAAACAGTGGACCGGCCTGGGGCTGACCCCAAAGCCTTCGGCGTCACGAGTGGGAGTAAGCCCTTCGTGGAGAATGGTTAAAGCTATGTCCCCATACATCACTGAAATATGTCTTGGAATAATAAACTCCCAACCGTACCCACGTTTAAGAATATTAAAATCGTAAGGTAAAGGTAATAGATCTGTTGAACACCCTTCTACTCTGCTGATTAGAATTAAATTAATTATTACCGTCAACTCACAAGTGAGTGTAAAAGGAGTCGTTCAATGAAAGTTCTCATGGTGATGACCTCACACGATCAACTTGGTGATACAGGACGAAAGACAGGTATTTGGCTAGAGGAATTCGCCGCTCCCTTTTACGTTCTCACTGATGCAGGTATTGACGTAGTTCTGGCATCTCCCAAAGGGGGTCAACCCCCTATAGATCCCTCCAGTGAAGAGCAGGGTGCTCTTACGGAGGCAACGCAACGATTCAAAGAAGATAATAAGTCTCAAGCACTTTTTGCCTCCACCGTGCCGCTGAAATCAGTCGCTGCGGAGGATTTTGATGCTGTGTTTTATCCAGGTGGACATGGACCACTTTGGGATCTAGCAAGTGACGAAGATTCTCACAGATTGTTGGACTCCTTTATCTTGCAGGGAAAGTTGGTCGCTGCTGTTTGTCACGCCCCCGTAGTTTTTCTAAATCTGGAGGATGCGTTCGGCAAGAGTTTTCTTCTGGGTCGGCACGTGACGGGGTTTTCCAATGCCGAAGAGGCCTTGGTTGGGTTGACCCAGATTGTGCCGGAACTCCTTGAAGAAGCCTTGATTGGCAAAGGGGGGATTTACTCCAAAGCAGATTCAGATTTCGCACCTCATGTCGTCGTTGATGGTCACCTGATCACAGGTCAAAATCCAGCTTCGTCGGCTTCAGCGGCCCAGCGCCTTGTCGAGATGCTTAAAAGTCCCCAATGAGATGCGCTTTCAAGTGGAGAGCATTAATGATTAACTCACAGCACAAAGGAGAAAAATGAAGATCGGAATTATTGGAGCAGGAAATATTGGGGGCAACCTCACCAGGCGCCTGACTCAGCTTGGACATTCGGTCACAGTGGCAAACTCACGTGGCCCCGAGACTTTGGCCGAGCTAGTAGCCGAAACGGGGGCTACTGCTGCCCCTGCCGACCAAGCGGTTTTGGACGCGGACCTTGTCATCGTGACCATTCCTGAAAACAAGGTGCCCAATCTACAAAAGGGATTTCTGAAGGGTGCCAAAGAAGGAGTCGTCGTTATTGATACTGGTAATTACTACCCCCAGCAGCGCGATGGTCTGATCAAAGAAATTGAGGATGGGCAGACCGAGAGCCGCTGGGTCGCCAATCAGATTGGCCATCAGGTAGTAAAGGCATTCAACGGGATCCACTCCGGCAACATCATTACTCGTGCCCGTCCCCTCGGCGCGACTGACCGAATGGCTCTGCCAGTCGCTGGTGATGAACCGGCTGCTAAGAAGATCGTCATGGATCTGATCGAAGAGTTGGGTTTCAGCGCAGTTGACGCTGGCACCATTGATGAATCCTGGCGCCAACAACCTGGAACGCCGGTCTATGGATTAGAGGCAGATGGCGATGGCGTGCGGGCGGCGTTGGCAGCTGCCCACCAAGTTCGTTTGGCGGAGTGGCGGGCTTAGGCCAGTTCGCTGTGACCGCGCACACCGAGTTTTGGCCCAAGGAATAAAAATCCAGTGACCACTGCAATCGCCTGCGCCACTCCCCACGGATAAGCCGCGAAGAAGCTAGTTGACTCAGCGTGGGCCATCACCCAGACCACGCTAAGTGCAGTTACAGACGAGCAAGAGAGCACAGGAAAGCGTCGGACCAGGTGTAGCGCTGATTCTCCGAGGGATAACACATTACGATCTTGAGTTGAGTGGAGAACCTGGTCTTCATCTCCTTCGTTTACTTGAAGAGTGAGCGCGTAAAACAGTCCAACACCAGCCGACATAAGCATTGAGGCGCTTCCTATCGTGAATGCAACTCGATTGGTATCTGTGACTCGATAAACGTCAAAAATAAAGTTTGTCGTCAATGCGACAACTCCACACTCTAAAGCGAGCAGAGAAATGATGGCACAGCGCCGCACCTGCGCACGATGACTACCTGAGGATTCTGAGTTGCTCCAACTTGCCAGAGCTCGGGAAAGTCCGCACACCCCAGCAGTTAGACCGATCTGAAAAGCGATAACGCTAATGAAAAATGAAACTTGTTGAGAGATCGTTGCTTGATTACTTGTATTGGGTTGATTAATTACTGCGATCAAAAACGAGGTCACCACCATCAAGCCGGAGACAAAGGTGATTATCGGCGCCCGCCGCATAGCCTTACCTCCTGCGACCGACCTTTAGCAGCGAATCTAGTTCACGGAGATATTCTTGGACAGCGCTCATGCGGGATTTACCGCCAGGATCTTGGTGATCGCGAGCGAGAATTTATGCCAACTCGCACGGCTCTCAGTGAGTGATTGTTGCCCAGCGGCAACAAGTTGGTAGATCCGACGTTGGCGTCCTTCGACAATCTCTCTCGTGCTATTAACTAAACCCGCATCCTCCAGTCGATGAAGCGCCGGATAAATTGTTCCTTCCGGAAGATCGAATAATCCTGCGCTGTTGGCCCGAAGGGATTCAATAATTGAGTAGCCATGGGCGGGTCCTGCTTCAAGAATCGCCAGAACGAGAGCTTCTAAATGGCCTTTTATCTGTTGATTGCTCATACCTAGGAATACTAGGTATCTGGGGTTTGTGTGTCAAGAGTTTTGCCTTTTAATCGGTAGAACTCTGGGTTCACCTCCAATTTCATTAAATTTCCTAGCCATCAAGAGTTCAGATAAGGTTCGGGTTCTGAATTAAATAAGGGGACTTAGCTCAATTGGTAGAGCGCCTGCTTTGCAAGCAGGAGGTCAGGAGTTCGATCCTCCTAGTCTCCACTTAGTCCAGTTAGTCCAGTTAGTCCAGTTATTAACTCACCAAACATCTAATGCGGATACTTCGGAGGCAACGGAAATGACCACAGCAACCCTTCATACCAGCCAAGGTGACATCATTGTCGAACTTTTCGATAACCATGTACCAAAGACCGTCAAGAACTTCACGGATCTTGCTAAAAAAGATTTTTACAACGGCACAATTTTTCACCGCGTGATCGCTGGCTTCATGATTCAAGGTGGGTGTCCTCAGGGAACTGGCACAGGTGGCCCCGGCTATAAGTTTGACGATGAGTTCCATGGTGAACTTAACTTCGATCGTAAATACCTATTAGCAATGGCAAACTCTGGTCCAAATACCAACGGTTCACAATTCTTTATTACCGCGGCCCCCACCACTTGGTTAAATCGCAAGCATACAATTTTTGGTGAAGTGAAAGATGAGGCTTCACAAAAGGTTGTTGATGCTATCGAAACGACAAAAACTGGTGCCGGCGATCGCCCCGCCGAAGCAATAAAGATTAATTCTGTAACTATTACAGAGTAAAGATTTCAAGTTCATTGTGAAGCTTAAGAACTCAATAACCACAGTTCTTATTTTCATTATTGTCGCGGTTTATATTGTTGCTCACTATGCAGTAACAATTACGTGGGGTGGAATACCACTACAAGATCAACTTCTGCTGGTCGGTAAAATTCCATTAAATGATGGAACCTCTTTAGGTGTTTTCGGCGGGCAGTGGTGGCGGATCTTGACCGTGGCACTTACTCATGCCAACTGGTTACATTTGGGCTTTAACATGATGGCGTTTTTCCAGCTCGGTAACATTATTGAGCGTTTTTACGGTCGCGTTCGGTACTCAGTCATTCTCCTTCTTTCGTTAGTGACCTCATCGCTTGTGGCAGTGTGGTTACTACCCGTAGGACAACCCTGTGTTGGTGCATCAGGAATGATCTATGGGTTATTTGGCGCGCTGTTGGTAATGGGAAAGCGCGCGGGTGTCGATTACCGACAACTTGTTGGAAATATCGTCATTAATTTGATCATTACTTTTTCCATTCCAGGCATAGCCTGGCAGGCCCATCTTGGAGGTCTTGTGGGCGGTATCGGGGCAGCTTTTCTGATTCAATCCCTCCATCAAAACCCATCTCGCCAAACCTGGGAATAAACCTCACCCTGAGCCTGTTACCTGAGTAACTCTAACTTGAGCCACATTGACTCAATCTTTTGACAAGTGAGGACTCAAGGACGAGAATTGTGTCAGGCCCAGAGGTAAATCGGGGAAGAACCCCCACGGGGGCGAATGAGAGGGAGATCCACAAATGGCTAGAGCTGTAGGAATTGATTTAGGAACGACCAACAGTTGCGTGAGCGTGTTGGAGGGTGGGGAACCCACTGTTATTGCCAACGCGGAAGGCGCCCGAACCACCCCGTCGATCGTAGCCTTCGCCAAGAATGGCGAGGTTCTAGTCGGCGAGGTCGCCAAGCGCCAGGCTGTAACCAATGTGGATCGGACTATCCGTTCAGTAAAGCGCCACATGGGGACCAGTTGGAAATTCCCTGAAAAAGGGGATATTGATGGCAAGCAGTACACCCCGCAAGAAATATCTGCCCGTATTTTAATGAAACTTAAGCGCGACGCGGAGGCATATCTGGGTGACACCGTGAGCGATGCAGTGATCACCGTCCCCGCCTATTTTGATGATGCACAGCGTCAGGCAACAAAAGAGGCTGGAGAGATCGCCGGGCTTAATGTCCTTCGTATCGTCAACGAGCCAACGGCAGCAGCTTTCGCTTATGGCTTTGATAAAGGTGACAAAGAGCAGACCATCTTGGTTTTTGACCTGGGAGGCGGCACCTTCGATGTATCACTTCTTGAAATGGGTGAGGGAGTCATCGAAGTAAAAGCTACTAGTGGTGATAACCACCTCGGTGGAGATGATTGGGATCAGGCACTTGTGGATCACCTCGTCGCTACATTTAAGAAGGCCAATGGCATTGATTTAACCAAGGACAAGATGGCGATGCAGCGCGTACGCGAAGCGGCAGAAAAGGCGAAGATTGAACTATCTTCCTCTGCGCAAACATCCATCAACCTTCCTTACATCACCGTTGATGGCGAGAAGAATCCATTGTTCTTAGATGAAACAATCACCCGAGCACAATTTGAGAATATGACCTCCGATCTCTTGGCGCGTTGCAAAGGGCCATTCCAGACCGTTCTCAAAGATGCTGGAATTCCTATCGCTGATATCAACCACGTTGTCTTAGTAGGCGGTTCAACCCGTATGCCCGCAGTGGTCGATTTGGTACGTGAACTAACCGGTGGCAAAGAACCTAACAAGGGTGTTAATCCTGATGAAGTTGTTGCTGTTGGTGCAGCGCTACAAGCTGGGGTTTTGAAGGGTGATGTTAAAGACATTCTTCTTCTCGATGTCACACCACTCTCACTTGGTATTGAAACCAAAGGTGGCGTCATGACAAAGTTGATTGAGAAGAACACCACTATTCCAACGAAGCGCTCGGAAATCTTTACAACAGCCGATGATAACCAACCGGCGGTACAGATTCAGGTCTTCCAAGGTGAGCGAGAAATTGCTAGCGCCAATAAGCGCTTAGGAATGTTTGAACTGACTGGTTTAGCACCTGCACCACGTGGTGTTCCACAGATTGAAGTGACTTTTGATATCGATGCCAACGGAATTTTGCACGTGGCAGCGAAGGATCTTGGAACGGGTAAAGAACAAAAGATCACTATAAGTGGTGGATCCTCCCTTTCCAAGGACGAGATCGATCGCATGGTGAAAGATGCTGAAACCCATGCCGAAGAAGATAAAGCACGCCGCGACGAGGCAGAAACTCGCAATATCGGCGATAGTTTGGTCTATCAGACGGAGAAATTCATCAAGGAGAATGAAGAAAAGTTATCTCAAGGTGATACAACCTCCAAAAAAGCCAATGTAGAGACCGCCCTGGGCGATCTGAAGAACGCTCTTGCGGGAAGCGATATCAGTTTGATTAAAAGTTCTACGGAAAAGGTATCTACTCTGAGTCAGGAACTGGGATCAGCTCTTTATGCAGCTAACGCTGCACAATCAGAGCAGGCTCCAAAGAACGATGATGGTGTCGAAGATGCTGAGATTGTGGAAGAGCAGTAATGTCTGTGGAACCAACCGGCCCAGAGAGCGCTGAACAGGCGCTCTCTGATGCGGTCGCAGAGGCGATTAACGATGTTGTCGCAGTAGATCCAATCACCGTACTTACCAATGATCTGCAAAGGTTGCAAGCTGATTTTCAAAACTATCGTAAAAGAATTGATAAAGAACGAAGTGAATCGACAGAAATTGTCACCAGCCTTGTTCTTGCACAATTTTTAGGTGCCTTAGATGACATTGATAGAGCAGAAGAGCACGGTGAATTAAGTGGAGGATTTAAAGCGGTAGCAGATCAGTTGATAGCTACAACAACAAAATTAGGCTTGAGTAAATTTGCCGAAATAGGAAGCGCCTTTGATCCCAATATTCATGAAGCCCTCATGCACGATACTTCACCAGATGTATCTAATACCCAAGTAACCAAGGTCTTACGCCCAGGATATAAATTTAAAGAGCGGATCCTTCGACCTGCTCAAGTAATCGTCACCGACCCTGAACAGTAAACATTTAAGAGAGTAGATAGCAGTAATGGCCGCCAAGGACTTGTATGAGAAAGACCTCTTCAAAATCCTTGGCGTCTCAAAAAGTGATGATGCTACTGCCATCAAAAAGGCATATCGTAAATTGGCAAAGGACCTGCACCCCGATAAGACAAAAGGGGATAAAAAATTAGAGGATCGCTTTAAAGAGGTATCGGAAGCTTATGAGGTGCTTTCCGATGATAAGAAGCGCGCAGAGTATCAAGAGATGCGCGATGCCTTCACTGCGGGCAGAGTCCCTCGCGGGGGCGGCCAACCAAAAAGTGGAGGTTTCTCTGGAGGTAGTTTTGAAGATATTTTTGCCGGCGGCTCTCAGAGCGATATCTTTTCTACACTCTTTGGCGGCGGAAACCGTGCCCCGAAACGTGGTCAAGATTTACAAACCGAAACAACGATCTCATTTCGCGATGCCATATTCGGTCGTGAGATAAATCTTCGCGTCAATGATCAGACTATTACCACCCGAGTTCCTGCTGGAATAAAGGATGGTGCAAAGATTAAGTTAAAAGGTCGGGGTTCACCAGGTCAGGCCGGCCCCGGGGATCTCTTCATTATTATAAATGTCACTACCCACCCGGTCTTTACCCGCGATGGAAATAATCTCCTGATGCACCTACCTGTTACCTTCACCGAGGCGGCCCTCGGCGCAGATATCGCAGTTCCCACCTTGGGTGGCGATGACGTGACCGTGCGGCTCGCACCAGGGACACAAAATGGAAAGATGCTTCGGGTAAAAGGTCGGGGAGTATTGAAGGATTTTCAAAGTGGAGACTTACTGATCACGGTGGACGTGCATGTCCCACAACGTTTAACGAGTAAGGCGAAGAGCGCTTTAGAAGAATTTGCAGTACTAACACACGATGATTCACCGCGCCAGCATCTGAAAGAGCGGGCGGGAGCATGACGCAGATCGAACCCCATCCACACGATGACCAAGCTGTTTACGTTATTTCAATTGCAGCCGAGTTATCAGGGATGCATCCGCAGACCTTAAGACAGTATGACCGCATGGGATTGGTCTCCCCTGGCCGAGCATCGGGTCGAGGGCGGCGGTACTCACTCCGAGATATTGCCTCGCTTCGAAACATTCAACGTCTCGTGGGGGATGGAATTAATCTGGCTGGTATCAAACGAATTATGGAGTTGGAATCAGCGGTCGCCAATATGGCGGTGGAGGTAGCAAAACTTCGTATCGAGGTAGATTCCTTGATAAAAGTTACACCTGCAACATCAAAGGTAACTTGGAACCCCAATCGGGAATTACTTGCGCCGCCGGAACTTTGAGTACATCTTCTAACATTGCGGCGTACACATCCCGAAAGTCAGTAGTGATAGCTAGATTCCCATCAATGAGTTTTGATAGAGATGGTTCATCACCATAAAACTTCCCACCATCAACTCCATTGCCAATCACAAAGACCGGGCCAGCAGTTCCATGGTCGGTACCTTGAGTTCCATTTGCCTTTACCCGGCGACCGAATTCGCTGTAGACCAATACGACCACATCATTCTGGCGATTGGTACCGTGCATCTGTCCAATAAATCTAGTTACCGCCTGCGAAACAGTGCCCAGTAGTGTGGATTGACCTTTAACCTCATCTGCATGTGTATCAAAGCCTCCGAGCGAGACTGCCCAAACTTTTGTTGGAGCGTTAACTGCGATTAGTTTGGCTACGACATCAAGTTGCTGCGATAAGGAAGAATCTGACCCAAAGGAGCCACCTGCTTGGGTTGGCAAGTTATCGGGGATGGGGGCTGAGGCTTTTAAGATAGGAGTTACATTCTTACTAAGGTTAAGCAGGTCTGCGATCGAGGTGGCTGCCGCTGACTGCAAAGGTCCATCGTTGGGGTCTGTGTGACCCAACTTGCGAAGCGTGTAAGAAGTTTTTCTATCCGGGATAACCAAGCCACCGAGGGGAAGTACCGAGCCGACGCTCTTTGCACCTGCAAGTAGTGGAGGTAATACCGATCCCAATCCAATGGCGTTCATTGGATCATGTTTCTGGGTATCGAGCCAACGACCAATCCATCCGGTACTGGTGATTGAGGTGGGAAGTGCGCTCTGCCAGATAGCCATGGAGGAGAAGTGTGAAAGAACGGGATTGGGATAACCAACTCCTCGAACGATGGCTAAATTTTGACTATCCCATAAAGTCTTGAAACCACCCATGCTTGAATTGAGAGCTAACTCAGCGTCGAGCGGAATCAAATGGCTATCCTCGACATAGATTCCCGGGCGCGATTGTTTGTATAAAGGATCGGTATACGGAATTACGGTATTTAAACCATCATTCCCCCCGTAAAGTGTGACCACAACCAGGATGGGTGTCCCAGATGGCAGTGGCCGGTTTTGAGCCGCAAAGACGATATCGCTTATCGATAATTGGGTAGCGGCCGCGCCCGCGGCGCCCGCTCCCACTAACTGTAAAAAGCGTCTCCTTGAAATGGTATCCATTGTGATCTCCTCGCTACGCGTTCACTACATACTCGGGAGCATTGATTCCAATTAACAAGAGTTCAACTGGGTCACTAAGAGCGATACGCAATACCGCTTTGGTGCGAGAACTCCAGAGCGCGACTCCCAGAAGATCTGCGAGGAAGTTCAGACGCAAGTCATTAGGGGGAATTGCTTTGAAGGCACTTAAGTCAGCCTGGGCTAGGAGATATCGCGAGAAAGAGAGGCGGGCTTGAGCACTTGAAATGTTAAGCCAGGCCTCATCGGTCGGCCACCCTCCGACATTTGGCGGGTCAAAAGGTACCTGCCCCATTGTCGCTAGGAAGTGAATTACGTTTGAGTTATGGGGAAGTGAGGAGGGGAGAATATTAAGAGCGCGGCAAACTGAAATGAACCATTCAACAGGAGATTTTGACTGCGAATGGCTTGGATCGCTCATAGCACTACTCGTCCCTAGTGCAGTTACTAAAGCTTGAATATCTCTCCCCTTGAAACTATCCGTCACCCCTCTATCAATAATTGCAGAATTTGATGAGATAAAACGAAACCATAATCTGCGGACTATGAACTCTTGATTCGCGGGAAGTGTGGTGATGAAATCCGAAATCGCTGGGGCATCGAATGTTCCTTGCGTTCCAAGGAAGGTAAGAACTGCCCCATCATGCTTCTTTGGATTAAATGAGATGGTTCCTGCGCTTCGAACAATGTTGTATCCGGTAAGTCCCCTGGAAATACTCTGCACATCTAATTCTGTATACGCTCCTACCCCAAGGGTGAACAGCTCCATAAATTCACGGGCTAGGTTTTCGTTTGGTGAGCCAGCAACATTTGACTCCCCATCTAACCAATAGAGCAGGGCGCTATCAACAATCATCGCGCGAGCTTGATCTTTGAAGTTGCCAAGTGCGCTTTCGCGAAGTACCTGATTTTGTAGGTACATGGGTAGTGCGTATTGGACTTTGCCAACTGCTGTGGCCCAATGGCCATGCCAGAACCAGGTCAGACGTTCAGTAAGGCCGTGATCTGCGGCAACCATCCGATCGAGCCACCACAACTGCAAACTCAAAATTTGTCCTGTACGAGCGCTTTCAAATTGAGTTGCAATGAGGGTTTTCTGCAACGGGAACGGTCCTAAATCAGTAAGAGTTGGAGGAGGGATCTTTGCGATCCCCAGATCAATTGTGGGTGGCGTAAGTAACTGGGTGCGTGCTGAGGTGAGGCCACCATCAACCAGGGCTTTAAACTGTCCAGGTTTTGGACCTAGGCCAAAGCGATGAACGAGTCGAGAGATTTCTAACCGGTCTGCGCTGCTCACAAATGAGAGCGTAGGTGGGCGTCTCTCCATTGGATAGGGTTCATTCATGAATTCACATGAAACCCACAACTCTCTTCGTGCGGAGATTCTCAACAAAGCTGTTGTGCATGGCAAGGTAATTTTGTCATCGGGCAAGGAGGCGGACTATTACGTTGATCTACGTAGGATTACTTTGGATAGCGCCGCAGCCCCCCTCGTTGGAGAAGTCATGTTAGAACTCACTAAAGATTGGGATTATGAAGCGGTCGGGGGTTTAACCCTGGGCGCTGATCCTGTTGCTACAGCCATGATGCATGTCGCTGCTCAACAAGGCCGCAAACTTGATTCATTCGTTGTTCGCAAGGCAGAGAAAGCTCATGGTTTGCAGCGCCGCATCGAAGGACCGGATGTTGCTGGAAAACGGGTCCTAGCTGTGGAAGATACCTCTACGACAGGTGGTTCAGTATTAGCCGCAGTGGAGGCCCTGAAAGAGGCCGGGGCGATTGTTGTCGGGGTCGCGGTAATCGTGGAGCGCGGGGCGGCGCAAACGGTTGCAGATGCTGGCTTAGAGTATCGAGCCGCTTTTCAATTGTCCGACCTTGGTTTATAAGTATTAGATCAAGAGGATTAAGAGAGGTGTTTTCGACTGCGCCACTCTTTGAAGAATTCCCAGCCCAGTGGAAGAATTGTGATACCCGCGATCACCAAGATAATTCCGGTGAGATATTTAGAGATGCTGTCTGCGAAGGTGTTTCCAGCAGCGTAGGCACCCCAAATAAGACTCTGAGTCCAGATCAACGCACCAAAGATATTCCAGAAGGTGAAGGTCCGGACCGGCACTCGGATAATTCCCGCTAGAGGGTTGATGAGGTGGCGTACAACTGGGATAAAGCGACTCAACACTATGGCGCGTCCCGTACCATATTTTGTAATGTACTTTTCCGCCGATTTAATCTTCCCCGGATCGAAAAATTTAGAGCCAGGCTTACTAAATATTTTGATCCCATATCGCCAACCCAGCCAGTATCCAAACTGTGAGCCGAGAATTGCCGCTATAGGGGAACCTATTGCGACAATCAAAATATTGAGATGGTGGCCCCTGGTGCTTCCGATTCCCGCTGCAAAGAGGCCAGCGGTAATTAATAAAGTATCCCCAGGTAGGCCAATAACGAGTGGAAGGGCGGTTTCTAGGGCCAAAATGGCAAAGATAATGACCAACGAATAATTGGAGTTGAGGGCCGAGGTGACACTTATAAAGCTCATAGGGGGCTAAGGATAGCGATTTCCAATCAGGAAATTGTCGGATACCTTATATATGTGTGTAACCTGTCAACCCTTAGACCCTTCCCGACCTGCGCCTATCAACTCAACGAGGAGTACAAATAGTGTCTACACCTGTTCAAGTCACCGGAACCAATCTGATCTACGTTTATATAGTGCTTGGAATCTCGCTGCTTGCTCTCGCGATCGCATATGGCTTGCGCTCCCAAGTCCTAGCTCAATCAGATGGAACCGAGAAAATGAAGGAGATCGCCGCCGCGGTCCAAGAGGGCGCCGCCGCCTACCTCAGTCGTCAATTCAGGACTCTCTCAGTATTTGTGGCAATCGTCTTCGTGCTCCTCTTCGCCCTTCCGGGCCAGACCGATATCAGAGTCGGTCGTTCTATCTTCTTTCTTCTCGGGGCGCTCTTCAGCGCTTTAGTTGGGTATAACGGAATGTGGTTGGCGGTGCGAGCAAATGTCCGAGTCGCAGAAGCAGCCCGACAAAACTCGGCGGAAAATGCGGTCAAAATTGCTTTCCGTACCGGTGGAGTTGTCGGCATGACCACTGTGGGTCTTGGCTTACTCGGAGCTTCACTTGTCGTGATTATCTATCGCGAGAACGCTCCATCAGTTTTGGAAGGTTTCGGATTTGGTGCCGCAATGCTCGCGATGTTCATGCGCGTTGGTGGAGGAATCTTTACAAAGGCCGCCGATGTTGGCGCAGATCTCGTTGGTAAAGTCGAAAAAAACATTCCTGAGGATGACCCCCGAAATGCAGCGACCATCGCTGACAATGTGGGAGACAATGTTGGTGATTGCGCCGGAATGGCAGCGGATCTCTTTGAATCCTATGCCGTCACCTTGGTGGCCGCTCTAATCCTAGGAAAGGCAGGATTTGGCGATGCTGGACTTATCTACCCACTAATCGTTCCTGCCATTGGAATCGTCACCGCGATCATCGGCATCTTCATCACTCGACTACGCAGTACCGATCGCTCGGCAATGCAAGCGATAAATCGCTCCTTCTTCTTATCTGCCATTGTCTCGGCTCTGCTCGTTGGATTTGCCACATTCACCTATCTACCGGGATCAATGAAGCTCTTGACTGGGCTAGATCCTGCACATGGTGCATCTGACGTCAATCCTCGGATTTTGACCTTTGGTGCCGTGATAATTGGAATTGTTCTCGCAGCTGCCATTCAACTTCTCACTGGATTTTTTACAGAGATTGGTCGACGTCCGGTAAACGATGTCGCCGCCTCATCTGATACCGGAGCCGCAACCGTTCTCCTGGCGGGTATCGCAGTTGGCTTTGAATCTGCGGTCTACTCTGCGCTGCTGATCGCGGGAGCGGTTTTTGGCGCCTTTGCACTTGGTCATGGTTCAATCGTCTTGAGCCTCTTTGCGATTGCACTCGCTGGAACTGGCCTG
>ENA-OFCD01001202-OFCD01001202.1-metagenomes-genome-assembly--contig:-NODE-1202-length-13796-cov-3.498508_pt1 | contig 13796 bp, 14 predicted proteins | sample MGYA00153392_OFCD01 | MGnify analysis MGYA00153392 | reverse complement strand
ACGGTGTCGCCGACCTGGTTGCCGGCGGCATATCGGAGAGATATTTTGTCCTCGATCGGAAAGGCCGCAAAGTCGAGCGCGGTCACTAGCTTGGTGAAGTAGGGCTCGTCGTCGAACGTCTTCGCCGCGACCAACGCGAGCCCACTCGACCCAGCGCTGACAAGAAGCCAAGGGATCACTGGCCCGGAGTCGATGTCGTCATGACCGACGCGCGCCGCGGCCCACTCGACCGCGTACCGGACCGCCAAGAATGTGGCGATCACGACGATCAAGGTAGCGCTCGTGATGAGCATCCAGAGGGAGTGCGATGGACGATGCCGCGTCGACCGGCAAACAGCGAGGGGTGTCGCAGTCAAGGAGCGCGTCGGGTATCGCGTTGCCCACGACGGTGAGCCCGGCAGCGTCACGTTCACGGATGCACCGGGGCCTGAGGAAGTGACCGAGCGCGCTTGGTCATCCAATGAAGCGCACGCACGCGGACCTCTCCAATCATGAGGAGCTAAACTCTGCCACGAAGAACACTCTTGTTGCGTCCAGCGTAGTCCGCGCAGGACCAACGCCTTCGGCAAGAACTTGCGGGGTGCCGCCTTGCTTGGAGACGCGAAGAATGACGCCCCCCCGATTCGCGTCGGTTGCCGTCACATGGGCGGACGTCTCATCGATCGCGAGCCCGAACATGTAAGTTCCCGTCGCGAGCACCCGGCCGACCTTGGTGGTCTTGTCGAATCGTGTCAGCCGACGTAGCGGGCATCGTCGTCTATGGCCAGCGCGATGGTTGCTTCGCGAACTGGGCGAAGGGTTCAATGACGCCATTGTCCCGCCCGCCGGAAAAACTGGTCCCGATCGCACTGATGAGGGCATGCTCGGTCGCGAACTTTCTCGAGACACCGTTTTGGCGCGTCCACACGTGACCGTCACAGGTGCCCCAAAACACCGGGTCGCCGTCGATCGCGAGTGCGGTCGCGCCGGCGCGATCCGTCGCGATCACCTCATCGGCGCAGGAGCGCGAATCCTTGCCCTCCGGCACCGGCACGCCGAGCGGAGTACGCCCGCTGCACGCGATTGCCGTGCCTATGAGCAGGCTCGATCGCACGGACATGGGACGAACAGACCGCGGCCGCAGCGCAAACGCAACAGCTCGCGTCAATCGACTGCGCCGAGGTGGCCGTCTTGTGCGAAAGAGAGCTGACGAAGGCCAAGCCAGGCGCTAGTCTGAAAATATGCCCAGGGTCCTCGCGGCGACCGCTATCGCTCTCATCACAACTTCCTTGGTCGCGGGTTGTTCCCTGCTGACGTCGCTCAACGACTTGGCACCGACTTCCGATGCTGGCGGTGGGGACCATACGAGCCCCATCGCGGACTCCGGCACGGATACGAGAAGCGACGCCGCCGACTCTGCCGACGCGGCGACCCGCTACAACGACATGACCTCGTCGTCGTTCTGGTCCACGTTCGACACCACTTCGGTGAACGCGAACGCCAAAGGCTTCATAGGTGCGGCGTTCGACAGTCGCTACCTCTACCTAGTGCCCGCCAATGGCACCAATGGCGTCGTCACGCGGTATGACACCCGCGCGAGCTTCACCGCCGGCACGGCCTGGTCCAGCTTCGATACGACCACCTTGAACCCCAACGCCAAGGGCTTCTTTGGTGCGGTGTTCGACGGTCGCTATGTGTACCTGGTTCCGAACGGCCTCGGCTCTCTGAGCGGCCTCGTCGCACGGTATGACACCCAGATAGATTTCCTCGGCGTCCCCTCATGGTCCTTCTTCGATACAACCACGGTGAATGTGGGCGCCAAGGGGTTCCGTGGTGCCGTGTTCGACGGTAAATATGTCTACTTCGTACCGAACGACAACGGCGCGGTCTCGGGCGTCGTCACCCGCTACGACACGTCAGCACCCTTCGGCATCGGCGCCTCATGGTCCACATTCGATACGGCCACAGTCGACCCGGGGGCCAAAGGGTTCGTGGGTGCGGCGTTCGACGGTCGCTACGTCTATCTCGTTCCGGCCAACAACGGAGCTACCGACGGTGTCATCGCTCGCTATGATACCAAGGCGAGTTTCGCGACGGGCGGCTCCTGGGCCACCTATGACGTGGCGACTGTGAACCCTGGCGCCAAGGGTTTTTCGGGCTCGTCGTTCGATGGTCGGTACCTCTACCTCGTTCCCTACGGCAATGGGGCTTATGACGGCGTGGTCGCGCGCTATGACACGCAGGCGAACTTCACGTCGGCTGCATCCTGGGTCATCTTCGACACCGGCACCCTCAACGTAGGTGCCCTGGGTTTCTTCGGCTCGTCATTCGACGGACGCTACGTGTACTTCGCTCCGCTCAACAACGGGTCGCCCGATGGTGTGATCGCTCGCTATGACACTCAGATGAGCTTCACCGCACCTGCCTCTTGGACCACATTCGACATTGCGACGGTGAGTCCGGGCGCGAAGGGCTTTCGTGGCGCGGCGTTCGACGGTCACTACTTGTACCTAGTGCCGGGCTACAACGGCACTCCCAGCGCGTTGGTCGCACGCTTCGACGCGAAGACGCCGCCTTCGATGCCCAAGCTGCCCGGCTGGAGTGGGTCGTTCTTTTGATAATCAGCTGACCACTGAGAAGCGCGCCGCATGGCTAGTTGCCAGGCCATGCGGCGGTGGGGCAGCGACTACTTCCCGAGCTTCACAGCTAGGACGTCGACCTTCTCGATCGACGGCGGCTCCGAGAGGAGATCGGCGGCGTTGGCCATGAGCGCGGCCGCGATGGGGCCATTGAGATGCGCGTCCCGGCCGCGGTCTTCCGCGAAGGCATCGACGATGTAAAACGTCGACTTGCCCGAACGCAGGGCGAACCACGTGACCGTCAGCGCCTCCGCCTCTGCGAGCGGGAGTGCGCCGGCGAGGAACGTCGCCACTGCCTCTTCTTTGCCTGCTTTAGCGACCAAGCGAACTACCAAACCGACCTTGAGCATGCGTGTGTCTCCTTGTTCGTCGAGCCGATGGTCAGATCGACATGGCCGAAACAATGGCCCCGTGAGGGCTTCGGCGGTAGTGGCGGAAACGACAACGATGGTATCGTTCTCGCCATGCGCATTTCCGTCCTCGTCCTCGACGGAGTCTTCGATACTGGGCTCGCCACCGTGCTCGATACGCTCGACACCGCGAACGCGCTCACGGCGGCGACACGGCGGCAGAGCGCGGGGTTCGTCGTGACGAAGATCGGGTTCAGACGTCGCGTGCGAACGAGTCAGGGCTTCGTGGTGAGCCTCGAGTCCGCGCGCACCGCTCCGCGTCCCGACGTCGTCATCGTCCCCGCGCTCGGCGCGAAGAGCCCCGAGACGCTAGCTCCGCGCCTTTTGGAGCGCGACGTCGCCGAGGCGGGCTCGTTGCTTCACGCTTGGAGAGCGGGCGGCACTCGCATCACCGCCGCATGCACGGGAACATTCGTGCTCGCGAAGAGTGGCATCCTGGACGGCCAACGCGCCACGACGACCTGGTGGCTCGCGCCGATGATGCGCGCGCAGTTCCCTTCGGTGGAGCTCGACGACTCACGCATGATCATCGACTCGAACGGCATCGCGACTGCGGGCGCAGCGCTCGCGCACGTCGATCTCGCGTTGTGGTTGGTCCGCCGCCAGAGCCCGTCCATCGCTCGGGCCACGGCTCGCCACTTGGTCTTCGACGAGCGACCCTCGCAAGCGTCCTATGTCCTACCGGACTTCGTCGCTCACTCGGACCCCATCGTGGAAAAATTCGAGCAATGGTCGCGACGTCACCTAGCGGAGTTCTCCCTCCTCGAGGCGGCCCGCGCGATAGGTGCGAGTACGCGCACGCTCGAACGACGCCTGCAAAGCGTGCTCGGAAAGTCGCCACTGTCCTACGTGCAAGATCTCCGCGTCGAGCAGGCGGTGCATCGCCTCGCGACGACCAACGAGAGCGTGGACGAAGTCGCGACTCTCGTCGGCTACGGTGACGGCGTCACGCTGCGCACGCTTCTCCGAAAGAAGACCGGTCGCGGTGTCCGCGAGCTGCGTGCGCGTGGATGAGATCGAGTGTGGCAAACGTGCGCGCCTCACCCTGCAGGATCGCCACACGAAGCTCGCACAGTACAAACACGCAGTGGCATGCCCGTCGCGAGGCGCCTTTCGCGTTCGATGGGCACGAGCTCTGCTATTGGGGGGTTTGAGATGGCCATCGTCGTCGCACTGTTGATCGGCCTCTGCGCGGGCTTCGTCGGATCGATTCCGATCGCGGGGCCCGTCGCGGTCCTCGTCCTCGAGACGGGATTGCGGAACAAGCGGAGCGATGCCTTGCAAATCGCCGTGGGCGCGGCGCTAGCGGAGGGCATCTGCGCGGCTCTCGCGTTCATCGGAGTCACATCGCTGCTGTCCCGATTCCCGAGCGTGCTGTCCGTGGAGCGCGTCGTGGGCGCGGCGGTCCTCGTGATGGTGGGCGTCTACTTCGTAGTGCGAAAGCCCAAGGCCGAGGACTCACCACAGTCCAAGCCGAGCCCGAGAAAGTGGCTACTCGGACTCTCGATTACAGGTCTCAATCCGACGATCCTCGTCACGTGGACTGCGGTGATCGCCGCCTTGCATGGCGCCGGTCTCTTGTCGTTTCAGCTCGTCCACGCGATCCCTTTCGCGGTCGGAGTGACCTGCGGAGTCATACTCTGGTTCACGGTGCTCATCGCCATCGTGAGGAAGCTCGGCAAGCGCTTGTCGCCCTCCATGACGCAGCACATCGTCCACGGTATGGGGTATGTGCTCATCGCGGCAGGCACCGTCATGAGCGTGCGGTCCGTTGTCCTTTTGCTGAGGCCCTCGTGATGACGGCAAGCGAGACCGATCGCAAGTCACGCGCGCTCTCATGGCTCGCCCTTGGGGCAATTGCCGCGCTCGCGTACATGGCAATCCCGCTCGGCGCGGGCCTCTTCCTCGGGGCGCTCGTCGCGTTCACGCTCCAGCCGATCTACGTGAAGCTCTGCGCGCGAGGGATGGGCGTGACTGTCGCGGCAGCACTCTGCGCGCTCGCGACCACACTGGTCATCGCGGTCTGCATGGCACTCCTCGGGGCGCTCGTCGTGTCTAGGGGTCTCGCGTTCGCGAACGCGGTGCCCGGGTATGTCGCGCCGGGTGGTGCCGTCACGCGGTTCACAGAAGGTTGGGCGAGCGCGCTGGTCCCGCTGCATATCCGCCCCGCGCTGCTCGAGAAGGCGGTCCAAGATCAAGCCCTCTCTCTCGGCTCGAGCGCGACAACCGTCGCGGCTGACGTCGCGGGCACCACGTTCGGCGCGCTCTTGACGTTCGTGTTCATGGGCCTCTCAGCATTCTCCGTACTTCGTTATTGGTCCGCTTGGATGCGTCACGCAGAGAGCTTCCTGCCGTTCGAGCCACGCCACACGCATGCGCTCTTCGACGAGTTCCGTCGTGTCGGGCGACAGGTGCTGCGTGGAACGTTCGTCACCGGCCTCATACAGGGCGCGGCCGCGGCGATAGTCTATTGGGTCACGGGTGTGCCAGATCCCTTGTTCTTGGGAGTCCTCACGGCGCTCGCGTCCTTGCTACCGGCGGTCGGAACGCTGCTCATTTGGGTGTCCGTCGGCGTGTGGCTCATCATCAATCACCATGTAGCCGTGGGATTGACGGAGCTCGGGCTCGCCTCCTTGTTCGTCGGGCTGATTCCCGACTATGTGATTCGCCCGCGCCTCGTGGGCAGTGAGCGCGGTATCCCGGTGATCGTCACGTTCGTCGCGCTGTTCGGCGGGATCGCGGTCTTCGGATTGATGGGCCTCGTTGCAGGACCGGTCATCGCTGGGATGTCAGTCGCGATTTTACGCACATATGAGAGAGAGCTACCGGGGCGCGAGGAGCTGCCCCCAGCGAGCTAGTGTACCTTCGAGGGTGGGAGGCGCGCTCACTCGTTGGCCGCCGAACCCACTACGACCCTTGCGATCAGTCAAATAGCCGTGGAACTCCTGCGTTCCATAGGAGCCGGACCCATTCACGATGGGCTTCTCTCTCTCGTTTTGCGACTCGACAGCAACGCGCCACATGCGCTCGTCAATCACCGGGCCGCACGCCTTGTGCCGCCATAACCTGCGACTTGGCGCGAAGTCGCGCGCCGTGTTTTTCGCGAGCTTGCACGGCCGTGGCGCTTTAGCGCTGCCCGGCGTGAACGAAGCAATCCCTACCGCCACCGACGCTGGTCATGGGCGTCCGCTCCATCGACGCGACGTTCAAGGAGGCCTCGAAAACTTCCTCACGGGGGCGATCGCCGTCGTTGCCGATGCGCGATACGAGACATTGACGAAGCGCTTGAACGCGACCGTATCGCGACGCACGTCGAACTCAGCGGCGATGGTGTACACATAGTCCGAGGGGAAGCTTGTCTCACGCGACGTTGGCACACAGGGCTACGCGTTCGCGCGATTTCGTGCATTCTGTCATGAAGCTCGGAGTCGACGTCGGCCGCGCAAACAATGAAGCGACCGCGCCAATCGAATTCGTCTCTGGCTTCACGACGGTGCGTTCTATTCGCTCCTGCTCGCGTTCGATATCCAGGAGATGACGCGTTCGGCGACACGGTGCGGAGCCTCGGCCGAAAGGTCGTGTCCGACGCTGCCGATGACTTCGTAGGACGCACCCACGATCCCCCGCAAAAGCTCCCTTTGCGACTCCAGCGTGAGCAGCGGATCTTGTTGTCCCACCAAGACGAGCGTTGGCGATTGAATGTCGTGTAGGAACTCGTGCACGTCATGAGACCACGCTACGAAGAGCAGCGTCGCAAGCGCAACGCGAGAAGCCGGATTCGTACTCGCGGCCTGCCGAATGTCGGCGACCGCGAGCGGATGCTCATCCCGAAACTGGAGCGAGAGGATGCGCTCGGCCATACACGCCTCGGCCTCTTTGGGAGCCTTGAGAAGGCACCTCGCGAGCCCGAGCTCGCGCCTCCACGCACGACGATCGAACATCGAGCCGCGAGGGAGGGTCGAAGCCAACACCAGGCGATCCACGCGATCGGGGGCCATGACTGCCAACCAACTGGCGACCATCCCACCCAGTGAAATGCCGTAGACGCTGGTGCGTTCAATGCCGAGTACGTCCAACAACTGGCGTGCGTCGCGCGCCATCGTTCTCGTCGTGGTTCGCCATGGGAGCGAGCTCGACGAGCCCATGCCTCTGGCGTCGAACATCAGGACGCGCGCGCGCTTCTGCAGCTCGTCGGCGAACTGTCCCCACGAGAGCATCGATCCGCCGAGCGGTCGAAGTAGCATCAGCGGCGGACCGTCTCCGCGAAGCTCGTAACTGATACGCCCGCCGTCGGGCAGACGCGCTTCGCTCATGACGATCTCCGTGCGAGCTCGTTCATGGCGTCTTGCATTTTGAGGCGCACGGTCTCGCTCGCGACGCGCGGGTCGTCCGTCTTCGCGAAGCGCATGGGGGGCAGGACTCGAAGGCGAATGGGAAACGGCAATGGCAGATAGGGCATCCACGGCCCGATCGCCAATCCCCACGGGAGCGCGAGGGCCAAGGGAAAACGCTGCAGTCGCGCCCAATGTCTCATTCGCATGGCGCTCGCGATGCGTGCGCCGTCGTGAAATATGTACGCCGATCGGTGAGCGCCCTGAACCACGATGGGGATGATGGGGACGCGGGTGCGCTGCGCGATCCGAACGAATCCGTCTCGCTGCCCGAACACGACATGATCCCGTTGTCGAGTGTGTCGATAGGCCTCGATGTCTCCGCCCGGATAGACGAGCGCAGAGCCGCCGGATTCGAGCACTCGGACGGCGTTCTGTGGACAGGCACGAACGGCACCGACGCGCTGAAGCAGTCGACCGAGCTGGCTGAACTGACGCATCGCGAAGTCATGCGTCAACGCGAAGAGTGGCGATTGTGCACCCAGCCTCTCCCACAGCGTGGCGGTCGTGCAAGCGAGGTCCGGCCCCGCAATTCCGCCGTTGTGATTCGAGACGTAGAGCGCGGGGGCATCATGAATGTGCTCGAGGCCCTCTCGACGGAGTCGAAAGTATCGCTCGTTGAACGCTCGGAGACTCGGCAACAACGCGCCAATCAACTGTGGATCTCGGCGTTCGAGACAATCAGGATCGAAATTCGGAAGCGCATTCACTGGCTTGCGGCTTGCAGGAAGTAGGCCGATGCAAACTACACTGACGCGCTTTGCGTCACGGAGACCAAAGCGAACGATCGGCCAAGAGGCGTCGCTGCGTTGGCTCGCGCGGGCGCACGCCGTGTCGGAAGGAACGCTTCGATCGTGGAGCGCCACCGAGACGGACGCGTTCCAATCACGCCTCGAGCGGGTCATCGATCGCTGCGCATGCGACGCGACAAAAATTGGATGGCGCGGCCACGTAGTCGCCGACGTCGACCTGGTCGATTGGAAGGAAATGAGCCTCTACGACGTAGTCAATCATCCGCACGGACGCGGCACCGATGCGCGCAATCGCGTGTTCGCTGAGGTGGTCAATGCGTATTTCGAATCAGAATACGCGAATGAAGAACACGCCCCCAGCGACATCATTCACGTCACGTGCACCGGATATGTGTCACCGAGCGGCGCCCAAAGAATGGTCCAAGAGAAAGGATGGGGAGCGTCGACGCGAGTTACTCATGCGTACCACATGGGTTGTTACGCCGCGTTCCCGGCGACTCGACTCGCCATTGGCGCCCTCCATACGCCGGAGACCTGCGCGTCTCCTCTCGGCAATCGGAGCGTCGACGTCGTGCACACGGAGCTCTGCACGCTCCACCTCGACCCGAGCGATCACTCGATCGAGCAGCTCGTCGTGCAAAGCCTGTTTGCGGACGGCTTTGTTCGATATGCGGTCTCTGCGGATCGCGACGCGCTCGGTTTGCGAGTCCTCGCGCTCGACGAGCGCATTCTTGCCGACTCTGCGGACTCGATGGGTTGGGCGTTGTCCGATTGGGGCATGAAGATGACCTTGGCGCGCGACGTTCCCGATCGCATCCGAGGCGCCGTACGACAATTCGTCACAGATCTGTATTCGCGCGCGGGTCTTTCGTTGCCCACCGAATTGAAAAAAACGATATTTGCCGTTCATCCGGGCGGGCCGAAGATCATCGATGCGGTGGGTGAGGTGTTGGAGCTCGAACGCTCACAAGTACAAACGAGCAGAGACGTACTGTTCGACTACGGAAACATGTCTTCGGCGACGTTGCCCCACGTCTGGATGCGCATCGTACACGACGCGACGATCGCGCGCGGGACGCTCGTCTTGAGCCTCGCGTTTGGCCCCGGATTGACTCTTTGCGGCGGACTCTTCCGCAAACATTGAAGCCGATGATCCCGCTACTCCTCTTGCCGGCGATCGTCCAAATGATCGTGATGGCCGTGGATGAGGGATGGTTTCATCGAAAGCGCGGACTCCCTCGATGGGAGCGCATTGGACACCCGCTCGACACGCTGACCGTTGCGCTTTGCTATGGGTGGCTCGTGCTTTCGAGACCTGCTCAATCCCACGCCGTTGTGGTGTATGTCTGTCTGGCGGCGTTCTCTTGTGTGTTCGTCACCAAGGACGAGTTCGTTCATAGTCGACTCTGCGGGGGCGCGGAGGCATGGCTGCACGCAATGCTATTCGTGTTGCATCCAGCAGCATTCGCGGCCTTTGGAGTTCTCTGGTGGCTCGGCGCGGATGCTCGAATCATCCAAGCTCAATTGCTTTTGACGGTCGCGTTTGGTCTCTACCAAATCATATATTGGAGTGTCGCGTGGCAAAAGAATACCAAGCCGATCGACCCGTGAACAATGCAATCTACAACGAGCTCGGTGCGCGTTGGTACGACGCGAGCGACGATCCGGTCGCGCTCTTGCGCGCCGAGTCGAAGCTGCGCAATCCGTGGGTCGCTGGCGCGATAAACGGCGCGTTCGGAGCGCATCGGTGCCCAGTATTGGACATTGGTTGTGGCGCCGGATTCTTGTCGAACTATCTAGCGCGCCTCGACTACCCGGTCACCGGCCTCGACAATTCGCCGGAGTCGCTCGCCGTCGCGCGCGTGCACGACCTCGCGCGCACCGCACAGTACGACCTGGGCGACGCGCTCGCGCTTCCGTACGCGGACGCGAGCTTCGACGTGGTGACGAGCTTCCGGGGGATCTGGGGGACCACCCCCCACGCGGTGAGCGAGGCTCGGCGGGTCCTGCGGCCGGGCGGACGGATCGGCCTGACGGTGTGGGGCCACATCAAGGCATCGACGGGCTCCTGGGCCCTGCGGCCCTTCCTTTTGGCCGATCCCGAGAAGGTGGCCGGCCAGGCTCGGATGGTCGCGTTGGGCCGGCCCGGAGCCGGCGAGGTGGTCCTGTCGCAGGCGGGGTTTGTCCGGGTCCGCCGTCATGAGATCCCGTTCGCCTGGGAGTTCGCGGATCCTGCCGCCTATGCACGGGCCCTGGCGTCCACCGGTCCGGCGTACGAGGCGATCCTCGCCGTCGGCGAGAGCGCCTTCCTCCGCCACGCCGAGGAGCTCGCGCACGGCCGCGTGCGGGAGGGGCTCCCGCTGCGAGCCGAGATCAAGGTGGTGGGCTACACGGCCAGCGTCCCGGTGCGGGAGGCCCCGGAGTCACGGTTCCTCTCCGACGTCGAAGATGAAGCGGTTCGGAGCTTCTTCGAGTCGGACCGGGCGGAGCTGGGCTACGTCATGAACGCCACGCGGCTGTGGGCCCGCGACCCCAGGGCGAACGAGGCCCTGTTCGCTCTGCTCGCGCACGTCAGCGACAAGGGTCGGCTCAGCTATCGGGACCGCGCGGTCCTGGTGGCCGCGACCGCCTCCACGTGCGGCGACCAGTACTGCTCCCTGGCCTGGGGTTCGCGGTTGGCCAGCCTGGTCGGGGTCGATGAGGCCGCCGCTGTGATCTCGGGCGGACCAGCCCTTCGCGACCCACGGGATGAAGCACTTGCGACCTGGGCCCGAAGCGTCACGAGCGCTGCGACCCGCACGACGCGAGAGCAGGTGACCGTCCTGAGGGCAGCCGGCATCGACGAGGACCAGGTCTTCGCCGCGACGGTCTTCATCGCTCTCCGGCTCGCCTTCGCCACCGTGAACAACGCCTTGGGTGCCACGCCGGATGTGGAGCTGCGAGCCGCAGCACCCGATCTGCTGCGCCGCGCCGTGGCGGACCGGCTCGGATGACGGTCGGGCCGGGGGTGGTGGAGCGCTTGCACAACCGCGCCGGCTGCCGCACTCTCGGACAATGAGCAGCGAGCCCGCGGCAGTCACGCCCTCGGAGCTCTTGCTGCGGGCCGGCAGGTGGGGCCCGGCACGCGACGAGCTGCTCGAGCGGCTGGCACGTGGCCCCGAGGGCCCGGCCTTCGAGGGCCTGGCCCAGGCGTTGTGGTGGCTTGATGACGGCACCGGCTGCCTCGACGCACGCGAGGCGGCGTACCGGTTCTACCGGGACGCCGGCCAGGACGCCAGGGCGGCCCGGGCGGCGAGTGCGCTGGCCTACGACTCCCTGCTGTTCGGGGAAGGCGAGGCCGTGGCCCGCGGCTGGTGGGGGCGGGCAGAGCAGCTTCTCAGTGCTGTAGCGCGCCTGCGCGATCGGGCGCCGGGTGCACGACCCCGACCTCACATATGTCGGGATGGCGGTCAGCGGCCTGGCCCAGACCACGGCAGGGCTTCCCGGTTCGGGCCTTACGCAGCTGGACTCGGCCGTTGCAGCCGCCACGACCGGCGAGGTCGTCGATCTGATGTGGATGGGCAAGATCTTCTGTTGGCTGATCATCGCCTGCCAGCAGACCCACGACCTCACCCGGGCAGACGAGTGGTGTCGCCGCGTGGAGGCGGTCTGCGAACGACGGCACCTAGACCCCCTCTTCACCGTGTGCCGCATCCAGCACTCCTCCGTGCTCATCGAGCGCGGGACCTGGCCACAGGCGGAGAGCAACCTGGCCGTCCTCCTGGACCGCGTCGCGACCTCTCGCAGGCACACGCGGCTGGACGCGGTGGTCCAGCTGGGCGAGCTGCGTCGCCGCCAGGGACGCTGGGCCGAGGCCGAGGAGCTCCTGACGCAGGCCGAGTTCGACCCGTCCGCCATCGTGTCCCTCGCGCTGATCCGGCTGGCTCGCGACGAAGCCGACGTTGCCTGGGCCGCCATCCGGGAGCTGCTGGTCACGACCCCACCAGGGAATCGCCTGCTGCGTGCCCGGTTCCTGCTGCCCGCCGTACTGGCCGCGGCCGCCGCCGGAGACCGCTGCGCGGCCCAAGCCGCCGCCGACGAGCTGCAGGAAACCGCCGCGCTGGTGCGCAACAAGCCGCTGTCGGGGCTTGCGGCCGCGGCGGCGGCAACATTGGCGCCCTCGGCGGAGGCCGTGGGACCGTGGCGGGACGCGGTGCGCTGCTTCCAAGAGGCCGCTCTGCCCTTCGCCGAGGGGGAGAGCCGACTCGGGCTGGCAGCGGCCCTACTGCGTGCCAACGACGTGGGTGGGGCCGAGGAACAGGTGACCAAGGCATCGAGCGCCCTCGAAGGCCTCGGTGCCCGGGCGGCGATGGCGGAGGCCGACCGCCTCAGACGGCAGATCGTTGCGGCGCGAAGCACCCGCGGAGTCCTCACCGAGCGAGAGCTGGAAGTTCTTCGCTGCGTAGCCGATGGCCTCACCGACCAGCAGATCGCCCGGGCGCTGACGCTGAGCCCACACACCGTCCACCGGCACGTCGCGCACATCCTCACCAAGCTGGACCAGCCGACTCGGGCCGCCGCCGTGGCCCACGCCGTCACCAACGACATCCTGTAACCGGCAGATCCACCCCGAACCCGCACATCCCTTCCTCCGCGGTCCGCACTTCGCCAGCGGATCTTCGACCCGCGTGACTACGCCGCCTATCGACCACCGTGGGGCAGGCATCACAGCGCCCACTAAGACGCAGGGGCCGTCCCCGACGAAACGCTCGTAGCCAATGTGCGGACGTCCGCTCTTCGCGGTTATGCACGTGATCCGGAGGTGCCGATGACCGGACGCGGACTAAACGACAGTCCGGGCCCGCGCCGGTCCAAGTCCATGGTCACCCGTGGAAGCATTGCGCAGTGGGTGCCACCAGCACCGTAAGGGACGTGTTGCGCAACATCTTGGGCAACAGTCGCAGCATGTCGTTGCTGACATAATCCACCCATGTCTGCTGACGAATACATCAAAGAGGTCGCGAGTCGGCTGCGTGCCGATGGCGCAGAGGTCACCACCGAGAGCATGAGAGAACTGACGATGCTTGTGGGCTACCGCTCGCAGTTTCGGCTCCGTTGGTTTGCCACGCGCCTTAACCTCTTCACGATCATTGGCTCGGTGCAGACGGTAACGGTTGCAGGGCTTGAACAATTCTCCAAGGACGCAATCGACTACGCGATTGCCCGTAAGGGACAGTTTCGGGGTCTTCAGAACGGCGTCGCAGTGATCCCCGTTCTGGTTGGCGAGCGGATCGAACCAGATGCGGCAACGTATGCGACGAACACATTGGTCCGGCGCTTCTCCGCCTTCGCGTGGCCAGCGACCGTAGACCTGACCTCACGGCACGTCTATAAGCACGAAGGGCGTGTCCTCTTAGGAGGCGTCTACGCAGATTGGATGCGGCAACAAACGGCGATCGCCCTACCAGACCCCATCACGGCGTAGGCATTCGATCGACCACCACGAACATCCGCAAATGCCGCGTAGCGCGCGCGGTCTTGAGATCGGTGCAGACTGCAATCAGCAACGATGAAGGAGGAGCACGCCATGAGTGGGCGCGTCGTGTGTGACATTTCGATCTCTGCCGACGGCTACGTCTCCGGCAG
>ENA-OFCD01001201-OFCD01001201.1-metagenomes-genome-assembly--contig:-NODE-1201-length-13814-cov-3.755796_pt1 | contig 13814 bp, 17 predicted proteins | sample MGYA00153392_OFCD01 | MGnify analysis MGYA00153392 | reverse complement strand
GGGTGTCCTACTGCCAGTAGCTGATGCGGAGTCCCGCGCGTCGAGTTGGGTATCGCGTCGCCGGCGTGCGTGAATCAGTGCGTGGGGGCCGCGCACCGCATTGGGGCATCGCCCGCGTCTAAACGGACTCGAAGAATCGTCCCATGTCCGCGTGGAACTCGCGCCTGGACTGCTCCCAGACGTAGAACATGTGGCCGCCCTGGTAGTGCTTCATCACGAGTTTTTCTCGCTGACTCGGCTGCAATCGCATCAGCTTGCTCAGTCGCTCTGCCGAGTAATAGGGAGTCACGAGGTCATAGAGCCCGTGCATGATGCACACTCGCATGTGCGGATTGAGCGCCATTCCGTAGCGCAGGTCGTCCGTGGCGCCGACCTGCAGCTCGAACGCGTGCTGGCGGCCATCTAGCTTCCAGGCCTGGTTGGCTTCGAAGTTCAATAATCGGTAGTCGCGCTCGGTAAGCGTGGGGTCTGCGCCTTGGAAGCTATCGCGATCCGGGAACGGATCGATCGCGAGCGTGCTCGCGTCGTAGAGGCCGCAGATCTTCCGCTCCGCGCGAAAGAGCTCTCGCACGAACGCGTCACGCGTGACTCGTCCGCCGCGGTCGAACACGAACTGCTCGGACACTCCGAGGAACCCGGCCGCCCTCGCGCACGTCGCGCGATACTCCGCTTCGGGGATCGCCTCTCCGCGCACGAGCAGACTCGCGAGCTCGTTCGACGCGAATGCCTCCGCCTGTGCGCGCGCAGACGCGAGCGTCGTGCCTTGCGCGAGCGCGCGCGACCTGCCGTGGTGGAGCGCCGCGAGCGCCATGGACGGAAATACGTCGACCCACTGCAAGACGTCGTAGTCCGAGCCTTCGAGCAGCCCGATCTCGAGCGCGGGCGAGATCAGGATCGCCCCCGACAGTCCGACGCCGAAGCCCTGTTGCAACGAGCGCGCGAGCTTGGCGACGCGAAACCCGCCGTAGCTCTCGCCGGCGATGTACACCGGCCGAGACCACGAGTTGAACTTGGACAAGAACTTCGTGATGAACTCGCCGATGGACTCGAGATCGCGACTCAGCTTGTAGAAGTCTTTGTCCTTGTCCTCTTTGTCTTCTTTGCGCTCCGTCGGTTTGTCGCCGCTCTTCACGGGTTCTTCTATGACGCGGCTGAAGCCGGTGCCGATGGGGTCGATGAACACGAGATCGGTGAACGCGAGCCAGCTCTCCGCGTTGTCGACGAGCCGCGCGGGCGGCTTGGGCAGCGAGCCATCTGCGTTGAACGCGACTCGCTTGGGACCCAGAGCGCCGACGTGCAAATACGCCGAGGCCGCGCCCGGCCCATCATTGAAGACGAACGTGAGCGGCCTATCTTCGCGACCCGCGCCAAGCAGGCTGTAGTGGACGTAGAACATCTCGGCGAGCGGCTTGTCGTCCTTGCGAAGCACGAGCCAGTCCGAAGTCGCTTGATAGCGCAAGTGTTCGCCGCCGAGCTTGATGTCGAGCTCCTTCGAGTTGCCCTTCGGCGGGACGTGCGCGCCCTCCGGGTCTTTGCGGGTGTCCTTGGATTCCTCGTTCATTGACGAACGTTTACCGCCGTAGGCTTCCGAGCACCAGGAGTCAGGCCGACGCTGTGCTCTTGTGCCAGCAGTTCGCACACAGCGTCGTGGCTCGGATGATCGTCTTGTGGCAGCTCGGGCACTCCCGTGTCGCGGGGCGTGGCTCGATCGCGAGGTGCTTCTCGAGCGCGTCCCAAGCGGTCGCCAAGCTGGCGGACTCGGCCTTCGCCTGATCGGTCGTCGCGCTCGCGGCAACGAGGCTGACTTGTTTCTGGACGTCTGCGAGCAGGGTGCGAATTTCGTCGTGGTGCATTTGGTCAATCTCTCTTTGGGGCTGGCGACGTCAAGCAGGTGGGATGATGGAGGTTCGTTCGAACGGCGGAGCGCCAATCGATGCTGCAACAGTGCCGTGGCTGTCGAGCCACGCGAGGCATTGGCGCACGCTGCCGGTCGCGAGCGCGATGCAAGAGTCTGCGCCGCCGTAATACATGCGAATGGTGTCGCCGTCGGGGGCGAGCGTGGCTCCGCAGGGGAACGCCACGTTCGGGACGTCGCCTGCAATTTCGTAGGGGGCCTCGGGCCCGAAGACCCACTCGTCTCCGCGCGCCAAGCACTGCTCCGGATCGTTCTTCGCGAACAGCGAGAGCCCCAATCGATAGAGGCTGCTCGACGCCGTGTGGCGCACGCCGTGATAAATCATCAGCCAACCGCGGTCCGTCTCGATGAGCGGCGGAGACAATCCCACCTTGTTGGCGTCCCACTACGCACCCTTGCGCGCGAGCAGCATCGGCTTGTGGCCAACCCAGTTTCGCAAGTAGGGCGAGAAGGAGATCCAGATGTTGGCGGCGTGATCGCTCACGGGCCTATGAATCAGGGCGAAGCTCCCGTTGATTCGACAGGGGAGTAGCGCGGCGTCTTTGTCCTCGGGGTGCATGACGAGGCCCACACGCTCGAACGTGCGAAAATCCTTAATGAGCGCGAGCGCCACGCCAGGGCCGTCTTTGCTGAAAGCGGTATAGGCGACTACGTACTTGGATAACTCCTCGACCCAAGTGATGCGCGGGTCTTCGACTCCCCAGAGCTCCTCGTGGTGAAGGTCTGGCTGCGCAGGGAACGTCGGCGTGGGATCCACGACCCAACCGTCGATTCCGCTCTTGGAGCGCGCGGCACAGAGGTGAGAGTGCCCACGGCGGTCCTCCACGCGACACAACAATTGCGTCGTGCCGTCTCGAAGGAGAGTGGCTCCTGGATTGAAGACGGTGTGGGCGGGATGGTGCCAGTCACGCGCGGTCAACAACGGGTTGCCCTTGTGGCGTTCGAACAAGATCTCATAGTCGGTCAAGACGCGTTCCCTTCGACGCGGGGCTTGATGCCCACGAGTGGCGCGGCGATGAGTTTGGTAGCGACGCGATCGGCTGCGCGCATCTCTGCCGTCGCAAGCAAGAACGACAGGGTGGATTCGGCGCCCTGATTCTCGTTCATCCGGTCGACGTGAATGCCGTCGCGACATCCGCCGGTGGTGGCGTCGAACACCGGAGAGTGCAAGACGTTTTGCCCGAGGAACCACTCGAACGCACGGCGCGCGTGCTCGGTCCAGCGCGCTTGACCTGTCAATCGATGCGCGTCGAGGCACGCCGAGACCCTCGCACTGGGCTCCACGGGCTGCTGGTCGAACAGGGCCTTGTCGCCGCCGCGCACGTGAAAGCCATTGGAGCCTACCGGCGCGAACATGCCATTCGACGCGGTGTACTGCTCGGTGAGCCACTCGAGAGAGCGCTCCCCCACCGCGGTCATCGCCTCGTCGTTCAACCACGCGCCCGAGAGCAGCAGCGCTTGGGGCAGTCGCGCGTTGCAATACGTCAATCGATCTTCGAACCAAGGCCACGAAGCGGCTCACGAGTGGCGGAATCGATCGAGCAGCTTGTTTGCGAGCGATGCTCCCACGGCCTCCAGGTCGCCGTCACCGCGGAACGCTCGCATGTACTCGGCAATCCCGATAAGCGAATAAGCCCATGCGCGAGGACTCGTCATCTTGGTAGTCTCTGCCAGCTCGGCGTGAAATAGCCTCTTCGCGAGGCCTTGGCGCCCGTGGTCCGTGGACCGACGACGGCACCGAGGGCCCAGAGCGCCCTCCCATGAGAGTCATCCGAGCTCGGCCGCGTATCCCATTGTCGGTCGTACGATAGGAAGTTTCGAAACCGGCCGGTGTCGCTAATCGCGTGATTCAAGAATGCCAAGTAGCGCGAGCCGTATTGGCGAATCATGTTGGGTGCGGCGGCGCCTTCCTCTTCCACGTGCGCCATCAACAACAGCGCTCGGGCGTTGTCGTCGGTGCAATAGCCGTCTCCGTAGTTGGGAACGCTGAGCGTCGCGTGCTGCAAGAGACCGGTGTCGTCCGTCATCAGTCGCAGGTGCGAGAGGTTCACCTCAGGGAGCTCCGGAGCTCGGACGGCAAGCGTTCGCGGCTGAAACACGCGGCCTCGGTGCTCTTGATGAGATGCGCTCGCGCTCTCGAAGCTCTCGCCGTACCGACGAGCGACGATCGGCCAGATCATATCTCGCCCGAACGCGGCGGCCTTGGCCTGCAGCGCGGCGCGGCGCGCGGGATCGGCCAGCAGGCCGATCACCTCTTTGGCGATCGCCCCGGAGTCCCGCCACGGAACGAGCAGTCCCCTGCCCTCGCCGAGTAGCTCTCGCGCGTAGCGGTATGGCGTGGAGATGACCGCTTTGCCGCAGCCGACTGCATAAGCGAGAGTCCCGGACGTGCTCTGCGCTTCATTCAAGTAGGGAGTGACGTAGATGTCTGCCGCGCCGAGGAACTCGACGAGCTCCTCGTGACTGACGAACCGATTATGAAAGATGATGTTACGGCTCACGCCGAGCTGCCGCGCGCGAGTCTCGAGGATGTGCCGGTGGACCTCGCCGTGTCGCTGCTTGACATGCGGGTGCGTGGCGCCGAGCACGACATAGACGGTGTTCGGGTGCTTGGCCACGATCGCCGGCATCGCCTCGATCACGTGCTCGATGCCCTTGTCGGGAGACAAGAGGCCAAACGTGAGGATCACCGATCGACCCTCGACGCCGACGAGGTCCTTGGAGATGGGCGTGGGAGGCGCGGACGGGATCCCGTGCGGGATGACGTCCACCTTCGAGGGGTCTACGCGATGCACTTGTCGCAACAACGTGGCGCCGTCGCGGCTCATCACGACGACGCGCTCGGAGAGCTGAAGGATCGCGTCCATGACGCTGCGCTGCCCCGCGCTCGGGTTGGCGATGATCGTATGGAGGGTCGTCACGATGAGCATGCGCAGTCCGCGCAGCAGCTCGAGCACGTTCGCGCCGCACTCGTGCTGCACCGACACGACGTCTACGTTGTTGACGTTCAGGAAGTCCGCGGCGCGTCGGTACGCGAACGCGTCGCCCTCGGCGAGCTCGAAGCGGACGATCGGCGGATACACATGACGCATTCCGGGGTCATTCATGGCGACTACGAAGCAGTCGATGTTCGGGAGCTCCTTCGCGATGGCGGCGCTCAAGTGAACGTGGCGATCCCGCACTGTCGCGGCAAGTGATTGCCAAGCATCGCCACCCTTCGGATGGACCTCTGCCCACAGGCGATGTCGACCATGAATCCTCGAGGGACTGCGGACCTCACCGAAGCCCGTTTGCGCGCGCGCCACGCCGGAGGAGGCGGGACATCACCATTTCGGGACCAGGCGCCCTGGCTGCTGGAAGCGCAAGGCGCGACTGCGCTAACTGGCAAGCCGAATCCGCGCCGACTCAGAACCGACACAGCGAGGGCACGATCAAGTGATCGCTACGACGACGAGCGCGGACACACTCGCCACACACTCGCCACAGAGGCGAAAAGCACCATCGATACTTGGATTGGATAATGGTCAATCGTCTTCATGGCGATCCCGCCGACGCGCTTGCCGAACGTGATGCGACATTGATGTCGGCACGGTCGCTCAAGCAGAGTCGGCGGCAGGCTTGGTCCCGACGTACACGACGTGCTTGAGACCGCCTTTTCCAGGCCTTTCGTAGCGTGTTTGAAAGCCGATCTTCGACAATCGCTTTTCGAAGGTCGCGTCGTGCGCCTCGCCCCAAACCGCATAAACGCCTCCGGGCGTCAGCGCCTTCAAGGCCCTCTTCGTCGCTCGATTGCCGTACAGCGGGTCTTCGTCTTTCGTGTGCGAGTCGGGGCCCACGTAGAGATCGATGAGAATGGCGTCGAACGGTGTGCGTGCGTGGGTGATGGCGAGCGCGACGTCGATGATCTCGACCTTCACGCGCGGGTCGCTCATGGCGTCCGTGATCAAGGGGGCGAGCGGGCCGCGACACCAATCCTCGGTGACCGGGTTGAGCTCGGCGACCGTGACCTGCGCGTCCTTCGGCAGCTCGTCGAGCGCCGTGCGCAGCGTGAAGCCCATGCCGAGACCGCCGATCAACACGCGCGCCGGCGAACGGCCGGCGATGGGTCGGCACGCGAGCAACCCCAGCACGCGCTCCGAGCGATTCGACGTGCTCGTCATCAAGACGCGGCCCGCGATGGTGATCAGGAAATCGCGCTCTCCCCGACGCATGAGGGCGAGGGTGCCCTCTTTCGTCTCACGCGAATCGATCATGACAAGTGGCTTCATCGACAGTGGACTGTAGACCCACGAGGCCCTAAATCGGGAACGCTATGAGTCGATCAGTTCCGCAAGGGCGCCTCTCGCGCCTCGCGAGCATGGCGCGCGCGACCGCGAAATCCGGCGCAAGCATGCTTTTGGACCGAAAAGGCGGGGGCGCGGAGGGGGCAGCGGAGATCCTCGGAACGCTCCGTGGACTCGCGGCGAAGGTCGGGCAGATGGCGAGCTACGTGGACGGCGTCGTCCCCGAAGTGCACCGCGAGGCCTACGAGACGGCCATGAAGGGCCTGCGCGCGGCCGCTCCTACGTCCTCCATCTCGGAGATCCGAGCGGTCGTCGAGAGAGATCTCGGGGCGCCAATCGACGAGCTATTCGAAGAGTGGCACGACGTGCCCGTCGCGAGCGCCTCCATCGGACAGGTCCACCGAGCGCGCATGCCAGATGGCCGAGAGGTGGCCGTCAAAGTGCAGCATCCCGGCATCACCAAGGCACTCGAGAGCGATCTCAAGAACGCGGGGATGTTCGAGCAGTTCGCCGCGATCGGCGGCGCGCGGCGCTTCCAGACCAAAGAGGTGCTCGAGGTAGTGCGCGCGCGCTTCCGCGAGGAGCTCGACTACGAGCACGAGGCGATGCAGCAGCGCTGGTTCGCCAAGATGCACGAGGGAGACCCGCGCATCCACGTCCCCGCGGTCATCGAGGAGCGCTGCAGTAAGCGTGTATTATGCAGCGAGTTCGTCCGCGGGATGGGCTACGACGAAGCCGTCAATGCGAGCGCGACCGATCGCGAGGAGTGGGCGCGCACGCTCTGGCGCTTCGTGTTCAAGGGAAACCTCGTGGGTGGCCGATTCAACGCGGATCCGCACCCGGGCAACTACGTGTTCCACGAGAACGGGCGCATCACGTTCCTCGACTACGGGTGCGTACAGCCCATCTTCGAGAAGGCCCAAAGGGCCGCGCGTAAGATGCATGTCTGCGCGATCGAGAAGCGCGAAGACGACTTCCGCGAGGCCACGCGCACGCTCTTTCAGAGCAAGCCGGGCCGCCACGAAGACCTCATGCAGGAGTTTACGCGCGCGTGCTTCGAGCCGCTCTTCGTGCAGCCGTTCAGGTTCACCAAGGAGTACGCCGCCAGCTTGGTCACCGACATCAAGCGCGTCGCCAAGGCGACCACGAAGCTCAAAGCCGAGGAGCTCAACGAGATGCCGGCCGATATGTTCTTCATCAATCGGCTGGAGTTCGGCCTCTATTCGATCCTCGCGCGCTTCGACGTCGAGGTCGATTACGCCGAGGTGGAACGCGGCTTCTGGCACGAGATGGACATCCCGAACTTGTCCGACATGGCCTAATCCGCGCGACGTCGTCTTCCCTGCAATTGTTGCTGGCGAAGCCAATCGGCTCAGCTTTTGTCGTTCGCCAGAGGCGACAGGAAGGCGGGAAGACGAGAAGGTTTTGAGGATTCGAGGCCCATTTTTAGGGGCCTTCTCGAACGTGCCTGTTCCCGATCCGGTCAGATTGTAAGCATGCTGACGATCGTTGCTGGCGAAGCCAATCCGCTCAGTTGAGATGTCCCGGGATATGCACCACAACCACGGGGACAGCCCGGGTTTCGTGTCTTCCGTCGAAATATCGATCACTTTAGATGTGCGACAAGGGCACACATCGTGTATAGCGTCGCGCACCATGATGGTCCTTCGCTCCTTCGGTGTCCTGTCTTTCGCTTCTATGGCAACGCTCGCGATCGCGTGCGGGACTCCGAACGAGGTGTATCAGGCAGGTCCGCCAAAGAGCGACGCGTCGCCGGAGCCGCAGCCGGATGCCGGTGTGACCACTGCTGCGGCCGACGCATCGAGCCCCCCTTGGTGCCCTGACGCGACGGGCGTCTACAACGCGACGCCCGAGTCGTCGAACGTCCTCTTCTTGCTTGATCGCTCCGGTAGCATGCAAATCAAGCTGAGCGACAACAAGTCCACGCGCTGGTCCGCCACCAAAGACGGACTGTTCAGTCTCCTGCAGACCTTGAGCAACACCGGAGTCCGCGCAGGCGCGATGATGTTCCCGCAGGGAGACGCGCCGATCTCGTGCTGCAACATCAGCCCGACACTCAATGACGTCGTCTGCAACTGCGCCCCCGGGCAGCTGCCCGGTACGACGCTCCGTTGCGCCGAGAAGACGTACCAAGTCCCCGTCGCCGTCGGGAAGCTGGACGCGCAGCAGACGAGCGACATCCAGGCCTACGTCTCCGGCTCGGACACTTCGTTCTACTGGGGTACGCCGCTCGCGGTCGCGCTGCAGAGCGCGATCGACACGCAGAAGGCGAACCCCGCGCAAGGTACGAAGAGCGTCGTCTTGCTCACCGACGGATACCCCACTTCGTGCAACAGCAAGAGCGACCCAACCGCGAACGACATCAAGCGCGTGGTGGACGCGGCTGCCACGGGCACGAACAACGGCGCGCTCGTGCGGACGTTCGTGATGGGCGTGATCGACGGCAACAAAGGCGCGCGCGCCGACTACCTCTCGACTATCGCGAAGGCCGGCGGCACCGCGCGCACCAACACGTGCGACAAGACCAACGACTGCTTTTACGCGCTGAACGCCAAGTCGTTCGCCACGGATCTCAAGGCCGCACTCGATCAGATCGCGCTCCAGGCGTTCGACTGCACCTTCAACCTGCCGAAGACCAACGGTGGCGCGGCAGACCTCGCCAAGATCAACGTCTTGTACACCGACAAAAACGGCCAGAAAGCCGTCGCGAGGGACCTGACGCACCAGAGCGGCTGGGACTACCTTCCTAACCAGACGCAGGTCCAGCTCTATGGCAGCTCGTGCCAGGCGGTGCGCGCGGACTCGAGTGTCACGGTGCAGATCGTCGTCGGCTGCAAGACGCTCGGTCAGTGATCGTGAGCGTGGGGTGAGGCGAGCGCGGGCTCGGCGATGAGCTCGAGGCCGCCTTGCACGACGCCCTTCGTCGCCAGGATGCGATCGGAGACGCTCTGCAAGACGCGCGCGGAACCTCGCATGACGATGACCTCCAAGCAGAGGTCGTGCGAGAGGTGAACGTGCATCGTCGAGCGCACGGCCTCGCCGAGATCGTGCTGGATCTCCGTGAGGCGCTCGGTGAGCTCGCGCACGTGATGATCGTAGACGAGCGTGAGGGCTCCGACGGCCGTCGCGTCATGCTCGAGCTCGGAGCGGCCGATCTCTTTACGGACGAGGTCGCGCAAGATCTCGCTGCGCGTGCCGCCGCGCGCCTCCACGAGCGCATCGAGCGTCTTCAGGAGGTCGTGTTCCATCGCGACGCCGAACCGGACGAGCTTTGCGGTCATTGTTGACTGCCACCTTAACCCATCCGTAGCAATTGACGTCGCCTATGCGGCGAACGTCAACAACTAAGACGTTTGGCTTCGCCAGCCCCAAATCGAGTAGGTTGCCGTGTGTGCGTTTCGTGGACTCTTGCGAGCTCAAGATCGCCGCTGGAAATGGCGGTAACGGCTGCGTCGCGTTTCGCCGTGAGAGGTACATCCCTCACGGCGGTCCCGCTGGCGGTGACGGTGGCAAGGGGGGCGACGTCGTATTCGAGGCGGACCCCGGAAAGGGCACGCTGCTCGATCTCGTGTACCACCACACGCTCAGGGCCGAAGACGGCGAGCACGGGCGCGGCAAGGATCAGTACGGTCGCGGCGGTCCTGACTTCGTCGTGCGCGTACCCGTCGGCACCCAAGTATTCGACACCGCAACCAACGAGCTGAAGTTCGACCTCACCGAGCCGGGCCAGCTCGAGGTCGTCGCGCGCGGCGGCAAAGGCGGCAAAGGCAACATCCACTTCGCGTCGAGCTTCGATCGAGCGCCGCGTCGCGCCGAGCTTGGCGAGGTCGGCCAAGAGTGGGCCGCGCGCCTAGAGCTCAAGGTGATGGCGGACGTGGGCCTACTGGGATTTCCGAACGTCGGCAAATCCACGTTCATCCGCGCCGTCAGCAAGGCGCGGCCGAAGGTTGCCGACTATCCGTTCACGACGCTCACGCCGCAGCTCGGGGTCGTGCAGATCGGAAAAGAGGCCTCTTTCGTGCTGGCAGACATGCCCGGCCTCATCCCCGGCGCGGCCGACGGCGCGGGCCTCGGCATCCAGTTCTTGAAGCACGTCGAGCGCACGCGCGCGCTGCTGCACTTGATCACGCTGGACCCCGGTGAAGATCGCGATCCGTACAAAGACTACGTCGCGCTCACCAAGGAGCTCCAGAAGTTCGACCCCGAGCTCGCGAAACGTCCCACCATCGTCGCGATGTCCAAGGCGGACATCTCCGAGGTGAAGACCGACGCGTACAAAAAGGCCAAAGCGCAGTTCAAGAAGAAGAAGATCGATCTGCGGCTCGTCTCCGCCGCGACAGGCGACGGTGTGCGCGAGCTGCTCATCGATCTGTTCCGTCTCGTGAAGGGACAGGTCCCAGAAGAGTACTGACGTGAGCGACAAGTCCGAAGACCCGACGCCAAAACGCCTGCAGAAGGCCCAAGAAGATGGCGACAGTGGCGCGAGCGCACAGGCGTCCCAGGCGCTCGCGTTCTTGGTGACGGTCTCGCTCGCGCCCGCGGCGATTGCGGCGTTGGCGACCCAATCGCAGTCGCTGATTCGCTCCGCGATTGCACACGCGGGAGACGCCTCGCCCGTGGTGAGCGATCCGACGACGCTCGCGGGTCCGACGATTTTATTGATCGTCCCGATCCTCCTCGCGGCCGCGGTCACGGGGGCGGTCGCGCAGGTCGTTCAGACGGGCGGCTTCGTGGCCACCGGCAAGCTCACGCCGAAGCTCGAGCGGCTCGACGTATTTGAGGGGTTCAAGAACCTCGTCAAAAAGGAGCGCCTCTTCTCGGTGCTTCGGGCAACGCTTGCCGGATCAATTGTCGGCTATCTGTGTTACCGTGGTTTGCGAGCGCACGCTCTCGATCTGGCGCGTTTGCCGGGTCATGAGGGGTACATTGGGGTCGTGGCGTCGGAGATAGCGCGACACATCGCGCGCGACTCTGCGCTCTTCGGTCTCGCGATCGGCGCGGTCGATCTGGTGGTCACGCGTCGCGCCTGGTGGGACCGCTTGCGCATGAGCAAGGACGAGATCAAGCGCGAGTACAAGGAGTCCGAGGGCGACCCGCAGATGAAGTCCGCGCGCGAGCGAGCGCACCACGAGATGCTCGCCTCTGCGACGGTGGCCAACGTCAAGAATGCTACCGTGGTGATCGTGAACCCGACGCACATCGCCTGCGCGCTCAAGTACGACGAGAAAGACGGCGACGATGCGCCCGTCGTAGTCGCGAGCGGCGACGGAGATCTCGCGCGACGAATCGTGCAAGCCGCGCACGCGTACAAAGTGCCCGTGCTGCGAGACGTCCCGCTCGCGCGCGCGCTGATCGAGCTCCAGGTGGGCGAGACAATCCCCGAGGCGCTCTACGAAGCCGTAGCCGAGATCCTCCAAGAGGCCTGGAAAGAGGCGCCTCCGACGAAGGACGACCCTACTTGACGTCCTTGATCATGATCATCTCGATCGAGGACTGGCTCGGCGCGCGTGGATAGGTGACGAGTTCAGCGGTGAGTTTCGACGCGCCCTGCTCGTAGCCGACACGCGCAAAGAGCTTCGCCAAGAACGCCAAGCACGCGCCCTGCGCCTTCCGATCGCCGCCTTCGCGCGCACGGGCGAGCGCATCGAGCCCCTCGAGCAACGCGTCATCGGGTCGGCCCGCGAGCGCGAGGGCGAAGGCAAGCGCGAGCGAGGCTTGGCAGCGCACGGTCGGCGGCTCGGCGTCCACGAGCATGCGAGTCTGCCGGAGCGAGCGTAGCGCCTCTCCGATTTGCCCGCGAGAGAGCCTCGCCATCGCACGCATGCGATCCGCGAGTGCGTCATGCTCGCCCGTCGCGCGCAGCCCCTCGGAGAGCTGCTGAAGGTTCTTCGCGTTGCCGGCGATCAACGCTTGACGCGTCATCTCCACCATCCGATCCGCGAACTCCTCAGGCTCGACACCCGAGTCCGTTGCGCCCAAGTCATCGTGCGCCACGAGCGGCGCTCGCTCGGACGCGAAACCCGTAGACGGCGGACCTTGCGTCCGTACCCACGGCTAGGCCGTATCGATCTGCTCACCGCGAATCGCGATGCCGGCGTCGCTTCCCGAGCGAGAGCCCGTGATGTTCAGCTCGCCGCGCTTGAGGGCGCCCACGTCTGCGTCGAGGAGCACCTCGCTGGGCTCCGCGATCCTCGCGAGCCCTACGGCCGTGACGAGCGGCACGCCCCAGGCGAGGTCTGCGCGCTGCACGGCGGTGGACAAGACCTCCATCTCGCCCTCCGCGACACCGACGGCCCACATGGTGCCAGCGAACAGCGCGTCCTCGCGCGTACTCACCGCAAACGCGAAAGCCTCTTCGACCGACTCGAGATCCCAGGCGAACGCGAGCGTCGTTGCGCTCCACGCGACCACCTGCGCACCGAGCGCCTCCGCGCGACGAGCCAACGCCCGCGCGCGCTCGAGGTAGCTGTGCGGTCCACGAAACACGACGCTCGTGCGTTGCATTCTGCAGCTAACGACGACTTGCCGAGGCATCGTCCACTAGACGCGGATGCGTTTCTTCAGCGCGGCGAGATCGTCGTCTAGCTGCGAATCGCCCTTCGCCTTGCCGCCGCCGCGCTCGAGCTCCTTGAACTTCGCGTCGAGCTCCTCTTTGCTCATGCCGCCGTCGCGGATCGCGTCCTCGACCTCGGCCATCGCGGAGCCCTCGGCCTCTTTGCCCTCGATCTTCTCTTCCATCTTTCGGAAGTTGTCGAACGCGCTGGAGCCGCCCTTGGCGCCGAGCCCCTCTGCGCCGCCGCCTGCCTTCGCTTGTTGAGCGCGCGCGACGATCGTGCCCTTACGCATCTTGATCTCGGCGAGCTTCTCGTCCATCCGCTCGAGCTCCTCTTTCATCGTGAGCGCCGTGTTGCGCGCCTCGGTGCGAGCTTTCTCGACGACCTCTTTCTCGGTGCCGACGCGTCGCTTCTGCTTCAGCGCTTCACGTGCGAGCGCCTCGTCTCCACCCTTGAGCGCGAGCTCGGCGCGCTTGTCCCAGCGGTCTTCGTCTTCTTGGAGCGACTCGAGCTTCTTCTTGAGCTGCTTCTCCGCGGCGACGGCCCCGATGACCTCTTGGCGCGCGGCCTTCAGTTGCTCGGCCATCTCCTCGACGTTGAGCTCGATGAGCTTCTTGTCGTCCTCGGCCTTGTCGAGCAGGGAGCTCATGTTGCTCGAAATGACTTTCCCCATCCTGTCGAAGATGCCCATGGGTGGTAACCTTACCACGATCGGGGCAGACGCCAGTCACCCCGCACGGGAGGCGAAACATGCCGGTTTGCAAGGAATGCGACGACGAAGTCGACGCTTTGGTGAGTGTGAAGATCGACGGCAAAGCGAAGAAACTTTGTGAAGACTGCGCAGACAGAGCACGCGAGAAGGCCGAGATCGCCGAAGCGAGCGAGGCCGTCGTTCAGGGCATGATGGGCTTCAAGGGGAGACGCTAGTACGCGCCGCTCGGTCGCTCGCCCTCCGTCATCCTGAGGAGCGAAGCGACGAAGGAGCCCCCGAGAATCGAGCGTTGAGCTCGCGTTTCGCTTTGGGGCCCCCCTCGTCGTGCT
>ENA-OFCD01001200-OFCD01001200.1-metagenomes-genome-assembly--contig:-NODE-1200-length-13817-cov-3.351548_pt1 | contig 13817 bp, 13 predicted proteins | sample MGYA00153392_OFCD01 | MGnify analysis MGYA00153392 | reverse complement strand
TGGCGGGAGCCGCTTTTCTCGTGCTCGCCGATCTTGGTGCCAGAACGCTCCTCTCCCCTGCCGAACTTCCCATCGGCGTCATCACTGCTTTTGTTGGCGCCCCATTCTTTTTAGTTGTTCTTCGCAATCGCAGGAGGTCTTCACAATGACAATCGAAGTAAGAGATTTAACGGTTCGCTATGGTGAGAAGGTTGTCTTAAACGATATCTCGGTCGAGCTCATCCACGGGCAATGGACCTGTCTCGTCGGACCTAACGGTGCCGGCAAGACCACCTTCTTGAGAGCGTTACTGGGTATGGCTCCTTACTCCGGCAGTATTCAGGATCACGGTGTGGAAGTTTTTCGAAATCATAAGAGAAACGTCGCCTTCGTTCCTCAATCTCCGCAGATTCCGCAAGGGATGACGGTCGCCGAATATGTGATGATGGGGCGATCAAAGCGCGACGGCTGGGGGAATGATTCATTAAAAAGTAGGAGCTACGTTCATAAAGTTCTACAGCAGACCCATCTCTTTGGGATGCAAGGCAATCTCGTTGCACACCTCTCTGGGGGCGAAATGCAGCGGGCGCTGATCGCTCGCGCTCTGGCTCAAGAGCCAGAACTTATCCTTCTAGATGAACCAACTAGCGCCCTAGATCTACATCACCAGATCTCAGTTCTTAACAATATTGAATTATTAAAGGAAGAAGGCGTCACCATTATTTCCACCATGCACGACATCACCCTCGCCGCCATGTTCGCCGAAAGAATTGTCATCATGAAGGACGGGAAGGTTCTCTTATCTGGTGACTCGCAGGATGTTATTCACTCCCCCGAGCTGCGTCACGCCTTTGACAATCGAATCGCTGTTTACACACTCGATAGCGGAAGACCTGTCATTGTTGCGAGTAAAGGAGCTGAGAAGGACGAAGGATTGATCTCGTAGGTCTAGCTCTATCGAACGTGCGAGGGCACGAAAGGGGGCCGGACGACCTTCACGACACTTGAGCGGCCACGCAGATCAATAACTAGTTCACTGTCCAGGGGGATGCTTGGCAGCAGCAGAGCTAGTCCGATCCCAACTTTGAGCGTTGGAGAGAAAGTTCCACTCGTTACTTCACCCACTACATCTCCTCGGAGATCGAGCACCTTCATTCCGCCGCGAGGAATTCCGCGATCTTGGGCCAAGAGTCCCCGCAGAATTCTTGGAACTCCGGTTCGCTTTTCAGCGGTGAGTGCGTCATGTCCGTGAAAATGAGACTTACCGAGCGCAACAGCCCAACCGGCATTTGCTTGCAGCGGAGTTATCTCCAGTGAAAGTTCATGTCCATGAAGGGGATATCCCATCTCCGTTCGTAAGGTATCGCGGGATCCCAGTCCGCAGACCCTCCCCTCGACTTGCGGGAGGGAGGCGACCAGCAACTCCCAGAGAGCCACGGTAGAACTCCAAGCGGGAATAAGTTCGTAGCCAAACTCACCTGTGTAGCCGGTGCGACAGATGATGATCGGTCCCAAATCCTCATGGCCTGGCACCGTGACCTCCGTAAAGGCCATGTAATCGAGTTCAACCACGATTCCCAACAGAGCGAGTAACTCTTTGCTTCTATGGCCCTGCACCGCCAAGACGCCAAAATCGTGGTGTGCATTTTTTATCGTCAACCCCAGATCATTTGCAGCCACAAGAACTGCGAATACCGCTGCGCAATTCGCCGCATTTGGAACGAGAAAGAACTTCTCCTCGTCATAGCGGTAGATGATCAGATCGTCGATAACTCCGCCAGATTCATTGCAAAGGAGGTTGTACTGCGCACTGCCATGGCCTATCCGATCTAAGTCATTGGTGAAGATTCGATTCAAGAAGAGTAGAGAGCCGACACCTGAGACCTCAATCTTTCCTAAGTGTGAAACATCAAAGATGCCAACAGACTCTCTCACCGCAGTGTGTTCTGCGATTACGCCACCTGGGCTAGAGGCTCCGATCGCCTTGGGATATTCGATAGGCATTTGCCACCCACCAAAATCAGCGAGTTTCGCACCAACCTGAGAATGCCAATCAAAGAGCGGAGATTCCATCGCTCTAACTTATCTCAACGGAGGGGGGGATGGATTGATTCAACTTCTCAATTCGCTAGGAATGGTGAGAGAATATCGAGATGGCTACCTTGAAATCCACTCCAAAATCTACCGGCGATGTACTTGTTCTAGGACTCTCTGCAAAGTCTGGAAAGTTAACGATTCACCCAAACGTTGAGGCAATCGCTTCGATCGCAAAGCAGGGGAAAAACCTGCTGGCAATTTTGAACGACCTCGGGGCAACCGGAAAGGTCGATGAGGTAATCAAAGTTTCCTTTACTGGACCGCGCCTGATCCTATTTACCGGACTTGGAACCACGGCCGCTTCATATAGTCACGAAGCGATACGCCGTGCGACAGGGGCAGCGACTCGAGCACTGGCGGGACACGCCCAAGCGGATTTTGCCCTACCAAATAGCAAGCTCGCTGATTTCGCAGCGGTAGCGGAGGGTGTCACCTTGGGCGCTTACAGCTTTACTGAGTTTCTCGGTGCATCTAAAGCAAGTGCGAAACCGCCGCTCAAGTCGGCAACAATAATTTCAGAGCATGGCGTAACAGCAGTTGGTAAGTCAGCTCTCAAACGCGCCGAAATCCTGGGCCAATATGTTGCGGTGGGTCGGGACCTAATCAATACCCCCCCATCTCACCTCACCCCGATAACTTTTACCGCCCAGATGAAGAAAACCGCCCTCTCCCTAGGAATCAAGGTCGAGGTTCTCACGGAAGTTCAACTAAAGGCCAAGGGGTACGGCGGAATCTCCTCGGTCGGGCAGGGTTCAGCCAACCCTCCCCGACTCCTACACCTGACTTATACCCCCGTCGGCAAGAAGCCTAAGAAACGTCTGGCCTTTGTCGGTAAGGGAATCACCTTTGACTCCGGTGGTTACGCCCTAAAGCCCGCAGTTGGAATGGGAGATATGAAGTACGACATGAGTGGAGCCGCCGCGGTCGTCGCGGCAACTTTTGCCATCGCTGCCCTCAAACTCCCGATAGCGATCGATACATACGCGTGCCTCGCCGAAAATATGATTAGCGGTGAAGCCACGCGCCCCGGTGACATCATCACAATCCTGGGTGGCAAGACGGTGGAAGTGCTCAATCCAGATGCAGAGGGTCGTTTAGTGATGGCGGACGGTCTCGTTCGCGCCATCCAAGATGGCGAGCGCAATGGCGGTCTAGATGGTCTAGTCGATGTCGCGACCCTCACGGGCGCTCAGATAGTGGCCCTGGGTACCCGCACCTCCGCCGTTATGACAAATAATGAGGAGTTTTGCGCCTTATTCCTGGAGGCCTCTGGCGTTGCCGGGGAACCATTCTGGCCAATGCCACTCCCGGAGGAACTCAAAGAGGCTCTGCAATCTGCCTCCGCCGATCTGGTCAACCAAAATCCCGCTCACCGCAACGGCGGGATGCTTGTAGCAGGGCTATTTCTGAAGGAGTTTGTCCCTGATTCAGTTCCGTGGCTACATCTAGATATCGCCGGTCCCGCCCTTGCCGACGAGGCCCACGGCTACACCCCAGTTGGAGGAACAGCTGTTTCTGTCCGCTCCTTGGTTGCCCTGGCGGAGTTAGCGATTTCATAAAGTTAACTGGCGAGAAGAGCTCTCTCAACTCGTGGCAGGATTACCCCATATAAAGGTCTCTCAGAAAAGGTGAAGTGTGGACGAATTTGATCTGGTAATCCTTGGTGGAGGTAGCGGCGGCTACGCCTGTGCACTTCGCGGGGCGCAACTAGGGCTTACGGTGGTACTTATTGAGCAAGATAAGGTCGGTGGAACCTGTCTCCACCGTGGGTGTATCCCGACCAAGGCTTTACTGCACGCAGGTGAAATTGCAGATAACACTCGTCACGCGGCGGAGTTCGGCGTCAATGCCCAATTTATTTCTATGGATATGTTGGCGGTCAATGCTTATAAAGATGGAGTTGTCTCCAAACTTTATAAAGGCTTGCAGGGGCTGGTGAAATCTCGCAACATCACCTACGTCGAGGGGCACGGTCGCTTAGTCGCCAAAAATCAAATCGAAGTCAACGGAACTATTTTCACCGGAAAAAACGTCGTCCTGGCCACCGGCTCTTACGCCAAGACTCTGCCTGGGCTTGATATCGATGGAACGCAAATCATCACCAGCAACGAAGCGATGTCGCTGGCTTACCTTCCAAAATCAGTAATTGTGTTGGGCGGTGGGGTGATTGGTTGTGAGTTCGCTTCAATATGGAATTCATTCGGTTCAGAGGTCACCATCATTGAAGGCTTGCCTCGTCTTGTCGCACTTGAAGATGAGAGTTCGAGCAAGCAACTGGAGCGCGCATTCCGTAAGCGCGGAATTAAATTTGAAGTTGGCGTTAAATTTGCATCAGTAAGCAAGGGGCCCGAAGGCGTCACTGTGACCTTAGAAAATGGCGCCACCCATACCGCAGACCTTCTTCTGGTCGCCGTTGGACGTGGACCCGTTTCCGCGAACCTCGGTTATGAAGAGCAAGGTTTATCTATGGATAGGGGTTTCTTACTCGTGGATGAGAAGTGCCACACAAACGTTCCGGGAATCTGGGCTGTTGGTGATCTAATCCCCACCTTGCAATTGGCGCACGTTGGGTTCGCAGAAGGTATTTTGGTAGCCGAGGAGATCGCGGGACTCCATCCCCGCCCGATTAATTATGATGGTGTTCCACGCGTTACTTATTCAGAGCCTGAAGTTGCTTCCGTTGGCCTCACAACCGCGCAAGCCAAAGAACGCGGCTTTGATGTCGTCGAACTCACCTATGACCTAGCCGGCAATGGAAAGGCAAATATCCTGAAGACCGCTGGCTCGATCAAACTTGTTGCAGAGAAAAATGGTCCAGTTCTAGGTATTCACATGGTTGGCTCACGCGTTGGGGAACTATTAGCCGAAGCACAATTGATTTACAACTGGGAGGCGACAGCTGATGATGTTGCTCCCCTTATTCACGCCCATCCAACTCTTTCAGAAGCAATGGGTGAAGCTCACATGGCACTTGCTGGCAAACCACTGCACGCTCACGGGTAATAGGAGATTTCGCGATGACCTTTTCAGTAACCATGCCAGCACTCGGTGAATCCGTTACCGAAGGAACGGTAACCCGTTGGCTCAAGAATGAAGGCGATCACGTAAACGTAGATGAGCCTCTGCTCGAAGTATCCACCGATAAGGTAGATACGGAAATTCCTTCACCCGTGTCAGGCACCCTAACTCGCATTGTCGTCGCCATTGATTCAACGGTCGCCGTCGGTGCCGAACTCGCGGTCATTGAAGACGGGGTGGCGGTTGCGCCAGCCCCAGCGGTTGCCCCTGTTGTAGCCCCTGTGGCTGAGGCTGCTCCCGCCCCGGTCGAAACTGAAGTAGCTCCCGCTCCTGTGGTTGCCCCTGTGGTAGAGGCGGCTCCCGCATCCGCGCCACCCGCAGCAGCTTCCGCCGGCGTCGTGGTCACGATGCCCGCACTCGGAGAATCGGTAACCGAAGGAACAGTTACACGCTGGCTAAAGAAGGTCGGTGACTCGATTTCCGTTGACGAACCGTTGCTAGAAGTCTCTACTGACAAGGTCGACACAGAGATCCCATCGCCCGCATCGGGAACAATCTTGGCAATCGATGTAGCGGTTGATGCAACGGTCGCCGTTGGCGCTCGACTTGCACTCATAGGATCGGTCAACGACGCACCCGTCGCGGCCGCTCCTGTTGTTGCAGCCCCTGTTGTTGCAGCTCCGGTTGTGAGCACTTCTATCGATGACTCTTATGTAACTCCCATTGTTCGCCAATTCGCCAAGGAGCTGGGAGTTGACCTTGCTAAGGTGAGTGGTACCGGTATTGGTGGCAGAATTCGCAAGGAAGATATTGTTGCTGCCGCAAAGCCAGTAGTCGTGGCCCCGGTCATAAGCGCTCCTGTAACCGCTGCACCTAAATCTGTTGCACCCGGAACGGTTTCACCGTTGCGGGGAACTACCGTAACTATGTCTCGACTGCGCAAAGTAATAGCGGCTCGTATGGTCGAATCACTTCAAGTGAGCGCTCAGCTCACCACAGTTGTAGAAGTCGATGTCACCAGAGTGGCGCGCTTACGCGATAAAGCCAAGGCATCCTTCGCTACCCGTGAAGGCGTTAACCTCACCTTTCTTCCATTTTTTGCGGTTGCCGTATGCGAAGCGTTGAAGCAACATCCAGTGCTCAACTCCTCGGTCGAAGGTGATCAGGTTACCTATCACGGTGCAGAGCATCTTGGAATTGCAGTAGATACCGAAAGAGGACTCTTGGTCCCAGTAGTTCGTGATGCCGGAGATCTCAATATTGCAGGACTTTCTCGCAGGATCAGCGATGTCGCTGCGCGAACTCGTGATAATAAGATCACTCCTGACGAGCTCGGTGGAGGAACATTTACCATCACAAATACTGGAAGCCGCGGCGCGCTCTTTGATACCCCGATTATCAACCAACCACAAGTGGCCATTCTGGGCATTGGTGCGGTTGTAAAGCGTCCGATGGTCATGAAGGGTCCTGATGGTGAAGAGAACATCGCGGTTCGCTCCATGGTCTACCTCGCGCTTTCATACGATCATCGCATCGTTGATGGGGCAGATGCAGCTCGCTTCTTAACCACACTTAAAGAGCGTCTCGAAGAGGGCAGTTTTGAATCTGATCTAGGTTTATAAAGGTGGCCACCCCCCTGCGCATCGCGATAACGGGCTCCACTGGTCTCATTGGATCGGCGCTAGTGGGTCATCTGAAGTCCGAAGGGCACACGATTCAACGTCTGGTGCGACGCAAACCGATTTCGAGTGACGAGGTCCAGTGGGATCCCAACGCTGGAACAATTGACCTAGCGGCTTTAGAGGGCGTCGATGCCATCATTCATCTAGCAGGTGCTGGGGTGGGAGATAAGCGTTGGACGACAAAATATCGCACCACCATCCTCAACTCTCGTCTCTTTGGCACCACGACCATCGCCAATGCGGTAACAACTCTCAAACCAAAGGTATTTATTTCGGCAAGTGCAATAGGTTTTTACGGTGAAACCGGAAACCGCGCGGTCGTTGAAACTGACCGGGGGGGCGATGAATTTTTATCTGCAGTATGTCGTGAATGGGAAGGCGCGGCAGATCTTGCCGTCGGAGTTCGTACGGTAAAGATTAGAACTGGTTTAGTACTCGATCCCACAGGCGGGACTCTCGGTCGTCTCTTGCCACTCTTTCACCTTGGACTCGGAGGGAAGTTGGGATCGGGGAAACAGTGGTGGTCCTGGATCACATTGCACGATGAAATCAAAGCAATCACACATTGCTTAACCACAGATATTTCTGGCCCCGTAAATCTGACATCGCCAAACCCTGTTACCAATCAAGAGTTCACCGGCACTCTGGCTCGCGCACTTCATCGCCCCGCGCTATTTCCAGTCCCGGGTTTTGTTCTTAAACTAGTTATCGGCGGGTTTTCCAGCGACATCTTAGGCTCGGCGAAGGTGCTCCCAAAAGTGCTGCAAGATAGTGGATTCGTTTGGGACTACCCACATTTAACGGCGGCTTTAACCGCTCTTACCGAATAGAAAGCGCCCGGGCATCGTCTAGGATCTTGGCGACCGCCAGTGCATCATCAGGGGTGACTGGCCAACTTCTGAAACCAGAGATAGCCGCAGCGACTTGCAGATAAAAAGTTGAATAGTTTCCTGGTTCAGCAGGGTACGGAACCACTTCATCCCCACGGTGAATGAAAGCCGGCGTGATCGCTGGTGGATTCCAAACTCCCCCAGCGGGATACTCTCCTTCACGCAGACGCGCTTCTTGCAAATCTAAATCTTTTATCACTAAGGAACCATTGCTTCCCGAGAGACGAATGCGCGGGCCATCGGCACCGATGATCGCGCTGGCAGATAAATAGGAATCGACTCCGTTTTTGTGCTTTAAATTAATAACAATGTCGTCATCAGCGAGACCACGAATGCTACGAACCGAGGCATAGGTAACGTCCGCTGGTCCAAACCAATCAAGTGCCAACGAGACGAGATGGGGACCTAAATCAAGAAGATTGCCACCACCTTCAGCCGCGCTACTAACTTCACGCCAGCTTTGAGGATTTGCTGCAGGTCTAAATCTTTCAAAACGCGAATCTAGACGGAAGATATTTCCGATCACACCCTCTGAGATCGCTTTTTTAACAGTTAACGCATCGCTATCAAAGAGTCTGTTGAAATAAGTGCTCACTGCAGTGCCGGTTTCATCCGATACCGCAATGATCTTCTCTGTCTCTTCCAGCGTCCTGCCCATAGGTTTATCAACGACCACCGGAACGCCTGCTCTTAACCCTGCAATCGCCTCTTCTGCATGAACGACATTTGCGCTGGCAATGACGAGCAGATCCAAATCTAGCGATAGGAGTTGCGACATTGATCCTGCGATTGTGGCACCAGGGAAGTCGGATCGCGCCTGCGCAGCACGTTCCTCATTGCGGGTCAAGATGCCCACCACTTCAAAGCCTGCCCCAACGAGCACGGGAGCATGAAAATAGCGCCCAGAGAGGCCATAGCCAGAGATTCCTACACGATATGTCATAGCATTAAACCTACATTAGGCTGGGCCCTATGAGTGTCTTAGCGCAACCTTTGGTTGACCAGACTGTCGTGCTCCTTCCAGGAATACTCGACTATCAGACCGCTTGGCAACTGCAGCGCGATACCCTCGAAGGTATCGTTGCGGGAAGCAGGCCGAACACTCTGATTTTGCTGCAGCATCCCTCCGTTTACACCGCCGGAAGAATGACTAGGCTCGATGAAAGACCTCTGGATGGTACCCCCGTGATCGATGTGGATCGGGGCGGCAAGATCACTTGGCACGGGCTGGGCCAGATCGTGGGTTATCCGATCGTTAAGCTAAAAAATAGAAATGATGTTGTGGGCTTTGTGCGGGAAATTGAAATGGCCTTGATCGAGCTCTGCCTTGAATTTGGAATTCCTGCTGAAAGTTTCTGTGAACGCTCTGGAGTCTGGATCCGCGACGCCCAGGGCGATCGCAAGATTGCCGCTATTGGAATGCGTGTGGCTAAGGGTGTGACCATGCATGGTTTTGCGCTCAATGTAAATCCTGATCTATCTGCTTACTCCAGGATCGTCCCTTGTGGACTATCCGATGCTGGTGTCACCTCCATGGCCCAGGAACTTGATCGCGAAATCGCAATTGAAGAAGTACTACCCCTCGTTCAATCAAAAATTCTCACCGCCCTGACGAAAGTGATCCTATGACTCTTGCCCCCGAAGGTCGCAAACTGCTTCGCATTGAAGCTCGCAACGCTGCGGTTCCCATTGAACGCAAACCCGAGTGGATTAAGACTCGCGCCAAGATGGGACCTGAGTACACCCAGTTGCGAGCTCTCGTTGTTCGCGAAGGGCTGCATACCGTCTGCCAAGAAGCTGCCTGTCCCAATATCTTTGAATGTTGGGAAGATCGCGAAGCTACCTTTTTAATCGGTGGCGAACGTTGTACTCGTCGCTGTGATTTCTGCAATATCGATACTGGAAAGCCAGATCCACTCGATCGCGATGAACCACGCCGCGTTGCAGAGTCGGTGCGGACTATGGAACTTCGCTACGCAACTATCACGGGCGTTACTCGCGATGACCTTCCCGATGAAGGTGCTTGGTTATATGCCGAAACAATTCGCGCTGTACATGACCTTAATCCGGGTACAGGCGTTGAAATGTTGGCTCCGGACTTCAGCGGCAAGCCTCACTTGCTCAATGAAGTCTTTGAGACCCGCCCAGAAGTATTCGCGCACAATCTCGAGACCGTTCCCCGTATTTTTAAAGAGATCAGGCCGGCTTTCAGATATGACCGCTCCCTCGATGTTATTTCGCAGGCACAAGCCTTCGGGTTGGTCACCAAGTCCAACTTGATTCTCGGAATGGGTGAAACTCGAGAAGAGGTTACTCAAGCACTCGTTGATCTGCACGATGCGGGGTGCGACTTGATCACCATCACGCAGTACCTCAGGCCAACTCCAAAACACCATCCAGTTATTCGTTGGGTAAAACCAGAAGAGTTTGTCGAGCTATCTCAAGAGGCAGGCGATATTGGATTCTTAGGCGTAATGAGTGGTCCGCTAGTTCGCTCCAGTTACCGCGCCGGTCGGCTATACAAGCAGGCGCAGGAGAAGAAGGCGCTTCTACGTGGCTGATCTTGTTTATCCCCCAGTAATCGTCGCGATCAAAACGTTCTGGAAATACCTAGGGATTCAATTTGATTTCCAAGGGATTGAAAATTTGCCGCGCGAAGGTGGGGCTGTACTTTGTATGAACCATATCGGGTACCTCGATTTTGCATTAATCGGAACTGGGGCCCTTCCAGCTAAGCGCTACATCAGATTTATGGCCAAGAAAGAGATCTTTAACCACAAAATCGCTGGACCCTTGATGCGAGGTATGCATCACATCAGCGTAGATCGCGAGAGTGGCTCATCCTCTTTCGTCGCAGCTCTACGCGCCTTACGATCCGGTGAAATCATCGGAATTTTCCCCGAGGGAACGATCTCCCGTAGTTTTGAGATTGAAGATTTAAAGTCAGGAGCGGTCCGACTATCTATGGGCGCAGGAGTTCCCATCATCCCGGTTGCGGTCTGGGGAAGTCAGCGGATCATCACCAAAAAGCGCAAACCAGACTTTAAGCGGAGAAAGCATCCTGTCCATGTCGCCTTTGGCGAGCCATACCTCGTGCCCAAGGGAAGTGATGTGGAAGTCGCAGAGGCTGAACTCAAGGTAAAGATGCTCCAACTTTTACATTCGGTTCAATCCAATTATCCTCACACTCATGAGGGCCAGTGGTGGGCACCTGCCCGCTTAGGCGGCTCGGCAATTTCATCAGAAGATCTTCAATCAGAGCGTCAAAATATGAGGGAGCAAGAGAATGGCTGAACCACAGAAACAGGGTCAATTGGCGGTTTTGAAAGATGCCTTTGGACTCGTCCGTCGTGAAAAGCCCCTCGCTTATGTCTGGTGCGGCCTGATCTTTGTCGTAGTTCTCGTCGGAGGTTACTTTGGCGGTATTGGACTCGGACACCCGATCTACTTTGGAATTCTCTCCATCCCCCTGGCGCTGCTAGCAGCCTTCTTCACCTTCACTCGCTTTGCCAACACCGCGGCCTTCTCCTCTATCCAAGGTCAGGTGGGCGCGGGGGCAAGCGTATTGATGTCGATTCGCAAGGGCTTCACGACCACCCCTGCCGTCAACGCATCTCGCAATCAAGATATGGTCCACCGCACTGTAGGGCGCGCGGGAATCATTCTGGTCGGAGAAGGCACCCCAGCAGTTCGTGCATTGGTTCAGGACGAAAAGAAGAAGGTTGAACGTTTCGTACCCGGTGTCACTGTAATTGAAATCTATGTTGGCGATTACGAAGGCGCTACCTCACTTCGCAAGTTACAGAAGAAGATCAAAAAACTTCCAAAAAAGTTAAATAAGACCCAGCTTCGCGAAGTTCGTAACCGGCTCAAAGGCGTGGGAGGCATGAACATGCCCATCCCTAAAGGACCGATGCCAAAGGGTGTGAAGCTTCCTAAGCGTTAATTTTAGAATTCTTTTTCAGGTGCCGGTCTCTCACTAGTTTCAGCAACAAACCACATTTGCTTACCTATTAGTACTTAACAACCACAGAATTGGTAAACAAATCGTGGTATCCCCGACCCTCTTTGGTGAAAATGGCGGGAAAGACCAGGCAAATAAATAGGGGCCTGCGGAAAGCTCTGCCAACTCCAATAGACCCTCCTGTGGTGGCATCGACTACCCGTATGCGGAGAATTCGCTGCCCAGCCGATGACCCCGTCAAAGCGGTCAAAACGGAGACTTCAACGAAGAAGATCGCTAAAGGCAAAAATTGGGCTCCACCAAGCAAATTTCCGTAAATTAGGTGGGCAATCCCTAGGCACATGAACCAATCCAGCAAAACTGCGAAGAGGCGACGCCCAAAGGCAACTTGATCTGGCACGGTTCAAGGGTAACATTCACCCCGTAACGTGGCCCGTCGATGTGCCTCGCCCCCTTAACTATCTGGCCGGTTTAGGTCGAATTGGGAGAAAAATGTTTAAAAATTCTGCAGAGATTTTCGCCTTCATCAAGAAGGAAGATGTGAAGCTCATCGACGTTCGCTTCATCGATCTTCCAGGCATCCAACACCACTTCAACGTTCCAGCTGGCTCCTTCGATGAAGCGGTTTTCACAGATGGTCTGATGTTTGATGGCTCCTCTATTCGCGGTTTCCAGGCAATTCACGAATCAGATATGAAACTCCTCCCCATTCCTGAGTCCGCGTTCGTAGATCCATTCCGCAAAGAGAAAACTTTGGTCATCTTGTTCTCGGTTCACAACCCAATCGATGACACTGCCTACAGCCGCGACCCACGCGGTGTTGTTGCAAAGGCTGTTGATTTCATGCGCTCCACGGGAATTGCCGACACCGCCTTCTTCGCGCCCGAGGCCGAGTTCTATGTCTTTGATGCGGTTCGCTTTTCAACGGGGGTAAATGAAGCCTTCCATCATATTGATTCTTATGAAGGCGCTTGGAACACGGGTATCGAAAAAGATGCAGATGGAACTCCAAACCGTGGCTATCGCACCCGCATCAAGGGCGGCTACTTCCCTGTGTCCCCCACCGATCAATACAACGATCTTCGCGATGAAATGGTCATGAAGCTTGAAGAGGTTGGTCTGCAAGTCGAGCGTGCCCACCATGAAGTTGGTACAGCTGGACAGATGGAGATCAACTACCGCTTTAGTGATATTTTGCACGCAGGTGATGACCTGATGAAATTTAAGTACATCATTAAGAATGTAGCTTGGGAAGGCGGCAAGACCGCAACGTTTATGCCAAAGCCACTCTTTGGAGATAACGGGTCAGGTATGCACGTCCACCAATCACTGTGGAAAGATGGCGTCCCACTCTTCTTCGGTGAGGGTTACGGAGATCTTTCAGATATGGCTCGTTGGTATGTCGGTGGACTGCTAAAGCACGCACCGTCACTTCTTGCCTTCACCAACCCAACGGTCAACTCTTATCGACGCCTAGTTCCTGGCTATGAAGCGCCTGTAAACCTGGTTTACTCCGCTCGTAACCGCTCGGCTTGTATTCGAATTCCTATTACAGGCAAGAATCCAAAAGCAAAGCGCATCGAATTCCGCTGCCCAGATCCATCATCGAATCCATACCTGGCCTTCGCAGCAATGCTCATGGCCGGTCTTGATGGAATAATCAACAAGATCGAACCACCTCTTCCGGTTGACAAAGACCTGTACGAGTTAAGTGCCGAAGAAGCGGCTTCAATCCCACAGGTTCCAGGTTCGCTAGACGCCGTACTAGATAACCTCGAGCGCGACAACGAGTTCCTTACTCGCGGGGGTGTCTTCACCAAAGACCTGATCGATACATGGATAGCGTTCAAGCGCACTGCAGAAGTTGATTATGTTCGTTTACGCCCGCATCCAGCAGAGTTTGAGCTTTACTACGATCTCTAAGTCATAACTCAAACACACGCTCGAATCCGTCCAAAAAGGCGGGAACTGAACGGAGACCAAGCAAGTTGGTTCTCGTCAGTTCCCGCCCTTTTGCATTAGTTTCCGATGTCTTGTGCCCCGAATGTGACCCGTCCAGATCCTTGCGATTGTCGGTCGGCTGGGTAAAAATCAACCCATGAAGAGGTCCAAAGAGCCACTCTCGGTGACGCATCCTGAACTTGCGAAGCAAGCGGTTGGGTGGGATCCGAGTTTGGTGACTGCACC
>ENA-OFCD01001197-OFCD01001197.1-metagenomes-genome-assembly--contig:-NODE-1197-length-13843-cov-4.215187_pt1 | contig 13843 bp, 12 predicted proteins | sample MGYA00153392_OFCD01 | MGnify analysis MGYA00153392 | reverse complement strand
CGGCCGCAGCCTCGAAGGCCTCCAGCGCCGCGCGACGATCTCCCGCGCGCCATCGCGCCAGACCCGCCTCGAGCCGCAGTGACGCCGCGAACTCGGCATCGTCGGTTGCCACTGCGAGCGTCTCCGCCGCGATTGCTGCGGCGACATCATCTCCTGCGATGCGCTCGACCTCTGCCACCGCCGTGCCCACGAGCACGTCATCGGGCGTTCGCTCGAGCACCGCCCGCAGCTTGCTGCGCGCCCCATCGGGCCAAGCGAGCTTGTTCTCGCCTTCGCCACGCGCGCGCGACGCGCGTACCGCCGACATCAGCGCGAGCGACGCTTGCCGCTGTGGATCGGACTCCAGCTTCGTCAGTTCGTCCAGCGCAACGCTCGACCGCTCTGCCTGCGCCTCCGGCGTCTCACCGTGCATCGCGGGCAGGAACGCCTCGATCACGCGTCCGAGCCAGCCGCTCTCGAGTCGTGCGAGTTCGCCCAATGCCTTCTTCGCGCCCTCTGCGTCGTCCCGCGCGAGTCTTCCTCGAAGCAGCTCGAACCACAGCTCCGAACGCGCGTCGTCACCGGATTCGCTCGCCAACAGCCGGCGAGTCGCCTCGTCGTGCCACGCGGGGTTGTTCGTCGCGTTCGCCAGCGAGCGGCCGAGTCGCGCAGCGACGATCGGATCTACCCCCGACATCGTCGCCTGAGAGAGCGCCGCCTTCGCGCTCGCGGCGTCCCCCGCTCGAAGCGCCCAGATCGTCGCGGCCAGCAAGAAAGTGCGGGCTCGTGCGTCGTCCGTGGAGAGCGCCTCCGCGAAACCTTCGAGCTGCCCTGCGAACGTTGCAGGGTCGCCACTGTCTGCGAGGATGTCGAGCTGCAGCGCACGCGCGGGCGCAGCGGTCGGCTCTTTCTGGACTGCAGCTGCGACGGCTGCAAGCGCACGCGGGACGTCTCCTTGACTGGCCGCGTGCTCGGCGAGACGCATTTGGAGTGAGGCCATCACTCCAGCGTCGGTCTCCGTCTCGAGCCTCTTCTCCGCGAGGCTCGCCGCGAGTTCAGTGTTGCCCATTCGCTCGGCCACGCGGATGCGAGCGTTGAGGAGCGCGGCGATGGCGAGCGGATCCGCAGCAAGCGGATGCTCCCCCGAGAACGCCGCAAGCGCACGATCCAGCGTCGTCGCAGCGAGCGCGGTGTCTCCCAAGAGCAGGCGCACGTCAGCCGCGCGCAGCCATGCGTCAGCGACGTGTGCCGCGTTACGCGTCCAGAGTGGAACACCGAGCGCGTCGCCCTTCTCCGGGCTGCCGATCGCGTCCGCGATCATGGTCGCCTGCGCCTCGAGGGCGTCTGCGTAGGCAGCGGAGCGCTTCGTCGCCTCGTCCGAGCCCGGGATTCCAGGCTCGCGCTTCACGAGGCGCTCGGCAGACAGGGCGGCCATGAACGTCGCGGCGCCACCCGAAGCGCGCGCCTGACCGAAGAGCTCAAGCCCGCGGTCGATGTCTCCGCGCGCGACCGCGAGACGCCCGGCGTCGAGTTCCAAGAGCGCCTTCCACGTCGTGTCGGCCGCGCGTTTGGCGCGCTCTTCGAGTGCCTCTTCGCGTAGCGCAAGGTCGTTGAGTCGCGCGCCGAGGAGTTCCAGCGTCAACCACGCGGTAGACGCCTCAGTGAGCGGAAGCGGAGGCTCGCCGCCCTCACCTTCGACCTGCGTCGCTTCGCGCGCCGCCGCCTTGGCGCCGTCGATGTCGGCCTGTACATCCTCGAGGAACGCGGCGCGCATGACGAGCGCACGCGTCTTTTCAGCCGGCGTCACAGCCGCACGCACGAGCGCGTCGATGACGCGACCTAGATTCTTGAGAGACCGACGCCGCTCGAGCAGGCGCACGAGTGCCTCGAGAGGCTCTCGGAAGGTTGGATCCGCGTTGAAGGCCGCGAGGTAGTCGCGCACGGCGATCGGCTCATCGACCTCACGCTCGGCGATCTCGCACAAGAGTCGTGCTTGGCGATCACGGTCGGTCGCTTGTGCGACCTCGAGGCGAAGGCGATCGGCCTGCAACGGGTCGATCTGGCTGGTGTTTGTCTCCGACATGCGGACGCTTGCCAACGAAAGACGCTAGCGCATTGCGAGGTGATCAAGCGAGCGAAAACGCGGCCGTCGCACGCCGCTCACATCTAGAGGCTTGGCTAGCGGGCGAGTTGCGAGGTCCAGAAGGTTCAGATCACAAGAGCTGGTTGAGCTTCTCGTGAATCTTGTCCTCGATCGAGCCCTTCATCACGCGTAGCATGAACGGCAAGTCCACCGTCACCCGAACGGCCTTCTCGGTGACCGAGAGGTTGCCCTTGGTGCCCTTCGCGATGCCGCTTGGCGCCTCGAACTTGATGTCGTTGCCTTCCCAGCTCCACGTGAGGCCGAGCTTGGTCTCCATGCTCTTGGCGAAATCCTCCGCCTTGGCCTTCGCCGCCTCGATGCTGAGAGCGTGCGCCTTCGTGATGTCGATCGTCGCCATGATTGCCGTCCGTTTTGGGTCTTGTCAGTCGATTCGTCGAACGATCCAGTAGCCGCGAGGAGTCTCGATCGGAACCGATACCTTACCTTTACCGAGAGTGAACAAGAAATACTCCGGCGCCAGCTCTAACGCTCCTCGTGGCATGCGGCCCAAGTCGTCCCCCGACCCGTCATCGCCCTTTCGGACCGCGCCGTGAAAGTCCGTCCTGGCGAGCTCGCCGAGCTGCTTGGCCAACTCCGTCGCGTCGGCCTTCGACCGCGCCGTGGCCGAGGCCCCTTCGGCCCCTCGATACGTCACGAGCACGACGCCGAAATGCACCTGCTTCGGCGCATCGTCGGGCAGTGGGGGGACAGGGCTTCCGTCCGGCATCTTGCTCCCGATGCCGCCATCTGCCCGACGTGGCTCTCCAGAAAACATCGGGAAATCCAGCAGCGGATCGGTGCCCGCGTCGAGTGACATATCAACAATTGACGCAGCATCCATCACGCCTGCGTCGCCAGCGTCGGCCTCTCCAGCGTCCACGGGTCGATCGGGGTGCCACTTGCTCATCTGCTGATTCGTCAACCAAAGGGCGAGCACGAGAACGCCTAGCCCCAAGGCGATGGAGATGGCCCGCTGCATTGATCAGTTATTCGCGGGAGGCTCAGAGGAGAGCTCGTCGTCGGTGACAGGATTTGGCGGCCCGTACTCTTCGTAGGGGCGCATCGTGGCGGGTGCCGGGTCGCCATAGAGCTCGAGCTGCGCGGCGAGCCAGTTCTCTTTTGCGATCAAGGTCGCCAGCTTCCCAGCGACCTCGGCGGCGTCGCCTTCTTTGCCAGACTCTTCGGTCTTCTGGATCTCGGACTGGACGTCCGCGAGCGCGGAGCGAACGATGACGGGATCAACCCCGCTTCGAACGATGTACTCGTCGGTCAAGATGAGCACCTTGTTCGCGCCCGCCTCCACGAAGCCGGCGCCCACTGCGCACTTCTTCGGCTCGCCGCTGCCTTGACGGTAGCTGACGATGCCCGTGCGCAAACCGGCCAACATCGGCAGGTGTCCTGGCAGCACGCCGAACTCTCCGTCCTGCGCGGGCGCGGTTACCTCGTCGACGATCTCGCTGAGCGCGCGGCCTTTCGGCGTGACGATCTCGAGCAAGATTTTGTCTTGCGCGACGTCGCTCATTTCTTCTTGGCTTCTTCGACGAGCTTCTGCGCCTTGGTCTTCATCGCCTCGATGTCGCCGACCAAGTGGAACGCCTTCTCGGGGTAGAGCGAGTCGTCGTCGAAGTCGCCGCGGAGGATTTGCGAGAAGCCTTCGATGCTCTTCTCGACGGGAACGTACGCGCCCGGCGTGCCCGTGAACTGCGAGGCGACGCTGAAGGGCTGCGACAAGAAGAGCTGGGTCTTGCGCGCGCGCTTGACGACGAGCTTGTCGTCTTCGCTGAGCTCGTCCATGCCGAGGATCGCGATGATGTCCTGCAGATCCTTGTACTTCTGCAACGTGTTTTGCACGCCGCGCGCGACGTCGTAGTGGCGCTGTCCGACGATGTTCGGATCGAGCAGCGTACTCGTCGAGTCCAGCGGGTCCACGGCCGGGTAGATCCCGATCTCGGTGAGGGCGCGGTTCAAGACGGTGGTCGCGTCCAAGTGGGCGAAGGTCGTGGCGGGCGCGGGGTCGGTCAGGTCGTCGGCGGGCACGTACACGGCCTGCACGCTCGTGATCGAGCCTTTGTTGGTCGAGGTGATCCGCTCCTGCATTTGGCCCATTTCGGTGGCCAAGGTCGGCTGGTAACCGACGGCGCTCGGGATACGACCGAGGAGCGCCGAGACTTCGGAGCCCGCCTGCGTGAACCGGAAGATGTTGTCGATGAAGAGCAGAACGTCCTGCCCCTCTTCGTCGCGAAAGTACTCGGCGACCGTGAGCGCGGAGAGAGCGACACGCGCGCGCGCTCCCGGCGGCTCGTTCATCTGTCCGTAAATTAGCGCGGCCTTCGAGAGCACCGACGCGCCCGACTCGAGCTTCGCCTCTTGGAACTCCAAGAACAGATCGTTGCCCTCACGCGTCCGCTCGCCCACGCCCGCAAAACACGACACGCCGCCGTGCGCCTTGGCGATGTTGTTGATCAGCTCTTGAATGAGGACGGTCTTGCCGACGCCGGCACCGCCGAAGAGGCCGATCTTGCCCCCTTTACGGTACGGAGCGAGCAGGTCGATGACCTTGATGCCCGTCTCGAAGACCTCCACCTTGGTGGACTGCTCTTGGAAAGTAGGCGGCAGCCGATGAATCGGCATGAACTTCTTGGCGTTGAGCGGCCCCGCTTCGTCCACGGGCTCACCGATGACGTTCAAGATGCGACCGAGGCACTCCGGGCCAATCGGCATCATGATCGCGTTGCCGGTGTCGCGCGCTTCCATTCCGCGGACGAGGCCGTCCGTCGTGTCCATTGCGATGGCGCGGATCGTGTTCTCCCCGAGGTGAGACGCGACCTCGAGCGTGAGATTGTCCTTGTCGCCTGAGATGCTCGGATTCGAGACCTTCAGCGCGTTCAAGATTTTCGGCAGCTTGCCGGCCCCGAACTCGACGTCGACGACCGGGCCGATCACCTGGACGATTCTGCCTTTACCTGATGCGAGATCGAGCGTCGTTTGGGCCATGACGAATTTGTCCTCTAGTGCGCGCTGCGCGACGGACCGAAAGTCCGACATTGGCGGGCGCGTCTATCATGAGCCCCACCACCGTTCAACAGCACTCTCGATAGAGAAGGTCATTCGCACTCGCTAGGGGGGATCGTCCCGCCAGTTCTGTATCATGCGACACATGAGATCGTTGTTTGGTGGGTGGGTCGCGTTCTCCGCGTGGCTGTTCGCCGCTCCGTCGCTCGCTCAGCCGGTCGCCGCGACACAGCATCCATCGCCGAGCGCGCCAGTCGCCTCGTCTGGAGACCACGCGCCGGTCTGGGACGACAGCACGCTGTCCGAGTACACGGCCTCGCCGAAGGACACGCTGACGATCACGTTGCGGGCGACCGACGATGACGCGGACCCGCTGACCTACAACGTCTCGGGCCTTCCGCTGACTGCGAAGGCAGAGCCCGGCGAAGGCAGTGTCGTCATCAAGTGGAAGCCGAAGGACAGCGACGTCGGCACGTACACGGTGACCGCCACCGTCACCGACGGAGCCCACAAGGTGCCGCGCGAGATCAAGATCATCGTGGAAGACGAGCACGAGTCGTTCTTCATGCCGGGCGTCGGCTTCTCGCTTTTCGTGCCGAATCACTCCGAGCCGCTCGGTGTTTTCGTAGGCGCGCGTATCGAGATCTTGCCGGCCGCATGGATCCACTTGAACGAGAAGCGCGGACCGAGCCACGGCCGCGTGTACTTGTCGTTCGACATCCTCACCTCGACGAAGACTGGCTCCGCATCGGGCACGTTCAAGTCCGCGGACCCGATGAAGCCTAACCAGGTGCACGACGCCTTCTTGCCCGCGCTCGGCTTCGATCTCAGCCTCGAGCGCAACCCGTCGCGGCGCTGGATGATCCCCTACTTCGGCATGGAGGGCGGCGCGTTCTTCCAGCTCAACACGGGGACCGTGGCGTTTCTCGAGCCGCTCGGTGGCGTGCACCTGTGGTCGTCGCAGAACGTTTACCTCAATCTGATGGGCGGCTACTTCTTGCCGCTCTCCACCGAGATCTTCGACGACATGCGCGGCGTGCGCGGGCGTCTCACGTTCGACTTCTCGCTATGGTGATGCGCGCGATCTACATGCAGATTGCATTTATTGTAGCATGCAATCAATCGCCAGCCGCCGCTCCGGTCGCCGTGTCCGCGCCCGACGCAGCATCGGAACTGCGCGCCGACTCCGGCTTCGTCTCTGACTCCGCTCCCACTCCCGCACCCACTCCCGATGCGGCGGTCGGAGTCGCGGTCTCCGTCGTTGCGCCGATCGTCCCGCCGGTCCCCGCGTTCGAGATGGGGATGATGGATCACGCACGTGTCTTCGGCTTCTCCGACGACGGCAAGACTCTCGGGTATTGCGGCGTGTTCGGCGGCAAGCCGATCGTGCGGTGCGGTCTCTCGACGAGCGGAAATTCGGTGGTCGAGGATCACGACGACAAGACCGCGCAGGCCAGCGCGATGGTGGCGAAGGCCAAGGCGCTCGGGATCGGCAACAAACATGACGTCCGATGGTCCTATGCCGAACTCGAGATCACGTGGTCCGCCACATTCGGCGACCCGACGCTCGACGTTCCGAAGGCCGGCTCGCTCCACGTGGGCCTACGCAAGAAGGGCGAGCCTGCCTCGTACGTGCTCGATATCTCCGGCGCCGCGTACCTCAGTGGATGGCACCCCGAGTTCATCGGACTGTCTCCCGATGGCGCGACGCTCGGCGTGATCGGACACGGCTTCGGCGGCGAGTACTCGGACACGTTCGTGATCAAGACCATCGCCGTGAACGTCGCGGCGGGGCGCGCGTACAACGACGCGGGCTACGCGCATCACAAGAAGGGCGACTGGGCCGCGGCCGCGACGCTCTTCCGCAGGGCGATCGATGTAGACTCCACGCATCCGCGCGCGAGCTACAACCTCGCATGCGCGCTCGCACGCCAACGCGATCCGAAGACCCAAGACGCGCTCAAGGACGCGATCGCGAGGGACGGAGCCGTGAAGGCGCGCGCGGCCAAGGACCCGGACTTCGACGCCGTACGCACCGAGACCTGGTTTGAGCCGCTCGTGGCGCCGTGACTTGACCGCTCCAGCGATGCGAGCGATAGCCCCCCGGATCCTTTGATCCCTCCCGAGACCATCGCACTCGTCCGCGACCGCACCAACATAGTCGCGGTCGTTCAGGAGAGCGTGCCCTCGCTCAAGAAGCGCGGTCGCTCGTGGCTAGGGCTTTGTCCGTTTCACAAGGAGAAGACGCCGAGCTTCCACGTGAACCCGGATCGCGGCTTTTTCCACTGCTTCGGCTGCAAAGAGAGCGGCAGCGCGATCGACTTCTTGATGAAGCACGACGGCTACTCCTTTCCCGAGGCCGTGCGCGCCCTCGCAGAGCGGTGCGGGATCGAGATCGAGGAAGAGAAGCGCCCGCGCGAAGAGGTGGACCGCGCCAAGAAGCACAAGGACGACCTCTACGGAGCGCTCTCGGTCGCCGCGGCGTACTACGAGCGGCAGCTGCGCGAGCACCCGGACCGCGAGTACGCGCTGCGCGAGCTCCTCGGCCGCGGCCTGTTGCCTTCGTGGGCGCGCGAGCACGGGACGGATCCCACGGAAGCCGAGGCGAAGATCGACGACGTGCTGCAGGCGTTCCGCATCGGGTACGCCCCGCACGGTTGGGACGGGCTCGCCAATCACTTGAGGAGTCAAGGAGTCGCGCCCAGCGTCGCCGAGCAGGTGGGCTTGCTCGTTCCGAAGTCCGCAGGGACGGGGCACTACGATCGCTTCCGCCATCGCTTGATGTTCGCGGTGACCGATCCGCAGGGCAGGGTAGTGGCCTTCAGCGGTCGTGCGCTGGAGCCGATGCCCGGCGACGAGAAGCCCGCGGATCAGAAGCCTGCAAAGTACATCAATTCGCCCGAGAGCACCGTCTACACGAAGGGGCAGCTCTTGTTCGGCGTGTACCAGGCGCGCCACGCGATCCGTCAATCTGACCAAGCGATCCTCGTCGAGGGAAACTTCGACGTCGTGAGCTTGCACGCGCGCTCCATCGAGAACGTCGTCGCGCCACTCGGCACTGCGTTTACGCCGGAGCAAGCGAAGCTCTTGCGGCGGTACGCGGGCAGCGTCGTCGTGTTCTTCGACTCGGACGCGGCGGGGAAAAAGGCAACGCGTGCGTCTCGTGAGGCGTGTCGCTCCGCCGGAATGTTCGCGAAGGTCGCGGTCGCGCCGAGCGGCAAGGACCCCGACGAGCTCGTCCGAATGTCGGGCCCCGAGGCGATCAAGGACGCGATCGCGAGCGCCCGAGGGATGCTCGAGTTCCTCCTCGACGATCTGTTCGACGAGAGCTTCGGCGCACAAGACCTCCAGATTCAGGTCCAGAGAGTGGAGCGCGCGGTCAGGCTCATCACCGAGGAGGACGACCCGCTCGGGCGCAGCCTCGCCAAGTCCCACGCGGACCGGCTCTTGGGTCGCCTCGGCCTCGTGCGCCGCGAGGACGACTCGAGAGGCGAGCGCTCGCCAGATATTTTGCGGCACCTCGAGACTCGGCTAAAGAAGGCGCTCGCGGTCGAGCAGGCCAAACGAACGGAGTCGCAGGGGGACCCACGCAAGGCGAGGATCGCGTCACAACCTCCGGGCTCTGCTGCACGCAGAGAAATCGTGGGAGCGCTGATCGACTTTCCAGAGCTTCTGGATCAAGAAGACGTCTCCGAGGCAATCGGAATGCTCTCGGAAGAATCGGCACGAATCGTGGCAGCGCTCGCTCGTGCGTTTCGATGGGCGGACGGCGCGGAGGGAACCGAAAAAAGACTGGACAACGACGCCTTTCTTGCGCAAATGCCTCCCGCGATTCATTCATTCGCGGCTCAGCGCCTCGCCGCGCCGAAATTCGAAACGGCAGAAGAAGCCAAAGACGTAATCCATAGGGGCGCTACGGCGCTTCGCAAGCTCGCGTTGCACGAAGCCAAGGAGAATCTGCGAAACGACGAAGATTGGGAGACGCAGGTTCAAAAGGGTCGCGAGCTCAGCGCAGCTCACGGCGCTCGAATTGCCCCTGCGACCCGCGACGGCAACGACGAAAACTGACTCTTTCCGAGGTAGGCATTAAGACGATGGCGACGAAGAACCGCGAGCGCAATGGAGACGCTGGACACAACGGCAAGGCACGTCGCGGGGGCGACGAGAAGTCGGCCAAGAATGGCGCGCGCGCAGGCGCGAGCGACGATCACGGCGAGGAGAAGAAGGGCAAAGGCTTTCTGACCTACGACGAGGTCTCGGAGTCCATGCCGGCAGACGTGGTCGCCGACCAGATGGACGACGCGCTCGGTGCACTCGGCGACGAGGACATCGAGATCGTGGACGCAGCCACGCAGGTCAAGATCGCGCCCAAGCGCATCGTCGAAGAAGAAGCCGTCGACAAAAACAAGCAGGTCCCCGCTCGCGAGACCAAGGACGACGAAGACTCCGGCTACTACTCGAAGTCGAACGACCCGGTTCGCATGTACCTCCGCAAGATGGGTAGCGTCAGCTTGCTCACGCGTGAGGGCGAGGTCGAGATCGCCAAGCGCATCGAGCAGGGCGAGCACCAGATCCTCGGCGCGATCCTGAACAGCCCGGTGGCCGTCCGCGAGATCATCGATCTCGGTGACAAGCTCCGCAAGCACAAGATCCGCGTCAAAGAGATCATCCGCGACGCAGAGGAAGAGGACCGCGAGTTCGACGAAGAAGAGGCGGATCGCCGCATCCTTCGCCTCATCGACAAGGTCAAGCACCTCGACAAGGTGACGAGCGATCTCAGAGAGACGCTCGAGACCGCAGCCGCCAGCCGCAAGAAGGGCATCGAGGCGGAGATCGAGACCAATCGTTCCAAGATGGTCGAGACGCTCGAGGAGATGCGCCTCAACAAGAAGACCATCGATCGCGTCGTCGCCAAGCTCCGCTCTTTGATTCAGAAGATCGAGCGAGCAGAGGCGGGCGCCACGGACGTCGCGCGCACCGCGGGCGTGGACATCGAGATCCTCCGCAAGGAGGCGCGTGCCGCCAAGGGCGACGTGCTCGCCGAGCGCCGCTACAAGCGCAAGCACGGCGTCACGAGCGAAGAAGTGCTCGCGAACGTGAGCGCGGCTGCCAAAAACCTCAAGAAGGTCGAAGAGGAGCTTCAGCTCGACATCAAGGCGCTCCGCGGAACCTACCTCGAGATCCGCGAAGGCGAGCGCGTCGCAGAGAAGGCAAAAGCGGAGCTCGTCGAGGCCAATTTGCGCCTCGTGATTTCGATCGCCAAGAAATACACCAACCGCGGCCTGCAATTCCTCGATCTGATCCAGGAAGGCAATATTGGCTTGATGAAAGCGGTCGACAAGTTCGAGTACCGCCGTGGTTACAAGTTCAGCACGTACGCGACGTGGTGGATTCGACAGGCCATCACGCGAGCGATCGCCGATCAGGCGCGCACCATTCGTATCCCGGTCCACATGATCGAGACGATCAACAAGTTGATTCGCACGTCTCGCTATCTCGTCCAGGAGTACGGCCGTGAGCCGACGCCCGAAGAGATCGCCGAGAAGATGGAGCTCCCGCTCGACAAGGTCCGCAAGGTCCTCAAGATCGCCAAAGAGCCCATCAGCCTCGAGACGCCCATCGGCGAAGAGGAAGACTCTCACTTGGGAGACTTCATCGAGGACAAGTCCGTCATCTCTCCGCAAGAGAACGTCATCAACATGAACCTCGCCGAGCAGACGCGGCGCGTGTTGAAGACGCTCACGCCGCGTGAGGAGAAGGTCCTTCGCATGCGCTTCGGCATCGGCGAGAAGAGCGACCACACGCTCGAAGAGGTCGGACAAGACTTCGAGGTCACGCGTGAGCGCATCCGTCAAATCGAGGCGAAGGCGCTGCGAAAGCTCCGCCATCCGAGCCGTAGCAAGCAGCTGAAGAGCTTCATCGAGAGCTGATCTTGCGGGAGCATACGGCGGTCGTCGCGAGCGCGAGCGTGGTCTTCTTGGCCCTGCTCGCGTGCGGCGATCCCGTCTACTCGATCGAGGGAACGGTCACGGACGCCGCAGGTACACCGCTCGTCGGTGCGACCGTGAAGAAGACGTGCCCGAGCTCGTCACCCGAAACGTCGGTGACGGATGGCGTCGGTCACTTCAGGTTTGGAGGCATCGGAGGCTCGTTCGACTCCGACAAGTGCTCGCTCGTGATCGACAAAGCGGGCTTCACCACGCAGACGATCCCGTCGCTGAGCGCGTGCTTGCGCAGCACGAAGCGCGGCAACACGGGAAAGCCATGCGGCGCCGCAGAAGGCAAGATCACGCTGGTTCGGTGATCACTCGGCGGCGGCGTGAACGCCGTTCGTCGATGCGCGCGGGGACTCTGCTTCGCCGAGCTTCATGCAGCGCTCGACCTCCGCGTCCATCTTTCCGCTCGCCATCAGGCTCCACATTTTGAAGTCGCCGATCAGGCTCCACTTCGGGTACGTGAACGTCGCTGGGCGGTTGCCCTCGATGATGAAGTGACCGACCCACGCGAAGCCGTAACCGGCGACGGGAGCGGCGAGGAGCGGCAAAAGGCGACCGGTGAGCACGCTCGTCGCGAGGCAGCCCATGGAGAGCGACGTGCCGACGAAGTGCAAACGACGGTTCGTCTTGTTCGAGTGCTCACGCACATAGAACGGCCAGAACTCCTCGAACGACTCGTAACGCTTCTCGGTCATGCTCGGAGCATGTTCCAGCCTCGCGCTGCTGTCCACCACGAGCTAACGTTCGGCCCAATGCGCCGGCGTTGGTGGGTCCTGTTGCTCGCGCTCACGGGCTGCCAGCGTGGTTGCTTGTCCGCTTGGATCGCGGAGAAAGCGGACCCAAGCGCGTCGAGCGATCCGCGCGAGCGCCTGATGGGGTTCACCGATTGCTCGGACGGTCTCGTTCGCTGTCATGCAGGCATCGCCCAGCGGTCGGTCGGTGGGGCGATCCCGCAAGCGTGCCACAGCACGCCCGACAACCCGCACGCGTGCGACTGCCCGTTCGCGCCCGTCACGACCTGCGCGGATGGCTGCGTGGCGGAAGATGTGACGCTCGTGTCTGCGGACGCAAAGCGAGCGTGTGCGCCGCCCAAGTTCGAGCTCGTCTCCACGGAGCCACACCCGCCGCTGGTTACGACCTGTGAAGGCGAGGGGACCCGGTTCCGCTGTGAAAAGGGCGCCGTGTTCGCGTGCGCTGATGCCGGAGCCGAGCCGATCGGAGCTTGCAGCAGGGGCTGCGCGGTCGAAGGCGAGCAGCTGGACGACGAAGAGGTCGATCTCGCCAGAGCGATCGGGCTGCTCTGCGTGGCGACCCGAAACACTCTCTGAACGTCGCCGGCACCGCACCGCACCGCGTAACCGCATCGCTTCGTTTGCGCGTAAACGAACGCTCACGACATGCGCGTGCACTCTGGCGTCGCTGTCACGGTGCGCACGAAAGTAGCGCTCTTGGATCGCGAACCTATACGATTTGGTCATTCACTCGCTCGGCTCGTTGAACGCGTGAAAGCAGCGAAAATCGCGTGTCGGAACGGCCACTCGCCGCGTCCGCTGCGACACTCCTTCGCTCGATGGGACCGTCGTACGACGACGGCAGATGGATTCATGCGCCTCGCAATTCCACTTCTCGCGCACTTCGCTTTGCAGCTCGACGCCCCGCAGGCGTTGGCGAGGCGCTTGCTTAGAGGAGTCATCAAGCCGGCGCCGCTGGCTCTTAGGAAGGTCGCTGTCGTGTGGAATCGAAGTGCGTCAGTCGTCGTGATGGTCGGGTTGGCTGCGGTCGCGCTCCTCGGGGCGTCACATCCCGCAGACGCGCCGTCGGACGACGGGCCGATGTCACCACCCATGGGCCTCGCGCTCCCCGACATGGGTGCAGCGCAGTCGATCCTGGTCAACGCGGGCATCAAGACACCCACCGCGCCCGTGTTGCTCACGGCAGGTTGCCCTTCTGGGATGATGGAGGTCGAAGGCGACTACTGCCCGGTCGTCGAGCAGAAGTGCCTTCGCTGGCTCGACCCCGAGTCGAAAATGCGCTGCGCGGAGTTCGCACCGACGAGCGACTGCACCACGCACACGCAACACAAACGCTTCTGCATCGACGCCTACGAGTATCCGAATCAGCCCGGCCAGAAGCCGTTGGTGATGAAGACGTGGCACGACGCCGTCGCGGTGTGTGGCTCGGAAGGCAAGCGTCTCTGCGGCGATAGCGAGTGGACGCTCGCGTGCGAAGGGCAAGAGCGACTGCCGTATCCCTACGGCTACGCGCGCTCAGCCGAGGCGTGCAACATCGACAAGCCGCACCCCGATCCCAACGAGCGCCTCATCGCGGACCCGCGAACGCGCGACGCCGAGGTGGCGCGGCTCGACCAGCGCGATCCGTCGGGCGCGCGAGAGGCGTGCGTGTCTCCCTACGGCGTGCACGACATGACGGGCAACGTCGACGAGTGGGTCGTGAACGAGTCGAACCACCCCTACAAGAGCGCCCTCAAGGGTGGCTACTGGGGTCCGGTGCGTGATCGCTGCCGGCCCACGACCACGGCGCACGACGAGAATTTCGAGTTTTATCAGATCGGGTTTCGCTGCTGCTCGGACTTGGGCGCGCCTGCGCCGTCCGCGCCGACGCTCGTCTCGGCGACCCAGCCGCCCAATGTCCCCGCCACTTAGGCGTCTGATCGAAATTACTTGATCAGGTTGGTTGTGGCCGCAACTCATAG
>ENA-OFCD01001194-OFCD01001194.1-metagenomes-genome-assembly--contig:-NODE-1194-length-13898-cov-5.773821_pt1 | contig 13898 bp, 16 predicted proteins | sample MGYA00153392_OFCD01 | MGnify analysis MGYA00153392 | reverse complement strand
CACCAATCATATGGGCAAAATTAGCATCTTATATTTAATTAGCCCCAGCTACTTACCTGATTTGCCTCATTGAGATCTTTGAACTTTGCCTCTGCATCTTTATCGCCAGGATTGAGGTCGGGATGGCACTTGCGGGCAATTTTACGATAAGCTCGTTTGATTTCTTCAGGAGTTGCCGTTTTGGGGACTCCCAGGGTCGCGTAGTAGTCTTTAAAATCTGTGGCAGTTGGCATTAATTACCTCTGGCTTGCGGGTGATGTTAGTTGTCTTTAGCTGGATGTCGCTCATCATGTCCGTATAAACCGCTCGATCGGTCGGCGGAGTGAAACTGGCTGTGGGTAATTCTTTAAATAACCCGTTCGTAAGATAAATTGAACGTGTTCGCCGATACCAATCGACCGATTAAACTTTTCTCTGGTTGATGATTCTTCCAATATCTGGGTCATCGGATGGATGGCGATATTCCTTTCCCGCACTCTTAGGAAAAGTCTTTCCATGCGTCTCCCAGTTTCCAGCAGTGCCGCTACCGAATTATCCTGACTGGTAATTAAAATCCAGCCTGCCGATTCCGATACTTCTTTCTGAATATTATCGATACCTCGTTCTCTAAAATCCTTGGTCATCACATTGTCTTTATCGTAAGAATTTCGCACTACCCAACCAGGAATTCCAGTTATTTCCATCCCTGCGGTTGTTAACCCATCACGATATTTCTCAGCATCCTGACTGGAGAATCTAATCCAGTTGGCTAATTCTTGCTGTGCTGGATCGCGGTAAGATTGTAGGCGATTGGCGGCGATCGTTTGTTCATCAATAAATTTACTTTCTTTACTGGTGTTAGGTAGGTAGTGGGTAAATTCCGGCTCTGAATCGACAAGATATGTAATGTCTTCTTGTTTTAGCAGATCGCTTAAAAAATTAGAGCGGACAGTTCGACGGCTGGTAATTTTCGTAATGTCAAAATTATTTGGAGATGCTTTTTTATCCAGCTTTACTTCCATCACCAGATCGTCCTGATTAGTCGTGGCTAACAACTTCCAATTACAGACGTAGCCAAAGGAACCAGCAGCATATTCAAGATTTTGCAGGAAAGCACCGATCGATAACATTGTTTCGCGCTGAGTCGGATCGACGGCAGGAAGCCATTTACTTTTATCGTTGCCGATAATCCAGTGATAAGGTTCGAGATATCGGACAAACCACGGTTGGGTATTGTGACCGCTTGGTGCAAGCGAAGCCAGGAATAAAATCTCTTTCTCATCCGGTTTTAGAGTTTTATTGTTATTCTCTGCCTGTTGTAGATCGGCTCTAACTAGGTTAGTACGATCGCTCAATAAATAAGCTGCTGCCCCGACTATCCCGATCGTTCCACCGACAATGCCGATAAATTTTATTCTGTTCATAATGAACACTTGGTTAAAGTATTAATCAAATTACTTAGTAGATAGATTATCTAACCTTTATCTGACGGCTGTTGGCTGTGATTACAACCAACATTCTCGATAGTCCTCAACATATCGATCGATCGAAATTGGCGATCGACCTAATAATTGCTGTACATCTGTTGTCACCATATCTGCTAATCTAAATCGAGCAGTGGTGTAAATGCCTACCATTACTAATACGAATTGCAATGGGAATCCTTGTCTCAACATTTGCCAAATAAATATTGGAATTGAAGGATTAGTATAGTGAATCGGTCTACCTAGAACATTAGTAAAAGTTGTTGCAACTTCGGAGTAAGTCAAAGCAACTGCGCCTGTAAGCTCGTAAGCACGGTTGATTTCTGATAATTCTTGAGATTGATGATGTTCTTCAGTTAAAAATTTCACCGCAACCGCAGCAATATCTCGCACATCGATAAAACTCGTCTTGCCATTGCCAGCAGGCATAAACAGCCTGTCGCGGAGTCGAATATCTTCACGATGGGTGATATTTAGGTTTTGCATGAAAAAGCTACAGCGCAAGAATACTGCGGGAATATTTAGTTGCTCGATCGATCGTTCGATTGCATAGTGCGGAACGATTCTGTTTTTATCTGCACCAATAATCGACAGGAATACAATTTCCTCAACACCCGATTGTTTGGCTGCATTTAAAGCAGGTGTGATTTTGCTGATATCCGCGATCGCAGGTGGACGCACTAGAAAAAGTTTATTAATTCCAGCGAAAGCATCTGTGAAAGTCTCAGGGTTAGTAAAGTCAAAGGGAACACAGTGAACATTATTACCAATACTCTTTTGAGCTTCGATTGGATTTCTAACTGCTGCGGTGACACGATAGTCTAGATGGGAGAGTAAGCGCACCACTTCTGTTCCAACATTACCTGTCGCTCCTGTTACTAAAATATTGCTAATCACGAGAATTTATCCCTTTTATATATACTGCTTCCTAAATATTAAAACCGACCATTTAGGAAGATTGATGTATAGCTTTCCATCTGCTTGTACTTGAAAATGTATTTCATAGTTGCCCGAATCATTCCAACCGTCATACTGAGGCGATTGAGAGTTGAAAATTTCTGACCACTGCCCAGTTTCTCCGCCTAAATAGATCCCGTAATCATGTTCCTGCCACTGACGATCGCTCAGATTAACAACCACCACCACAATATTGCCGCCTTCATGCCAGCGTTTGAAAGCTAAGACCGTATTAGTAAGATCTTCATGAATAAATTGCAAAGTATCGCTGCGTAAAGCCGGATTATGCCAGCGTACCCAGTTGATATCTTTGACTAGATTTCGCATGGAAATCCCGATTGGATCTCCCGCAATTGCCCAATCAAATCGATGTTCTGAAGTTGCTAGATTTCCATCGGGATTCGGCCACCAATAGCCCCAATGATGACATTCAGATCCCATGAATAACATCGGCGTACCGGGCATCGCCACATTCAAAGCCCAGCCGAGTCGCGCTTTGGCTCGCGCGTACCAGTTATCCCGTCCGCCACACAGCTCGACGAAATAGCGATTTTCATGTTGTCCGCCGCTCTGGGAATCGGCGATGCGATCGTGTGAGCCAAGCAAATAGCGGACAAAATTCCAAGGTCGGTCAAATCCCGTCCAGCCGATAAATGACTTGAGTTGGTCGATGGTATTTTCGCCATTTACAGCACGAATAAAAGCGAACGGATCGGACATTCCCCACACCGCATTAAAGCCTAATTCACGAATAACTTTACCCCAGCGATCTTGCTGTTCGCTCGTCCATTCGGCAATGAAATATTTATCGCGCCAATCGAGATTTTCGCGGAGTCCAGTAATAATATGTTGAGTACACTCCCACGTCAGGGTATGCGCCATATCAAACCGCAAACCATCGCCGCGATATTCATTTAATAGCATCCGCGCGTGGTCGAGGAAAAAGTTTTGGACTTCCGATTTCCAGTGTGCGAACGAGCGACCATCTTCATCCCGTGCAGGTTCGTAATGAAATGGGTCTTCAAAATAAATGCCGCCGCCATCGGTGGTATTCCCATCGTATTGCCAGTAATGATTGTGACTGCTCGCAGCATGATGATAAACCACATCAAAAATCACTGCCAGACCATGCCTGTGTGCGGCATCTACAAGCGATCGAAGCTGCGCTGGAGTCCCATAGCCATTGTGCGGTGCAAATAGGTTGGTGGCTCCATAACCCTCGCCATCGATGCCATCCACTTGCTCGGTTGGTAATAGTTGCAAGGCGTTAAATCCGAGTTCTCGGATATATCCGAGCTTCGTCTCAAAGTCAGCGAATGTGGCATAAGTTGAGATATTCAGATGGTCGTTGAGTCCGGCAAATGACCCCACATGCGCCTCATAAATAATCAGATCTGCAAATTTGGGCGTAGCAAATTCAGACCACTGTTGCTGCCAATCGACGACGATACCTCTGGCGTTATCTTCAGCACTTTCGACTTGTCGTGCATAGGCATCTACACGAGTCAAGATCCCACCTGGATTGGTAGAATCGCCGCCTTTATTGATAATCGAGAATTGATAGGGTTGACCCGCCACAACACCCGCAACATCTACCGACCAATAGCTAGAATTACTCGGCTCTGGTGCGAGGGCAACTTGAGCCATTCGCTCCTCGCGCCAAATGCAAACTGAAACTGCGATCGCGTTCGGTGCCCACACTCGAAACGAACACACGTCACCAAACAAATTTGCACCCATACCGGAATGAATGCTTTCGAGCGGTATGGATACAGATCGATCGATCGCCATCAAAGGCACCCTCACTGTTATAAATTTTTTGTATGCAGAAAGCGATCGGTCTGACTTCTAATAAATAACGTTATGAACTTGAGTTGTCAGCCGAGCGTCAAAGCTGTTCATATCGGTTTAATTATTACTTTAACTGTGGAGATTAAAATTACCTATTAAACACCTAACATTGCTATTAATTAGCTTACACCTCAAATGTGAGGAAACCGTGAGGAAATACGATACTCTCACTGTCGTTATAATTTCACTTTGGCGTTCACAAGCTTTATCTGTAGCAGCTTTCATTCTTTTACTATTTACAAGATAAATAGTAATTCACCAACTATTTACATACAAAAATTGATTGTTATATTGCGAATCATTAAGATATTTTTAATCTATGCCTTTAGGATGAGGGTTTTGCTTATTTAATCGATCGATGATGAAATGAGGATAGATCGATCGTTTTAAAATTCACTTTAAAAACTGTAAGCAAAATTGAATTTTATGTATTTAAGAACTAATTTCATGAACGAGATAATGCTGCTCTCATTGGTATGTATGGGATTTGTCGCAAGCGTGCCATTGAGTGCAAATGCACTAGATTCACAAGTAGTTAACCAGAACCTGCATGGAGAGACAAACCTATTAATTGCCCAGGATCGTCGCAACCAAAATCGCGATCGTCAGTTTACTGTTTATTACCGCAATTCCAATGCTCGCCAATGGACTCGTGAAGATTCGCACACCGATCGTCGTGAGGCTCAACGTGCTGCCGACAAGTTAGAGCGGCGTGGTTATAAAACATACGTTCAGATGAGTCGCGAAGCAAATCGGGGCATGATGAATCGCGACATGATGAATCGCGATCGGGACATGATGAATCGCGATATGCAAAGAAGATAATAGCGTTGGCGTAGACACCGACGATGGAGAATTGCCTTCTAACTAAAGATGACATCGCTTACTTTTACATAATCAAACAGCAATACCAATGTTGAAACTTATTTCACTAGCGATCGGGTTAATAACGATCGTCTCCATTGCACCCAAGTCTGAAGCTATGACTGCAAATATGCAACCGTCATTGCAACAACCAGCCGTAAATCTCCACTCCCAAATTATTTTCAGAATCGGCGAACGGAGTTACACTCGCCGTCAAGAATGGCAGTATCGTCGCGACTTGAGAATGCAGCGCAGACGTGAACGAGAACGTCGTCAATATGGTCGGATGGGCGGATATAACCGCGATGGTGGATACAGCCGCGATGGTGGATATAACCGTGACCGCTAAACTAGCGCGATCGAAATTCCTCAAAACTCAAACTTGTTTGCGTTGGCAAAGTCCCTGCCACAGCAGTGTTAGCTTTGCCAAATCGAACCTTAGCACTCTATCATCTTCAATCTGAAATATCTAACTAAATTTACTTAAAAATCCAGAGTATTCACAATGAAAAAAAATATTATTATTGCCTTAGCTCTACTTTTCTCTTCAGTTGCTACTTTAGCCATGAGTAAGCCAGCTAACGCACAATTTGGTCAAAGTTCGATCGGGCCATCGCTTGAATTTGGCGGCGGACAAACTGTATTTGGGATTGATTCTAAATTTGGGATAAGCGATAATCTATCACTTCGCCCATTTATCTATTTTCCTAGTGGTGGTACTGACTTTGGTACTGCATTAACCTATGATTTCAATCTCAGAAATAGTGATAACAATCTCCGAATTACTCCCTTTCTTGGTGGTTCTGTAGACTTTAATACTGGTAATGGTAATAGCGTCACTACTGTTGGTTTAGTTGGTGGAGCCGATCTAGATCTCACCGATAGTATTCGATTAAAAGGAGCAGTAATCGTACCACTGAGTACCGATCGGGGGCAAACCACAACTGTAACCCTTGGTGCTGGTTTCCGATTCTAAAGAAAGGCGATTCTCGTTCCGTAAGCGCAAAGCGCAGGCGTTGCCAACACGTTGGCGATAGCCTGCCGTAGGCACAGACAGAAGCTACGCGAAAGCCAACACCAATGAGATCGAAACAGCAACTAGGATATTGGCATCAATCAATGTCCTTACACCAAAATTTGAGGCGATAGTGTTGAGTATTAGTCTGAATTTCAAGAAAGGCATCGATTCTCTGTCGGAGACGCTACACCAGCCAAAAATCAAAAAATGGCTAATATGGTCGTTGGTGGCAATCTCACTGATTGGGATTGGTAGCTATGTTGGCTATAACCAATTAGTAACTGTACCCAGACAGCGGGCGCAAAATAAGATTAAGACGGCAGCAGTTACGCGCGGCAATCTGACGATCGTGGTGTCAGCCAATGGCACCGTGCAACCCGAAAGTTCGGTCAATGTCAGTCCCAAAACCTCTGGTGTCCTAAAACGCCTGCTGGTTAAAGAAGGTGATTTTGTCAAGCCAGGGCAGATTGTTGCCTATATGGACAATTCAAACCTCCAAGGGCAATTGCTCCAGTCTCAGGGAAACGTTGCTGCTGCTCAGGCGAATTTGAATAAGGTGATTGCGGGTAATCGATCGCAAGATATCGCTGGGGCTACTGCTCAGGTCGCCGAAGCCAACGCTAGTTTACAAAAGCTAATTGCCGGAAATCGATCGCAAGACATCGCCCAGGCGCAATCTCAGGTGGATGAAGCCAATGCCAGTTTGCAAAAGCTAATTGCCGGAAATCGATCGCAAGATATCGCTGGAGCTGCGGCGAACCTCAATAAAGTTCAGGCTACCTACAGGCAAGCAGTCGAAGATCTGCGCCGCAACCAACAATTACGATCGCAGGGAGCCATCTCTCAACAAGCTTTGAGTCTGGCTCGCTCGACTAGCGATAGTGCCCAAGCACAAGTAGAACAAGCCCAGCAAGCCCTGAATCTACTCAAAGCTGGATCGCGTCCCGAAGATATCGCCCAAGCCAAAAGCGTCGTCAATCAGCGGCGAGAAGCATTAGACCTCCTCAAAGCTGGATCTCGCCCTGAAGATATCGCCCAAGCCAGAAGCGTCGTCAATCAGCGGCAAGAAGCATTAAACCTCCTCAAAGCAGGATCGCGTCCTGAAGATATCGCCCAAGCCCGCGCCCAGGTGGTATCGGCCCAAGGTGCTGTTGCGATCGCCCAACGGAATATCGACGATACCACGATTCGCGCCCCCTTTGCTGGGATTATCGCTCGTAAATACGCCGATCCTGGTGCATTCGTCACGCCCACAACGGCGGGTAGTGCGGTGACTTCGGCAACCTCATCTTCGATTTTGGCTCTAGCATCTACCAATGAAATTGTGGCACAGGTAGCCGAAGCCAGTATTGCTCAGATTCGGATTGGGCAAGTTGCCACGATCAAAGTTGATGCTTATACTGGCAAAACCTTTGAGGGCAAAGTAACGCAAGTTGCTACCCAGTCATTGGTGCAACAAAATGTGACCAGTTTTGAGGTGAAAGTAGCGGTGGTTGACTCCCAACGATTGCTGCATCAGGGGATGAATGTGGCGATCGATTTCAAGGCTGGAGAATTGAATCAGGTGCTAATTGTGCCGACGGCTTCGATCGTGCAAGAGAAAACCGCTCAGGGTGTATATGTGGCGAAACCAGGTGGCGATCCGGTATTTACGCCGATCGTGGTTGGGACGACTGTAAATGACAAAACTGAGGTTAAGTCTGGTTTAACTGGGAACGAACGGGTTTTACTCAGTTTTCCTGCTGGAACCCGCAAAGTCGGTGGGGGTAGCATCCTTACGAGTGGCGGTGGGTCTGGACGTTAGATAGCCGGAAATTATACTCTCCGAAATTACCATTTATACATCCTTGAATTCATGCATAAATCTACCCAGAACACCCTGCGGGCACCCCTCCAAGGAGGGGATTTTCCTAACAAATCCAAATCCCTCCTGCGTCCATCTCGTCGTACTAAACGCAAAATCTCGCTGCTAGAAATATTCCTGATGGCAGTGGAAACCCTGTGGAGCAACAAAATTCGGAGCGGATTGACGATGCTGGGGATAATTATTGGGATTTCTTCCGTAATTGCGATTACTTCGATCGGTCAAGGAGTCCAAAAGTCAACAGAGCTACAAATTGAGGCACTGGGCACCAACGTCATGTTGGTCTCGGCGGCGGCAGCGAGAACGGGCGGGATCAGCCAGGGAGCTGGTTCTGCTAGTACCTTAACTTGGCAAGATGCCCAAGCGATCGCCAAACAAGTCCCCGCAGCTACCGCAGTTTCGGCATTCTTACAACGCGGCAATATTCAGGTGGTACGGGGTGATGTCAACATTGCCACAACAGCGATCGGTACGGATTTAAACTACCCAGCCGTGAAAAATATTCAGCCGGAAACGGGGGTATTTTTTCGTCAGGAGGATTTGGATACTGCTAAACCAGTTGTCGTTCTTGGTTCCAAGGTGCGAAATGATTTATTTACCGCATCGGAAAATCCGATCGGTGCCGATATTCGGATTCGGGGTAATCGCTATAGCGTAGTGGGGGTGATGGAGCCGAAAGGGTCTGTTGGGCCGCAAGATTTGGATGACGTGGTTTATCTGCCACTGACTAATATGTCCGCTCAAATTGTGGGCAATAATGCCCTCACAGGCATAGCGATTAATGGTTTCTGGTTAGAATCTAGCGATGCTGACGAGTTAGAAGCGGCGCAATTTCAGGTCACAAATGTACTCCGGCTCCGCCATCATATCGTCCCACCTAAACTGGATGATTTTCGAGTTACTAATCAAGTAGATATTATTAAGACTTTCACGGATATTATGGGGTCGCTGACACTGATGGTTACGGCGATCGCGGGTATTTCCCTAGTCGTTGGTGGGATTGGCATCGCGAATATTATGCTGGTTTCTGTAATGGAACGGACGCGAGAAATCGGTTTACGAAAAGCCGTCGGTGCGACTAGCAGTGCGATCCTCAGTCAATTTTTGATGGAATCGATCGTCATTTCGAGTATTGGCGGGGCGATCGGCATCGCATTTGGGATCGCCTTTGCTTATGCTGCCGCTACTTTATTTAAATTCCCCTTCATCGTGTCTCTATGGTCGGTGGTAGTCGGTTTTGTCCTTTCGCTGATTGTTGGGGTACTAGCGGGCGGTATACCTGCCCGTAATGCGGCTAAATTAGACCCGATCTTGGCACTACATGGGGATTAATTGACTATGGCAAGCATGATTTCACTCAAAGATATTACCAAGACCTATCATTTAGGTACGATCGATGTGCCAGTACTTAAACGCATTAATTTGTCGATCGATGAGGGTGAATATGTCGCAATTATGGGTGCTTCGGGTTCGGGTAAATCGACCCTAATGAATATTATCGGTTGTCTCGACAGGCCAAGTAGCGGACAATATTTTTTAGCAGGTCAAGATCTAACTACCCTCGATGATGATGAACTTGCCGATATTCGCAATCAGTATATTGGATTTGTGTTTCAACAGTTCAACCTCTTGCCAAAGCTCACATCCCTCTCGAATGTGATGCTACCGATGATTTATGCCGATGTCGATAAGTCGCAACGAATCGAACAAGCTACAGCAGCATTAGTCCAAGTCGGTTTGAGCGACAGGCTTCAAAATAGCCCTAATCAGCTTTCAGGGGGACAACAACAACGGGTGGCAATCGCCCGTGCTTTAGTCAATCATCCTGCCTTAGTCCTCGCCGATGAACCAACTGGCGCACTAGATTCTACTACTTCTAAGGAGATTATGGATTTGCTGACAAAGTTAAATCAACAAGGTACGACGATCGTCGTTGTCACTCACGATGCCAGTGTTGCAGCTAGAACAAAGCGAACAATTCGGATGGTGGATGGAGTAATTGTCGAATCAAAATAAACTCGATTTCAATTAGATTTGCGTTCTACAAATCCGGCTGAGTTTTATCATATTTTTGGATCGATCCGACTTATTTGAATGTTACCCACTGTGATATTACCTGGCTACCTCGAAAGTGCCGATGCCTATCTGCCACTACAACAGGCTTTAACCGAAATAGGTACGCCGACAACAACGGTACCACTACGAATACGAGATTGGCTACCAACACTCGGCGGTCGATCGATGGTGCCGATTTTGCGACAACTCGATCGAACTGTCAATGCAGCTTTAGTAGACAATAGTAGCCAGCAAATTAATCTGATCGGACACTCAGCCGGGGGGTGGATTAGTCGAATTTACCTGGGAGAAATACCCTATACAATTTATGGTGATGTTACTACTGACGCGGTAGGTTTGTGGAATGCTAGAGCTAAAATTGCCACTTTGATTACTCTAGGTACGCCGCAGATTAGTTGTGAAAAATTGACAAGGAAAAATCTCGACTTTGTTAACGATCATTACCCAGGCGCATTTTATCCAGATGTAAAATATATCTGTGTTGCGGGTAAATCAATTTATGGCAAAAAACAGTTTGGTCATTGCTTGATTTATAGTAGTTATCAAATGATTTGTGGAGTAGGAAATACTTGGGGTGATGGGATTACTCCTGTCACTGCGGCGCATTTAGCTGGTGCAACGAATATTACGATTCAAGGGGTTAAACATTCACCAAATACTGCGGGAATTTGGTACGGCTCACCGGAAGTTCGACCTCAATGGGTGGGTTATTTGAGTTGAATATATCCAACTATTGAATCGCTTGATAATTACAAAAATCACCCATTTGATAGATGATGTTATCTATACCTAAATGATAGGATCTAGAGTAAATAGATAAATAGATAAATAGATAAATACTCTATATGCAAAGTAAGAATTTGATTGTCATTTTACCAATTATCTTGATTAGCCTGCTGGCTCAAGAAGTCAATGCTCAGGTCAAGCAAAATCGATTACGAAATACATTGACAGGTGCAGATACTTGTTTAGATATTCTCGAAGATGGTAAAAATAATCGACTGACAATGACTAAGTGTGCCAATGTCGCTGGACAACGCTGGACGATGACAGCTAGTGAAAAAAATCCTCAAGCTTATCAGTTGCAGACTACATTTACAGGCATGGATAAATGCTTGAATATTATTAATGATGGTGCAAATGATAAATTGACAATGGCTAAATGTGGGAGCCTACCTGGACAACTCTGGAGTATTACACCAAGCAAGACTATTCCTAGTCCCTCTGGCTATTATTTTTTAACTAATAATCTTACAGGCAAAAACAATTGCTTAAATGTACTCAACGACGGTAGAAATAATCGACTAACGATGGCTAAATGTGACAATATTTCGGGACAAAGTTGGAGAATCACCCAAACTCCTTAATAATATACTGCCAATGATTATAATTGCTCAGAGCATATTTTTCCTCACAGGTTCCTCATGTTCTGTCGATATTATGAGAGATAATAAATTCTCTTGTTATTCACAAAGATAAAATCTATGAAGTGGCAACAATTAATTCTGACTTTTATAATCACTATTTGCTTAATTTTTGCTGGGAATGCGCTAGCGCAGACTGATATTAATATTAGCAATACTAACCTCGTTCGCTTTGGTGGCAGTGTGAGTGTTCCAGCAAACCAAACTGTCGAAAATGCTAGTGCTTTTGGTGGGAATGTGACGATATTACCTAATGCTAGAGTTCTGGACACTGCGATCGCGTTTGGCGGCGATGTCATCCTCAAAGCAGGGTCGCGGGTAGATGGTGATGCTTACTCCTTTGGTGGCAAAATCATCCAGGAACCAGGGGCGATTATTGGTGGTGAAAAGGCGACATTTAGCGACAGACATGGGATGATGTATGGCTCCTATGGTAGACAAAGCTTCTTTTCTCAATATTTCTTTAGCGCGATATTTAGAATTTGTGCTGCTTTCGTAGCCGCTATTCTCGGACTGACTGTCTTGCAAACCAGTCCAACCTTTTTGTCGGATTTGGCTGGAAAATTGCGTCAACAACCTGGATTAACGGCTTTATGGGGCATTGGCGGGATTTTTGCCATTCTCTTTGGCACTGTGTTTTTGGCAGTTACATTGATTGGGATTCCCTTGATTCCACTATTGAGTTTGAGCGCGGTTGTCACTTCTTTAGTCGGTTCGTTAGGAGTGGCTCTATTTGTCGGTCAACGTCTAGATAGAAATGGCAACCAGTCAGCAACGCAGCAATTCTTAATTGGGCTGGCAATTTTGACAGTTCTGGCATTAATTCCGTTTTTAGGGGGATTAGTAGTTTTCCTGATTAATCTGTTTGGATTGGGTGTGATCTTGCTCTGGAAATTTGGCAGAGCACAACCACAGATGGCTAGCTAATCGCTGGCAGAGCCTCTCTGTAAGAGCATAAAGCCATCTATTGGTAGTCGCAGATTTAACCATTAGTTAGGGGAATAAAATGACGATCTCATTCATTAAAACAATTGCGGCACTAGTACTCATCGCACATGGACTCATCCATCTTATGGGTACGATCGTTTACATGAAACTTGGAAAAATACCAGGATTTAATTACAAAACTACTCTATTAAGTGGACGTTGGGATCTTGGTGTGAATGGTATCCGCTTCTTCGGTGCGCTGTGGATATTTCCCGCAGTTGGATTTGTGGTAATTGGCACCGCTTTACTGATGGGTTGGAGTTGGTGGCAATCGATGTTAGTACCAGTGACATTATTTTCACTAATACTAACTGATGTGGATTGGAACATTGCTTACGCTGGGCCGATCGTCAATATTGCCATTTTGGGATTGGTTTGGTGGAGTCCTCGGATTCCAGGCTGGCTGTGATGAAAAGACTATTGAGAAATAAACCTGTTGTTAAGCTATCTCTATTATTCACAACATTAGTCGCTTTAGGTATTTGGGCTGGAAGTAATCCGATTTTTCTTCAGTATGGAAGATCATTGCTTCCAGTTACAACATCTTCAACTATTCCTAATAATTCATCCCAACAAGTTCAACCACAAGTTTATTGGTTACGATCTAATCAAAATAAACTAACTCTAGTTGCCAAATCATTACCGTCGAACACCGATAATTCCGGTTCGCCGCAGCAAGTTTTAACAATTGCAGTCCAAAAGTTACTTGCAGCCAAACCCAGTGAGGATTTGAGCAGTACGATTCCCAAGGGCACCAAACTTCTGAGCTTGCAAATTCGCGCTGATGGGGTGCATGTTGACTTGTCACCAGAATTTCGATCTGGTGGTGGCAGTACATCGATGATTTATCGAGTTGCACAGGTGATTTATACAGCCAGCAGTCTCGATCCTAATCAAAAAGTTTTTATCTCTGTTGGAGGACAATCGATCGATGACAAGCATCCTTTAGGCGGTGAAGGATTAACCTTGAGGCAACCGACTACCCGCGCTCAATTTACTACTGACTTTCTCTAAATTGTCAACACAACCAGGAAATTAATAACATGAACGTACCAAATGATAATTTTCAAGAAAACGTCGAAACAATTCAATCCGAATTAGTAACTGGGGAGCATGACGTGAAAACAGAAAAGATTGGAGTAGAAGAATTTAGTATTAATGGTGATGCCCTCGGAGCCAAAATTAAGGAACTCGTTCATCAAGGTAATATTCGGCGGATTATTATCAAAAATGAAGAGGGACATATATTGATTGAAATTCCTTTAACTGTTGGCGTGGTTGGTGGTGTCATCAGTGCGGCTTTCTTCCCGATTATGGCTGCTGTAGGATCGATCGGCGCGATGGTTGCTCATCTAACGATCGTGGTAGAAAAACGAGAATAATCTTGCTGAGAA
>ENA-OFCD01001192-OFCD01001192.1-metagenomes-genome-assembly--contig:-NODE-1192-length-13932-cov-14.165814_pt1 | contig 13932 bp, 12 predicted proteins | sample MGYA00153392_OFCD01 | MGnify analysis MGYA00153392 | reverse complement strand
CGATCGACTCAAAGTAGGTAAATTAGTTCAACGAACTTCTAACTCACGACACTAGCGCAACACCGACACCACCAGCCACACGTTGGCCACGCTGATCAGCGCGAACAGCGACCACGCGACGCCCTTGACCACCGGCCCGTTCACGAACACGCCCATCAGCCGCCGGTCGCTCGTGAACTGCAGCAGCGGCCAGATCGCGAACGGCAGCTGAAAGCTCAGCACCACCTGGCTCAGCACCAGCATCTTGCCGACACCGCCATCGCCGAACCACGCCACGCCGATGAACGCCGGGATCAATGCCAGCGCGCGCGTGACCGCGCGGCGCTGCCAGCACGGGATCTTCAGGTCGAGAAAACCTTCCATCACGATTTGCCCGGCGATCGTGCCGGTGAAGGTCGAGCTCTGGCCCGACGCGAGCAGCGCGATGCCGAACAGCAGCGCCGCGGCCGAGCCACCGACGATCGGGTCGAGCAGGTGGTAAGCGTTTTCGATCTCGGTCACGTTGGCGTGGCCGGTGCCGTGGAACGCGCTCGCGGCGAGGATCATGATCGCCGCGTTCACGAGCAGCGCGAGCGAGAGCGAGACGACCGCGTCGAGCGTGCCGAACTTGATCGCCTCGCGCTGGGCGACTTCGCCGGTACCGATGAGGCGCGTCTGCACGATCGACGAATGCAGGTACAGGTTGTGCGGCATCACGGTCGCGCCGACGATGCCGATCGCGAGGTAGAGCGCGTCGACGTCGTGCAGCCGCTGCAGCGTGGGCATGAAGCCGATGGCCACGTCGAACCAGTTCGGCTGCACCATCGCGAGCTCGATCGCGAAGCAGCCGGCGATCGTCAGCACGAGCCCGAGCACGATCGCTTCGACACGCCGAAAGCCCGCGCCCTGCAAGCCGAGCACGAGCAGCGTGTCGAACGCGGTGATCGCGATGCCGGTAGTCATGCTCAGGCCGAACAGCAGGTGCAGTGCGAGCGCGCTGCCCAACACTTCAGCCAGATCGCAGGCGACGATCGCGAGCTCGGCGCCGAGCCACAGAAACCGGTTCACGCGCGGCCCGTAGTGATCGCGGCAGGCGCGCGCGAGGTCTTTTTGTGCCACCAGACCGAGCCGCACGCACAGCGTCTGCAACAGCATCGCGACCAGGCTCGCGAACAGCACGACGAACAGCAAGCCGTGGCCGTACTTAGAGCCGGCCTCGATGTCGGTGGCCCAGTTGCCCGGGTCCATGTAGCCGACCGAGACCAGAAGCCCCGGCCCGGCGAAACGCAAGAACTTCTTGATGGACGACGCGTTCGCGTCGACCACCACGCTGCCCTTGACTTCCGAAGGGCAGAACGGCGCGGTCGCGGTGCGGGGCAGTGAATACGTCACGCGGCGCAGCGTATCAGCCGCTCGCCGCGGGCGCCGTGCACAGAGCGATCCGGCGCGGTCGCGATGTGTTGGACAATCTCGGGTTCCCCCACTCGAAAATTCCCATGACCGGACTCGATCACCCGAACCTGCCACAAGGCTACGTGCAACTCACCGAGGGCCGTGTCCGCACGACCGATCTCGTCTTCGGCAAGACCTCGACCGCCTGGACCGAACCCCACGCGTTCGTTGTCGGCAGCGCCGTTGGCGAGGACGGCACCCAAGTCGCGCGCCGCATGCCGGCGGTGTCGAAAAACGCACGCGTTCGTTCATAAGCAGCGCGCGCGTTCGCTCCGCACCGCGATCACGGGGTTGACCGGGCATCGCTGCTTCGTGACCATGCGGTTCACGCCGAAGCTTTGGATGAACCTATGAACCAGCCCCCACCCAACCGCCCGCCCGTGCCTTCGCCACAGGCCGTGGCGAGTGAGCTTCAGATACGGAACTGGTTGCGGCTGCGGCGCGAGCTGGCCGAGCTGCAAGCGCGGCTCGAATACCTCAAGTTGCTACTCAAGCTCGGCGTGGCGAGATAGCGCGTCGGCCTCGGTTCGAGGCGTCAGTGCATGAAAAGCGCGACCAGGATGATGATCGGGATCGGCACGCCGAGAAACAACAACAAAAGGGATCGCATCGCAGGCTCCTGATTGAGGGGTTGGGTGGGTGAACGAAGGCAGATCAAGCGTCGCGCCGGCGGCCACCGAAGGTCGCGGCCAAGCTCGCAACGAACGCACCGATCAACAGCGAGACGAACAGCCACAGCGCGGCATAGGCAGAGGCTTTGCGGGCTTTGTCTGCGGCGTCGGCTGCGGCGGCTTTGGCGTCGCGCAGTGCGGTTTGCATGCGTGTGAACGTGTCGGTCACGCGCTTCTCGGCATCGGCTGGTGCGAGACCGGTGCGTTGCGCGACCAGTTGGCCGAGGTAGCGCGAATCTTCGGCCGGCAGCGCGCCGGTTTGCAGTGCGCTTGCGAAGATGCGCCCGACCTCGGCGGCCGGCGGTGCCGCGTCGCTCGCGCTGCCGCTACCTGCTGACGTTGACACCGAAGCCGCAGCATTCGGGTCCTTGCGAAACAGCGCGTCGACAAAGTAGCCGCTCAAGCTGCCGGCGCCCGTGCCGCGCTCCGAGCTGGCCATCGCGGCGCCGCCGGCGCCGACCGCCGCAACCGCACCACCGACAACGCTCGCGCCCGCTTGTGCGCCGCCGGCCACGATCCCGCTGATCGCCGAGCCGAGCAAAGCCGCCGTGGCCAGCGAAGCGATCGCCCACGCCAAAAATCCGTGCGCCGTGTCGCGAAAATAAACCTCGTCGGTGTGCACTGCCGACCACCGGGTGCGCAGCCGGCCGGCGAGGTACCCGCCCATGCCCGATGCCGCGATCTGCGTGAACGTGAGCCACAGAATCGTCGAGACGCCGAAGGTCGCAGCCGTGATGCCGACCTGCGCCCACGGCGAGACGGACGACAGGCCGAGCCCCGTCCCGAGAATCAGCAAGATCAGCGACAACGCTGCCGCCGCTGCCGCGCCAGCCAAGATCGCGCCCCATGAGACGCCGCTGGTGTGCTGCGCCGTGGTGAGTGGCAGGTTGGCCGGGATGCTGCGGTCGAGCGGCATGCGGTCTGGCGGAAGGGTATTTGTCATGGCCATGACGAGGCTCCAAAGTGAGTATTGGCGAATGATCGGTTCGCGTCAGCGAGCCGTCCGTCGGACGTTCAAGTCAGCCGGTGTAGGAGAAAACCTGCGCCGTAAAACGCACTCCGCCGCTGGTTGAAGAGTGCCGGCACACAGAGTATTCGCAGACGACAGACGCATGCCACCCGTCCCTCGTCGCACCACCACCATGACCGACATTTACAACCCCATTCAGCTCGAAGAAGGAGCAGCCCACCCGCGCGGCGCATCGTTCACCGGGGAAGGCGTGAACTTCGCTTTCTTCTCGGCGCACGGCACGAAGATCGAGGTCTGCCTGTTCGACGAGAGCGGCGCGAACGAGCTCGCGCGCGTCGCGCTGCCCGAATACACCGACGAGGTCTGGCACGGCTTCATCCGCGGCCTGCAGCCCGGCCAGCGCTATGGCTTGCGCGTGCACGGCCCATACCAGCCCGAGCTCGGTCACCGCTTCAACCCGAACAAGCTGCTGATGGACCCGTATGCCAAAGCGCATGCCGGCGAGTTGATCTGGTGCGACGAGTTGTTCGGCTACACCGTCGGTCATGCCGATGCCGACCTGAGTTTCGACGAACGTGACAGCGCGCCCTTCGTGCCCAAGTGCGTGGTCGTCGACTCGCATTTCGCGTGGCACCAGCCGCACGGCGTGCGCGTGCCGTGGGACCGTACGGTGCTCTACGAAACCCATGTGCGTGGCTTCACCAAGCTGCATCCCGATGTGCCCGAACACCTGCGCGGCACCTTCGCCGGGTTCGCGCAAAACGCCGTGATCGACCGCATCCGCGAGCTCGGCGTCACGAGTGTCGAATTGCTGCCGATTCACACCTTCCTGAACCAGCCGTTTCTGACCGAAAAAGGGCTGACCAACTACTGGGGCTACGACACGATCGGCTTCTTCGCCGCCGACCCGCGCTACTTCGCGCGGCCCGACATCGACGAGTTCAAAGACATGGTCGACCGCTTCCACGAGGCCGGCCTCGAAGTGATCCTCGACGTGGTCTACAACCACACGCCCGAAGGCAACGAGCTCGGGCCGACGCTCTCGTTCAAGGGCATCGACAACGCGAGCTATTACCGGTTGATGCCGGCCGGCGAAGACCTCCCCGGCCCGCGCTACTACATCAACGACACCGGCACCGGCAACACGCTCAACCTGAGCCACCCGCGCGTGCTGCAGATGGTGACCGACAGCCTGCGCTACTGGGTGGCCGAGATGCACGTCGACGGCTTTCGTTTCGACCTCGCGACCATCCTCGCACGCGAAGCGCACGGCTTCGAAGAGGGCGGCGGCTTTCTCGACAGTTGCCGCCAAGACCCGGTGCTCTCCAGCGTCAAGCTGATCGCCGAGCCGTGGGACTGCGGCCCCGGCGGCTACCAGGTCGGCCGCTTCGCACCGGGCTGGGCCGAGTGGAACGACGGCTTTCGCGACACCGTGCGAGCCTTCTGGAAAGGCGAGGAAGACACCGTGCCCGCGCTCGCGCGCTGTCTCACCGCGAGTGGCGACAAGTTCAACCACCGCGGCCGTCGGCCGTGGGCGAGCGTGAACTTCATCACCGCGCACGACGGCTTCACGCTCGCCGATCTGGTGAGCTTCAACGACAAGCACAACGACGCCAACGGTGAAGACGGCCGCGACGGCAGCAGCGACAACCGCTCCTGGAATTGCGGTGCCGAAGGCCCTACCGAAGACGCCGAGGTCATCGAATTGCGCGCGCGCCAGCAGCGCAACCTGCTCGCCACGCTGCTGCTCGCGCAAGGCACGCCAATGCTGCTCGCCGGTGACGAGTTCGGCCGCACCCAGCAAGGCAACAACAACGCGTACTGCCAGGACAACGCGATCTCGTGGGTCGACTGGCGCGGCATCGGCGAAAGCGGCGAGGCGCTGCACGGCTTCGTCAAACGCGTGATGGCGCTGCGCCGTGATTTGCCGGTGCTGCGCCGCGCACGCTTTCTCACCGGCGAGTGGAACGAGGCGCTGCAGGTCAAGGATTTGACCTGGCTTTCCGCCGAAGGCAACGAGATGGCGGCAGGCCACTGGGACGACGCGCGCACGCTGTGCTTCGGCATGCTGCTCGACGGCCGCGCGCAACGCTCGGGCATCGTGCGCAAGAGCGCCGACGCGAGCGTGCTGCTGGTCTTCAACGCATGGCATGACGCGGTCGAGTTCCAGTTGCCCGCCGCACCCGACGGCGGGCCCTGGGTGCGGCTGCTAGACACTGCCGCGCCCGAGCCGGCGCCGCCGCCCACGTTCGAGGGCGGCGCGATCTACCTCGTCACCGGCCGATCGATGCTGGTCTACGCCGGCGGCGCGACGGCGCCCGGTGGCGTGCCGAACGGTCGACCGCCACCATGAAAAAGCCGCCGCTCGCCGGCCCGCCTTTCGGCTACGACAGCGCCGCGTTGCACGGCTTCGGCGCCGAGGCGGTCGCGCCGGTTCCGCCCACCCACGCACAGTTCTTGCGCTCCGGCGACTGGTGGCCCGGCGGCATGGGCCACCCGAACAGCGAGGGCTCGAAGAACGGTTTGCGCTACGCGTACTTCGCGCGGGCGTGCCGCCTGGCGATCGAGCGCGCCGGTGGTGTGGTCACGTTGTACGACACGCAAGGCCACGCGCTAAGCGGCGTCTCGCCTGAGCAAACCTTGATTGGGGCACTGCGATTCGCAAGCCAGCACGGGGCGGTGGATGTGGCGAGCTTGCGGGTGGTGGCGCGCTGAATGGTCGCCGTATCGCCTACATTGGGGCCCCATCCCACACAGAGCACTCCCATGCCGATCCGCACTGCATCACTGACGAACCAGATTCACAAGAACGGCGCGAGGCTTCATCTCGCAGTGCAGACCCGCGCACGTTCGCAAGGTGCCGACCAACCGCCCTCCGAGGCCGAGCAGGCCCTGCTCGAAGAACGCCGTGAGCTGAAGGCGGCAAAAGCCGCGCTGCAGGCGCAGCCCAAAGTGCCCAAGCCCCAACCGCTCTGGATGACGAAAGAGGCCAAGGCACCCGCCGCACCGAAAGCGCCCAGGGCCGCGAAGGAGCCCAAGGCAGCGAAGGCCGCAACGCAGAGCAACAAGCCGACCCGCGCCGAGAAGCTGACGAAAAAGGCCGATAGCCTCGAAGCGGCCAAGAAGGCGACGAAGAAGTCAGCGAAGACCTGAGGCGCTGCGCTCTCGTGGCCGGGCGGCACGAGGCCGATCACGGTCACGCCCTCGCTCGCGAGCACCGTGCCGCCGACGATTTGATGCCGTGCAATCACGACATCGTCGGCGGGGTGGATGCGGATCACGAGCGGGTCGCCCATGGCACGTTCACCCATCGATCAGGGCGGGGTCCCATGCGAAAACGCGCTGGTCTTGTTGGCCCAAGCCTTCGATCCCGAGCCGCATCGTGTCGCCCGCCTTCAAGTACCACGCACTCGGCTTTTGCCCCATGCCGACGCCGGGTGGCGTGCCGGTGCTGATCAGGTCGCCGGGCATCAGCGTCATGAAACGGCTGATGTAGCTCACGAGGTGAGCCACGCCGAAGACCATCGTCATCGTGCTGCCGTTCTGCACTTTTTTACCGTTGACTTCGAGCCACATCGAGAGCGCCTGCGGGTCGGGTATCTCGTCGGCCGTGACCATCCACGGGCCGACCGGGCCGAACGTGTCGCAGCCCTTGCCTTTGTCCCAGGTGCCGCCGCGCTCGGTCTGGTATTCGCGCTCGGAGATGTCGTTGACGACGCAGTAGCCGGCCACATGCTTCAACGCGTCGGCTTGCGTCACATAGCGCGCCTTGGTGCCGATGACCACGCCGAGTTCGACCTCCCAATCGGTCTTGACCGAGCCCTGCGGGATCACGACCGGATCGTTCGGGCCCATCAGCGCGCTGATCTGCTTCGTGAACAGCACCGGCTCGGCCGGCACCGGCAGGTTCGATTCCGCTGCGTGGTCGGCGTAGTTCAGGCCGACGCAAATGAACTTCTGCATGCCGCTCCACGGCACCGCGATGCGGCCCGGGTTGGCGACCACCGGCAACTCAGCAACGTCGATCTCGCGCAACCGCTGCAAGCCGTGCGGTGTGAGCGTGTGCGCGGTGATGTCGACGAGCTCGCCCGACAGGTCTCGCACCACGCCCCGCGCGTCGACGATCGCGGGTTTTTCTGCGCCTTTGGCGCCGTATCGCATCAGCTTCATGGTTGCTTCCTTGTGAGTGAATTCAGAGGGTCAATTCGACCAGCCGCCGTCGATGATTTGTGCGGTGCCGGTCATGAAAGTCGATTCATCGGAGGCGAGGTAGACGGCAAGCGCAGCGATTTCGGCGGTGGTGCCCACGCGCCCCATCGGCTGGCGTGAAACGAACCAGGCTTCGGCTTGTGCGAGGGTCTGGCCGGTGGATTGTGCGAGCGCGGCCATCCGGTCGCGCAGCGAGGGCGATTCGACCGTGCCGGGGCAGATCGCATTGCAGCGCACACCCTTGGTAATAAAGTCGGCGGCGATCGATTTGGTCATACCGATCACCGCGGCTTTGGTCGCGCCGTAGACGAAGCGGTTCGGCGCGCCCTTGATGCTGCCGGCGACCGAAGCCACGTTGATGATCGAGCCGAACTTGCCGGCCGCCGCCGACGCGAGCATGGCGGGCAGGAACGCGCGGCTCATGCGGTACATCGCGCGCACGTTGAGGTCGAACGAGAACTCGAAGGCGCGCTCGTCGCAGTCGAGGATCGTCCCGGCGTGCACATAACCCGCGCCGTTGAACAAAATCTGCACCGCGCCAGCGGCCTGCGCGGCGGCGCTCACCGCGTTGGCATCGGTCACGTCGAGCCGGTGCGTTTCGCAGCCGGTGGCTTTGGCCAGGTCGGCGAGCAGCGCCTCATCGATGTCGGTTGCGATCACGCGTGCGCCCTCGCGCACGAAGGCCTCGGCGGTGGCGCGGCCGATGCCTTGGCCGGCCGCGGTCACGAACGCGGTCTTGCCGTTGAGTCGATTCGTCATGGCGGTGTTTCTCCGTTCAGGCGGCCTTGCGGCCCGGTTTGCGCCGCGACAGCGGGGGATGTACCGCGCCGGCTTCTGCAGCGCTCGGGTCGGCGCCGTTCGCGATGTTGGCGGTGTAGCGATCGTGCGATCGCGAGAGGTGCGCGGCCATCGCGGTGCGCGCGGTCTCGGGCGAACGGCTCGCGATCGCGGCGATCACGGCGAGGTGCTCGGCGATCGCCGCGCGCCAGCTGCGTGCGGTCTCGAAATGGCTGACGAGTTGCTCGGCCAGCGGGTTGTGGCGCTCGTCGTGCAGCTCACCCACGATGCGCACCAGCACCGAGTTGTCGGAGGCCTCGGCGAGGCGCACGTGGAACAGCCGATCGCCGCGCCAGGCCAGAACGCCGGCATCGACCTCTTGCTGCATCAGCGCGACGGCGTTGCGCAGGCCGGCGATCTGCGCTTTTTTCATGTGAAGTGCGGCGTACGCAGCCAAGCCGCTTTCGATCAACTCGCGCGCACGGATCGTCTCTAGCGGCGCTTGTGCACCCACGTGGCGGCGGCGTGGTGCATCGCGGGTGTGCACGTAGATGCCCGAGCCCATGCGCACCTCGACCAGGCCTTCGAGCTCGAGCGCGATCAGCGCCTCGCGCACCGAGGGCCGCGATACCCCCAGCTGTTGCGCCAGATCGCGCTCGGGCGGCAGGCGCGCGCCGACCGCGAATTCGCCGCGCTCGATCAGCCCGCGCAACTGCTCGGCGATCTGGCGGTAGAGGCGACGCGGCTCGATGGTCTGGATCGGCATGGGGTGGTCAATGGACACCAACGGCAGTGGCGATCGGTCAAGTGGCCTGACCAATTGTGGTCAAGAATAGTTGGCGTACTTTGAAGCCGTCAACATGGTGTTTGCCCTTGTCACGGCCAGCGCGGTGCGCGCTCTGCGAGCGTCTTGCGCCGGCACTCGCGAAGCTGGTGACAATCGGTGCGCGTCGGCGCCCCGCCGAGAACTCGAGCTTGCTGCAACACCATGGATCAGCCCCGACCCGACCCGCCTGCCGTGCTTGCTGAACCCCTCCCCGCAGCGCCGCCCGCGAGGCGCCGACGCTGGCTCGGCAGTAGCGTCGCCATCGTCTGCCTCGCGTTGATCGGCAGCCTCGCCTGGTACCTGACGCACCGGCCGGCAGCGCCACCGGCCGGTGCGGTCGCGGGTGGCCCGGGCGGCACCGGCGGCCCCGGATCCGGCGGCGCGGGCGGGCGCGGCGGGCGCGGCGGCGCTGGCGCCAGCACCGTCGGCATCGCAACCGCGAAGCAGGCCGACATTCCCGTGACGATCGAGGCGCTCGGCACCGTCACACCGGTCGCTAACGTCACGGTGCAGGCGCAGGTCTCGGGCGTGCTGACGCAGGTGCTGTTCACCGAAGGGCAAATGGTTCGGCGCGGTGACGTGCTCGCGACCATCGACCCGCAACCGTTCCAGATCGCACTCGCGCAAGCGACCGGTGCGCGCATGCGCGACGCGGCGCAGCTCGAAGCCGCGCGGGTCACGCTGGTACGCTTCCGGACTCTGCTCACGCAGGACTCGATCGCGCGGCAAGAGGTCGACACGCAAGCCGCGCTCGTCAAGCAACTCGAAGGCACGGTCGCGATCGACCGCTCGGCCGAGAACACCGCGCGGCTCAACCTCGGCTATGCGCGCATCGTCGCGCCGATTGCGGGCCGCGTCGGGCTGCGCCCGGTGGACGCTGGCAACTATGTCGCGACCGGCAGCACGACCGGCGTTGCCGTGATCACACAACTCACGCCGATCGACGTCGAATTCGCGATCCCGCAAGACCGTGTGCCCGAGGTGCAGGCGCGCCTCAAGGCCGGCGCGCAACTGCCGGTCGCGGCTTGGGACCGCACGCGCACCAAGCCGCTCGATGCAGGCCAGTTTTCGACGCTCGACAACGCCGTCGACACCACCACCGGCACCGTCAAGGCGAAGGCGCGCTATACCAACGCCGAGGGCAATCTGTTCCCTAACCAGTTCGTCAACGCGCGGTTGTTGCTGCGCACGATCACGGCGGCCGTCGTGGTGCCGGTGACCGCGCTGCGGCATGGGCCGAACGGTGACTTCGTCTACGTGCTGAAAGAGGGCAACACGGTCGAGCTGCGCAACGTGACGCGCGGCGAGTCGACGGTCGACGTGGTGGCGATCACGACCGGGCTGGCCAGCGGGGAACAAGTCGTCACCGAAGGCGGTGATCGGCTGAAAGACGGCGCGCGCGTGCAGACCTCGATCGAGCGGCCGGCGGGTGCGGCTTCGGGCGGCTCAAGTGCCTCGGGCGCAGCGGGCGCATTCACGCCGGGGCGTCGGGCGTCGGGTGCGCACGGCGGTCGGCCGGCCTCGCAAGCGGCGCGATGAATGCAAATGGTTTGCCGCAGCGGCGTTGAGATCTCGATCCGATGAGCCCGTCACGCCCCTTCATCGAACGCCCGGTCGCGACTTCGTTGCTGATGCTGGCGATCGTCCTCGCCGGCCTGGTCGGCTTCAAGTTTCTGCCGCTCTCGGCGCTGCCGCAGGTCGACTACCCGACGATCCAGGTGCAGACGCTCTACCCCGGCGCCAGCCCCGAGGTGATGAGCAACACCGTGACCGCGCCGCTGGAGCGCCAGTTCGGCCAGATGTCGGGCCTCGACCGGATGAGCTCGACGAGTGCGGCCGGCGTCTCGATCATCACGCTGCAATTCACGCTCGGCCAGACGCTCGATGTCGCCGAGCAAGAGGTGCAAGCGGCGATCAACGCCGGCGGCTCGCTGCTGCCGGCCGACCTGCCCGCACCGCCGGTCTACGCCAAGGTGAACCCGGCCGACGCGCCGGTGCTCACGCTGGCCGTCACGTCCGACACGCTGCCGCTCACCGACGTGCAAAACCTCGTCGACACGCGGCTCGCGCAAAAGATCAGCCAGGTCTCGGGCGTCGGCCTCGTCTCACTCAGCGGCGGGCAGCGGCCTGCGGTGCGCATCCAGGCCGACACGCAGGCGCTCGCTGCGAACCGCATCGGCCTCGACACCTTGCGCACCGCCATCACCTCGGCCAACTCGAGCGGCGCAAAAGGCAGCTTCGACGGTCCGAAGCGCGCCTACGCGATCAACGCGAACGACCAGCTGCTCACCGCCGACGACTATCGGCGCCTGATCGTCTCGTACAAGAACGGCGCACCGATCCGCATGACGGACGTGGCCCGCGTCGTCGATGGCGCCGAGAACACGCAGCTCGGCGCGTGGGCCGGCATCGGTTGCGGCAACAGCGTCGACCCCGCGACAGCCGCTTCGCAACCGGCCGCCGCACCGCCCGATTGCCTGCGCCCCGCGATCATCCTCAACGTGCAGCGCCAGCCCGGCGCGAACGTGATCGCCACGGTCGATGCGATCAAGGCGCGGCTGCCCGAGCTGCAAGCCGGCCTGCCCGCCGCGTTGAGGATCGACGTGCTGAGCGACCGCACGACCGGCATCCGATCGTCCGTCGAGCACGTGCAGATGGAGTTGGTGCTCGCGGTCGTGCTGGTCGTGCTGGTGATCTTCGCGTTCCTCGGTTCGCTGCGCGCCACGGTGATCGCGAGCATCGCGGTGCCGATCTCGCTGGTCGGCAGTTTCGGGTTGATGTATTTGCTCGGCTACAGCCTGAACAACCTGAGCCTGATGTCGCTGACGATCGCCACGGGCTTCGTCGTCGACGACGCGATCGTGATGATCGAAAACATCGCGCGCTACATCGAAGAAGGCCGAACGCCGATGGCCGCAGCGCTCAAAGGCGCGGCGCAGATCGGCTTCACGATCATCTCGTTGACGGTCTCGCTGATCGCGGTGCTGATCCCGCTGCTGTTCATGGGCGATGTCGTCGGCCGCCTGTTCCGCGAGTTCGCTGTGACGCTGGCGATCACGATCCTGATCTCTGCCGTCGTCTCGCTGACGCTGGTGCCGATGATGTCGGCCAGATGGCTCAAACCGCACCCGAAAGACGACAAGCCGAAGACCGGCATCGCTGCTCGCGCGCAAACATTTTTCGACGGCGTGATGACCCGCTACGACCGCGGCTTGCACTGGGTCATCGCGCACCAAGCCATCACGCTCGTGGTCGCGTTGATGACCATGGCGCTCACCATCGTGCTCTACCTGACCATTCCCAAAGGCCTGTTCCCGACGCAGGACACCGGCCAACTGCAAGGCCGCATTCAAACCGCGCAAGACGTGTCGTACGAGCGCATGGCGCAGTTGCAGCAAGAGGCAGCCCGCGCGATCCTGAGCGACCCCGCGGTCGCGAGCCTGAGCTCTTTCGTGGGTGTCGACGCGGCCAACAACAAGATGCTGCACACCGGCAGCCTGCTCATCAACCTTCGTCCGAACCACGGCGACCAGCAAGACGTGATCACGCGCCTGCGCGACCGCGCGCACATGGTCGCGGGCGTCACGCTCTACCTGCAGCCGACACAAGATTTGACGATCGACTCCGAGACCGGCCCGACCGAATTTCGCGTCTCGCTCGAAGGCGTCGACAGCGGCACGATCACGCTGTGGATGCGCAAGCTGATCGCGCAATTGCAAACCGCCCCCCAAGTGCGCAACGTGAGCAGCGATGCCGGTGCGCAGGGCCTGGCGGCCTACGTCAACGTGAACCGCGACACCGCCTCGCGCTTGGGCGTGACCGCGAGCGCGGTCGACGACGCGCTCTACAGCGCCTTCGGCCAGCGCATCGTCTCAACCATCTTCACCGAGACCAACCAGTACCGCGTGATTCTCGAAGCGCAGCCCGGCGTGTTGACCACGGCCCAGTCGCTCGGCAACCTCAACCTGATCACCGGCGCCGGCAGCGCGACGCCGCTCTCGGCGATCGCGAGCATCGTCGAGCAGCCCGCGCCGCTGCAAATCACGCACGTCGCGCAGTACCCGGCCAGCACGCTGAACTTCGACACCGCGCCGGGTGTGTCGCTCGGCAACGCGGTCGATGCGATCCGCCAAGCTGCGAAAGACGTCGGACTGCCGGCTGCCGTGACGATGAAGTTCCTCGGTGCCTCGGGGGCCTACGAGAAGTCGCTCAGCAACCAGCTCTGGCTGATTCTCGCGGCGGTGATCTGCGTCTACATCGTGCTCGGCGTACTGTACGAAAGCTACGTGCACCCGCTGACGATTTTGTCGACCTTGCCCTCGGCAGGCGTCGGCGCGCTGCTCGCGCTGATGGTCACCGGCAACGACCTCGGCGTGATCGGCACCATCGGCATCATTCTGTTGATCGGCATCGTCAAGAAGAACGCGATTTTGATGATCGACTTCGCGATCGAGGCCGAGCGCGAGCAGGGCATGACGGCGCAACAGGCGATTCATCAGGCGGCGCTGTTGCGCTTTCGGCCGATTTTGATGACGACGCTGGCGGCCTTGTTCGCAGCCGTGCCGTTGATGTTGAGCTTCGGTGAGGGTGCGGAGTTGCGGCGGCCATTGGGTCTAGCGATTTTCGGCGGCTTGATCGTGAGCCAGTTGCTGACCTTGTTCACGACGCCGGTGATCTACCTGGCGTTCGATCGGTTGGGCCGGCGGGGGGCGGCTCGATGAGCGGCGCGGCGCGGCAGGCGGCACCCGGCGGTGGCTCATGCCGTGGCGGTCTTCGCTTCGCTAAGGTTGCGCGTCGGAGAGGCTTTGGGGTTGGCTCCCTCTCCCCAGAGGGGCAAGGGAGCAATACAAGAGCTAAGCCGAACGAGCGCCGCTGCGTCCGCAAAGGCGCGTTCGGGCTGGGGGTGTCGCTTCGTGGGAGGCGTCGAGGAGGCGAGCCCGGACTGAAACGGTTCTGTGGACTGTTTCTGCCTGGCGAGCGGCCGGGTCTCTGCCCCGGCGCGGCCTGCACAGGCCAGGGCGTGTGGCCGCGCGCGCAGCGCGCATCGT
>ENA-OFCD01001191-OFCD01001191.1-metagenomes-genome-assembly--contig:-NODE-1191-length-13933-cov-5.297665_pt1 | contig 13933 bp, 11 predicted proteins | sample MGYA00153392_OFCD01 | MGnify analysis MGYA00153392 | reverse complement strand
TTTTTATCTGGCTTTCATCCCTTTTCAGCCTCGATCTTGTCCAAAGTCCAATTATTACTCGCATCAATTTCTTGCCTCATCATCGAAGCACTGACAATCGGGTTTACCGGAGCTTGCGGAGCCAAGGTGAAGTCAACTAGAGCTACTGCTGCATCAGAGTTTCTCGCGTATCGAAGATTAAAAATATAAGTTTTTCTCTTACCAGCTTTATCCTTAGTAATGACAGTTAATCCCGACTGGATTGTCTTCTTATTAGTCTGAACCACTCCAGGGATACTCAGTGGATCGATCGGTGATAAATGGATGAGTGAAGCAGTGTTAGTTACGGTTTGGTCTTGACTATTCATCGAACCATTGGTTGTTAAACCTACCCACGACTTATTTTCGAGAAACATCGTTTCAATTGTTTCTCCCAAATTCTCGAAATTAATATTCGTGCCAACCCCAGCATAAATATTAATATCCATCACCTCATTCAAGGGTGAATTGACGCGAACCATGATGGGTTTGCGATCGCGAACTTGATTAGATACCTTAACTGAACGGGCGAATACCGGACGATCGATCGTGCCAATTAAGAGAATTGCTGTTAACCCAATTGCTGCTAAATTTCTCATATTATTTAATCTCAAAAGGCTTAGTTGTATATAAAAAAATTTTGGAACCAGCAGGTAAGAACCAAACACGAGCGTTAGTTTCGAGTCGTTGAATTTCTGATTGATTGCGCTGTGCCCATTGCTGCACTAGCGGAGATGCCGCCCCATCGAGTACGCCACCAAGTACATTTGGGTTGCTAGTAGTGGTAGAAATTGCCGCTCCCCCTGTACTAATTTGGGTCTGGGTATTGGGTTGAATCAGGATTTTACCAAGCCCTTGCAGACCCCCAATCAAAGCTGTTTGCATATCCCGTCGATTAATCTCGCCGTTATTAAATTGTTTCAATTCAGCAATCAAGGGTTGATTATTAGTTCCTACCAACATTAAATTCCCAATGGGAATCGAATGTTCTATGCCACCGATGGCTACTTTGGCACCGCCAATTCTCAACATCCCATTACTAGCGACAGTAATTTGAGCCTGAATTTTAGTATTTGCCGGAATCGACATCCCACCTTGAGTATTCACAAACCCCTGCTCTAGGTTAAGGAGTACTTCTTGCCCTTGCTCTTCAGACAAGATTTGTAACGGTGTAATTAAGCTAGCAACCCGATTTTGCCCAGCAATGATAAACCTCCCAGTTTGGGTGGAACTTGTTGTTTGGGCTAGCGATGGTTGAGGTACAGCCGCGACTGTTTGCTCAGGGCGTGCTCTAAATACTTCTACTGCGCCATTAGTCGCTTCTTTCCAACTTAGTTGAGGCGTAACTGTTGTTGATACTGGTGTTGATGCAGATTTAATCGCTGGCGATGGGGAAAGCTTGGGAGTTGTCGGAATACCACGACTAGCAACCAAAACAGGTTTAACGACTGGTTTAGTGACTGTCTCCACAGGTTTAACAACTGCTTTTGTTGCTGTCTCCACAGGTTTAACTGGTGGTTTAGGTTCGCTCTTTACAGGTGCAGGGGTTGGTGCGGGGAGAATTGGGGGTTGAACGTTGGTGGGGGCTGAACTTGCAACAATCTGTTCGGGAGCAGCAGTCGCTGGCTCTGAAGACTTAACTTTTGCAGGAACGGTAGCGGGGGCTAGATTAGTCGCAGTAGTAGGCGGAACGCCAGACTTAGCTGCCTCAGCTTGTTGCTGCGCTCTAGATGCGGCTAACAACTGCTGTTCTTGCTGTTGCATCGCCAGTTTCGATTGAGCGACGGCAAATCGGGGATCTGGCGCAAATTCAACTTTTGTCTTGAGTGGTGGGGTTTCTGCGGCTGCTTGGACAATTTTCGCAGGTTCGCTGCTTCCCCCAAACATCATGAACCCAATTATTGCCATCGGTACCGATACCAGTCCTGTTATGAGCAAAGCCTTGTTCTTACCTTGTTTATGTGGCGGAATCTCCGTCCTTTGATCTTCGATTCCATCCTGTTTGGGGATCGAGTCATCGCAATTTAATGGCACTAATTCCTGTCTAGAATCTGACTGCACACTGTTAGATTTATGGGGAAACTGGGTAGTTATCCCATTCAATTCACAAAAAAAGTCTGAATCTAGATTACCGGAGTTGAGATTACCTGAAAGTGGTTCGGGAGCGGCTTTTGTGTCTGGAGATATGACTTTCGGGTTGGTATCCATTTTGAATTAAGTAATAAGTAAGAAGGAATAAGTAATAAGTTGAAAAATGAGTAGTGAGTAATAAGTTAAGAAATCAAAAAATGGCATGAAGAAGAAAGTGAAGACGTAGTTCACCTGTTAAATTCTCTAAATCAGATCGGAATTAAAACTTATTACTTATTACTTATTCCTTATTACTTCTCAACCGGAGCCGTTGGAGTCAAATCTGGTAAGATTGGCTTTGTATCCTGTGGTGTGTACTCTTCGATCGCGTAAATCTCCAGTCCTGCCGATCGCGCCATTGCAATGACACGGGATAAATCTTTACGCTCTTTACTAGCTGCTGAGTCCACATCGGTTAAAGATGGGGGGACGACTGCCCGTAGGTAGACAGTTTTGTTAAACGGCACCACTTTTTCAGTGGCAGTGGCATCTAAGGTGGCACGATAGACTAAATTAGCCACGATCTGAATCTTCCACAACCGCTCGTCACCATTGCCTTTTACCTCCACCGGATCTTGAATATCCAGGGGAATGAAAGCCACTTCCGATTTGCCCTGAAGGATTTGAAGCTGTGCCATCAAAGGTGCGATCGAATTACCCAGAAACTCCTCGCGGAATTTATCGGCTAGCATCCAGGAACCACCCCAAACTGAGGTGGGGATTAATATTTTTCCAGTTTTCGACTCGACTGGCACCCCAGGATCTGCTTGGGGACGGCGAGGATCGTCTCCAGCAGCCACGGGTAAGTACTGCCGCCAAGTGAACAGTTTATTCAGACTGCCGACGGTGAAGTCTTTAATAAGCTGTGGCGAACGATCCTTGCCTTCATAGGCTTTAACCTCGATCGTTTTACCATTAACTAATTGCACCATCGTGGGCATGGGACGATGGGCGATCCCATTTATCCCCATCGCTTGGACTAATAATAAAATTAGATTGAAAACAGAAATGCCCAAAGTCACCAAGATAAATAAGCCGATCTTGTTCTCATTTCCTCTGGAGCGATCTAGTTTGGTGAGGACTACAAGATCTTTAAATGAATCTGACATTTATCGGGATAGTGAAATTTGAAACGTATACCCCGTTTTAACCTTCGGATCGATCGAATGTCTTGAGACTAAATGCTGAATTCAAGCTGGAAAGTTAAATGATCTTAACCGCTCGCAAAGCCACTGTACTCCCGCGCATAGGGGGCTTGAAATCCTAATACAATGTCTTCTTTTGCTACGCCTTTATCCATTAAAGCTTGCCCGATCTGCATTTCAGTCATGTTCTGTTGCACCCAGATTTTGCCATTGATGATGTCTAGATGTAAGTCACAATCATAGACTCGCCGATTGTTACTCCAACCAACATCCATCACTTGATAGCGATCGTTTTCTCGATCGAAGATCGTTTGGGTTTGAACATCACCATTTGAAATCGGTACAGCAGCATATTCTCGCAGCACATCCTGTACAATTTGACGATACTTTGCTAGTTTATCCATTTTTCAATCACCTCACTCACTGGTTCATAGACAATTAGTTTAATTTGATAACGCTCTACCGAAATTTTCAAAAACTCTTTCTGGAAGAACGCTTCATAAATTAATGTTGGGATTGCTAAATACAAAGATCGATCGATATTATTAAGTTCTAGGGCTAGTCGATAGTTAAGAAATTGACCTAAAGCTGCGTGGTAGTCGGTAATTGGTGAATCACTAGCAAAGGTTTTAATCTCAATCGCAATCCTTTCTTCGCCACGATCCGCAGCAACTATCCGCTCTGCACCCAGATCGATCTCGAATTTCGCACCACCTGCTCCTACTTTAAGCGGATCGTCAGTGATCGTCCATTTTTCCTTTTCCAGTGCAGCACGAACGGCATAATGGAATAAATCTCTAGCCATGACTTACCGATCCGATTCACTGCTTCTATTTTAGAATATTTCAAGCCCCCTGCTCCAAACTGGCTATTTTAGCCAAAATGAGAAATTAACTAACCTCTTCTACCAATTCGTAAAGCTCTCAAAACTTGGCTGTGTTGAGTAGCTTGAGTGGCTTGAGATGCTTTAGCTTTTTTATTTTCTCCAGACTTATTCAACCGATCTGAAGTACTTTTCCCTGAACTTTTAGCTACACCCATAACTGCGCCCGAACCAGCACCCTGGAATCCTTCTGCCATTGCCAGTGCCGAACCTTTAGCCATCATAAATGAAATAGTCGGCGCAAAAATCGCCCCCAATAGTTCGATCACAAATGATGCCCCTTCCATTGCAGTAGCAACTTGCCCGATTAATGCTAAAACAAGCGCGAAACAAATCTTGGCATTACAAACTGCCCAAAAGCTGGTAAACCAGTCAACAACCGCTTTCTTATCCATAACTGCCATCGCCAAAGCAGTTGGAAATAAATAGAAAGCAATTAATGTGGCAAGTTCCATCGCCCAATAGAACCCGACAACAACTGCATTTAATAAAGTAATCACAATTTGTTCGCCGATATCTCCAAAACTAGGCAGTCCCTTGGAAAATATCCCCATCACACTATCCCAGTTAATACCGCTATTTTGCGCTCCATTTGCCGCTTGCATTTTAGCCACAATTTTAGTCTGAAGATCGAGCGCATAAGCCTTGGCTACAGGGTCTGCGGGCGGATTCATCGCGTTCAGCTTTTGGATCATTTTTGAAGCAGCCAAGGTACCACATACCCCTGGATTTGCATCGATTCTACATTTATCCAAATCGATCGTCAGGTCTTTAAAAATCGTACTAGATTTCATCCCTGGAGGCATATTCGCCTTGGTGCTATCTAGAAAGGCATCATTCCCAGATCGCGAGATCATGTCAATCCCAAAATCAGAACTTAAAGTTCGCAAATTTTGGGTAAAACCTTTAGCCATTGCGCCACTATTGTATAACATACAAAAAACAATTAGGGGCAACAATAAACTATTAATGATTTTAGTATAGTCAGGTTGTTCTCGATATTCTTCGTATAGTTGATAAATTTTCCATAGTAAAAATAGAACGGCTAATCCCATACAAAACTTGCTAAGTTCGCCGAAAATACCACTGCCGTTATACATTTTAATCCAAAATTGATTGGTAGCATCAAGCGCAGTTTTAGCAGAGCTAGCAGCGAGAGTAGAAATATTTCCAGCTTGGGTAGCCGATAGATAGAGGTGGTTCATGAAAGTAATAAGTAATAAGTAATAAGTAATAAGTTTGGAAAGTAATAAGTTCGGAAAGTAATAAGCAAACAAAATATTTAAGGAGGTATGCAAGCTCACAGAGCTTTAAGATGAGTCATACGTTTGTAATAAGTCAAAAAAGCTGGATCGCTTTCTTAACTTATTACTTATTACTTATTACTTATTACTTCTGCCCTTCGCCCCCTCACTAGCTTTCACTATTTACAAGTCAGTTTGGGGCGATAAATCGATGCCTGAAAACACTGTAAAGCGGTTTGTGTTTCAACATTTTTTTCAATCGCCACATCATGCCGGATATTAGCTTGATTAATCGTGTCTCTCACCAGAGCCGTTTGTTCGAGCAATTGTCCTTGAGTTGTTTTAGACTCAATTAGTGAAGCATTGATGCGCTCTTGTCCACGAGCAACTGCTGCTAAAGATTTATTTGTCCCAGCGAGAGCATCGAGGGAACTATCATAATCAGTCGCGGCAATTTCATTCGTCGTCTTGACATCAGCAGCCGCAGCATTACTATTTTGCTGATTAGCTTGAAGTGCGGCTGTACCCGTCATTGCCGCAGCAAAGGCTTTACTTTTCCGGTTGATGATTTCATTGGCAACCCCAGGCGTATATTCTCCCGTAGTTTGAGCCTGTTGCAGCACCTCAGCAGTAGCCTTCGCTTGTAAAGCTAGTGATGCAGCGGCAATTTTTTGGATATCATCAGTATTAGTTTTGGCAATCTCTTGGCTGGTTGGAGGAGCAGTACTACCTTGTCCTAAAAACCCTGCTAAAAATGGAAATTGTTTAGTTAAATCAGCTAATCCACGAGTCATCATTCCGGTGACGTTCGCAGTCATAGCAGTCAAACCTGGAATACCTAGATTGCCAACAGATCCTAAGACTCCTTGGGCACCAGAGACGCAAGCCATTGGATTGCTGATGTTATTGCAACTACTAGCGAGTGTCGCTAAATTCGCTTGAGCATCAAAACTCGCAACATTACCAGCCGTTTGGATAGCAGCACTGGCTCCAGGAGGAAGTTGGACTCCAGCAGTGGTGAGAGTTTGAGTAGCAGCATTCAAACAATTACCAGATGCCAGATTTTGCTGGCAAGTAGTACTCGTACCCAGTGCCGATTGACCGACTGCCTCATAGTTAATTGGGGCTGTTGTTGGTTGAGGAGGCGTAGATTCGGGCGGATTTGCTAGACTCACAGTTGGGATGAATGCTGATAGAACGGCAATCGTGCCCCAGATAGTTTGATTCATGAAAAGTCCAGCAGTGTTAGTTAAGTGGGAATCAGTTCTTTGGCATACTCATGCAAGCCTAGAACCGGATGCTTGGCAGCAGCCATCAATTCTTTCCGACGAGTAACCTCATCGGGATTATTGACCACAGCCGCCAAGCCGCCCGCACTCGCGTAAGAACGGACGCGAGTGGAGGTGCGCCCATCGAGGAGCAGCCAATTTGAATAACCCAAGGCTGTGTTAGGAGAGAATGCGTCGGTCATACATGGAGCCAAAATCTCTGGCGGCATCAATAAAATATCTTGGAAGGCAGTGCTGACTTCAGGTTGAATCCTCCCCACTAACTTAATATCGCAGTTACCTAAAATTCGGTCGCCAGCCGCGCAGTTCTTAACCGATCCTGGCTCTTGGGCGCACAGAATCACTCGAATCCCTGCTTTGGCACCGTTAGCGCACAGTTTACCCACCTGATTAGCCAGGGATGGGAATTGAAGCAGGATTGCCGCTTCATCAATGACCAGTACTGATTTAGGGTTGCTAAATGCCCGTCTTAATACCGTTCCATACATACACATCGACAGAATAGCTGCATCTTCAGGGTTATTCACCCCACGCATTGCCATCACAAATAAAGTACTATCAGCACTAAAGGTAGAAGGGCGCGATAGTGCTTGTCCGACTCTACTAGTCAGCCAGTAACGCAGCTTGGTGACGACGAAATCCAATGCCGCCATCTGATCTGGTGATGTTTTCAGAGCGATGCGTTCGGGAGAACAGAAGCCAACAAAATCTTGGAGGGTAGGATACTCTGCCCATTCTGGCGAGCCTAATCCTCTCGTCCGCGCCGCCCGATATCTGGAGATAATTTCATAGTCGGCGAAGAATTTATCCAGGACTAAGGCTAAGATCGATCGCACGATGTCAACGTTGACATTAGTATTCTGGACGACTGCCCCCATCACCATTGCCAATAGAATTTCGAGCAGGAAATCCTCGTAGTCCTTCCGCCGTTCTAATTGTTGCTCGTCACTCAGATACTCGATATTCGGCAGTTCAAAAATATTGGCAGCTTCCGAACCAACGTCAAAGTAGGCTCCCCCTAGCAGTTTCGAGTAGTCCTTGAATGTAGAGGCATCGTCGGTAGGCGGATAATCGATAATGCTCACAGGCACATTATTCATCAAGAAATTATTGACAAAGGCAGTGAGCGTAACGGATTTACCAGTTCTAGTAGTGGCAAAAAATACGATATTATGGTGCTTTTTAACCAGATCTAAATAAATCGGCACACCCCCATCATCAGACAGAAATTCTACCCCAGATCGATCGATTGTCCGCACTTGAGCTAAGGGAACTGTGCCCAACACATAACTGCTGAATACTTTACCCACACGGTTATAGGGATGACTGAGCAACTTCGTCCGACAAATCGGTTGAGTTTGCGCCCAAGTCCGCCACAGGTAGGTATTTTCCCGATGCAGGTTGGCAGGATATAGAAATAAGCTTTCTAAATAATTACAAGCTCGATCTAATTCATCCACGGTATCCCGTTCGACCATAAAAACCGTAGCAGAAGATAGGGCAACATGCCCCATGTGGAGATAGGCACGAGCTTCTAGAGCCTCATCGAGATCCATTGCGGCACCGACATTAATATCGCCTTCCTCGGATGCCTTCCCTGCCTTAAAGATTTGCTCTTTAGTGAGATCGGTCAACCGTTGGCGCATCTCAGTCTGACTGACTTTACTCAACTGAGTGACGATGGAAATATCCGAAACTAAGTCCTCACTAAGTTTATTCCAATAAAAATTAATCGCATCCCGCTCGGTTTCCCATGAGTCAGGTTGGTCTAATAGTGCCAGTAAGCCGATGAATTTCTGTTTGAGCCGCATCCACCGATAATCCGCTGTGGGGACGCTCTGTTCGCGATACATCAGCAGGGAGAGGGCGTGAATATCGCTATTAATTTCTTCTTTAATCGATTCGCGGTCGAAGATTAATTTCTGTGGCACGGGAATACAGGGAATGGAGTTGTAGCGATGCCATAAATCTCCCCATAACTGTTCGGCTGATAATGCCCGCACGGTTAATCCCATCTTATTCGTGAAAATCTGTTCCCAGAGCAGGAAAGCATTAAATCCCGCTTCGAGGAAAGCGAAAAACTCTTGACTCTTCTTAATCTTCTCGGCACCGGAAAAATTGCCCAAAGCCTTGAGAAATCCTTTCGTCAATTTCTCAACTTTATCGTCCTGAACGTCTGCATCAGTATCCCAGGTGAAGGTAGCAAACATTCTCAGTGTCTTACCTTTGCGTAATTTCTTCTTACTCAAAATCTCCGTTCGGCGGAGATCGCTAGTAGCTAAGTATTTGAGGACGGGATTAGCTGTTTTGGAAACTAATCCAGCCAAATAAGTGGTGCGATCTGTATCGTCCACAAACGAGCGCATGTGAATAGTTAGCAGCTCGTTCTCAGGGAGATCCTTAAATCCATTCGAGATTTGGTCGTAAACCGACTCCATCTGGACATCGGGCAAATTTGGGTGAATCCCGTCGCAATCGAACCCAAACACCAATCGATATTTATTTTCCTTCCAGCGCAACAAGTACGCCCCAAACTCTCGCCCCTCGGCGGCAAATTGAACGTGACAGACTAGATTAAATGCGTCTTCGAGCGGGACGACTTGCTCTTTGCCCCGTCCAGGGACGAGTTCGTCTTTTCTCGGCTTTACTTTTTTGACTTGGGCGACTGTCATGGTCTAATAACTCTTGGAGAAACGGGTTGTAGCGGATGTTTCGGCGATAGTAGCGCGGAGGATGATAGAAGGTGCCCAGGAATCGCCACACACCTTTAGCGACCAGGATTGCCCAGACGATATTAATCGTCAAACAGAAGATCGCGAGCGGAATTGCGGGTAGTCCGAAACACAAGCAGAGGAAAACCATTGCCACGGTATCGAAGGCAACAATGGGCAGAAATATATCTGCTGGTATTCCGGCGATGTTTTGTTTTTTAGAGAGGACTCGGTTGACGCGAATTGACATGGAATTAAGTAATAAGTAATCAGGAATAAGTAATAAGGTTTGATTTCGATCTAAGTCAGGAAGTTTGGAGTAACACTACGATCTATTTCCGATCCAAGACTAAGACTTCCTCCATTTCCCAACTTATTCCTTATTACTTCCCCCTTCTGTAACCTCTTACGCCCCCAGAAATACCGTTGCGGCTCCATCAATCAGTCCAATGACGAGCAATAAAATTAGTGGTGTTTTAATGACATCACCTAAATCTGCTTGGTCGGTGTATTTTTCATAGGCTTTATACAAAGCCCACATAAAACTGATGAAAAAGAGGGCTTTGAAAACTAGAAAAATACTGTCGATAACTGTACCAACAGCAGCAGTTCCACCACCAAGAATTTTTTTCAGACCAGTTTGCCCACCAGTAGTCAAAATCAAAGCCTGACTGGGATCGGTTGCATAGTTGAATACAGTTACGGCAACTACTAAACCCAGAATCAAAGTTAACAAACCACTAGTCCGATAATCGCGTTTAAATTGACGAAACAACTGTTGCGCTCGACGGTCGGTAATAATTACTGCGAAAATAACTAATCCTAAACCTACAGCGAGTAATGAGATTGCCCCTAAACTCTGAGGGTGCATAAACCAATTCGTAACTACGACTAAGTTGGCAGCGATCAACCAAAAATCAACAGAGAAAGAATTATAAACTTTATCGAAGATCCCCATTTCTAGTTCTGGTCTGTGGCGGTCTTGGGATCTAAATTTTGTCATGGTCATAGTCTCGTGGACTTAAAGTTGCTTTGCCCCAAAGTTAACTCAACAGATCTCGATCTCGGATTCGCCAAATTGCTTAACTTATGACGCTCGATGCAAATTTGCTAAAAACATTAATAAAACATCCGTGAAACCTGAATTTAAGCAAATTTGGGGCAATCCACGAGTAGATTGTCCGGTCGATTATTACAGTTTAATTCAACAACTAGGGGATCGCTACAAAGCAAATTTTATCGCGATCGATTCCGTTAATCTTCACTTTGCTGTCGAGTTTACGGGTAGTATTTCTACAGTTTTGGTCTAATCGACCCTTATTCGCCACCACGATCGCTTTAGCCAACTGTCCATCGGGAGTAACTACCCACTGCACCAATGCCATCCGCTCGTTGACTGTCTTCCAGGTAAAAGCAGAAGCCAGCAGACTCGCTAATCCAACTACACCTACACTGGCATAGAAAATATAGGGGATTTTTTGTGGTTTGAGAGCAATGTGCTGGAGGACGGCTGTTTGAGCTTCGAGTTGGGTGCTGGTATTTTTGGCTGTTACCTCACTCACCGCTGTTAATTGAGCAGTTAATGGCTCCAGATCGATCGGTCTGCTACTTTGCCGGACTGCTAGAATCACCCGACTCTCGATGTTTGCCGCACTTTCACTCATCGCATCGGAGACTAAGATCGGGATATTTGTATAAACCTGCCCGACAACTGTAGTAATATTTCTGGTCATCTCCAGAATTTCATAGACCGGATCGTCACTCGATTGTTGATATCTAGTCACCATTTGAGTCAGCCCCAGTTGTTCGCGCCCGATCGCTTCAGCTAGAGTAGGATCGCGGTAGAGGCTACGTGCGATCGCACTACCAACCATTTGGGGAGTTTCGAGTTCCTCTTCATCTTCATCCCAACTATCTCCAGTCATGTCGTCGTCAGTCATCGCTTGAACTCTACATATAACCTTTCCAGTATGCAGAGCGCGATCCGTGAACGACTTGAGTTGTTTGGCTGAAAAGCGAGACTTTATTCCGATGGTCGATGACCGATGAATCCCGATCGCGGAAATGAAATATAATTATTTTGCTCCGGCTAACCGTGCGAGCGGCTAGAGATATCAAAGTTCTGAATATTGCTGCTGCCCCAGCCAATTTAAGGTTTTAATCAGATGCTTATGAATGACCAAAAAATTAAATTTCCAGAGCAACTAAACGAAGCAGAGCGATTAGAGTTTTTAAATTATTTATTACAAACCCTACAGAATACTAGCTCTCAATCCAATCAGGACAGCCATCCAGCCAAGGAAAAAGTGGGTGACGATCGTATATTATTTCCAATACTTTCAGAAATTACTTTAACCTCTCTCAACAACGATAATCCTAAATCGGCAAGGCAATTACAAACTATTTTTGATGATGGAGTCAATAAACTTCAAAAAATTATCGATTGCTATTCAACCTCACCAGAGTTGGCGAGTAAACTAAATAATTTATTCGATAGTATAGAAATCAAAATTAATAAGGTTATCATCAAAAATTACCCTCACTTGAAAGATAAGGTCGATCGGGCACCTAATCTTAAAAATAGACTATTTGAAAATAGTCAACATCAATTATTTCCGTCGGTATTGCCAATGAAAACTAGTACGCTCTGTCAACTCAGAGATGATTTTTGGCAACAAAATGATAGTGACGGAATTGCTTATTATCGGCAAGAATCTAGTCATAGTTCTGATAATTTTATCGAACATTACATTAGTAGTAGTAAAGATATTCAAGTTTTACCGTGGAATAGTGCCAAGCAAATTATTGATAAATTTGGATTCAATACTGTCTTATTGCAACTATTGTTTGCAGCTCACGCTGTCAAGTGCGAGCGACCCTGGGATAGTCAGTTTTCACTAAGTGGCACTGACATCATTAGAGAACTAGGTTGGGATAAAAGAACGGATATTCCCTTACATGCAAAGTTACTCGAATTAGCTAACACTGCCTTTGCTTTAGATTGTTTATTAATTAAAGCTGTTTGGGAAAAATCTAACCAGAGAAAAGGTAAACGATCGGTGTCAATTGAAACATCTAGAATGTGGAATGTCCAAGTCAAAATGACTGGGCAAATAGATCTAGCAGGAAATGTAGATCGTCCTGAAGAATTATATATTACAGTTAGACCTGGATTGTGGACTCAGGGATTTATTAATAGTGGTGACATCAATTCCCAAGATGCACTATATCAATTTGGCTATCTTGCCCAAGATGTGATGAAGATGAATCCTTATCACAATGAATTAGCATTGAGATTAGCAATTCATTTAACGTTAGATAGCCATATCGAGCAAGTTTTAGAATATCGAGTTAGAGAACTACTAGAAATAGCGATCCCCAAAGCCAAGATTGAGCTAGCTTGCCAAGGTAAAGAACAAAAGTACAAACTCAAGCTGAAATGGGACAGGGCAATCGCTAAACTAATCGAACTCGGTTGGGAAATTGAATTTGATACGGAAACTTATCCCGAAGAAATTCAACCAGGTAGTGATGTGCGAAATCAACGTGGGTATATCGAGCGACTACTCAACGCCAAAATTTATATTAAGTCTATGTTCCCGCAGAGAGCTGATGTCAGTTGTCAGTTACCGAATTTACTTATGCCAGAATTACCCCCACTTATAGGTTCTCAACCTACTTTCAAACCCATACCTGTGCAGGTACCCGTAGCGGTCGAGGATATCCCCAATTTTAATATACGTGCGGCTAGAGAAGCCAAAAAGCTGACCCAAAGGGAGCTGGCGGTAGCTGTAGGAGTATCTCAAAGTCTGGTCGCACAGTGGGAAAGAGGAGCCAGATCGATCGATGACAAACATCTAATTAAACTCAAACAGATTTTAGACGTTAGCTAGAGGATACCATTACATTTCTTTACACAGCTATAAGCTTTGTCTACAGAGCTTTTTGGGCTTTTTGACCGCCATTTGAGCTTGAGTACAAAATCTCCAAAATTGTACTCAAAATAAAAGTTCCAAAAATAGCACTCAAACCGTTGCTACTTAGCCAAAAAATCGTGATTACAACTAGCTCTAGTATCCGGTCACTAACTCTCTAGTATCCGGTCACTAACTGCTCTAGTATCCGGTCACTAAGCATACTCAAATCCATTGGAATCGTAAAAATGGTACTAAAAAAATATACAAAAATGGCTTAAAACAGCGATTTTTAAACTCAGGTATGCTTGATGAGCTGGAAATATAGCAATGTATCTCCCAGTGAAATTTTTCACGCCAGATTGCAGGATCGCACTACCACTTTTCCTGCTGCGGCTCTTCACCAGAAGTCACAGCAATGCTCGGCAACATAACTACCCCGATTGCTCGTTCCAAATTTAATGCCTACAAAGGTTTAGGTAACTCCTGCCCCGTCTGTGCTAGCACTTCGGGGAAATGTCGTTGGCAACCATACGACCTTTCCGCCAAAAACGGTAAAATTACCCCCACCATCAAAACCCTGTGCATGACTGGGGCGG
>ENA-OFCD01001186-OFCD01001186.1-metagenomes-genome-assembly--contig:-NODE-1186-length-13983-cov-3.837234_pt1 | contig 13983 bp, 12 predicted proteins | sample MGYA00153392_OFCD01 | MGnify analysis MGYA00153392 | reverse complement strand
AATCGTCGCCGTACAGAAGTACGTCTTCATCCACTCCTAGGTTTCGCTCGGTCTCGACCAAAACCGCCGCACTCGCCAGACGCACTCGCCAGAGACATGCTGGATATCGCGCTCGCACTCGTCGCCAATGTGCTCGTTGCAGGCGCGATTGCTTTTGTCGCGCGGCGTGAGGGTCTGATCGCAGAGAAACGTCCGTGGGTTCCGGTGTTGCTCGGTGCGACTGCACGTGCGGGGGTCGCGGCGATCAGCCTATTTTTGCTGGGGATCATGATGCGTGGCGCGTTCCCGTTTGCTCGCTCCGCGATCGCGCCGTCTGCGTGGGTGGCGGGCGCCTGCGTGTTCGGCGGAGTGGCGAGCGGGTTGGCGGACGCTGCGCGCGCGCGATTGGGCTCGGTCGCGCCGGACGCAGGAGTGCTCGCAAAGCTACGTGCGGAGGTCGTGACCTCGCTGCTCGCATCGCTCGTCGTCACGCTCGCTCTCACAATCTTTGTGACGATCGCGTCTGCGGCGCTTGGCGTGTTGACCACGCCCGACCTCGCGCCGAACGTCGCACTCGTCTCGATCGGACTCGCGACCGGCGTTTGCGTCGGAGCTCCGATGCTGGCAGACGCCGAGGCCGGAGATCGCATGTCGGAGGTCGCGGTCGAGACCGTCGCTGGGATGCTCGTGATGGGCGCGGTTTGGGAGTCGAACGCCGCGCTGTTTCGGCGGGGTCCGATCGTGACGAGCGCGCTCGGTCTCGTGTTGTTGCCCGTCGTGCTGCGCCCCTTGTTCGCGCTCGCGGCGGCGGCCGGTGCGCTCTTCGCGAAGGCCGCGGAGAGCGAGACGGCGGCGCACGCCATGAGCCGCAGCACGCACGTCGCGGCCTCATTGGTCGTGCTCGTCATCTTCGGCACTACGCTGGGCGCGCTCGGCAGCGTGTGGCTCCCGATGTTCTTCTGTGGCGCTTGCGGCGTGTTGGCCGTGCTCGCTTGGGTGCACGTGGCGGGTCGTACGACGAGCGATGTCAGCGCAGCGTTCGCGCTGCTGGTGATCGGCGCGGCGGCGGCGCTCGTATCCATCGCGGTGGCCTCTCGCGCGGTAGGCATCTCGCGCACCGCAGAGATGGGTCTCGTCCTCTGCGCTGCCGGTGCGCAAGGCGCGGCGCTGTTGCCGAAGAGCGTCCTGCGTATAGCTTCCGAGACCTCGACAGGCGAGACGATGGCCGTGGTCGGCGCGCGTGCGATTGGCTCGCTCGTCATCGGCGCTGCGGTCCTCTCCGCTGTCGCCAACGCGTCCTGCGCCCGCTGGTCCGCGATCGTGGCCGCGCCCGCGAGCGATTGGTCGATGACGCCCACGCACTGCGAGGCGTTCGCGTCCGAGCACTCGGCGATCGACGTCGCGCGCCCGGTCGTGCTCGTGTGCGCCATCACCGGCGGCGTGCTCGCGGCGCTCGTGAAGGTCGACGAGACGCGCGGGCTCGTCCTCTGCGCTATCGCGCTGCTGGTCGCTGGACTCGCAGGCCGCGCGTTCGACGCCTCCGCCGCCTGCCTCGCTGCGATGGCAATCACCGCTGTCGTGGTGAACGCCGTCGCGCCCGCGAGGACTTCGCGCGCCACGGCGATGACCGTCGCGGCGCTGGGCGCGGCGATCGCACCGCTCGCGATCTAGCTAACTGCTCTCGAGGAACGACAGCCTACCGCTGCGGCGCTCGGACGTCGCGAACCTGCGCATCGAGACATTCATCAACAGTCCGATGCCCATCATCACGGTCATCACGCTCGAGCCGCCGTAGCTGAAGAGCGGCAACGTGACGCCGACGATCGGCAACAGGCCCGTGACCATGCCGAGGTTGAAGAACGCGTGCCAGAAGATGAGCGCGCCCACGCCGATCGCGACCACCGCTCCGAAGCGATCGCGCGCGGTCGCTGCCACGCGAATGGCCCAGAGCGTGAGGAAGCCGTATAGCGTGACGAGCAGCAAGCAGCCCGCGAAGCCCCAGTCCTGCGCGAAGACCGCGAACGGAAAATCGGAGTATTGCTCGGGCAAGAACAAGAACTGGTTCTGCGTGCCCTTCATGAACCCTTCGCCCAGCACGCGCCCCGCGCCGATCGCGACGCGTGCGTGGTGCTCGTGCCAGTTCGCGCCCTGGATGTTCGTGTCCGGGTTGAGAAACGAGTAGATGCGCTGCTTTTGGTAGTCCTTGAGGACGAAGTTCCACGCGAGTGGGAGCAGGATGCCAACGCCCACGCCGAGCCACGCAAGACTCTGCCAGCGAATGCGCATCATGGCCGCGATGCTCGCGAAGATTAGCCCCAAAATAAGCGCCGTTCCGAGATCGGGCTGCTTGAGCACGAGCAGCATGGGCACCATCGCGATGCCCGCTGGAATGACCAGGTCCTTGAGGGTGCGACCCTCGTTCTTGGGATCGTCGTGCAAGTACTTCGCGAGCGCGACGATCATGAACAGCTTCATGAACTCGCTCGGCTGGAACCCGAAGCTGCCGATGGAGATCCAGCGCGAGCTGCCGCGGATGTCCTTGCCGAGCACGAAGACGAGCAACAAGAGCACGAGGCCGCCGCCGTAGACGACGTAGCCGAGGCGCTCGTAGTGTCGGTAGTCGATGGCCGCGACCAGCGTGGCGAGGATGCCGCCCATCACGAGCCAGTAGACCTGCTGGATGTACAGGTCGGACAGCGACGCACGCACGACGCTCGTCGCCGAGTACAAATTGACGACGCCGACGACCGCGAGAGAGGCGCTCACCAAGAAGAGCACCCAATCGAACGTGTCTCGCGGAGCCGAGCCGAGGAGCCTTCCGCGCGTGCCGAGGCGATACATCTTACAAAGCCTCCGCGTCGCCGTCCGCGCCACCGGGATCGGTGGGTGCCGGAGTCGTGTCGATCACGCCCGCGTCCGGTGCCGCGAGCGGCGCCGGTTTGTTGGGCAACAGCGGCGGCGGTGCGACGTGTGGCCCGCGCGTCGACTCGATGCGCGCGTGCTCGCGGATGATCTGCATCGCGACGGGCACCGCTTGCGTCGGACCCGAGCCGCCGTGCTCGAGGAAGACGACGACCGCGATTTCCGGCGCGCGCGACGGCGAGAACGCGGCGAACCAGGCGTGGTTCTGCGCGAAGTAGGCGGCGTGTTTGCTGTCCTCGTTCTTGCCGGCGATGTACCCGGTCTGAGCCGTGCCGGTCTTGCCCGACACCTCGAGGCCCGGGTCGCGCGCGGGATACGCCGTGCCTTTCGGATCTGAGACGACTGCGCCGAGCGCGTCGGTCACGCGCGCGAGATTCTCTGGCGTGATGTGCACCTTGTGCTGCACGCGCGGCGGAAAGTCCGTCGCGACCGTGCCGTCGCTCGTCTCGATCGCGCGCACGATCTGGGGCGAGTAGACGGTGCCGCCGTTCGCGAGCGCGGCGTACGCGAGCGCGAGCTGCAGAGGAGTGACGAGACTGTCGCCCTGACCAATCGCCGTGTTGAGCGTGAAGCCGATGCGGAACTGGCCGCGGTAACGCATCGCGTACCAGCCACGCGTCGGCACACGACCCGGCGCCTCGGGATTGATTCCGAGCCCTGTTTTTTGCCCCAATCCGAAGTCCGACGCGATCTTGGCGATGCGGTCCATTCCGACCGCTTCTGCGAGCTTGAAGAAGTAGACGTTGCAGCTCTCGCTGATGGCGTCGTGCATGTTGACCTTGCCGTGTACGTGCGCGCAGTGAAAGACGCGCTTGCCGAACATGAGATATCCGTCGCAGCGCTCGCGGTCCTCGGGGTCGAGGATTTTGTTCTCTAGCGCGGCGAGCGCCGAGAACGGCTTGAAGGTCGAGCCGGGTTGGAACGAGCCGGTCATGGTCTTGTCGAGCATCGGCCGTAGCGGATCGGTCGAGAGCTTCTCGAACGTCTCGCGCACACGACCGCGCCCCGCGCCACCCGACAGATCGTTCGGATCGAAATCCGGTTTGGAGTAGAGCGCGAGGATTCGACCCGTGCGAACGTCCACGACGACGGCTGCGCCCGCGGGGTGAGGACGCATCGCCTTCTCGATCGCGGTCATCAGCTCGATGTCGATGCTGAGCCGCAAATCACGCCCTGGCAGCGGATCTTGCTTGGCAGGCTCGTCGAGCAGACGCTTGGTGTCGGGCCCTGTTCGATAACGGCCGTGAGCGTCGACGACGCGCTTCTCCCAGCCACGCGTCCCGCGCAGCGTGCTCTCCCACGCGTGCTCGATGCCGGTCGCGCCGATGTAGTCGCCGCCCTCGTAGCCGAGCGGGTTGAGCTTCTGCCTCTCGTCCGCAGTGAGCTGCTCGTAGTTCGCGGGGCGCACGCGCTGCATCTGGTCTTGGTCGATCTCCCCGACGTAGCCGAGCATGTGCGCGCCGAGCGTCTTGTACGGATAGAAGCGCACGGCCAAGCGCGCGACGTCCACGCCGGGCAGCTCCTCGTCGTGCTCCTTGAGCTCGGCAACGATGTCGCGCGAGAGGTCCTCGCGAATGAGCATCGGGCGGTAACACGCGCTCCTTCGGCGCGCTTCGGGTGAGTCGTCCCAAGAGGCGCCTGCGCAGGCTTCTTTCAGCCTTGTTTGAAAGCGAGCGCGGTCGTCCGGATTGAGGCGGAGTACGTCGGCGACCTTCGGCCAGGTGTCGGTCGCGTCGGCGAGCGAGTCGGGGCGTTTGCCGCTGACCGCGCTCAAGAGCACCCGCCAAGGCACGACCGTCACGTTGTGCGCGGGCCGGCTCGATGCGAGCACCTTCCCTTGCGCGTCCCGGATCACTCCGCGCGTCGTGGGCAGAGGCACGCGTCGCACGATGTTCTCGTGCGCCTGCGCCGTGTAGTCGGCGCCCTCGACGATCTGCAGTTCGAACAATCGTACGACCACGAGGATGAACGCGAGCATCACGAAGAGCACGAGCCACTGGTAGCGCTTTCGGAACTCGGACGCGTCCGAGCGCTGCACGAGCATGTTGCTCACGCGCGCACTCCCGTCTCCTCGGCGCCACGGATCGTCGCCGCATGAATGCGCTGCGCGACGATGAACACGAGCGGGCTCCAAGCCGCCGTCGCTAGCGCGTGCGGTAGCGCGTAGGGGTAGAGCGCGCGCGGCACGTACGGGTCCGGACCGAAGATGGCCATGAGCACGAGGATCATCACGCTGTGGAGTAGCGAGAAGGAGAAGCCGAGCACGAGCTGCATCAAGCGGGTCTGCGCCGCGAGACGAACGCCGGCGGCGCGAGCAAGGACGAAGACCGCGACGAACGTGAACGTGAACAAGCCGACCGGAGCGATACCCGTGAGGTCGGTCGCGTAGCCGAGCACGAAGGTGACGAACGCACCACGGGCAAGTGCGTACTCGTGCACGCCCATGAACACGATCAGCGGCAGTACGAGCGAGGGCACGAAGCTCGTCGCGTGGATCAAGTGCGCGTCCCGGTAGCCGATCCAATGCCAGAAGCCGGAGGTGAGGCCGAAGTCCATGAGCATCCCATGCAGCGCTGCGATCGGCCGGAACATGCTCGATTGCAGCAGGATCAGCGCCAAGCCGGCGACGAAGAAGGACGTATTGCGCACGTCACTTCCCCTTCGTCGGGGGATGCGCTTCTGCCGTCTGGTCGTCTCCAGGTGGCGTGATCAAGATGAGCGCAGAGTCCAGCCGCGTGAAGTCTACCGTCGGCATCGCCTCGATCTCTTGGTCGCGGCCGAGCTCGCGTTTGATCACCTTCGTCACGCGAGCGATGGCGTAGCCGTGGGGGAAGCGCTTGCCCTTGCCGCTCGTCACGAGCAGGTCGCCGACGTTCACCTCGTCGCGCGAGTCCACGTAGTCCATGCGGCAGGAGTGACGCGAAGGATCGCCGGTGCCGCGCACGAAGCCGCGCGCCTTGGTGCGATCATCCTCGACGTCGATGCCGAATCCGGCGTCCACCGCGAGCTGCACGTCGACTTGATCGCCCGACACCTTGAGCACTAGGCCAACGACGCCGTCTGGCGAGATGACCGGCTGAAAGGGCCGAATGTCGCGCGATCCGCGATCGAGCACGAGGCGTGTCGTGCGGAAGAACTCGTTGAAGTCCTTGATGGTGACGAGCGCGCTCACGCTCTCGCCCGGGGTCGACTCGCGGAGCTGCAAGAGGCGCTTGAGGTTTTGGTTCTCGGTCTCGTTCTCCTCGAGCCGGTGCACGCTCTCTTTGAGTCGTGCGTTCTCGTACGCGAGGCGAGCGTTGTCTTCTTTGACGTCCACCAAGTAGACGTAGTCGCCCCAGAGGTTCGACACTCCGCGGCCCAAGCTCGCCGCGCCGTACTGCACGGGTGAGGTCACGCGTACGACGAAGCGATCGACGGCGGTCTGGCTATCGGGCTTCTTCATGTTCGAGCGAAGCACGAAGAACGGCACCGCGAGCAGCACGACGACGATCGCCGCATCCCGATAACGGTTGAAGGGAGTCACCGAAGCACCGCGTTTTTCGCAGATACTGCCGCGATTGCGTCGTCGGGCCTAGGCTCGCGAGCGAGCCTCTTGGACAAACTCTGTACTCGAGCGTTGGCACGCTCAAGTGTCACCGCATAGGAGTACGGCTCCTCATCCGCTCCTAGGTCTCGCTCGGTCTCTACGAAAACCACGATGCTTCTCAACGAAAGGGAACCATCAGCTGGCTAGCCGATGGTCACCTCCCTCAAGAGCTCCATGTGGTCGAGCGTCTTGCCGCTCCCGAGCACGACCGCGCTGATCGGGTCGTCGCACACCATGACGGGCAAGCCTGTCTCTTCTCGCAAGAGTACATCGAGGTTTTGGAGCAGCGCGCCGCCTCCCGTGAGGACGATGCCCTTGTCCACGATGTCCGCGGCGAGCTCCGGTGGGGTCTTCTCGAGCGCTAGCAACACGGCCTCGACGATGGCGTTGAGCGGCTCGCTGAGCGCGTCGCGGATCTCGTCGCTGTTGACGACGACGGTCTTCGGCACGCCCGCGACGAGGTCACGACCCTTCACCTCGCAGGTGGTCTGCTGCTCGAGGGGGTACGCGTTTCCGATCTGCATCTTGATGCGTTCGGCCGTCTGCTCGCCGATCGCCAAGTTGTATTTGCGCTTCAAATAGGCGCTGATCGCGTCGTCCATCTTGTCACCGCCGACGCGAACGGACTGCGAATAGACAATGCCCGCAAGAGAGATGACGGCGACCTCGGTGGTGCCTCCGCCGATGTCGACGACCATGTTGCCACTGGGCTCGGTGATGGGAAGTCCAGCGCCGATCGCCGCGGCCATGGGCTCCTCGATCAGGTAGACCTCGCGGGCGCCCGCGCTCTCGGCGCTCTCCTTGACGGCGCGCTTCTCCACCTCGGTGATGCCGAACGGGACGCAGATGATGATGCGTGGCTTCACGAGCGTGCGCCGGTTGTGCGCGCGAGCGATGAAGTAGCGGAGCATCGCCTCGGTGATTTCGAAGTCCGCGATGACTCCGTCTCGCAATGGCCGGACTGCGCGGATGTTGCCCGGCGTACGCCCGAGCATCTCCTTGGCCTCACGACCGACGGCGAGCACCTTGTTGCCGCCACGGGAGTCGCGCTGAACGGCGACGACGCTCGGTTCGCAGGACACGATGCCCTTTCCCTTGACGTAAATAAGGGTGTTCGCGGTGCCGAGGTCGATGGCGAGGTCGTTCGAGAAGAGCCCGCTGAGCCAATCGAAAATCATCGGATGTCACCTTTCGCAAGGCGACATGGCGCGATGTGTTTGTGGCTGAAATTACGCGGCGTCATGGTCGAAGGGGAACAGACTCCTAACACACGAGGGGGGGTAGTCCACCCAGCATCTCCGCGGCATGGACGCATGTCCAGCACGTGTGGCTTCGGTCATGGGCGTCACACGGACCAAAAGCCCTGTTCGAGCACGGTCATTGGCTCGTAGACCAGCTTCGCCATTTCGAGCGGCAGCAAGCGACGGACGTCGCCCAGGTCGATTCGATGATGGACCCCACCGTCGAGATCCAAGTCCTCGAAGTGAGCGAGTACAAGTTATGCGCGCGCGACGAGGTACCCCGACACGTACATAACGCAGAGCCCCGCGACAGTGGCGGCGCCTGCGAAGAGCCCTCTCGAAGACGTGCGCTCGGACGGCATGCCGAGGGCAGTACGCTTCAGCCCTTGGAGATCTTTCCCTCTTTGTGAGGGTGATGCGCCCGGCACGTTGGGCAGAACTTCTTGACCTCGAACTTGTCGGACATCGTCCGCTTGTTCTTGGTCGTCGTGTAGTTCGCACGGCCGCATTGGCCGCAGGTCATTTTGATGAGGTCGCGCATGGCTTTGTCCCGGGTAGGTGCCGCGTGCTCCGACAGAGCGCGGACCGAGCTTGAAGAAGAGGGGGCGGAACTTACTCGCTAGATGCCTCCAGTCAAGGGTCGTCCTTCGGCGCCACGACCGTCTTTGCCTTCCACGCATCCGGTCTACGTGTTCATGCCGGTGCAGAGGACCCTCGACGTTGCGTGTTTCAGCGATGCTTTTGCAACTCCGCCGCTTTCCGTTGACTGATGGTCCATGCATGCTTACCGTCGTCCGCCCTTCGAGGAGGGCAACGGCCCTCTTCCACAGGGCAAACGGGAGACAGTTGTGAACAAGACCCAGCTCAAGAAGTTCAAGACGCTGCTCACCGAGAAGCGCGACGAGATCGTCAAGAAGGCGAAGCAGACTCTCGAGGAGGACATGACCCTCGACGCCAACGACCTTCCCGACGAGATGGATCTCGCTTCGAGTGAGTATCTCCAATCCTTCACGTTCCGCCTCCGCGGGCGCGAGAAGAGCTTCCTCGACAAGATCACCAAAGCGCTCGTCAAGATCGAAGACGGCTCCTTCGGCACGTGCGAGGAGTGCAGCGAGGAGATCAGCATCAAGCGGCTCGAAGCGCGCCCCGAGACGACTCTGTGCATCAAGTGCAAAGAGGATCAGGAGCGCATGGAGAAAGACTTCGGCTAAAACCCAAGCTCGAGAATCATCGAGTCGTCTGCATCGGCACCACCGGAGACGACTCGAGTCCGCTTGATTTTGGCGCCCGCCATCTCGAGCAGCTCTTGCACGGTCTCGGCTTGGGCGCGCCAGACGTTCGCGTCAAAGCCGCGGCAGCCGCTCCATTCTACGCGCGAGAGCTTTGCACTCTCTCGCGTGCTTGTCGTTTGTGCTTCGAAGAAGCTGGAAAACACGCGATCTCCTTGTTTGAGCAGCGCGTCGCGCGAGATCACGCGCACCAAGAGACGATGGATGGTGCTGACATTGTCGCGCGTGGACTTGCGCACGGCCGCACGCAGCGAAGCTTGTCCCTCGTGACGAACGATCGCGCCCAGGATCTCTCGATGCCAGGCGATCGGATACCAGCCCGTCGCGATGATGCTCTTCGTGTGTACGCCCTCGCCGAAGTCACCTCGTAGGTCCGTGATGATTCTCTCGCGCGCGGCGGGTCCGACGACCGGCTCGAGCGCGGCGATGACGCCCCAAAGCACGGAGCCTTTGAGGCGGATCTCTTCGGTCACCGCTTTTTGCCGCGGTCGAGGACGTCCCGCAAGAAGCGCCCGGTGTGTGAGCCCTCGGTCGCCGCGATGGTCTCGGGCGTGCCGGTGACGACGACCTTGCCACCGCCATCTCCGCCCTCGGGTCCCATGTCGATGACCCAGTCGGAGCACGCGACGACGTCGAGGTTGTGCTCGATCACGAGCACCGTGTTTCCTTGATCGCGCAGCTCGATCAGCGCGTCGAGGAGCGCCTCGATGTCTGTGAAGTGCAAACCCGTGGTCGGCTCGTCGAAGACGTAGAGCGTCTTGCCGGTCGCCTTGCGCGCGAGCTCACGCGCGAGCTTCACCCGCTGTGCCTCACCGCCGGAGAGCGTAGTCGCGGGCTGGCCGAGCGTGAGGTAGCCGAGCCCGACGCGACGCAGTGCTTCGAGGCGATCGCGGATGCGCGGCACGGCGTCGAACGTCGCGAAAGCTTGCTCCACCGTGAGGGCCAGAGCATCGGCGATGGAGAGACCGCGGTAGCGAATCTCGAGCGTCTCCCGGTTGTAGCGCTTGCTCCCGCAAGTGTCGCAGCCGACGAAGACGTCTGGAAGAAAGTGCATCTCGATGCGCAGCACGCCGTCGCCGCGGCAAGCCTCGCAGCGACCGCCTTTCACGTTGAAAGAGAACCGACCGGGTTTGTAGCCTCGCGCTCGCGCCTCGGGTCGGGACGCGTAAAGCTCGCGCAAGTGCGAGAACACGCCGGTGTACGTCGCAGGGTTCGAACGCGGCGTTCGCCCGATGGGCGCTTGATCGATCGAGATCACTTTGTCGATGTGCTCGAGGCCGCCGACCCGATCGCACTCGCCGATCGGTGCGCCCGCGGAGTAGAGGCGCGCGCGCGCGGCGGGCAGGAGCGTGTCGACGACGAGGCTCGACTTACCGCTCCCCGAGACGCCCGTCACCGACACGAACAAGCCGATCGGGATTTCTACCGTCACGCCTTGGAGGTTGTGCGCTCGCGCCCCCTCGACGACGAGGCTCGCTTTGCCACGCGCCTTTCGCTTCTTCGGGACCGGCAGCTGCTTTTGGTAAGAGAGATACGGCCCCGTGATCGACGCGGGGTTGGCGATGATCTCCGCAGGCGTCCCTTGGGCGACGACGGTCCCGCCGTGGACGCCCGCGCCCGGTCCCATGTCGACGACGTGGTCGGCGGCGAGGATTGCCTCGCGGTCATGCTCGACGACGAGCACCGTGTTGCCCAGGTCGCGCAAGTGGAGCTGCGCTTCGATGAGGCGCTGATTGTCCCGCGCGTGGAGCCCGACGCTCGGCTCGTCGAGCACGTAGAGCACGCCGACGAGCGCAGCGCCGATCTGAGTCGCGAGGCGGATACGCTGACCCTCGCCGGACGAGAGAGTCTGCGCGCTTCGATCGAGCGTGAGGTAGTCGAGGCCGACGTCGATCAAGAACCCGAGCCGCCCCGCGACCGCACGCAACAGCGGCTCTGCGATCGCGAGATCGCGCGCCGAGAACAGCTTGCCTCCTGCCTTGCCGACCTCGTCTAGGAGCGTGCGGAGCTGGCGCAGCGGCAAATTGCCGAGGTCCGCGATGTCGCGCCCCGCGAGCTTCACCGCGAGCGCCTCGGGTCGGAGGCGGCGGCCACGACACACGGTGCAGGTGCGCACGACGCAGAAGCGTCCGAGCTCGTCGTCCCCGATTCCGCCCTCGCTCTCGTCTGGATCGTCATCCTGCGATTCGACGACGTCGCGCTGCGACTCTCCAAGGAGGCGCGTCTGCAGTCGCGGCACGACGCCTTCGTACGTCTTCTTGCCGCGCTTGCCTCTCTCGCCATGGAGGATCGCGTTCTTGTGTTCCTCTGGGAGCTTGCCCCACGGCACGTCGGGCGAGACGCCGAGAACCGAAACCGCGCGCGCCAGCTCAGTGCTCAACGCGACCGAGCCGCGGCGCCCCCACGCGAGGACGACACCCTCACGCAGGCTGCGCGCCGAGTCGCCGATCGTACGCTCCGGATCGACGACCACGCGCGACCCGAGGCCCTCGCACGTCGGACACGCGCCGTGCGGGCCGTTGAACGAGAAAATGCGTGGCTCGATCGGAGGCAGCGAGATACCGCAATCCACACACGCGAAGCGTTCGGAGAGCCAGAAGGGCTCTTTGTCCTCTTGCATCACGAGCAGCCGACCCTCGCCGACTTTGAGCGCGAGCTCGACAGAGTCCGTGAGCCGCGATTTCAGGCCCTCTTTGAGCACGACGCGATCGATGATCACGTCGAGGTCGTGCGGGCGTTTGCCGTCGACGAGGAGCTCGTCACCGAGGTCGACCACGGTGTCGTCGATGCGCGCACGCACGAAGCCGTCTCGCCTGAGCCGCTCGAGTTCGAGCTTGAGCTCACCTTTGCGACCCCGACAGATGGGCGACAGCACGCTCAGGCGCGCGCCCTCTCCGAGCGAGGCGATGCGATCGACGATCTGCTGGACAGTCTGTGCCTCGATGCGCTTGCCGCAGTTCGGGCAGTGCGGCACGCCGACGCGTGCGTAGAGCAGGCGGAGGTAGTCGGCGATCTCGGTCACCGTGCCAACTGTGCTGCGCGGAGACTTGGAGAGCGGCCGCTGCTCGATCGCGATCGCGGGCGACAGGCCGTCGATGCGCTCCACGTCCGGCTTGGCGAGCTGCTCGAGGAACTGACGCGCGTAGGCGGAGAGCGACTCTACGTAGCGGCGCTGTCCCTCGGCGTAGATCGTGTCGAACGCCAGCGAGCTCTTGCCCGATCCGCTCGGTCCCGTGAAGACGACGAGCTTGCCGCGCGGCAGCGTGATGGAGACGCCCTTCAGGTTGTGCTGCTTTGCACCCTTGACGACGATCTCGCCAGCGCCATGCATGACTCCAGGGCTCTTCCGCTGAGACATCGGGCGGGCATCGTAACCACAGATCGACCCACGTGGTTAGATCGTTGAGATATCAAGCATCACCTGGTAGCGCTTGCGCGCACTGCCGCGGCCCTTCTAGGAGGCGAGAGCTCGCTCGAGGTCGGCCATCAGCGCCTTGGTCCCTTCGACCCCCACACTCAGACGCAACAGGCCGTCGCTCACGTCGGCAGCGAGCCGGTCAGGAGCGGGCATCGTCGAGTGAGTGGTGGACGCGGGATGGACCAGGAGGGTGCGCACGTCTCCGAGGCTCACGGCGTGGGTGATGGTTTTGATCGCCGAGAGCGTGCGCTTTCCTCGCTCGATCGCGGAGAGCTCTCCGCGGGGCGCGAGCTCGAACGCGAGCATCGATCCGAACGCGTGCATCTGCGCCGACGCCAGTGCGTGCTGCGGGTGTGAGCGGAGCGAAGGGTGGTGAACCGTCGCTACGTCTGGGCGCTCCGAGAGGGCGCGCGCGATCTCCTCCGCCGATAGGCAGGCCTGGCGCTGCCGCAAGTGAAAGGTCCGCAAGCCACGGGAGACCAGCCACGCGGTGAACGGCGCGATGACACCGCCGAAGCCCTTCACCACGAGATCCGCCGCGCGCTCCACGTGCGCTAAAGACCCGAAAATCGCGCCGCCGATCGCGTCACCGTGACCACCGAGCGCCTTCGTCATCGAGTGAACGACCACGTCAACGCCGAGCGCGAGCGGCGACTGAGCGAACGGCGTCGCGAACGTGTTGTCGGCAATCGTGAACAGACCGCGCGAGCGCGCGAGCGCGACGACTGCTGCGATGTCGGTCACGCGAAGCACGGGGTTCGACGGAGTTTCGATGTAGAGCACACGCGTTCGCTCGGTGATGGCCGCCGCGTACGACGCCGTGTCCGCGCCCACGAAGGTCGTCGTGATCCCGAAGCGAGGGAGGCGTTCTCTCAAGAGGCGCGCGCTCTCGGCGTACATCGAGCGAGGGGCGACTACGTGATCGCCGCTCTGGCATGCGCTCATGAGCACGCCCGAGATCGCCGCCATCCCGCTCGCCGTCGCGCAGCAGGCCGCTGCGCCCTCGAGCGCGGCGAGCTTGAGCTCGAGCGCACGCACCGTGGGGTTGCCCCAGCGACCGTAAATATAGGCGTCGTTCTCTTTACGAAACGCGGCGGCCGCGTGGTCCGCGTCCTCGAAGCCGAACGCGCTCGACAACACGAGCGGAGTCTCGAGGCCGCCCCACGCGTCTGGCTCGTCTCCCGCGTGAACGCAAATCGCCGCCAACTCGTCTGCGCGCGCGTCGAGCTTCGACCGATAGTCGTTCATGAGCGAACTTGAGCATCGCCCTCATCTGCGGGTCAACTCGCGCCTTGGTCGTGTATGATCATGGGCCACATGCGTCGCGTATCGATCCTCGCGTTGTCCCTTGTTTTGGCGTGTGGCGGCGCGATCGGGAAAGGTCCCGACGCCGCGCACGGGGGCGGCGCGAACGGCGCGGACGACTCCATCGGCGACCTCGCGGCGCGACAAGGCGGCCTGCTCGGCTCCACCGGCGGCGGCTACGAGAGCAGCGGTGTCAACGGCAGCTTCAAGCTGGACCTCGTCGAGCAAGCGGCACCCGTGAAG
>ENA-OFCD01001185-OFCD01001185.1-metagenomes-genome-assembly--contig:-NODE-1185-length-13991-cov-14.644015_pt1 | contig 13991 bp, 10 predicted proteins | sample MGYA00153392_OFCD01 | MGnify analysis MGYA00153392 | reverse complement strand
CGACCCCGAGTCCAAACTCGGCGTCCTGCGCTGGGTGCAGACGGTGTCCTTGCCCGGTACTGTTGCCCAGTCGATCGAGCACCAGCACCTGCTGCGCGCCATGGACGCCCTGGTCGAGCACCACGACGCGGTCGAGGCGGTGCTGGCCGGCTTGCTGCGGCCCGTGGTCGATCAGGACCTGGCGGTCGTGTTCTACGACATGACCACCATTCGCGCCGCAGGCCTGTCGGAGCAGGACGGCGATGTGCGTCACTTCGGCATGTCCAAGGAAGGCGGGACCGCGCGCCAGATCATGCTGGGCGTGGTGCAGACGGCGGAGGGCTTGCCGCTCTATCACGAGGTCTTCGACGGCAACACGGCCGAGGTCCACACGCTCAAGCCGACGCTGGAGAAAATCGTCAAGCGCTTCCCCGTCAAGCGCGTCATCGCCGTGGCCGATCGCGGCTTGCTGTCGAGCGACAACCTGGCGGACTTGCAGACCATCACGCTGCCAGGCGGCGGCAAGCTGGAGTTCATCCTGGCCGTGCCGGGGCGGCGCTACAGCGAGTTTGTCGATCTGCTGGGGCCGCTCCATGCCCAGCAGTTCGCACAAGCCAGTCAAGAGGCGCTGGGCGAGTCCCAATGGAACGGGCTGCGCCTGATCGTGGCGCACGATCCCCAGGTGGCTCTTGAGGCCGGCGCCAAGCGCGACCGGGTCATTCAGGCCCTTCAGCAGCAAGCCGCGCAGTGGGCGGGCAAGCTCGACGAGCAGGACGCCGGCAAACCCCGCCGCGGCCGCAAGCTCTCCGACGGCGGCGCGCGTGCCCGCTTCTATCACGCGGTGTGCGACGCCCATCTGGCGCGCATCGTGCGGGTGGATCTCAAGAGCGAGTTGTTCAGCTACGCCGTTGACGAGACGGCGCTGGCGCACGCCCGGCTGATGGACGGTAAACTGCTGATAGTCACCAATGTGGCCGACCTCTCGCCTGCGGAGGTGGTCAAGCGCTACAAGTCCCTGGCCGACATCGAGCGGGGCTTCAGGGTGCTGAAGTCCGAGATCGAGATCGGCCCGATCTATCACCGGCTGCCGGACTGCATCCGCGCGCACGCCATGATCTGCTTCATTGCGCTGATCCTGTACCGCGTGATGCGCATCCGACTGCATGCCGGCGGCACATCCCATTCGCCTGAACGCGCCCTGGCAAAGCTGCGCCGAATCCAGCACCACCGCGTCACTCTGAACGACAGCCAACCCGTAACAGGGCTGTCCTCCATCGATCAGGAGCAGACGAGCATCCTGGCCGCATTGACCATCAAGAAACCAATCCTCAGCACCCAGTTGACCCTCTTGTAGTGGAGCGTTTTGCACGCGCCACTATATGAATCAATGACTTACGCGTTTAACTGTCGAACTCGGGCGGGCACGTAGGCGCCGCTTCCCCCGCCCGGTCAATAAGCGCCACGACCTGTGCCTCGGCGCCGTGCCGCTCAAGCGCGCCGTGCAACTTCGACCTCTGAACAAGCGTCAGTTTGTCCACCTGCAAAACCAGCTTCTTCCACTCGCGCTCTCGCATCTCGGCCTCCGGGTCCATACGGCATGCCGCCGCGACCCTGCCAATCTGACAGCCCTCTGGCTCAGGGCGTGAGCCAGTCACCACTCAACGCGTAAAGAGCCAAGAAAAAGCCCGGCGTGAGCCGGGCTGGTGTTCTTTTCAAAGAACGCCGCTCAGGGCTTGCTTCCCGTCGGGAAGGGCCATGCGGCCTGCGGGCTCAGTGACGTCTTCGCTGGCGCAGCAGGTGCGGCAGCAGCGGCACTCTTCTTCACCGCAGGCTTCTTGGCAGCCTTCTTGGCCGGCGCTTTCTTCGCTACCGCCTTCTTCGCGGGGGCCTTTGCCGCAGGGGCTTTTTTGGCAGGGGCCGCCTTGGCTGCCGACTTTTTAGCGGGGGCCTTCTTGGCCGCCACTTTTTTGGCTGGCGCCTTTTTTGCAGCGACCTTCTTGGCCGGGGCCTTCTTCGCTGCCGCCTTCTTCGCCGGGGCCTTCTTCGTCGCTGCTTTCTTGGCCGGCGCCTTCTTCACTGCCGCCTTTTTCGCAGGGGCCTTCTTGGCCACTACCTTCTTCGCAGGGGCTTTCTTGGCGGCCGGTGCCTTTTTAGCGACGACCTTCTTTGCCGGAGCTTTCTTTGCAGTTGCCATTTTCGTTTCTCCTTGATCAAGTTGCAAAAAGAACTGCTCCACTCCGGCGCGCCAGGGTGCAGCAGCTATCCACCGTCCAAAGTCTGCCCAGGAGGGGCGCCCCGGTACGATGAATGGGGTGGCGATCCGCCTGTGCCGCTTCTTTGTCGGCCCATCACGCATCGCAAATCTTGATCTCTCTTTTGCTTCTGCCTTCATCAGCACAGAAGACTCGAACGCTCGGCATTTGCAATTGCCGAGGCCACGCTTCATTCGCTCATCAGTCCCAGGACAAAGCACCGCCGCTTTGGTACTCGATCACACGGGTCTCGAAGAAATTGCGTTCTTTCTTCAAGTCGATCATTTCGCTCATCCAGGGAAACGGGTTCTCCTCATTCGGAAACAACTCTTTCAGGCCGATTTGGGTCGCGCGCCGGTTGGCGATGTAGCGCAGGTAGCCCTTGAACATCGACGCGTTCATGCCGAGCACACCGCGCGGCATGGTGTCTTCGGCATAGCGGTACTCGAGTTCGACGGCCGTGTGAAACAACGCGATGATTTCCGCCTTGAACTCGGCCGTCCACAGTTGCGGATTTTCGAGTTTGATCTGGTTGATCAGGTCGATGCCGAAATTGCAGTGCATCGATTCGTCGCGCAGGATGTATTGGTACTGCTCGGCCGCACCGGTCATCTTGTTTTGCCGACCGAGCGCCAGGATCTGCGTGAAGCCGACGTAGAAAAACAGGCCTTCCATCAGACATGCGAAAACGATCAGCGACTTCAGCAGCGTTTGATCGTTTTCGGACGTGCCGGTGTGAAAGTGCGGGTCCATGATCGCCGAGATGAACGGGATCAAAAATTCGTCTTTGTCACGGATCGATTTGACTTCGTTGTAGGCGTTGAAGATTTCGCTCTCGTCGAGACCGAGCGACTCGACGATGTACTGATACGCGTGCGTGTGGATCGCCTCTTCGAACGCCTGCCGCAACAGGAACTGGCGGCACTCGGGCGCCGTGATGTGGCGGTAGGTGCCGAGCACGATGTTGTTCGCAGCGAGCGAATCCGCGGTCACGAAGAAGCCGAGGTTGCGTTTGACGATGCGGCGCTCGTCGTCGGTCAGGCCATTCGGATCTTTCCAGGTCGCGATGTCGCGCGACATGTTGACCTCCTGCGGCATCCAGTGATTCGCGCAGGTCGCGAGGTACTTCTCCCAGGCCCACTTGTACTTGAACGGCACCAACTGATTCACATCGGTGCGGCCGTTGATGATGCGTTTGTCGGCGGCGTTCACGCGGCGCATCGTCGCGGGCGCTTCGACCTTCGGCGTTCGCACTTCGGTGATCGGGACGGCGTTGACCGCCTTCATGTTCGTCGCATTCACGCTTGTCGATGACACGCTCGTCGATGACGGGGTGGATGACAGTTGGGCAACTCGCGCGGGAGACGGTTGGGTCTGCGCAAAGTTTGCGGCGTGAACTGTGGATGGCTTAACTTCTTCTTCCCAAACCAGCATGGTGAAATTTTCCTGTGCGTTCTAATTATGAGAGTGTTGCGCGATAACCCCAAGCACTTCTTGACATTCGCGCGCCTTGCTTGTTGCGGTCTTGCATCGAGAGCGCGTGATCGTTCACTGACACGCTTCGCAGCCGGGGTCGTCGATCGCGCAAAACTTCATGTCGGTGGCAGGGTCGACATGGTTCAAGCTCATCGATGCATCGACCGCAGCGACGCTGTTCGCCGCTGCCGTGTTGGCCGCCGACCTCGACACGCCACCGTCGCTCGACACCGCGTTCATGTGGCCCGCTTTCACAGTCGACTTCTCCGCATGCGTGGCGCCGACGGTGCGCAAGTAGTAGGTGGTCTTGAGGCCACGCAGCCATGCGAGCTTGTAGGTTTCGTCGAGCTTCTTGCCCGACGCGCCGGCCATGTAGATGTTGAGCGACTGAGCCTGATCGATCCACTTCTGACGGCGAGCGGCGGCCTCGACCAGCCACTCGGTCTCGATCTCGAACGCGGTCGCGTACAAGGCCTTGAGGTCTTCGGGAACGCGGTCGATGCGGCGCAGCGAACCGTCGAAGTGCTTGAGGTCCATGACCATCACGTCGTCCCAGAGGCCGAGTTTCTTCAGGTCGCGCACGAGGTACTCGTTGACGATCGTGAACTCGCCCGAGAGGTTCGACTTGACCGACAGGTTGCCGAACGACGGCTCGATCGATGCGCTCACGCCGACGATGTTGGAGATGGTGGCGGTCGGCGCGATCGCGGTGCAGTTCGAGTTGCGCATGCCGTGCTCGCGGATGCGCGCACGCAGCGCGTCCCAGTCGAGCGTGACGCTGCGGTCGACTTCGACATAACCGCCGCGTTGCTCAGCCAACAGGTCGAGTGAGTCGATCGGCAGGATGCCGCGATCCCACAGCGAGCCGCGGTAGCTCGAGTAACGGCCGCGCTCGGCGGCGAGGTCGGTCGAGGCCCAGTAGGCTTGATAGCAAACCGCTTCCATAGAGCGATCGGCGAACTCGACCGCTGCGTCCGACGCATACGGCACGCCGAGTTCGTACAGCGCGTCCTGGAAGCCCATGATGCCGAGGCCCACGGGGCGATGCTTCAGGTTCGAGTCGCGCGCTTTCTTGACGGCGTAATAGTTGATGTCGATCACGTTGTCGAGCATGCGCATCGCGGTCGACACGGTCTTGCGCAGCTTGACGTGGTCGATGCCGCGCACGCCGTTGACATCGACGCCGAGGTGGTGCACCAGGTTCACCGAGCCGAGGTTGCAGACCGCGATCTCGGTCTCGCTCGTGTTCAGCGTGATCTCGGTGCACAGGTTGCTCGAGTGCACCACGCCCACGTGCTGCTGCGGCGAGCGCACGTTGCAGGCGTCTTTGAACGTGATCCATGGGTGACCGGTCTCGAACAGCATCGAGAGCATCTTGCGCCACAGGTCGCGCGCCGGCATCGCCTTGAAGAGCTTGATCTCGCCGCGTGCGGCCTTGGCTTCGTAGCCGGTGTATGCAGCCTCGAAAGCGTGACCGAACTTGTCGTGCAGGTCGGGGCAGGTGCTGGGCGAAAACAGGGTCCAGTCGGTGCCGTCCATCACGCGCTTCATGAACAGATCGGGGATCCAGTTCGCGGTGTTCATGTCGTGCGTACGGCGGCGGTCGTCGCCGGTGTTCTTGCGCAGCTCGAGGAACTCTTCGATGTCGAGGTGCCAGCTTTCCAGGTAAGCGCAGACCGCGCCCTTCCTCTTGCCGCCCTGGTTGACCGCGACGGCCGTGTCGTTGACGACCTTCAGGAACGGCACCACGCCCTGGCTCTTGCCGTTCGTGCCCTTGATGTGGCTGCCGAGCGCGCGCACGTTGGTCCAGTCGTTGCCGAGGCCGCCGGCGAACTTACTCAACAGCGCATTTTCTTTCAGCGCTTCGTAGATGCCGTCGAGGTCGTCGGCGACCGTCGTCAGGTAGCAGCTCGACAATTGCGAGCGGCGCGTGCCGGCGTTGAACAGCGTCGGCGTGGAGCTCATGAAGTCGAAGCTCGAAAGCACCTCGTAGAACTCGATCGCACGCGCTTCGCGGTCGATCTCACCGAGCGCCAGGCCCATCGCGACGCGCATGTAGAAGGCTTGCGGCAACTCGATGCGCTGCTCGTCGATGTGCAGGAAGTAGCGGTCGTACAGCGTTTGTAAGCCGAGGTAGTCGAACTGCAGGTCGCGGTCGGCCTTGAGCGCAGCGCCTAAACGCACCAGGTCGAACTGCAACAGCTTCTCGTCGAGCAACTCGGCCAGCACGCCCTTCTTGATGAAGCCGGGGAAGTATTCGGCGTAGCGCGTGAGCATGTCGGAATGCAGCGCTTCTTCGCCGAGGATCTCGCGGCGGATCGTGTGCAGCAGCAGCCGCGCGGTGGCGCGCGTGTAGCCCGGGTCTTTCTCGATCAGCGTGCGCGCAGCGAGGATCGAGGCCTTGTGCACTTCGTCGATCGGCACGCCGTCATAAAGGTTGCGCTTGGTCTCGGCCATGATCGGGTCGGGCTTGACTTCAGCGCCCAGGCCCGCGCAGGCCGATTCGATTACCGTTTGGAGCCGCGAAAAATCGAGCGGCACGCGCTGGCCGCCGTCGAGCACGGTGAGTACCGGCTCGGGGAGCGTCGTCGACGGATGGCTTTGCTTGGCGCGCTCCTGCGTGCGGCGTTCGCGGTAGAGCACGTAGGCACGTGCCACTTCGTGGTGGCCACCGCGCATCAGGCCAAGTTCGACGTGGTCCTGCACGTCTTCGATGTGAAAGCTGCCGCCACCGGCGCGCGAGCGCAGCAGCGCACGTACGACGGATTCGGTCAGGCCGTCGACCGTCTCGCGCACGCTGGCCGAGGCCGCGCCCTGCGTGCCGTGCACGGCGAGAAACGCCTTCATCAACGCGACCGCGATCTTGTTCGGCTCGAAGGAAACGACTGCGCCGTTGCGGCGAATGATCTGGTAGCCCTGGTACACCGACGACGTTGCCGCGGGCGCGGCGACCATGGTTCGCTGTGCGGTCAAGGTTTGGGGATTGGCAGTGGATACAGCTTGCATGGCAGGCCCTCGCAGGTCGATTGTTCTTGGGGAAAGTGAAGTCGCGGATCGAAGCGTTTCGGTGGCCGGTCGATGCGTTGAACAGGCCGTTCGGCAGGATAAAATTTTTGGACTGCGGCTTTGAAAACCGGTCTCGAAGCGCCGACGCCGACCAGCGCTACCGGTCATCGATTTCGACCTCTGCGCTCGATCGGCTCAGACCCCATATCTGGGGCCGCACAGCGACTCTAACACTACCTATAGCGTGTGGCGAGCCTTTGGCGCAGTGCTTTGCCTGCACTCACAACGCGGTGCGGTGCGCCCGATTCGAGGTCGGGCCGCACAGGCAAAGGACCCGCCGCCGCTGACCCGCGCCCACCCTGACGATGGGGGCGATTGGGCGCGCGAAGGCCCGCCCACACGCGCTCGACCGCACCGAGCAAACGCCGCAGTCAACGCTGCGGCAAATCGGCATCGGGAAAATACTGATCCACCAGAGTCACCATGGACCGCAGGCGCACCCAATCGAAACCAGGCCCCGGGTCGTTCTTGCGCCCCGGCGCGACATGCTCGTGCCCGACCACCGCAGCGATCGGGTAGCGCGCCGCGAGTGCATCGATCAAGGCGGCCAGGGCAACGTACTGTGACGCGTCGAACCGCTCGCCTTCGAGCCCTTCAAGCTCGATGCCGATCGAGAAATCGTTGCATTCGCTGCGGCCGTGCCAGACCGATGCGCCGGCATGCCAGGCACGTGCGTCGCACGACACGAACTGCACCAGCTCGCCATCGCGGCGAACCAAAAAATGCGCTGAAACCTCGAGGCCGCGAATCTGCTGGAAATACGCGTGCGCATCCCAATCGAGCCGGTTCGTGAACAGCCGCTCGATCGCGTCGCCACCGTATTCACCCGGCGGCAGACTGATCGAATGGATCAGCGCGAGATCGATCGCCATGCCCTCGGGTCGCGGCCCGAAATTGGGCGACTCGCAACGTCGCGCACCATCCAGCCAGCCCTCGCGCCAGACGGCAGCCGGGGCCGAAGCCGTCACTCGCGCTCCGTGCCGTCGCCGCCCACGTTCACGCCCAGGCGCGCCATGCGGTAGCGCATCTGCCGCAGCGAGAGGCCAAGGCTCGCGCCGGCCGCGGTGCGGTTGAAGCGGTGGTGCTCGAGCGCACGCACGAGGATGTCGCGTTCGACATCGTCGAGGTGGTGCTCGATGTCGTTCGGCAGCGGCTCCTCGATCGGCACCATCGGCGCGAGCTCGCGCACGTGTTGCAGCACATCGCCACGCGTGTTCTCGGTGATCAGGTCGAGCTCTTGCGCGGCGCTGTCGGTGAACACCGATTCGGGCAAGCCGAGGTCGTAGACATCGATCGTCTCGCCGCCCGACAGCGCGACCGCGCGATGCAGCAGGTTCTCCAGCTCGCGCACGTTGCCGGGAAACGGATAGCGCTCCAGGTGCACCAACGCGTCGCGCGTCAGGCGCGGCGGCGGCGAGACACCGGCGTCGCGCGCGATGCGCTCGAGCACGCGCTCGCTGATCGAGACCAAATCTTCGAGCCGCTCGCGCAGCGGCGGCACGCGGATCTGGATCACGTTGAGCCGGTAAAACAGGTCTTGCCGGAATTGGCCGGCTTGCACCTCGGCGGCGAGGTCTTTGTGGGTCGCGCTGAGCAGCCGCACGTTGACCGGCACCTCCGAAACCGCACCGACCGGCCGCACCGAACGCTCCTGGATCGCGCGCAGCAGCTTGGACTGCATCGGCAGCGGCATGTCGCCGATCTCATCGAGGAACAACGTGCCACCGTTGGCCGCCTGGAAGAAGCCTTCGCGGTCTTCCATCGCGCCCGTGAACGCGCCCTTGCGGTAGCCGAAAAATTCGGCCTCCAGCAAGTGCTCGGGGATCGCGCTGCAGTTGACCGCGATGAAGGGCTGCCCCGCGCGCACGCTGACCTCGTGGATCGCGCGCGCGACCAGTTCCTTGCCGGTGCCCGATTCGCCGCTCACCAGCACCGGGGCCATGCTGCGTGCGACCTTGTCGACCAGCGTGCGCACCTGCTGCATCGCCGACGACTGGCCGGCCATGCGGTCGAGCGACTGGCTCGTCGGTGCCGCCGCTGGCGCGGCCGGTGCCGGCACGGGCGCGGGCACCAGCGCGGGTGCAAACGGGCGCGGCACCGCGGCAACCACGGCAGCAGCGACCGCAGGCCTGCCGCTCTCCGATGGCAACGTCGCCGGGTCGATCGTCGGCGCGCCAAGCCCGCCCGAGCGCCCGAGTGCCGAGGCCACGACCGCGCGAAACTGCTTCAGGTCGACCGGCTTGGTCAAATAGTCGTAAGCGCCAGCCTTCAGCGCCTCGACCGCGTTCTCGGCCGAACCGTAGGCGGTGATGACGATCGTCTTTTCGCGCCGTCCGCTTTCTTCGAGCCAGCGCAGTACGTCGAGCCCGGTGCCGTCGGGCAGCCGCATGTCGGTGATCACCGCGCTGTAGACGCGGTCTTTGAGGTGCAGCAAGGCGTCTTGCACGGTGCCCGCGGTGTCGATGTCGTAGCCCTCGCGCAGCAGCGTCAACTCGTAGAGCGTACGCAGATCGGGCTCGTCGTCGACGACCAGCAAACTGAAGTGCGAAGGGTTTGTCATGACTGGGGTCAAGTCGGCCGAGTGCTTCAAGCCTGGTGAATCTGGCCGAGTGTGCGGCGCTGCATGTCGACGAAGAACTCATTGCGTTGGGCCACGCCCTCGGCGCGCAACCGGTAGTCGATCGTGGCGCCGTAACGCTCGGAAAGCTCGCGACAAATATACAGGCCCAACCCGGTGCCACGGCTGCGGGTCGAGAAAAACGGCTCGAACAGATACGGCTCGACATCCGGCGGGATCGGCACGCCATCGCTGGCGATGCTCAAAAACGCCTGCGACTCGTGCCGCGAATCGAGCCTCAACTGGATCGCACCGGGCCCGCGGCTGGCGTGGCGGTAGGCGTTGTCGAGCAGGTTGACGAGCACCCGACGCAGGTGTTCGGCGTCGAACAACACACCCAGCGGCTCGCGGGGCAACTCCACCTGCAACACGCTGTTTTCGCCCAACGCCACGCCGGTGGTGCGGGTCCACTCGCTGCAAACCGCCGCGACCAGCGCGCTCGCGTCGATCACGCCCACATCGGGCACCGCGCCGGGCGCGACCTCCATCACGTCGTCGACGATGCGCTTCAAACGCTCGACGTTGTCGCTCACCATGCGCATCAACTGGCGCTGCGCCGGATCGGTCGCGTCTTCGGCGAGCAGTGCATTGGCTTGCGAGATCGCCGCCAGCGGGTTGCGGATCTCGTGCGCGATGCCGGCCGAGACCCTGCCCATCGCTGCGAGCTTTTCCTGGCGGCTGCGCGCCTGCATGCTGCGCACGTCTTCGAGAAACAGCACGCAGAACTCCTCGATCGCTTGCGGCTCCCGCTTGCGCGTGAAGCGCACCCGCGCGCGCAGAGTGCGCTGCGCAACGAGCGAGCTGACCGAGCCGGTCTCGAACTGCAGCACCACGTCGCGGCCGGTCTCGGGCCAGGCGGCTTCGCCGAACGCACGCTCGACGGTTTTGACGAGTGCGTCCCAGGCTTGCACGCCACGCAACTGGAACGGCGCCGGCCGGCTCATGCCGCTCGGCGCGAGCAAGCGCCGCGCGGCCGGGTTCGCGGCGCGCACGCGGCCACGCCGGTCGACGACGAGCACGCCGTCTTGCATCTCCTCGATCACCAGGCGATTCAACTGCGCTTGCTGGCGTGCCATCTCGAGGCTGCCGCGTGCGGTGCGTTCCTCGCGCGCCAGGCGCCCGGCCAGTTCACCGGCGAGCACCGTGATGACGAAAAAACCGGCGCCGGCCAATGCCGCCTGCGTCATCTGCACCGTGCCCTCGGCACCGGCCACCGCCGACAGCCACGACGCACCCAGCAGCGCGATCGTCACCGCGGCCGCCGTCGCCAGCGCCATCGTGCGCGGCGTGAGCACGCCCGCCATCAGCACCGGCAGCACCAGCAGCGCCACGTAGTTCAGGCTCGAGCCCGGCGCGAGCACATGCAGCGCCATGAAGCACAGCAGGTCGACGCCGATCGTTGCCAGCCACTGCGGGCTGCGCAGATGCGCCATCGTGCGCGGCGTCGCGACGCGGCGGTAGCGCGGCAACAGCCACAGGCCGACTGCGCAGATCGCGTAGGCCAGGCTGATGCCGATCACCGCGGGCGTCGGGCGCAAGCCGAACAAGCCGCCGATCGAAAGCGCCACCACCAGCGCCAGGCCGAGCGCCGCGCGCGCCGCGATACAGGCACGGTAGAGGCGTTCGAACGCCGTTTGTCCCGACTCGACCACCCTTGCCGCAGTGCGCGACAAAAAACGCGAGTCGAGGACGGGCTCGTCGTCATCGGTGGCGGGCGCAGGTGCCGCCGCCTCTGCCTGCCCGGGCAACGGTGATTCGCCGTACGGCAGCGAGTCGCCGCGGATGTGCGTATCACCGTCGGAGCTGAATGCGCCGAACCAGGATTCATCGCTCGCGATCGGCCGCCGCGTGCGGCGCCGTTCGGCGTGCCGCCGTTCGGCCGCGCGGTCGCTGCTGCTGGTCATGACTCGGGGTGCGCGCGCTCGAACGCCTCGCGGTGCGGCGCACCACAGAACACGCCGCCGCGACCCGGCAACGCCTCATCGCGCGGCAGGTGGAGGCCGCATTGCGCGCAACTCAGCATCGGCTGCGGCGCGGCACTTTCGCCTTCGGTTTTGGAAGGCTTCGGCGCCGAGGCCGGAGGCCGCGCACGCCGCCAACTGCCGCGCAACAGCCACAACAGCGCGAACACGGCGATCAGCAACAGCAGTACCTTCATGACGCCCGCCTCTTCAGCCCGGCACGCGATGCAGCAGCACCTCGAGCACGAAACGCGAGCCCACGTAGGCGAGCAACAACAGCGCTGCACCGCCGTACACGCCGCGCGTGGCGGCCGGCCCGCGCCAGCCGAAGGCGCGGCGGCCGGCGAGCAGGCCGGCGAAGACGAGCCAACCGAGCATCGAGAACACGGTCTTGTGATCCCAGCGCCACGGGTTCGCGAACCACGCGCCGAGAATCAGCGCGGCCGACAGCACCACGAAACCGGCGCCGACGAAGCGGAATGTCATGCGCTCCAGCCGCAGCAGCGGCATGCCCTTGTTGACGTCGATCGCGGCGGCGGCGCCCGGCCGCATCAGCCGTTCGGCACGGTTGAGCATCGCAGCATGCAGCACGGCCGCACCGAACAGCCCGTATGACGCGATGCCGAGCGCCCAGTGCAGCGGCGCCCAGCGCGAAGGCGCGGTCGGCCGGATCTCGCCGGGGAACATCCACGCCAGCGCGACCACCCCGATGGCCAGCACCGCGAGCGTGCGCCGCGCCCCCGGCAGCGGCACGAAGCGGCTCTCGACCAAGTAGACCGCGAGCACCAGCCAGACCGTCATCGACAGCGCAGGCGCGAACCCGAAACGAGCCGCGACGACATCGCTGCCGATGCCGGCGATGTCGACGCATATCGCCACCGCATGGGCGATCCAGCCGATCAGCAAGGCGGTGCGCAGGCCGCTGCCGAACCGCTCGTTCACGACGGCCGCGGCACCATAGCCGGCCAACGCCAACAGGCTCGGCAAGCCGAGCGCCAGGGCCGCGGCGGACAGCGAAGCCGAGAGCGGAGACACCAGAGAAGCGGACGCACCTGCCGAAGCAGGACCCAACGATAGAATCATCTCCACAGTGTACTTTCGCGCCTGAGGCGCTCAGCCCGCGACCCATCTCAATGGCTTCCACCCTCACCGACCGGCTCAGTCGACTGGTCAAGACGATGCGCGGCCAGGCCCGCATCACCGAAGACAACGTTCAAGAGATGCTGCGCGAAGTACGCATGGCCCTGCTCGAAGCCGACGTGGCCTTGCCGGTCGTGCGCGATTTCATCGCCCGCGTCAAAGAAAAAGCGCTCGGCGCCGAGGTGGTGGGATCGCTTTCGCCGGGCCAGGCGCTGGTCGGCATCGTCAACCGTGAACTCGCGCTGACGATGGGCGAAGCCGACCCGACCAGCGGCGCCTTGAAGGCCCCTGCCGACATCAACCTCGCCGCACAACCGCCCGCCGTCATCCTGATGGCAGGCCTGCAAGGCGCCGGCAAGACGACGACGACCGCCAAGCTCGCCAAGCACTTGATCGAGAAGCGCAAGAAAAAAGTGCTCACGGTTTCGGCCGACGTCTACCGCCCGGCTGCGATCGAGCAGTTGAAAGTCGTGACCAAACAAGCCGGCGCTGAATGGTTCCCGTCGACCGGTGACGACAAGCCGCTCGCGATCGGCCTGGCCGCGCTCGACTACGCGAAGAAGCACTACTTCGACGTGCTGCTGGTCGACACCGCCGGCCGGCTCGCGATCGACGAAGCGTTGATGGCCGAGATCAAGGAACTGCACGCCGCGCTGAACCCGGTCGAGACGCTGTTCGTTGTCGACGCGATGCAGGGCCAGGACGCGATCAACACCGCCAAGGCTTTCAAGGCAGCGCTGCCGCTGACCGGCATCGTGCTGACCAAGATGGACGGCGACGCCAAGGGCGGTGCGGCGCTCTCGATCCGGGCGGTGACCGGCATTCCGATCAAGTTCATCTCCACCGGCGAGAAGCCCGAGGCGCTGGAACCGTTCTACCCTGAGCGGCTGGCAGAGCGAATTTTGGGCATGGGCGACATGCTCTCGCTGATCGAGAAGATCGAGTCGACGACCAGCCAGGAACAAGCGGAAGCGATGGAGAAGAAGCTCCGCACCAACCAGTTCACCCTGGAAGACTTCCTGGCACAGCTCCAGCAGATCAAGAAGATGGGCCCGCTGAGCCAGATCATGGAGATGATCCCCGGCATGCGCGGGATGATGAAGGCGCAGGGGGTGGAGGAGATCGACGAGAAGCCGCTGAAGCGGATCGAGGCGATCATCAACTCGATGACGATCAAGGAGCGCCAGAACCCCAAGATCCTCAACGGCAGCCGGAAGCTGCGGATCGCCAAGGGCAGCGGCACCCAGGTGCAGGAGATCAATCAGCTGCTGAAGCAGTTCGAGGACATGCAGCAGATGATGAAACAGCTCACCGGCGGGCGGATGGGCAAGATGCTGGCCCGGCAGATGGGCATGGGTGGCGGCGGTGCCGGCCGGCGGCGTCACCACCCGAACCTCCAGGCCTCGCCACAGGCATCCGGCCCGTTATCGCGCCCCAGTCGCTAGCGTGCTGTTGCCCGAGCATGGGGCCGCCGCACAGGCCCTTGCCCTGCTGGCGTTG
>ENA-OFCD01001183-OFCD01001183.1-metagenomes-genome-assembly--contig:-NODE-1183-length-14013-cov-6.398123_pt1 | contig 14013 bp, 10 predicted proteins | sample MGYA00153392_OFCD01 | MGnify analysis MGYA00153392 | reverse complement strand
CAAGCGGCGTTTTTATGCGGGGGTTCCCCCCGCATAAAAAAACGACAAGACAGGGGCACCCCTACAGGTTGTTTGGGGGAATTTTATACCTCTATTCAGCAACGCCCATTAATTATCAATTATCAATTATCAATTATTCCTCTCGTACTTTGTTGGTGAATAATGCGATCGATCGTCCCAAGTGGGATTGAGGAAATTAACTTGCGCGTGTATTCAGTTTGTGGAGATCGATAGATCTCACGAGCCGAATCGATTTCTTCGATCTTACCTTGATTCATCACCATAATTCGATCGCTCATAAACTTAACCACATTCAAGTCATGGGAGATAAAAATATACGTGAGGTTAAATTCACTCTGTAATTCCTTGAGCAGGTTTAGTACCTGTGCCTGAACCGAGACATCTAAAGCAGATACAGATTCATCACATATGATAAACTTAGGATTGAGTGCGAGGGCGCGGGCGATACAGACTCGTTGGCGTTGACCGCCAGAGAGTTGATGGGGATATGATGTCAGATAGTCTGGGTTCAAGCCAACTCTCTGTAATAGATATTCAGCACGTTCTTGTCGTTGTGCTTTACTTTTAACTGTTTGATGAATTACTAGCGGCTCGATAATTAGATCGCAAATATTCATCCGAGGATTGAGGGCACTAAATGGATTTTGGAAGATAATTTGTAACTCTCTTCGCAAAATTTGCATCGCTTCGCCACGGAGTTTGGTAATATTTTTACCATAGAACTCGATCGATCCTTGTTGAGGTTCGATTAGTCTAAGAATCGTGCGGGCGAGAGTACTTTTTCCACATCCAGATTCACCAACTAAGCCTAGTGTTTCACCTGGATAGACTGCAAAGGAAATATCATTCACCGCCCAAGTATATTGTTGTCGATCTTTGCCAAATACTCCCTGTGCGGGAAAGCCAACTTTTAAGTTACGGACTGATAAGATTGGCTCCTGTTGACGATCGATATTTACTGGTTCAGTTTCATAATTATCGACTAGTATATCTTGGTTAACTACAGCTAATGGTTGCGGTTTTTCAATAATTTGAGTTCTACCATCAGCTAAAACTTGCTCTTCCATAAAGTCCTTAATTGTCGGCAGAATTTTCGACTCTCGATCGAGACGCGGACGACAAGCAAGTAAACTTTTAGTATATGGGTGTGATGGATTTTGAAATAATTCTAAAATTGGTTTACATTCGACTATTTTGCCTTTATACATCACAGCAACCACATCAGCAATCTCGGCAATAATTCCCAGATCGTGCGTGATAAAAATCATTGACATTCCCCGTCGATCGCGTAACTCTTGAAGTAGTTCTAAAATCGTTGCTTGAACGGTAACATCTAGAGCCGTTGTGGGTTCATCAGCAATTAATAGAGTAGGATTACAAGAAATTGCGATCGCAATCATCACCCGCTGCAATTGTCCACCTGAAAGTTGATGAGGATAACGTTCTAACCAGGATAGTTTTTGAAGATTAATCGCATTATTAATCTCGCGATCTGTCGGTGCGAGACGATCTTTTTCTTTCGCACTCGATTCAATACCTCCTAAATATTGCTCTCTCAATCGCTCGTCACTGGGTACTAACTTAACTTCCTGTAAGATGTAAACTGCTTGCCGTCTTGCCTCAGCAGTAGATATCGATTGATGTTGAGAAATAGCTTCGATGAGCTGATAACCGATGGTAAATACTGGATTGAGCGAACTCATCGGCTCTTGAAAAATCATCGCCATTTGTTCGCCACGATAACTAGAAAGTTGCGATGGTAATAAAGTCAATAAATCTTGAGGCTGATTTTGAGTTGCTGTCGAACTATTTGCTTGAAACCATACCTCACCCTGAGTAACTCTACCCGAATTGGGAAGTAAACCCATTACCGCCAGCGAAGTAATCGACTTACCCGAACCCGATTCACCAACAATCCCCAGTGTTTGCCCTGGCTGGAGTGTAAATGAAATACCATCGATCGCTGGTTGCTTGACACTGAGGAATTGTACCTGTAAATTACGAACATCAAGGACAGGATGGCGATTGGTCATAGGTATTGGTAGTAGTATTGGTAAATAGTTAGTGTAGGGTGTGTTAGGCACTAGCCGTAACGCACCAGGGTTGACAGAGGCTCCTACATTTATCTTACGATACCGATCGAGACAAGCAGCAGATCGATCTAGTCTATCAAAAATGCTTCAATTTAGTGTCAGTTACGCTACTCAAATGAAGAGCGGAAATTCTACATTTAGGCACATATTAACGTCTAAATCAGTCAACAATAGCTAAACGATAAGTTTTCAACAGCCGAAAAATTCATGATTGGAATCCTAGCTGTGCTATCGGTATCTGCTGCGGCTGGAATGCGAATTGCCCTCCCGTTATTGGTGATGGGGCTGATTCAAGGTGACTTGTGGCAACAGGTACCGCTGTTAAATCGGATTCAACCGCAAGTTGTAGTTGCTGTACTCACAGCTTGGACACTTCTCGAACTATTTGTTTCCAAACAGCTTTGGGGACAGCGGATTTTACAATTTGCCCAACTAGTATTTAGCCCAATCGTGGGTGCGGTGATGGCGATGGCGGTAGCACGGATCTTACACCTTCAGCCAACTCAACTGGTATGGATTTTGGGTGTAGTCGGTGGATTGCTTGCACTTGTGTTGCAACTGGTGAAAGTAGGTTGGTTTTATCGGCTCCAAGGATTGCCAACTTGGGCGGTATTGCTCGAAGATATCTTGTGCGTTCTATTGGTGCTATTTGCCTTCAAAGCACCCAACTCTGGCGGTTTAATCGCGATGTTGCTGTTATGGTTGGCGATTCGCAGTTCCCAAAGCTGGTACCAGTGGTACAAAGGCGGACAAGTTCGCAACTAAGTAGGTAGACTCACATCTTGCACCAGCGGCTCGCGCTCCTCATCTCGCCTTTGTGACCCGACCAGTTGGCTTTGCCGAGGGTTTAGCGAGACAAGACAATACATCAGGACTAGATAACAGCAGAGATCCGAGGGTACCCATGAAGGGCACCCCTACAGGTTAATTGTGTAGGGGTGCCCTGTCTTGACGTACACAACAGTAGAGGAGACCAAAGAGTCGATGCGTCACTGTCTTGTCGTTTTTTTATTCGGGGGAACCCGCGAATAAAAACGCCGCTTTATGGGTACCCTGGATCTACGCTTATTACTCTAAACAATCAACTTGTCGATCGCCAGAGATAGATCTTGAGTCGTGTCGATCGACGTGACATATACTAGTTCCGCTGGCGTAAAATTTTCCCAAGCAGCCTGTTGACTGGCGAGTAAATCTACTGTTGCATCCGCAATATCCCCCGTACGATGTGCCAATCGATCGCGTAATACATCCGCAGGTGCCGTACAGTAAATCATCTGCACTGGAATCCCCCGATCTGCGGCTAAATCGACCACAGCAGCACGTAGAGACTGTCGATCGTACTTTGCATCCAAAATCACCGTCAAACCCTGTGCGGCTAATTCCGCCCCCAATGCCAACACCCGCTGATAAGTTTTAGCCGTCATTTCGGGCGTATATAGACTATCATCGCCCTTGCTCAATAGTGGAATCCCGCCTAAATGTTTCCGCACCGCATCAGAGCGGAGATGCACACCACCCACCGACTGAGCAATTTGTTTACCCAATGTGCTTTTCCCAGATCCAGATAGCCCCGACAACATGATGATTCGTCCCTGGCGAGGGCGAGTATACTCCCAAGCCTGACGATAATAATCTCCCGCTGTCTGGGCTGCAACCGATCGATCTTCACTAGAGACACCAGGATCGTCAAGCAGAAAGGATGTGACTTTTGCGCGTACATACGCTTGACGACTCAGATACATTGGTAATACCTGCAATCCTGCCCAATCTCCAGTTTGTTCGGCATAGGTATTTAAAAACCGATTAGCCAGATCTTTTCGTCCTCTGGCTTCCAAATCCATCACTGCAAAAGCAACATCATACATCGTATCGACAAAGCGAAATGGTTCGTTAAATTCGATGCAATCAAATAGAAGGGTTTGATGATGCCAGCGACAAATATTACGGAGATGCAAATCGCCATGACACTCCCGAATAAATCCACCTGTAATCCGATCGAGAAATAACTGCTGATGTTCGACGAGGAATCGATCGGTATATGCTTTAGTTTCAGTATATTGCGATCGAGTTTGAGCGCGACCGATATATTTCTCAGTCTGTCGGTAGTTATCATCGATCGATTGTCGAATCTGTTCTACTCGCCCAAAACTACTAATATATTCAGATGTTTGAGCGTTAGCATGAAACCCTGCTACGACTCGCCCCATCTCTTCAACATCTTCAGTGGTAATCGTCCCCGACTCAAACATATTGCTGAGTAAGTTTTGCTGCGGAAACTGCACCATCTTGACAGCATAGTCAACTATTTCCCCATCGCTACCCAGATGATATTTATTACCTTGTTTTGCGACGGGTAATACTGCCAAATATAACTCTTTAGCACCGCGTTGATTGAGGCGGATTTCTTCTTGACAAAAATGCTGGCGTTTGGCGACTGTCGAGTAGTCCAAGAATCCGAAGTTAACTGGTTTCTTCAGCTTGTAAACAAAGTCTCCCGTCAGTAAAACATAGGAGGCATGAGTTTGCATCAATTCAATTGGCATAGTCACCGGATGGGGATAAAATTCCGGTACTAACATCTGCTGAATTAATTCTGGCAACGTTGATTCATTTGACACGATCTATATTTTACTCCACATCGATACCCAACTCTTTGAGCTTGGCAGCCAGTCTATCTGCCCTTTCTCGCTCTTGGTTAGCTTGTTGTTGCGCTTGAATCAATTGCTCTCGATCTGTACCGATCCAACTTCCAGATCGATCGTACCACCGCAACCACTGACCGTCTACACCAAAATACGCTCCTGCCCAAATACCTAAACCAAGTGCCAACTCCTCGAACCAAAATCCTTGTCCACTCACCGCTAGCTCCACATACCGCGCACCCTGGAGGCAAAACATCCGAAATTGGTGAGAGTACCTGTCGTAAATCGCATAGTAAGGCACCCGCAAAATCTGCTCGTAAACCTGCCATTTAGTTGGTGGCTTACCGACAACGCGCAACGTCTGCCCCAAGTCCTCTGCCTCCGTACCTGGCGATAACAACTCTACCATCAAAAATGGTGCTACACCCTCTTGCCACATCACATAGCTCAATCTGAGGTCTGCCTGGGACTGACTCGCTGGTGCCCCAAGTACCAAAAACCAATCCGGTCGTTTGTACCAGCTTGTCTGCCTGACATCATAATAGAGATTCAAGTCAGCCCCGATAAAAAAGTCCACCTCAGCAGGCTGACAAGTTTCTCGCAATAATTTAGGCTGAAAATCATGGAATTCGTCAGGCAAACCCATCTCCTCCGGATCTTCGCTGGGTAAATCGTACATCGTCGGCAGTGTGTCGATACCAGGTACGGCAGGATAGTTATACATACTTTCTACACCTCATGCTGTCCCTATTTTAGTCCAAGTTGCTACCTACACTCGAAGTGGTTAAAACCCCTCGTGTTGCAAAGTCCGCCTACTCGGACTATGGCGATCGTAAATCAGATCCTTACGATCGAATACTGGTGCGTTACGGCTTACGCCTAACACACCCTACCTCAATATAGCTTCTCATTTAGGATTGCTATAGTTGATATCTACAATTAACCGATATTTATTACCTTTGATATTGAAAACGGTAAAGTTACCAACAGATTCTGCGTCACGATAAATCTGTTTAACCTCCTCTAGATTTTGCCAAGATACACTTTTAACGATCTTGTACCACTCTTCAATTACTATCTGCGTGTCTGGGTATTTAGACGCATCCGACCGCAAATTCCGAATTGCAATTAGGTGCATATCTTGCAGAACTGTCAAAATTACGATAAAGTCTATTAACTATTCAATAGATTTATCACTAACTGCACGAACGATTCGCGAAAGTTCGTACTTTTCATCGATCGCAATCCGACTGGGCGAACCACTGATAATCCCTTCATAGTTGCGGAAGGAATCCTTAATTTCTGCTCCATCCTGACTGATAATGTATTCATGGATACCTTTATCATGCCAAGAACCCCGCATTTTAAATACGTTGAGTGCTCGCGCCATTTCTCCACGAATTTCTACATACTGGAGCATCAAAATTGTATCGGTAATTGTTGAAATATGGGAATCAGTGATTGAATTAGATCCCATAAACTGGTCGGAAGTATTGGTAAAAAATCCCGTGATTTCTTCCTGCTTGGCGTAACCTGTTACGCCAATTACAAACTGTCTAAAGGAGTTATCACTCACTCCTCGTGACAAAGCTGAAAGCGAATCGATCGCAATTCGATCGGGTTTAAATTCGGCGATTTCAGATTTAATTGTTTGTAAATGATCTTCCAATCCGGCTGATTCTGGATAGGTACAGAGGATTTTGAGTAATCCTTTTTGCTCCAATCCTTCAAAGTCAATTCCCCAGGCAGTAGCGTTTCGCGATAATTGCGCGCGCGACTCTTCATAAGCGAACAAAATTGCCCGTTCTCCAGCCAAACAGGCTTCTTGGATAAATTTGCTCACTAATAGAGTTTTGCCTGTTCCTGTAGCTCCGGTAGCGAGGATGATCGAATCCTTGAAATAGCCGCCACCGCACATCACATCTAGAGCTTTGACTCCAGATGATACCCGCACGTTGGAAGACTTCTGGGTGAGGCGCATTGCCCCCAATGGGAAGATATTGATGCCGTTGTTGGTAATCGTAAAGGGATATTCTCCCTTCATATGGGTAGTACCCCTAAGTTTGAGGATTTCGATCGTCCGACGGCGACGTTCTCCTTCTAGCACATTTCGGACGATCGCCACGTTATCCGAAACAAATTCTTCGACACCAAATCGCGCGACGGGGCCATATTCTTCGACGCGCTCGGTTGTCATAATGGTAGTGGCACCCATTTGTTTTAGTCGTGCTACTAGCCGAAAGATTTCGCGTCTAACTACTGAGGCTGCATCGTATTGTTGGAAGATGGCGGTGACGGAATCGATCGAGACGCGCTTGGCTTTATATTTGACAAAAGCATACTGAATCCGCTCGATCAAGGCAGAAAGATCGAAACTACCAACTACCTCTTGCCCCTCTGGATCTGGAGAAGCATCAAGGATAAACAATTTACCATCATCGATTGACTTTTGCAGATCCCAGCCAAAACTGTGGGCGTTTTTGATAATATCAGCAGGTGATTCCTCAAAAGTTACAAAGATCCCAGGTTCATCAAAGTATTGAATCCCGTTGTAGACAAATTGAACGGCTAACATGGTTTTTCCAGTTCCCGATGTGCCACTGAGGATCGTTGTTCTACCAGCGGGTAAGCCACCATGAGAGATGTCATCGAAACCTTCGATCATGGTGTGGATTTTTTGCACACCTAGAGGATTTAACGGTTCTACTAATTGATTCGTACTGGTCATTGCTGAGATTTGAAAAGCTTTTAACTACACAACTAATTCAACTCGATCGATCGATTAGACGATCGTTACTATAAAAATCTAACTATCTAAAAATCTCCATCGCGTTCGGACAGTTCTTCATACAAAAGATCCAAGCCAATCAATACTTTTTCACGATCGGATAGATCGCCAATAATTTTTCGTACTGGTAGCGGTAAAACTTTTGATAGTGTGGGAGTCGCTAAAATTTTATCCTCTTCTGCTAGTTGAGGGTTTTTGAGCACATCAATTACTTTAAGGGCATATACGCCTTTAAACTCTTCCTCTAATATATTCTTTAGAGTTCGGAGTGCCCTGACTGAGTTGGGGGTATTTCCAGCCACATAGAGCTTTAGGACGTAAGTTTTCATTAATGGAGTCATAAATTAACCTATAAATTGTCAAGGGTGAAATATTGAACTCGACTATTTACGATCGCCTTAGCCTCTTTACCGATGGAGCATCTTGCCAACACATAGCTTTAGATCTCGATAACTACGACATCTCTCGCGGTACCGATCGACGATACATCTCACACAGATGGGCAATGATGTCAATCAGAGTGAGGCGGTAGTCTAGCAAGATCTCCTCACTGCGTCCTTCCAATTTTAGCTGGTTTGAGAATTCCTCCATCAATTCCATGTGAATCTTGACAATCTCGGGAACAGCCAGATCTCTAAAAAATGCCGCGCTGACAAATTCATCGATTTTGATATCGATCTGACTACTATCGGCAAAGTAGTCGAGGACTATTTCTCGGTAGTGAGATTTTAACTGTGCCAGTACCTCTTGCTTCTGTTGCCTGTCGAGATATCGAAAAAATTGGTTGGGGCTGCGTCTGTAATAGACTGCTAGATATCCCAGCCGCTCATTGAGCTTGTGTGCTAGACGACTTTGTTGCTGGAGCAGAAAGTTTGGTTCGCGGGCGGTTTCCGCCTCAATTTCGGGCTGAGGATGCTCGGATGCTAACACGATCGGAGTTAGGTTCAAGAACTTGGCAATGGCTTTATCAATTGCCACTGCAATGTCGGACATCTCGGTTACTGCCAAAATTACTTCAGATGGCTGATAAATATAACTGCTAGATCCGGCAAAGTGAGTAGCTGTAGTATTTGTGGGATGTGGCAACCTGTTGGGAATCAATCTATGAATGATGACTACAGGTAACACCTGCCCCCGATGGTAAAGGTGGTTGATGACGGGTAGTAGCTGCTGCTCGGAGTAAAATACTAGACAATCTAGCTCCTGCTCGACCATTTCCACGTTTTCTAAAAACTCTGATTGGTTGGTAAAATACTGGAGCGTATAACGTTCGGGACTCAAGTATTGACTCAACAACGGAAATAAGTCCGCCGAGTCAGCTAGAACTGCAATTGTGAGAGAACCAGCCAAAATAATTTACACTCGCTAAAGGTGTCCAAAACGTTACGGCATTTCGATCTAATTAATAGCAATCAAACAACATCTATTCCAATTCAACAAGTTGAGGTAGCTGGGTATCCGCATCTAGAGATCTCATGGCATAGATGGTTTCAAGTTGCAAACAGTTGCTACACCAATAAATACAATCTTAATATTTATTTTATAATTATAGCATGATTAGCTCCCAGCAGAGAACCCACAAATTCTAAACAATAGTAATCCGCTGGTGATGCTCTAATCAAAAATAATAATAATCGGGTAGTAGCAATCTCAACAGATCGGCTTACCCAGCTAGATTATTTATAATTTTAAAAACTCAGTATTAACTTTTGATTCTCTCGATAGGGCAACCTTTCCCGTACGAGCAATCTCTTTGATCCCAAATTTTTGTAAGACTTGGACGATCGCGACAATTTTACCAGGATCGCCGACTACTTCTAGTGTCAGAGCATCTTCGGCTGCATCCACTACTCGCGCCCTAAAAATATTCGCCAGTTCGATAATTTCCGATCGATGGGCACTAGTGGCATTAACTTTGAGCAGCATCAATTCTCGTTCCACACACGGAATATCTGTAATATCCAATACTTTGAGGATATTTACTAGTTTATACAACTGTTTGGTCAATTGCTCGATCGAGTGTTCATCACCATCGATTACCATTGTCACACGCGATCGACCTTCTTGTTCGGCGGGGCCGACAGCTAGACTTTCGATATTAAACCCCCTACGGGCAAACAATCCCGCAATCCGAGTCAGTACTCCAGCTTCATCTTCAACCAATACAGATAGAGTATGTTTCATGTTAGTTAGGTGTTAGGTGTTAGGTGTTAGGTGTTAGGTATTAGGTGTTAGGTGTTAGGTGTTAGATATTAGGTGTTAGGTGTTAGATATTAGGTGTTAGATATTAGGTGTCTTTGTCCTAAAGCCTAAAGCCTAAAGCCTAGACCCTATCTCACTACTGCTTGCAGTTCATCCGCAATCAGATTGAGTTCGCGGGTGGATGTCTTGACTTTGTGCATACCTACAGCACTTTCTTGGGAGCCTTGAGAAATATTGGTCATCGCCCCTAGTACTTGTTGAATCGCTGTTGCTTGGCGTTTGGTACTGGCGGAAATTTGCTCAGAGTTGAGGAAAACGTTGTTGACAGCATCCGTCACCCCGATAAAGGTAACGGCGGTATTTTCGGCGAGTTGAATCCCCTCACTCGCTGTTTTTGTACCGCGATCTGTAGTCATCACCGTGCGGTTAATCGCCATTTGAATATCTGTGGCGAGGTTATTGATTTTTTGGGCAGATTTTTTACTTTCGTCTGCGAGTTTGCGAATTTCTCCCGCAACTACGCTAAATCCTTTGCCTTGTTCGCCAGCTCGTGCGGCTTCTACAGCAGCTTTGAGTGCGAGCATATTTGTCTGCTTGGCGAGGTCGGATACGAGGTCGGATACAGTGGTAATCTGTCCGGTTTGGGTACCGAGATCGGCGATTTGGAGGGCAATTTCATCGACTCGATCGCGCAAGTCGGACATCTCATGGATGGTTTTTTGTACCGCCTGGGTGCCCTCTTCCGCCAGGGAGAGGGCTTGTTTGGCTCCGGTAGTGGATGCGGCGGCTTGTGTGGCGGTTTCGGTGGAGATGCTCTCCAATTCGTTGATGGTATCTGCGGTGGCGATCGCTGAATTTGCTTGTTCGTTGATGGAGATCTCCTGTGTCTGAACACTATCGACAATTTCATTCGCAGAAGTGGTAATCGTGGCGATCGTCCGTTGGATATATTTAACGATCCGATCGGCGAAGAAGGTCGATAACGCCACTGTCAACAGGGCGGTGAAGCCAGCTCCAGCCAAAATCGTCACTAACAGCCCTTGTAGTTCGACGTATGCGGCATCTTCATCGATGACGGATATGGCGACCCACGGTAATTTCTGCATCCCCTCAATTTTGTCAAAGGGAGCAGCGGTCATGAGTTCGACGCGGTTGCCTGGATCGTTTGGGTTTACATTAGTACTAGCAACAGTCCTGGCAGTTGGATGTCTGACTAGCTCCCCTTTCTCTCGTGCGGCAATGATATCTGCATCCTCTGACTTATTTGTATAGTCGCCATTGGAGCTGATAAATACTTTGCCAGTACGGCGATCGAGGATATGATAGTCATCATGTTTAGATTGAAAATTTTTCAGCGCTACTGCCAATCCATCGACCAACACTCTCGTCCGTACCACGCCGATAATTTGACCAGTAGCTAAATCTTTAATCGGTGCAGCAAAGTGAATTGCTAATTTACCTGTACTTTTAGATATTACTGGGTCGGAAATCACAGTTTTACCTGTTTTCAGAGCTGACTGAAAATACTCGCGATCGAAGTGATTGCCTAATTTAATCCCCTTACTCTGGACGATTGGATTGCCTTTGAGATCGAGGACGACAATACTGTCATAGGTCTGATAACTAGTGACAAACCGATCTAATAGCTGACTTTTACTCGCGGCTGAAGTAATCGCCGCTACTTTAGGATCCGCAAAAACTGGTAGTGCCGATAGGACTAAAACATCTCCATTCCGCTCGAACATAAATCGGTTGAGTTTGTCAGCGATACCTACCGCCCGTATCTTTTGAGTCTCGATTGTTTGCCTTTGACTGGTATTTCGTACCTGAACGTAATTGAGTGTCCCAACTGCCACGATCGGTGCGATGCCCACGGCGATCGCCAGTAGTGTTGCCTTAGTTTTGAAGGAGGAAGTATTTACTTTCGTCCACAAATTGGTTGACATAAGATTTAGTGGTTAATGACGCGTGAAATCAAGTAAAAATATAAAAGTTTGGATTAGTAAGGACTTTCTTGTTATTAGTTCTTTTGCTAGGGCTGGCTTCAATGCTATTTTCCCACCCTCAAACAAAGGTGTGCTCTAGTATCCTCTCCTCCTCCAGGGTGATGTGGGTAGTAGGAGCAAGGTGAATTACACATGTGCAGGTAAGAATTCGCGTTCGACTAATTCCTGAAGTTTGAGTAAATACATCAAACTATCAGCATATTTTGTTACCCCATGCAGATAGGTGCGTAGTTGGCTGCTAACTGCGAGTGGTGCCTCAATTTGAGTAGTAGCTAGATAGAAGACATCAAAAATCCGATCGACTCCAATCCCAATTTGGGAATCGTTAATTTGAACGACTACCAATTCCTGGCGGGGAAGAGTTGGCATCTGTAACACCACAGCCAGTTCCAATAGCGGTAAGATTTTTCCGCGCCAGTTGAGTTGTCCGAGGATATATGGAGGCGCAACTGGTACGGGTGAAATTGCAAATCGATCGAGTACCTCCACATCGACAATGAGTTCGAGTGGTAAGCCGATATAGTCCGCACCGATTTGGACTACTAAAACACCTACTTGTGTCTCGACGCTTTGAGCCTCAACGACAGCAGTTTTGAGTTGAATTGCCCGTGTGGCAAAGGTGGCGCGTTCGGCGACAGTCGCCTGGGGACAACACTGACTATAAAAATCTGCACCAGCGACTGGTGGCTGTTGGCGATCTAGAGCCGCCACAGCATCCGGTTGGCGAATCAATCGATCGAGATCGAGACATGTCACTGGAGTGTCATTGCGCTGGGCAATCCCAATGATAAAATTGCGATCGATCGGCGATTGACGACTTTGAATCAGATCGAGATCCAGGGGCTGAGGATCGATAAATTGAACATCAAATACATCATGAGCGACAATCCCCAGATAAGTGCCTCGATCCTCCACAACAATGACTCGATCTGTCAAATTGCAGCCAGAAAACCCCCGCCCAAATCGCAAATCTAAGTGCATCACGGGCACCATTCGCGATCGCCAATTGAAGATGCCAATAATGTCTGCTGGAGCGGTAGCTAATGAGTACAGCTCAGGTAGCCAAGAGATTTTCTGGACAAAAGTCGCACTAATTCCATACAGTGAGCCGTGTAAACCAAAGATCAGATGCTGCTTATCTGACATGATGTATATAATATGTATTAATTAAAATAACTGCTCTCATCATTGAATATGCCCACCTTTGGTATATTGATTAACAATCGCGATCAATTTGTCATCATCTAAAGGTTTCGTGAGGTACTCTGTTGCTCCCACCATCTCGGCTAGTGCGCGATCGTAACTCTTATCTTTGGCTGTGAGCATGACGATCGGCAATTGAGTAAATTTACTCATCCGTCGTAATGTCTGACATAGCTCGATCCCATCGATCCCTGGCATCGTCACATCCAGCAAGAGCAAATCTACAGGCTGTCGTGCTAGGAGATGTAGAGCACTCATCGCATCATTGGCTAGTAATACCTCACAATGGTCGCTCAATGCCCGCTTGATCCGAGTTTGGACGATCGGACTATCATCTACAGACAAGACGATCGGTAATTCTACGGGGGCTAGGGACTCCAGCGCGATCTCGATCGGCTGCTGACACTGCATCCAACCCATTTGCGCCCATTGCGCGTAGGAACGGGCAACTTGGAGGGGATCTCGCTCGAGCGCAGTGGCAATATCGACGATCGTTCGGTGCCCATCAAACCACTTTTGAGCGTGTTGTTTGATTGCCGTCTCCACAATCTTGCTCGACATCGCCGCCGTGAGTGGGAGCGGGACTGCGGCAATACTCGGAATCAAATTACTAATTTTGCGCCAATATTGTTGGCGGGTGTTGACAGTCATCATCAACTGATTCCAGTTCAAGCCAGCTCCATCCGCACCATGATAGAAATCTACTTCTGTCTGGGGACTAAACCGATATTTACCTGCAAAACCGATCGCCTGTTCGAGTGCAAAGACTGCTTGTCGTTGCGCCCACGTCTCAATTTGTTCCCAAGTCAGGAATTGTTTTTGCACCAAAAATGTTAACAGTTCGCGACTTGAATGAGGATAGACTAGTTGCTGGATCAGCCATCCCTCGATCGATTGCGAATATTCTGGTTTAAACTTTTTGAGAAGTATTCTGATTAATTCACCGCGATCGATTAATTTATTACCACCATACGTAATTTCCCCCCGATACCAAATCAAGACTCGCTGCCAATATCTTCCTGGTTGTAGTTCCACTTCCAACTGGAAAGTACCACTCA
>ENA-OFCD01001182-OFCD01001182.1-metagenomes-genome-assembly--contig:-NODE-1182-length-14021-cov-3.472290_pt1 | contig 14021 bp, 11 predicted proteins | sample MGYA00153392_OFCD01 | MGnify analysis MGYA00153392 | reverse complement strand
CCTCCGCCTCCATCACAGCGCGGTGACACGGTCCCCATCTACGTCGTGCACCTCCCGCCCGGAACGAGCGGGCCTCCGCTCGACGCGCCCGACGGGCTGACGGGCGTGCGCATCGCGATCGCGCAACGCCCCGATCTGGTGCTCGTCGATATCAACATCCCGGGCCTAGACGGGTACGAGGTGACGCTGCGATTGCGCAGCGAGGCGTCGCTCTCTGGCGTGCCGATCGTCGCGATCACTGCCGAGGGCGATCGTGAGACGAGCTTCGCGGTCGGCTGCGACGGGTTCCTGCAGAAGCCGATCGACGCGCGCACGTTCGCCAGTGTCGTGAAGCGCTTCTTGATCGGGCACCGCGAGCCTTTCACTTCGTCACCCGACGCGACGGGAGAGCGCCTGCGCGCCCAGGGCGGGCGCATCGTGGTGCACCTCGAGGAGAAGGTCGCCGAGCTGTCGTCCGCGAACGATCGGCTGCGCGATCTCGATCGGCTCCGCACGGAGTTCTATCGCAACATCTCGCACGAGCTCGCGACACCGCTGACGCCGATCGTCGGGTATCTGCGCATGATGATCGACGAGGAGCTCGGCGACATCACCAAGCCGCAAATGAAGGCACTCCGCGCGATGGACGACTGCGTGCGAAGGCTGCGCAGCACGCTCGACAACTTGATCGACGTGACCGGACTCGAGACGGGCCGAATGAAGTTCTTCCATCGCGAGTACGATTTCCTCGACACCGTGCGCCGCGCGATCGCCAGTCACGCCGAGCAGCTCGAGGACCGCCACGTGCGCTTGGTGGAGCAGTTCCCCCGCGGGCCCTTGCCGGCGTATGGCGACGAGGATCGTCTCTCGCGCGCGATCGGCCAGCTGCTCGACAACGCCGTGAAGTTTACCCCGGAGGGAGGGCGCGTCGGCGTCGGCGTGTACCCCATGGAGGGGCACTACGGCGTGGTCGTGGGCGACAGCGGACCTGGCGTTGCGCCGGAGCTCATCGAGCGAGTGTTCGAGCCGTTCCTGCAAGTGGACGGCTCACCGACGCGCGCGCACGGTGGCGTAGGCGTCGGACTCGCGATCGCACGGAGGGTCGCGCGAGGTCTCGGCGGGGACGTGCGCGTCACCAACGGCGCGACGATCGATCGCGAGACTCTGCCCGGGGCGGCGTTCGTCCTCACCGTCGCGATCCGTGCGCCGGTCGTGGTCGTCGCGCACAAGTGATGCGGGCGAAGCCCTTGCACTTAGCGTTGTCGTTCGCCGGAGGCGACGATAAGTAGTGATCGAGATGGACACCGGCTCCGACAGCGTCGTGCTCGTGCGGGACGGCAAAGAGATCACGCGCGCGCAGTTCCGCGACGAGGTGCTCGCGAAGATCCCCGAGAGCTACTCGCCGGCGCGCCACTTCCTCGTCCCGTCGATCGTCGGAGGGCTCGCTATCCTTGTGTCGCTCGCGCTCCTGCGGGCGCCGACCGCTTTCGATTGGTATCTCGTGCCGCTGCTTTTTACCCTGAGCAACGCCGTGGAGTGGCGCGCGCACAAGCACGTGCTGCATCGAAGAGTGAAGCCGTTCGAGCTGCTCTACGATCGGCACACGCCGGTGCATCACCGCGTTTACATGACCGACGACATGGCCATTCGCAGCACGCGTGAGTTCGCGCTCGTGCTCGTGCCTGCCTACGGAATCGCCCTTATTTTAGCCGTAACCGTGCCAATCGCGGCGGTGCTTGCGTTCTTCGGTCTGCGAAACCCGGCGTGTCTCTTCGTGGCCACCACGACGTTCTACGTCTTGTCGTACGAGTGGCTGCACCTCTCGTATCACTTGCCCACGAACAGCTTCATCGGCGGTCTGTGGCTGGTGCGGAAGCTTCGTCGTCACCACGCGCTGCATCACGACCCTAGGCTGATGCAGAAATGGAACTTCAACGTGACGCTGCCGCTTTGGGATTTCGTGCGAGGCACGATTTACCGCGAGTCAGTCGAGCCGAAAAAGCCATAAGCCGACGTTGCCCCTCCGTGGGTGGACTGATACCTGTAGAAGCACTTCATGCGCGTCTTCCTCGGCTTGTCTTTGTGCGTGGTTGCCTTCGTCGCGGCGTGCGGATCGTCTCCGGCCGCCAACCCTCCGCCTCCCGTCGGGCCCTACGCACCCATCGACGCGGGTGATCCCGAATCGGGCACTGATCGTTACCTCCCGGATCTCACGCAGAAAGAGCGCACGAAGCTCTGCGATTGGGCGGCGGGAACGATGGGCGGCTACGGCAAGGTCACCAAATGCGACGGCTCGGTCGTCGTGAATTTCTCGACGCAAGCGACGTGCTTGGCCCAGTACCTCGGCGGGTGCGACTCGGTGACCGTCCTCGAGTACGAGGAGTGCATCAAGGTTGTAGGCAAGGACGTGTGCGCAGGCGCGCTCTACACCGCGACGGAGTGCTTCAAGATCCAGCGTTGTATCGGCAAGCTCGACGGCGGCCCTCCGCCTCCCGAATTGGACAGCGGCGGCGGTGGTTGACGTCGCAACGATCTGCACTAGGTCACTACGAAGGAGAGGCGAATGAGGCGCGCGCTTATCAGGTTCGCAGGTCGTCGGTTGGTGCTGGTCGTCGCGCTCGCGTGCGGCTCGTCGAGCGCAGCCAACAACAACTCCAACGGCGTTGACGGATCGGGCTTCCCCGCAGATGACCCCGCCGCCACCAATCTCGCGGCGCTGTCCACGCCACTCGCCCAGAACATCTCGATCGCGTCGGTCGCTGGCTATCAAGTGATGAAGGTGGCGCTCGGCGACAACGGGCAGCCCGGCAACCGGGCGATCGCGGGCACGACACCGCCGTTGTCTTTGAGCCTCGTCGCGAACCGCGACGCGCTCGTGCGCGTCTTCGTGAACCCGGGGGCGTCGTTCAAACCGGCGCCGATCACGGCGCGCGTGAAGGTCCAGCTCAGCGGGCCCACGGGCACGCGCACGCAAATCTTCTTCGCGCAGAAGACCGTGACCACGGGATCGGTCGAGGCCGACCTCGACTCGACCATCAACGTGAAGGTCCCCGGCAGCGCGCTCGAGCCCGGCGCGATGTTCGGTGTCGTGCTCAATCAAGTCGGTGGCGACACCTCGCCCGCCGCGACCAGCACCGCTCGCTACCCGCAAGACGGTACGCTCGCGGACATGGCCGTCGGCGGGGGCGGAGACGTCATTCACATCAAGGTCGTCCCGTTCAAGTACGACGCGGACGGGTCGGGGCGGCTCCCCGCGATCGACGAAGCGCAGCTCAAGATCCTGCGGGACCGCTTCTATCAGCTGTATCCGACGGCCACGGTGGACATGACGGTGCGCGACGCCATCCCGTGGAGCACGGCGATCTCCGGCGGAGGGCAGGGGTTCGGAGAGGCGCTGAAGACCATGGGCGATCTCCACGGCAAAGACGGCGCACCGAACGACCTCTATTACTACGGCATGTTCGAGCCCACGGCGGACTTCGGGCAGTTCTGCGGCGGCGGCTGCATCACCGGGCTCTCGAACCTCGGCTCACCGACGAGCGTCGGCATCGGCTACCCGGGCGAGGGCACCGCCGGCACGATGGTGCACGAGGTGGGTCATGCGCACGGCCTCGATCACGCGCCGTTCTGCAACGCGACCTCGCAGATGAACTACTGGCCGAAAGATGCGAGCCACGACGGCGCGCACCTGGGCGGGTGGGGCTACGACTCGATCGGGAACAAGATGATTGACCCGTCATCCACCACGGATTTCATGAGCTACTGCGGGAACAACTGGGTCAGCGACTTTCACTACGCGCGCCTCTTTCAGCGCATCAAGGGCGACAACAAATTCTACGCGGACATGGTGGGGGACTTCCGCGGCGTGCAGTTGCCGAGCGACGGCCAGGCGTCGTGGGAAGAGCTGCCCACGAACCAGGCGTGGATTCGCAACGGCGAGCCGCGCGACGTGGAGGTCGTACAGATCGACGGAATGACCGCGATCAAGACCGCGTACTACTTTCCGTTCGACCATCTGCCGGGCGGCAAGCTGATGGTGCCTAACGACGCGATCACGGGTGCGGCGGGCCTGCGCTTCGCGTCACGAGCCATCGCGCTACCTACTCACTGACTACTCACTGACTACTCACTGACTACTCGGTGACTCGTCACTGACAGGGGTCTTTGCCTGCGGGGAACACGGTGCGGTACGCGTCGAGCGTCTGCACGCATAGGTGCGAGCCCGTGGAGTACTGGCCGAGCCCCGTGTCTGCGGTGTCACCGCCCGAGTACCCGACGACCGTTCCTGCCGGGTAGACCTGACCGACGTTCGTCGCGAGCTGTTTTTGCGGCCGCAGGTGCAAGAAGCGGAACTTGAGGCCCGTGACCTGATCGACGAACTCGGGCATGTATCCCCATCCGTATACGCCCGTCTTGTAGAGCTTGCTGTCGTGGCGCACGATCACGGGAGTGTCGTGGGCAACGGCGAGGTCCGTGTCCCACCAGCCGTAAGACATGTACGGGCCGTACGTGAGCGCCGTGTTCCACCACTGCTCGTTGCCGCAAGACAGCGAGCCGACGCAGAAGTCCGAGATGCCCATCGGTTGCACCGAGCAGCCCTTGCCGCAAATCGTCACGCTCGGAGCAACGTCCTTCGCGGGGCACGTGTAGAGCACGTTCGTTCCGCCGCGGATGCCGTCCGAGCCGCAATAGCCGCCGTTCGTCGGGCAGATGAGCTCACGGCTCGGATCGAACGCGCCTTTCGCGCTCACCGGCACGATGTCGCGAACGATGTCTGCGTCCTTCGTGTCGGGCAGCCCAGTGAGCGGGATGCCTGCGGGCTTGCCGAGCGGCTGGATGAGGCCCCATCGGCCGATGACGTACGCGCCGCCTTCTACGACGTGGAGCTTGGTCCACACGTCGTAGTCCTTGTATTGCGGCGGAGCGCCGAGATCCGTCGCGGCGCCGAACGCGTGCATGCCGCCGAAGCCGTCGAGCACCCAGCCGCCGTCCACCGCGCCGTTGGTCGTGTGGACCTCGAGGCCGCGCGCTTGATCTTTGCCCGTCCAGCTCGACGCGATCGTCGGGGCTTTGCCGAACGGGTGCACGCCACCGTCGCGGTCGAGCACGTAGCCGCTCTGCTGGTCCGAGAGCACGACGAGAGCGCGTGCGACGTCATCCGCGCCGCCGATGGGGCTCGTGATCTTGGGCGCCGTGCCGAACGCGTGGATTGGGCCGAGGCCGTCCAGCACCCAGCCGCCCGATCCGTCCGAGAGCACGACGAGCGAACGAGCGATGTCCTTGCCCGGCCACGAGGCGGCGCTTGACGTATCAAGCTTTACGCCGCCGAACGGGATGATCGTCCCGTCGGCTTCGAGCAATACGCCGCCCGAGGGCTGCGGGGGTCCGAGCGGCCGGACGCCAGCGTCTGGCGTCTTAGGAGGAGAGCCACCGTCCTCGGAGGTGGTCGGCACGGGCGCGGGATTGTCCGTGGTGGTGTCGTCCCCAGAACAGGCAGCGAGTACGAGCGCAATTCCTGAAGTGACGGCAAGACTTCTCATGATGGGCAAGTAGAGCAAGAAAGAAGCCGCAGTGATACCTGCCGCGGCCCGCGGACATTCGAGCGCTTGTCGCGATCCTGCGCGAATTGCTCGCGCCCAATCGCGGGAGTTGGCCGATCGAGCTCGCAACGTGCAAGCTCCTGGGGTGCGGGTATACCTCGACTGGAACGCGACGGCGCCACCTCTCGACGAGGTCATCCTTGCGATGGCCGACATCTCCAAACGCGCGTGGGCCAACCCATCGAGCGTGCACGGCGAGGGACGTCGCGCGAGAGCGGTCGTCGAGGACGCGCGCGCATTCGTGGGAGAGCTCGCGGGCGTCGATCCTCGCGACGTGACGTTCACCTCGAGCGCGACCGAGGCCAACAACCTCGCGCTCACGTCGGCGCTCGCGGCGCGCGAAGGCGCCATCGTCACCAGTCGCCTCGAGCACCCCTCGATCACGAAGGTCGCCGAGCGCCACGCGAGCCGAGCGCGCTGGGTGCGTGCGCTCCCCGACGGGCTGATCGATCTCGAGGACCTCTCGCGCGCGCTGTCGGAAGGTCCGGTCGCCGTCGTCGCGCTAGGGGCGGTAAACCAAGAGACAGGCGTGATTCAGCCCCTACGCGAGGTCATGCGTATGGCGCAGACCGTTGGCGCTTGGCTCCACGTCGACGCAGCGCAGGCGTGGGGCAAGCTCGCAGTCGATCTCGATCGTGTCGCCTCCGCCTGCGTCGCACCTCACAAGTTCCGCGGTCCCAAGGGCATCGGCGCGCTGGTGACCGCGCCGCACGTGAAGCTCTCTCCTCTGCTCGTCGGCGGCTCTCAGGAGAAGGGCGTGCGCCCAGGCACCGTGGACCCTTCGCTCGCCGCGGGGTTGGGCGTGGCGGCCAGGCACGCCACGAGCGGACCCTCTAGGTACGAAGCCGTTCGAGAACACAGAGATCGCCTCGAGGCCGCGCTCGTCGAGCTCGGTGGACAAGTCAACGGTTCGGCGCCACGCGCGCCACACGTCACAAGCGTCGCGTTCTCCAAGTGGCACGGGCCCGAGCTCGTCGCGGCACTCGACCTCGAGGGTGTCGCGTGCTCGAGCGGTAGCGCATGCAGCGCGGGGACGGCCGATCCTTCACCCGTCTTGGTCGCGATGCACGACGCTACGCGAGCCAGCTCGAGCGTCCGACTCTCGATGGGCGAGACCACGACCTCGGCCGACGTCCAGAGTGCCCTGGAGGCGTTCGCGCGCGTTTTGTCCCGGTTGATGTAGCGGGTCAGCCCGTTCGGCGTCTTGAACGTCTCAAAATAGGTACGTGCGCCAAGTGCCTGTCATAACTACTGAAAGTTAGTGGGCACTGAACGGCGATTTGGCGTTCCATTCAATGGAAACCGCCAGGCGACCCGTCGCTCGCTTGGCGAGCAGGAGGCGGCTGGGCGGGCGCTCCGCTCACGTCAATCGGCAACCAGAGGGCTCGCACGGTCGCCGAGTCGCCGTGGCGCGAGTAGCCCGCGAGGCCGAATAGGACGTTCCAGAAGTAGCCCGTGGGGTCCTCTCCGTACGAGAAGAGCGGCAGCACGTGGAACGACCAATCGAGCCCATTGGGGACCCGCTTCTGAAGGTAGAGCGTGTTGCCCGCCAGCTGCGTGATGGAGCTGTCGGCCGTGTCGCTGAATCTCCAGAACAGAGGAAACGCGACCGTCGTGCGACCGCGTGGGCTCGCGAAATCGATGAACGCGGGCGTGATCACCGTGTGCGTAGAGTCTCCGCTTCGTCCAAAGTAGAGAAGCGGGTGCAGGTCAGTCTCCCACCCGTTGTACGACTTGGAGACGGTGAGCGTCGGGAAGACCCACGTGGTCTTCGAGATTCCCTTGGTCTCGAACTGACCTGCGAGCGGCGTGAGCCAGTCGTGTCCCGCAGGGCTCGTGCTCGTGAAGAAGAACGGAAACAGGCCCGTCGCGTTCGTCCCGATGTCCTTGTCCTCGTAGTGTCCGAAGAGCGGCACAATCGGCCCCGCGAGCGTGAGTGAGGTCGAGCCCTTGCGACCCTCGATGCGTGAGTAGAACGGCGAGAGCAGCGTGTCGGTCTTCGGCGTGATTCGCCGGAAATACACGGGCGACGCGAAGAGCGATTGCGTCTCGGTGTACCCGTAGTGAAACAAAGGGAGGACTGTGGTGTGCTCCTCTTTCTGTCCGCCAGACTCGGGCTTGCCCTTGATGTGAAAGACGAACGGCAGCACGTCCACGATGTCGCGCTTCGGGTCGCTCTCGAGCACGACAGGCCCGGCGACCGTGAAGCTCGACTGATTGAGCTCTCTCTCTCGGTGAAAATAGAGGAGCGGCGGGATCAACGTGTAGCTGCGGCGCGCGCCCTCGACGTCGTTGTTGTCGCCGTGGAAGTAAAACGGCACGAGGCCCGTGTCGACGTCCGTGCCCTTGCGGTCGCGGAAGTACAGCAGTGAGTAGGTGAACGCCTTCTCTTGGCTCCATCGCGAGGTCGTCAAGAGCAGCGGCGCGTGGAAGTAGCCGCCGTCCGCGCGAGTGCCCTGAAAGTAGAGGGGCGCGAGCCAGTTGTCGGTCTCGGTCGCGCGGCCGCTCTTGCTGCCTTCGTACGACTCGCGATGCACGAACGGACCGAGGTTCAAGAAGTGGCTCTGCCCGTTGCGGAGCCGCCAGAAGAGCGGGAACACGACGTCCGCGTCGACGTGCTCGCTGCGGCGTTGGTAATATAGGAGCGAGATGAGCGACTCGCGGTCGACGTGCTCTCCGCGCTCGGGGTTACGTGCGTCGTAAAGCCCGCGCGTCTGCTCCAAGTAGAACGGCGGCAAGAGCCGGAGCCGGTAGTCTCCGCGCGACTCCTCGTAGTAGCCGGCGAAGCGCTGCTTGAGCGAACCTTGCGCGGGCGGCGGGCGTCCGTCGTAGTCGCTACCGATTCGGTCCCTCATCTCCGGGCTCATCGCGAGCGGATCGCTGGGCGCGACCGCTTGGGGCTCGGCGCGCTGCTGGGGAGCCTGCGCATCCCCTTTATTGGCGGGCGCGCTCGTGTCTTGCGCGTGCGCGATCGCGGGGACGATCCAGATCGCGGCTGCGAGAGCGAGCCTTTTCATAGTTGACCTTGGGGATGCGCTGCGCCGCTGGCGGCGAGCCGGGCGGCGACGATGTTGGTGACCACGTCACGCGCGATCTCCTCCTGCGCGTGGCCTGCGAGGTCTTTCAGCATCACCGTGGACTTGTCGAGCTCTGCGTCGCCGAGGATGCACACGAAGCGCGCGCCGAGATCGTTGGCTCGTCGCAGCTGCGACTTGAGCGAGCCCCCACGAGTGTCCGCTACCGCGACCAACCCGAGTCTGCGGAGATCTCGCGCAAGCACCAACGCCGGTCCCATCGCGCGATCGCCGAGCGGCGCGACCAACACGTCGGAGACTGGACCTGGGGCGGTGGACGCTGCGGCGATGATCAGGCGCTCCATGCCCGCGGCGAAGCCGATCGCGGGGACGCTCGGCCCGCCGAGATCAGCGACCATTCCGTCGTACCTTCCCCCCGCGATCAGCGTGCTTCCCGCGCCGAGCTTGTCCGCCGCGCCTTTGATCTCGAAGAGCGTGCGCGTGTAGTAGTCGAGGCCGCGAATGAGCCGCGGGTCCACCTCGTAGGGCGTGCCCAACACGTCGAGCATGCGTCGCAGGCCATCGAAGTGCGCCTTGTCGTCGTCCGTGAGGTGATCGATCATCGACGGCGCGAAGCGGACGATCTCCTGATCTGCCGGGCTCTTCGAGTCGAGGATGCGCAGGGGATTGATCCCGAGCCTGCGCTGCGACTCGGTCGAGAGCCCCTCTTTTTTGGGCTCCAAATACTCGAGGAGCGCGGCCTTGTATCTTGCACGCGTATCGCCGCTGCCGATCGACGACAGATAGACGACCGCGTCTTTGATGCCGAGATCGCGCACGAAGCCCGCCGCCATGTCGATGAGCTCGGCGTCGCAGCCAGGGCCACGATCGCCGAAGATCTCGGCGCCCGCTTGGAAGAACTGCCTGTAGCGTCCGCGCGCGGGGCGCTCACCACGGAACATCGCGCCCGCGTAGTACCAGCGCGTGACGGGCTCTTTGTCGTGGACCTTGTGCTCCACGTACGCGCGCGCTGCGCCGGCGGTCCCCTCGGGGCGGAGCGTGAGCGCCTCGTCGTGGAACGTGAAAGAGTACATCTCTTTCTCGACGATGTCGGTCGTCTCTCCGACCGTACGCACGTAGAGCGGCGTGGACTCCACGAGCGGCGTGCGTACCTCTCGAAACCCGTGAAGTGTCAGCGCGCGGGCATAGGCCTGTTCGAGCCGATGCCATGCCGCCATGTCGGCGGGGAGCACGTCGTTCATCCCTTTAACCGCGCGGAGTTCCATAGGGGGCGGCGCCGTTGTCCTACGGACACCGCGCAGAATCAAGGGAATCCATAGCGAGAGAGTGGCCTACGAACGCACGAGAGTTCGTCCTCTCACTACGTTGCAGCGTGCCAACGCGGTCGTGGTAAGACAGCCGGAAAATGGCCAAGGCGTGCGCGCTCGATTTAGGAGCTGTCCGCGTGGGCGTGGCCATCTCCGACGACCTCGGGATGCTTGCGCACCCGCGCGGCACGCTCGACGGTCGCAATCGCCCGGAGCTGCTCCGTGCACTCGCAGCTCTCGTGAAAGCCGAGGAGATCGATCACGTGCTCGTGGGGTTGCCGCTCGACATGAAGGGAGGCGAGGGCGAGTCCGCTCGAAAGGCACGCCTCGTCGCGCAAGAGATCGCCGACGCGACCGGCACAACGGTCGAGCTCGTCGACGAGCGGCTCTCCACGGTGCAAGCGAGGCGCGCGCTCGGCGCCGCAGACGTCCATGGCAAGAAGGCGCGCGCGCACATCGACGAGGCGTCTGCTGTCGTCATCCTCCAGGCGTGGCTCGACGCGCGCTCGCATCGGGGTGACGAGTGAGCAAGCTCCCTCCCGTCACGACCAAGCGCAGTCGCGTCGTCCGCGAGCGCAAGGTGCGCGAAAGGAAGCGCGAACGCGAGCAGGCACATGAGGAGCTCGGGAGGCCCGACCCTCTCCCCACAGAGCCACGCGCCGGGCTCGCGAAGTGGTTCGGAGGAGTGGTCGCGCTGCTGGTCGCGATCGTCTTGACCCTGTTGTTCTTCGTCTATCCCTACGCGGATGGTCCTGGTGCCGGCCTCGCTCTGGTAGAGATCGACGTCACGCCAACAATGACCCCAGCCGAGCTCGCGGATAAACTCGTAGCTCAGGGCGCGGTAGGAAGTCCGGCTATTTTCTCGGTCTATTTGCGCATGCACGGCACCGGGGCGCTGGTCGTGGGTCACCACATCTTGAGCGATGCTCTCTCTCCACACGAGCTGCTCGCGCGCCTCGAGCGGCACGGCGCCGGCAAGATCCGCGTGACGATCCCCGAAGGATGGACCCGCTTCGACATCTCCAAGCGGCTCGAGTCGTCGCGCGTTTGTACGGTCCGCGCGTTCCTCGACGCCACGACGGATGCGCCGCTGATGAAGGAGCTCGCCGTCGACGGTCCGAGCTTCGAGGGGATGCTCTTCCCCGCGACGTACGAGTTCCCCGCAGACGCAGAGGGCAACGAGGTCGTGCGGGAGATGTTCAGAGAGTTCGAGCGCCGCTTCTCTTCACTCGAGGACAAGAACGCGAGCGGCGTGAAGGACCTCGCGGACTCCCTTGGCTGGGGCCGCAAGCAGATCGTTATCCTGGCCTCGATGGTGGAGAAAGAGGCGGTCGTCGACGACGAGCGGCCGATCATCGCGAGCGTTTTTCTCAACCGCCTACGCGACCCGGGTTTCTCCCCGAAGCTGCTGCAGTGCGATCCCACCGCCGGCTACGGCTGCCTCGTGACGGAGACGCCCGCGTGCGAGAAATACGTCACCGGGAGGATCACGCACGACATCGTCGCGGACGAGCAGAACCCATACAACACGTACAAACACGTCGGCTTGCCACCGGGGCCCATCGCGAATCCAGGCGAAAAATCGCTGGCCGCGGCGATGTCACCCTCGACCACGCGGTTTTTCTACTTCGTTGCGAAGGGCCAAGGCCGCCACAACTTCTCCGAGAGCTACGCGCAGCACACCGCCGTCATCCCGCCCCCTCGACTAGTTAAAGCCGACGCGGGACCGTGACACTCACCCGCCGCTGAACGCGTCCGGGATGCTGGTGTCGGGGATGGACGTGTCCTTCACGCCGGAGTCTTTGGGCGTCGAGGTGCCGCTACCGGAGACGATTGCGTTGTCGATGACGCGACCGCCGCCGTCATACGGTGGCGGGGACGAGCACGCGAAATATCCGAGGCACATGGACATGAACACAACTGCGACGGCGAGTTGTCGAGCTCTCACGGCTGGCATACCCAGACTCCCTTGTCTTGCGGACACGTGCAGACTCTACCGAGCCCCGAAAGGCATTGTTGGCCTGGCACCACGTAGTCCCAGCATGGGTTGCCCGCAGCGACGGGGCCGACGGGGCATTTGCCTTGTGTCGGGTAGGCTTGGGCGCCGCCGTTGGTGTCGTTGGTGCCGTCCGTCGGGAACGTGACTTGGAAGCCCGCACTGCCTTGGAGCGCGCCGTCGACGTAGATCTCGCAGCGATAGGTGCCCACGGGCCAGGGTGGCGGAAGCGTTGTGTTGCTCGACCCGGCGTCCGGGTCCGGGGGCTGCTGCGGCGTCCAGTTGAAGGTCAGTGTCGTCGCGCCAGGTCCGGGTGCTTGCTCGGTCACGTTGACGACGACGTTCGTGTCCGTTGGTGGCACGCCCCAGCTCGAAGTGAGAGCGTTGCCTGCCTGGCAAGCGGCGGGGTTCGGGTAGAACAGCGCGGGGCAGGGCTCCGACTTCAAGAGCCGAAGGATCGCGTTGACCGTTATGTCCTTGCGGTCACCGACGAAGTCTACGTTGCAAAAGACCCGGGCGGTGTCGGTGAAGAAGTGCGTGCGCCTGCGCTCGCCGGTGCCGTCGAGCGCCGTGTACACACCGCGAACCTGAGTCGAGGTGCCGCACGAACTCGTGGACCCCAAGGACGCAAACAGCGTCCCACCCGAGAGAAGCAGCATCGTGACGCCGGCGAGCCTTCGCATTGAGCGGCACGGTAAGAGAACTGGCCCGTGGGGTCAATCGAACCGAGCACGCCAAGTCCAAACTTCGCTTCGCTCATCGCTTAGGGCCGGTTACTGTCCGAGCCATGAGCAGCCCGACCGAAGCCCCCGCAGCACGCACCGTCGACCCCACCACCAAGCTCGCGATCGAGACGATCAAAATGTTGTCGATCGACGGCGTGCAGAAGGCCAACAGCGGTCACCCCGGAACGCCAATGGGTCTTGCAGAGATCGCTCACTCGATCTTCGCGGTCCACATGCGGCACGATCCGAGCGATCCGGGCTGGATTGGCCGCGACCGTTTCGTGCTGTCGTGTGGTCACGCCTCGATGCTCCTCTACTCGATGCTCCACTTGTCGGGGTACGGGCTGCCGCTCGAGCAGCTGCAGCAGTTCCGCCAGTGGGACAGCAAGACGCCTGGGCACCCCGAGGTGCATCACACGGTCGGCGTCGAGACGACGACGGGCCCGCTAGGACAAGGCGTCGGCAACGCGGTCGGCTTCGCGCTCGCAATGCGGATGATGGAAGCGCGCTTCGGCGAGCCGTTCGCGGGGCAGCACGTGTTCTGCATCTGCAGCGACGGTGACCTCATGGAAGGCATCAGCGGCGAGGCCTCGAGCATCGCGGGCCACTTGGGTCTGTCGAACGTCATCGTCATGTACGACGACAACAAGATCACGATCGAGGGCGAGACCGAGCTCGCGTTCAGCGAGGACGTCGGCGGCCGCTACGAGGCGTACGGCTGGTTCGTGCAGCGCATCGACGGGCACAACCTCACGGAGATCGATCACGCGATCAAAAAAGCGAAGCTCATGAAGGACCGGCCGAGCTTCATCGTGTGCCGCACGCACATCGCCAACGGCGCGCCCGACGCGCACGACACGGCAGGTGCGCACGGCGCTCCGCTCGGCGACGAAGAGATCGCCAAGGTGAAGACGCTCGCGGGCTGGGACGCGTCCAAGAAGTTCTTCGTTCCAGAAGAAGTCCGAGCGTTTTGGAAGAAGCGCGGCGACGAGCTGAAGGCCGAGCACGCGGCCTGGAACGACCGTTATCAAGCCTGGCGCGGCAAGAACGCAGAGCTGGCCAAGAACTTGGACGCGTTCCTCTCGAAAGAGACGCCGAAGGATCTCCTCGCGCAGTTGATCAAGGCAATCCCGGAGAAGGACGCCGCCACGCGCGACTCCTCCAACGCGATCCAGTGCGCAGCGGCCAAGCTCGTGCCGCAGCTGGTCGGCGGCTCGGCGGACCTGGCGCCTTCGACGAAGACCTTCATGAAGGGCGAGGGCAACGTCGCCCGCGGCGAGTTCGCCGGACGCAACCTGCACTTCGGAATCCGAGAGCACGGCATGGGCGCGGTCTGCAACGCGCTCGGCCTCTTCGGAGGTCTGATCCCGTACGGCAGC
>ENA-OFCD01001181-OFCD01001181.1-metagenomes-genome-assembly--contig:-NODE-1181-length-14023-cov-6.975301_pt1 | contig 14023 bp, 14 predicted proteins | sample MGYA00153392_OFCD01 | MGnify analysis MGYA00153392 | reverse complement strand
ATTGCTAGAATTTGAGAAAAGAGTAAAAATGAACGGTCTATCTATTCTTGGTTTACCGTCAAGTCCAAATTCAAGACCAGAGCCATACTCAAATCTCCAAGGTGTAGAACGTACTTCTTGATGGTCTGCTTTATATTTTTCTGTATAGTAGATTGCAAGCCTTGCTCTCTGCCGCTCAGAGTTAGCAATAGCTATTCTATAAAATTCTTGCTCATTTTGATTAGTCCATGCATTAATAGCATTGTAAATAAGAATTAATTGCTTCTGTCCCCAAAGAGTAGATGTATGGTCTAGCCAATGTGTCAATTCATGTACGGAGGTTGAGTAAAATTTTGTACTAGACTTATATGCTGCATGTAGTGCGGCTTTTTGGGCATTTTTATCTCCTTTGGTATATGATTGAAAGCTTTCTAATAGTCGCAAAAAGCTTTCCTCATCTAAATAATCGAGAATAACCGTTTGTGAAAAATCATCATAGGAGCCAATCGCTTCGAGATTGACAAAGATCCCTGAATTGTTGGCATGATGTTTCAGCTTTTGAATAGCTTCTCGATTTGCGTTTCTAGACATAGATCGACACCTCGCAACTCTTCATCAATAATCTTACAGCCCTAATCGATCTTGCACTTCCCCAGTACTTTTGTAACTCAAAAAATTCTGCTCATACTCAGTACAAAACCTGGCATGACTTCACTACAGTCGATCTCCGTTGGTGATTCTAGCATCTCTGGTTATTGTCCCGATCGATAGATTTCCACCCACTTGTGCTTTGGATCGATGAGCAAGCCTAGCCGCACTCCGAGCCGTTGATATTCTCTCATCTTGTCTTGTAGAGGTTTCAAGCCGTCTGTGGTAGAGCGCAATTCTATAACAAAATCGGGCACTACGGGACAAAACTGTTCTAATGAAACTCCCTCTAGTCGAGATTTTTCAATCCAAGAGACATCGGGTGAAGGTTTTCCACCACCAATTGCTGTGAAATTATAACCAGTTGAAGAATCACCTACCCGCCCTAGCTCAGTTTGTCGATTCCAGGCATTAACTTGAAAAGTCAAGTCTCCATTTCGCTCACCACTGATGAAAAACGCTGGAGGCATCACAACCAATTCTCTATTCGGAGTTAATTCTAAGCGTAAATCGGGATTATCGATACAAAGCCTGTCGAATTGCTCTGGGGTAACTCTCAAAGTTGTATTACTGACATCTAGCAGCAATGGTTGAGTTTCAACAGCGACGGTGGAAGTAATAATAACATCAAGAAACCTCCAAATTTGCATTCCAATCAGTTTATGTATCGATGAGCCAATTCCCGTTCTTCTGCCGTTCTCAGCTCTCCACACACGAAGTAAGATCGCATTAGATTTATGGCAGAGCGTCTTTAAGTGCCGTTCTCGCGGCGAGATGATTGCGAGTAGATGTTAGGATCTCCACCTCTCGATCGAGTCGAGTGGTAGTATCTTGCATTTCGAGTAGGGCTTGTTGCTCTGCGGCTACACCGTAGAGATGACTAGCCACCCAATAGGAGAGTTCGATCGGTAAGTCTGGTAAATTCTCTGGTAGCTCGACTGGTTGTTCGGTTAGTTTTCCCGACAGGTGCACCACATCTCGCAACAACCGCTCGACATCGGTTGCTAAGGGGCGTAAATCTTCCTCAGTGGGACGATCTTCGATCCACTCGACTAACCCGACTCGGTAGGGCTTCTCGCGGACGTATTCGAGCACTCTGAACCGTTGCTGTCCCATCGTCAAAACTTTCATCCGATCGTCAGGCAATTGCTGAAAGTGGACGATCTCCGCACAACAACCTATATCTGCTGGTTGTCCTCTAACGGGATCCCACATCAATACACCAAACCGCCTGTCGCTACTCATGATCGTATTCATCATGATCCGGTAGCGAAACTCAAAAATATGCAAAGGGAGTGGACGACCAGGGAACAGCACCAGTTCGGGGAGCGGAAATAAGGGAAGTTCTCTCACAGCGATTGAAGAAGATGGTGCCATTTGCGGGTTCGATCGAAAGCAGAGGGTACGTATACTAGGTTAACGGATCTAGTCTCATTAGTGCTAGGTTATTCGTGCCCAATTGCGATCCTAGCTGTACTTGAGAGTTATTACCTCATTTGGTAACGCTCCAATATCAAAAGCAACTGTATCCAAACAGAATTTTAAGTTTTTGAGGCTGGAAAAAAATCATTTATATTAAGCATAATATCTGTAAATTGAGGCAGGCTAACCGATCGAGTTGGCGTAATAATCTGAATACTGGTGTAGATCGAGCCTTCAGGTTGACGATATATTTCTAGATGGTTATCAATTAGATTGACAATCCAATATTCACTAATTCCGGCAGCGGCATAAAGCGGTGCTTTAATCTCTCGATCGAACTTAATGCTCGAATCAGCCACTTCAATGACAAGGATAATATCAGCAGGAGATGGATGGCTGTTAACATAATCATCCGATCGCAATCTTGCGATGACGATATCTGGTTCAGGTTCGCTATTATTGGGCAAAGTAATCGGATCTTGGCTCTGAACATCGGCTCGATCGCCAATTAAGGCTAAAAGCTGTTTGAATAGTTTACGGGTAGAAAGTGTGTGTCGAGTGCCTTTTGCCGCCATCGTGAAAATTTGTCCTAGGATTAATTCTACTCGTTCTCCTTCCCTGATGATGCCACTTTCCATCATCTGATAATATTCAACACTAGTGAGCTGACGGATTTGAGTACTAACCATGCGATCGATCTCTAGCAACGCAACTTACTTTTTATCATAACAACATCTATAAACAAGCTCTCATCTGAGGACTCTCAGGAAATAAATTAGTGACTTAATTTCTAGAGTTTCACTTCGATATATATACCTACTGGAATGTGCCGATCGAATGGCTTCACAGATTACAAAACACATTCCTGGTTCGATCGCTTCTCGATCTCAACAATAGCTTCGATTCATTCAGGTGCAGGGACATTGTGAGGCGACTGTAACTGACGATCCATAATGACTCGCTCCGATATTGGTAATCCAGCTTCCAGCTCTTGCCGTCTAATCTGTTGAAAACCGATCGTCAGTTCAGACTCCTCAAGCATCCGAAACCCCAATTTGGCGTAAAAAGGAGCATTCCACGGCAGATCGCTAAAAGTTGATAACGAGATTGTGTCATAGCGATGAAACTGCGCCCAATCACTAATTGTCTCAATCAATGCAGTCCCAAGTCCTCTTTGCCCATGTTTGGGATCGACGTCTATTTCTTGAAGATAAATGGTGCGATCCACCTCACGGGTAATCGCAAACCCGACTACTACATCATCTCGATCGACGGCTACCCATAGTTGTCCTGCTTGGAATCTCTCCCGCACAAAATCTAGTGACAGTGGCTCGGCATTGACCAGAAACTCATAGGGAGTATCAATAAATAGAATAGCAGCCGATCGCTCGATCTGCGCCAATAGGGTTAATTCTTCAGCGCGAGCAAAACGAATTATATAGCCTGATTCCAAAATTTTCAAAGGTAGCTAATTTTATTCAGCCCATCGATTTTGCTGACTTTACGATAGGTATTCAGATTGTTAATATGTAGAGGATATCTACAAAAAAGCCCTCATGTGAGGACTTTCTAAAAATAAATTAGTAACTCACTATCTAGAGCTTCACTTCGATGTCTACACCTGCGGGTAGATCTAATTTCATTAGCGCATCGATCGTTTTTGCTGAAGGATCTTTGATGTCAATAATGCGTCGATGGGTGCGAGTTTCAAAGTGTTCGCGGGAGTCTTTGTCAACGTGAGGCGATCGCAAGACGCAATAAATCCGGCGGCGTGTAGGGAGTGGGATTGGTCCGATCGCGGTTGCTCCAGTCCGATTGGCGGTTTCCACAATTTTATCGCAAGAGGTGTCGAGGAGACGACGATCGAATGCTTTGAGCCGGATGCGAATTTTTTGCTGAGTTACAGTTGCCATAATTTTTAGGTTTGGGTTTTCAAGGTACAGAAATTAATAATTCATCAGACACAAAGATAGAGATACACACGAGGTATATCTCTATCTTTGATTTAGGTAATTAACCTATTTGATGATTTTGGCTACAACACCAGCTCCGATTGTCCGACCGCCTTCACGGATTGCAAAACGCATTCCTTGTTCGATCGCAACTGGGTTGATCAGTTCAACAATCATTTTGATCCGATCTCCAGGCATCACCATCTCAGCAGCACTACCGTCATCAGCAGTAAAGGCTTTGATGTTTCCGGTTACGTCGGTGGTACGGACGTAGAACTGAGGACGGTAGCCAGGGAAGAATGGAGTCTTGCGACCACCTTCTTTGTCAGTCAGTACGTATACTTCACCTTCAAATTCGGTGTGAGGTTTCACACTACCAGGTTTGGCAATTACCATACCGCGTTCGATGTCGGCTTTTTGGATACCGCGCATCAGTACGCCTACGTTGTCACCAGCAAAACCTTCGTCGAGGGATTTCTGGAACATTTCCACACCAGTGATGGTGGTGCTACGTGTGTCGCGGATACCGATGATTTCCACGTTTTCGCCAACTTTGACTTTTCCGCGTTCGATCCGACCAGTTGCTACTGTACCCCGACCAGTGATGGAGAATACGTCCTCAACTGCCATTAGGAATGGTTTGTCAACTTCCCGTTCTGGAGTAGGGATATAGTCATCTACTGCTGCCATCAGGTCGTAGATTTTGTCTACCCATTCGTTCTCACCTTGGATCGTTTTAGGGTTAGCAAGCATTTGCTCGACGGCTTTGACTGCGGAACCGGAAACAACGGGGATATTATCACCATCGAAGTCATAGAAAGACAGCAGTTCGCGAATTTCCATTTCGACGAGTTCTAGTAGCTCATCGTCATCAACCAAGTCGGTTTTGTTCATGAACACAACTAGACGAGGTACACCAACTTGTTTCGCCAAGAGGATGTGTTCGCGAGTCTGAGGCATGGGGCCATCGGCTGCGGAGACGACGAGGATACCGCCGTCCATTTGTGCCGCACCAGTGATCATGTTTTTCACATAGTCAGCGTGTCCGGGACAGTCTACGTGTGCGTAGTGACGAGTTACTGTTTCGTACTCTACGTGGGCGGTATTGATGGTGATCCCACGCGCTTTTTCTTCAGGAGCAGCATCGATCTCGTCATACTTCCGAGCTTTAGCAGCACCAATCGCGGCTAGCGACATGGTGATTGCTGCGGTCAAGGTAGTTTTACCGTGGTCAACGTGACCGACAGTACCGATGTTTACGTGGGGCTTATTTCTTTCAAACTTAGCGCGTGCCATGAATAATTTCCTTAATTCCTCTTTAAATTTTAACTAGATTGCCGCTGTCAAAGGGTTAACAGTCATCGATTAATCGATGACTGTTAATTACACCATTACCAGATTAAGGCAATCTCTGCTCTACCGATCGATTACTTCCCTTTATTCTTGGTAACGATCGCTTCTGCGACGTTGCGGGGGACTTCTTCATAATGGCTAAATTCCATTGAGAAGATCCCACGACCTTGGGTGTTGGAGCGGATCGTGGTTGCATAACCAAACATTTCCCCTAGAGGAACTTTGGCTGCAACTTTCGATAGATTTGGTGCCGCTTCTTGACCTTCGATCTGACCTCGGCGGGAGTTGAGATCGCCGATGACATTTCCCAAGAAGTTGTCGGGAACTTCAACTTCAACTTTCATGACTGGTTCTAGCAAGATCGCTTGAGCTTTCATGACGGCTTCTTTGATTGCGATCGAAGCCGCAATCTTGAAAGCCATTTCATTGGAGTCAACTTCATGGTAAGAACCATCAATCAGGGTGACTTTGAGGTCGATCACTGGATACCCAGCCAAAATCCCCGACTCACAAGTTTCTTTGATGCCTTGTTCGATCGGGTTGATGTACTGTTTTGGTACCGAACCGCCGACGATTTTCGAGACAAACTCCAAACCTGTTCCAGGTTCGGTTGGCGTTACCTCAATTACGACGTGCCCGTAGTTACCGTTACCACCACTTTGTTTGATGTACTTACCTTCTTGCTTGACACTCTTGCGAATGGTTTCGCGATAAGCCACTTGTGGCGCACCGATATTTGCTTCTACGCCAAACTCACGCAACATCCGATCGACTAGAATCTCTAGGTGAAGTTCTCCCATCCCCGCGATTACGGTTTGGTTGGTTTCAGGATCGGTGTGGACGCGGAAGGTCGGATCTTCCTGAGACAGGGAGATCAGAGCCTTGGAGAGCTTCTCCATGTCCTGTTTGGTCTTTGGTTCTACCGCCAGTGAAATCACTGGTTCGGGGATGAATAGTGACTCCAGAATTACTGGGTTTTCTTCATCACACAAGGTATCACCTGTGAAGGTGTCTTTGAGTCCGAGTACCGCACCCAAGTCACCCGCACGCAGTTCATCTACTTCTTGGCGATCGTCTGCTTTGAGGATAATCAAGCGGGAGATCCGTTCGCGTTTACCCTTGGTTGGGTTCAAGACGTAGGTTCCAGTTTTGACTACTCCAGAATACACGCGGATGAAGGTCAATCGACCATACTTGTCCGCCATAATCTTGAATGCTAATGCTGAGAACGGTTCATCATCATCAGCGTGACGCTCGACTTCCACAGTCTCATCATCGACCGATTTACCTTTGATCGCAGGTACTTCGGTCGGACAAGGGAGATAGTCGATAACGGCATCGAGGAGTGACTGCACCCCTTTATTTTTAAAGGCAGAACCACAGAACATGGGGACGATCGTTCCAGCGATCGTGCCTTTGCGGATGGCGGCTTTGATCTCAGCTTGAGAGATTTCTTGACCTTCGAGGTATTTCTCGGTCAGCTCATCTGAAGTATCAGCTACAGATTCCAATAATTTCAAGCGAAATTCCTCGGCTTTAGCTTGGAGATCTGCGGGAATGTCGCGTTCTTCGACATCTTTACCCATGTCATCAAGCGCGTAAAATGCACGCATGGTTACGAGGTCGATCGTTCCAGCAAACTCGCCTTCAGCACCGATTGGAATCTGGATGGGTACTGCGTTGACGCGCATCCGATCGAGAATTTGCTCGTATACCTTGAAGAAATTCGCACCAGTCCGATCCATCTTATTCACAAAGACGATCCGTGGTACTTTGTAGCGATCGGCTTGTCGCCATACCGTCTCCGATTGAGGCTGAACACCGCCAACGGAGCAAAATACAGCAATTACACCATCGAGTACCCGCATCGAACGTTCGACTTCGATCGTGAAGTCTACGTGTCCTGGAGTATCGATGATATTGATCTTGTGATCCTTCCAAGTCGTGCTGATCGCGGCGGCGGTGATGGTGATTCCACGCTCTTGCTCTTGCACCATCCAGTCGGTGGTGGCAGTTCCTTCGTGAACTTCGCCAATTTTGTGGACAACCCCAGAATAATATAAAATTCTCTCGGTCGTGGTTGTCTTACCCGCATCAATGTGGGCTGCAATCCCGATGTTGCGTACTTTCTCAAACGGGACGGTACGTGGCACAATAACCTCCTTTAGTGGTCGGGCCGTATCTAAAACTAGTTAATCTTTATTAAGATTGTAGACTTTTTTGGGGACAGTCGGTTGACGACAAGATCCCCAAATTGCGTGAAAACCGTACTAAAAAATCTAGTAACGGTAGTGAGCGAAAGCTTTGTTGGCTTCTGCCATCCGGTGAGTTTCCTCGCGTTTGCGAATTGCACTACCAGTCTCATTAGCTGCATCCATTAACTCGTTAGCCAATTTGCCTGCCATTGATTTACCCGCACGAGAGCGAGAGTAGTTGATCAACCACCGCATCGCTAGTGCTGTACCGCGCTCGGCTTTGACTTCCATCGGTACTTGGTATGTAGCACCACCGACTCTTCGACCTTTAACTTCCACGAGGGGAGTAGCATTTTTAACTGCTTTTTCAAAGGTTTCGAGCGGATCGTTACCAGTGCGCTCTTCGATCGTTTTCATCGCTTCGTAGATGATCCGATAAGCGACTGATTTTTTACCGCTGTACATAATGCGGCGCACCATCATATTCACCAGACGGCTATTGTAAACCGCATCTGGTGGTACTGGGCGTTTGACTACTTTGGTTCTACGGGACATAGAGCGAAAATTGAATTGGTGATTGGTTCAGGTACTGACGTTGTTACAACCTCTGGATCAGAGCATCGGTAGCTCGCCTTCGGTCACTTACTTAATTTGCATTGAGGATTAATCTAGGAATCTTCAGTGATGGTTTCAGAACATCTAACGACGATCTGTTCGCCATTTGCAACGAAACCGGAAACTACCAATTTATCTCTACTTCAGCAATTATCTATAGTTGGCGATTACCTCGCGGCGCGGCTACGCCAACGAGTGTCCATCTCTGGCACTACGTCAAGTACAGGCATAACAAAACCCTCAGCATGGGGATGTTTGCAGTTTAGCTGGATGCGATCGGCTGATAAGCTCTACAAATATAAATAACGCACTCGTGAAATATCGAGCGATAGCAATCTAAATTATGAAACTTACTTAGCAGCTTTGGGTCGCTTGGTTCCATACTTGGAACGACCTTGCTTGCGATCCTTCACCCCAGCGGTATCTAATGTACCGCGAATGATGTGATATCTGACCCCAGGTAAATCTTTGACCCGACCGCCACGAATCATCACAACTGAGTGTTCCTGGAGGTTGTGACCGATGCCAGGAATGTAGGCAGTGACTTCAAATCCAGAAGTTAGCCGTACCCGCGCTACTTTACGTAGAGCTGAGTTAGGTTTTTTGGGTGTGGTTGTGTAGACGCGAGTACATACACCACGACGCTGAGGACATTCCTTGAGCGCGGGTGATTTAGTTTTGACTTTGTAGTCTTCGCGGGCTTTGCGAATGAGCTGTTGGATGGTTGGCATGGTTTAGAAAATTTTGACAGTCACCTAGCGGTTCCAACTGTTGACAAATTACCATCATACGATGATTTGTCTGTGTGTGTCAATCAAAAAAATAATAATCCTGTCATAGGTTTGACCTCATTTTTGAGTCTTGTTCTGACACTTTATCCCCGATTCAATTAATCAGAATATTCCAAGAAGTAACGCTGTGGCGTTGTTTGTACGACGACAAAGCCTAGTCTCTCATAGAGGACTCTAGCTGGACTAGATGATAAGACTCTAAGACGAACTGGCTTGTGGCTTTGATAAGCTTCCTCAATAATGTCGAGTATTATCGCTGTTCCGATGCCTTTGTTCTGGAATTCCTGGAGAATATAAAGATCTTCGATTTGAATATGGGTTTCGTGGTGTTCTACTGCGATCGCCCCAACACGCAACCGACCAACAAAAATACTCGCAAAAGCTTCGGCATTCAAGCCATCAAGAAGTTGAGATCGAACAATTTCGTCGTACCACTTACCCCAAGCAGCAACAACATAGCTTTCCATCGTGGATTTACAAAGATCGTACAAAAACTCAAAATCCGAAGGTGGCATGAGTTCCAACCTATAAGCTTGAAGTGAAGACTCCGTCATTTATAACTATTTGATTGTTTTGTCACCAGGAGGTTCATTAACGTATTGGCAGCCTCAGAGCAATTGTAGGGCGACCAGACAGGATATTCCTGGTTTGCAGTAAAGAAGAAGTTGGCATCTTCTTCGATCGGTTCTGTTGACAATGCAACATCTCCAGTAATTGTTTGGACTGCACCACTATCGATTTCGGCAATGCGTTCTTGAGCTTTCTTTACTCCTTCAATCGAGATATTTCGATCGGGTTGGATTGTCATGCTTTCGACAATTTTATCAATAAGGAGAGCTTTGGCTTCATCTGATAATGCTGTTGCTTCTGAAATGAGTTGGTCTAGGGTTAGCATTGGATCGTTCTGCTCCAAGGGACTATTTGGATTATAACTACAGTCATAGTTTCCGATCGATCGGTCTAAATCCAAAACTTCTAATAAAACCACAACCCACTATTTAGCTTGACAACTTGGGCAAAAATAAACCCGTCGCCCGCCGAGGGTATCTTTGAGGATTTCGGTGTGGCAGAGGTGACAGAGGCAATCTTGGCGACTGAAGACCCAGTGGCGGTATTGACGGCGGGTTTGACCGCGTTGTTTGAGTTGTTTGACGATCGCCAAGCTATTTGTAATACCCTTGGTGGCATAGGATTGGCGTGGGAGTTCGAGGAGGGCGGCGGCTAGTTTCTGAAGCCTGTCGATCGGACAATCCACTGGTCTTAAAGTGGGGTGAATCCCCGCTACAAATAAAACTTCGCTGCGTAAATAGTTACCTAAGCCACCTAAGAAATGCTGATTTAGCAGCAGCGTGGGGAATCCTTTGCGATGAAAGGTTTTGCTTTGGAGCCGATCTAGCACCATTTCAACTGTCGTAGTGGCTTCTAAAACATCGGGGCCGAGTTTTTGCAGAAATGGATGGGCGGCGATCTGGTCGTCGTCCAATACGTCAATATCTGAGGCACTGTAGAGGAGTGCCGATCGCTTTTCGGTATGAATGGCTAACCGAAGCTGTCGATTGGTGACTGGATAATCATAGGCGCGACGAGTGTACCAAACGCCGTAGAGTTGATTGTGACTATAGATACTGAGTTGGTTGCTGAAGCGGGTTAGCAGAGCTTTGCCCTTGGGTGTGACGGAGACAATACGGGCGGCGGTGAGTTCGGCTTCAAAGGATTTGAGATGGTCGAAAGCAAAGGAGACTTCTGTGAGAGATCGATCGACAATATCTTTGGCGATCTTATCAGCGGCTAATTTAATTTCTGGGCCTTCAGGCATAAGTTTTTTTTGCGCGACGGCTGGCAAAGATCGATCGGCGAAATTCATTGGTAGCGGGAAAGCTACTTACATTAGACTAACTGTTTTTAGGTCATATCGAAACCGATCGAGGGTTCCTGCCTGAAATCTTTCAATTACCAGCCATTCGCCCAGTTCCTTACGTTCGACCTCGCGGATCTTGTCTTTGGTGCTCTCGTGGAAGTTGACACTGGGAATGTGCAAAATAATTGTTCAAATTATCAGAATGACTGTAAGATGAGAATAATAACTAAGTCAGAATGATTATGAGTAACGCAGGCAAATGTCCATTCATGGGCGCAGCTCAAAAATCTGCGGCTGGGCATGGTACTTCTAACCGTGACTGGTGGCCAAATCAGTTGAACTTGCAGATACTGCACCAGCACTCACCCCAAGCCAATCCTCTGGGTGAAGCATTCAACTACGCCGCAGAATTCAACAACCTCGACTACACCGCTTTAAAAGCAGACATCTTAGAGCTGATGACCACATCCCAAGACTGGTGGCCAGCCGACTACGGTCACTATGGACCGCTGTTTATCCGAATGGCTTGGCATAGCGCGGGCACCTATCGGATCGGCGACGGTCGTGGTGGCGCGGGTACTGGCAACCAGCGGTTTGCGCCGATCGACAGTTGGCCTGACAATGCCAATCTCGATAAAGCGCGGATGCTCCTCTGGCCACTCAAGCAGAAATACGGTCAGAAAATATCTTGGGCTGACCTGATGATCCTCGCTGGCAACTGCGCCCTAGAATCAATGGGACTCCAAACCAGCGGTTTTGCTGGCGGGCGCGTAGACATTTGGGAGCCGGAAGCAGACATTTATTGGGGATCTGAGACCGAGTGGCTGGGCGACAATCGCTACAGTGGCGATCGCAAACTAGAAAATCCGCTAGGCGCAGTGCAAATGGGTTTGATCTATGTCAATCCCCAAGGTCCAAACGGCCAGCCAGATCCGATCGCTTCAGGTCGAGATATTCGCGAAACCTTCCGACGAATGGCGATGAACGATGAGGAAACGGTGGCCCTAGTGGCAGGTGGACATACCTTCGGCAAATGCCACGGCGCGGGGGAGGAAGCATTACTTGGTCCCGAACCCGAAAGAGCCAGCATTGAGGAGCAGGGTTTCGGCTGGAAGAACAGCCACGGCACTGGCAAGGGCGCTGATACGATCACCAGCGGCATTGAAGGAGCTTGGACTACCAATCCCGTAAAATGGGACAATAACTATTTTGAAAACCTGTTTGGCTATGAGTGGGAACTGGTCAAAAGTCCAGGTGGTGCCCATCAGTGGGCACCAGCCGGAGGCGCTGGTGCGGGTACTGTTCCGGATGCTCACGATCCAGCCCAGCGACATGCTCCCATGATGACCACAGCGGACATCGCAATGAAGGTCGATCCCCTCTATGAACCAATTGCGCGGCGTTTCTTCGCTCACCCAGAGCAGTTTGCTAAGGCATTCGCCCAAGCCTGGCTCAAGCTGACCCATCGGGATATGGGTCCTCGATCGCGCTATCTCGGCCCGGAATCGCCAGCAGAAGTTTTCCTATGGCAAGATCCCGTCAGTCCTGTTACCCATGAATTAATTAACCAACAGGACGCAACGGTGCTTAAGGGTAAGATCTTAGATGCTGGACTATCTGTTTCCCAATTGGTCTCAACCGCTTGGGCTTCAGCTTCTACCTTCCGTGGTTCCGATATGCGTGGCGGAGCTAACGGGGCGCGGATTCGGCTCGCACCCCAGAAAAACTGGGCAGTTAATCAGCCAGCTCAACTGGCTACGGTGCTACAAACCCTGGAAACGATTCAACAGGAGTTTAACAACTCCCAATCTGGCGGGAAAAGGGTTTCCCTCGCCGATCTGATCGTTCTGGGTGGCTGTGCTGGGCTAGAGCAGGCGGCGAAGAACGCCGGACACAGTGTGACGGTGCCCTTCCAGCCAGGGCGCACAGATGCGTCTCAGGCGCAAACAGATGTGGTAGCTTTCGCCCCACTAGAACCGAAAGCAGATGGGTTCCGCAACTACCTTAAAGGCAACCACAACTTATCCACAGAAGAGTTGCTGGTAGATCGATCGCAGTTGCTGACTCTAAGTGCATCGGAAATGACGGTGCTGGTTGGTGGCCTGCGGGTGCTAAATACCAATTTTGGTCAGGTTCAACATGGTGTCTTTACCAAACGGCCAGAGACGTTGACCAATGACTTTTTTGTGAATCTGCTTGACCTCAACACAACGTGGAAAGCGACTTCTGACGATCGAGACCTGTTCGAGGGTCGCGATCGCCAGACGGGAGCACTACAGTGGACTGGCACCCGTGTTGACCTGATCTTCGGTTCCAACTCTCAGCTCCGAGCGATCGCGGAAGTCTACGGATGTGCAGACTCTCAGCCGAGATTTGTGCATGATTTTGTGGCGGCTTGGAACAAGGTGATGAACCTCGATCGCTTCGATCTCATTTAGCCTCGGCCAGTCTGCTTAAATCCTGGACGTGGGTAGGAGCAGAGAAAAGATTAGGATGGTGGCTCGATATAAGTTGAACTAGGGTTGGTATTGGATCGTTCTGCTCTAAGGGATCATAACTACACCAGGGGTTTCCGATCGATCGACTCCAAAACTTTTGACCAAACCATAGCTTACTATTTAACCTCAGTTCGGGATAAGAAGAGCCTAGAGACTGAAGTCTCTGCTCATGATGCAAAGTCCGCCTACGCAGACTAATATTCCAGTCCGCTTAGGCGGACTTCGGATCGTTAAATCCGATTGTGTCTTGACCGAAATCGGTAGCGGTGCGGGAACGAAGCTAATATCCTTAACCCGAACTGACGTTATTTAGCTTGACAGCTTGGGCAAAAATAAACTCGTCGCACGGAAGGTATCTTTGAGGATTTCGGTATGGCAGAGGTGACAGAGGCAATCTTGCAGACCGAAGACCAAGTAGCGTTATTGACGGCGGGTTTGACCGCGTTGCTTGAGTTGTGCGACGATCGCCAAGCTATTGGTAATCCCCTTGGTGGCTGAGTAATCGTAGGCGCGCCGACTGTACCAAACGCCGTAGAGCTGATTGTGACTGTAAATGGTGAGCTGATTGCTGAAGCGGGTCAGTAGGGTTTTGCCCTTGGGGGTGACGGAGACAATCCGGGCAACGGTGAGTTCGGCTTCAAAGGATTTGAGACGATCGAAGGCAAAGGAGACTTCTGTGAGAGATCGATCGACAATATCTTTAGCGATCTTA
>ENA-OFCD01001180-OFCD01001180.1-metagenomes-genome-assembly--contig:-NODE-1180-length-14037-cov-5.337577_pt1 | contig 14037 bp, 9 predicted proteins | sample MGYA00153392_OFCD01 | MGnify analysis MGYA00153392 | reverse complement strand
GGCATCACGTACGCGAAGGTGCTCGGCGATGGCGTCGACGTCGGCGCGATCGACGTTGCGATCGATCCGCGTCATCCCGACATCGTGTACGCGAGTCTTTGGGCATCGCGTAACGGCCCGTGGAATCTCGTGAAAATCTACGAGCGCAAAGATGCAGGCGGACTCTACAAATCGATCGACGGCGGCACGACGTGGACGCGCCTTGCGACCGGCCTCCCGCAAGCCGTCGGCCGCATCGGCATCTCGGTTTCGCTCGCCGATCCGGCGCGCATCTACACCCTGGTCGAAGAAGTCGGTGCATGCGGCGTCTATCGTTCTGACGATGCCGGTGCGTCGTGGAAGAAGACGAACGCCGAGGAGCGCGTGTGCGGTCGGACCGCCGATTTTGCGGGCATCACCGCCGATCCGAGCGATCGCGATATCGCGTACAGCGCGAACACGTCCACGTATCGCACGACCGATGCGGGTGAAACGTGGACCGCAATCAAAGGCGCGCCCGGCGGCGACGATTACCACACGGTGTGGATCGATCCCAAGAACACAAACGTGATCGCTCTCGGCGTCGATCAGGGTGCGACGATAAGTGTCGACCGTGGAAAGACGTGGAGCAGTTGGTACAATCAACCCACCGCGCAGTTCTACCACGTGATCGCCGACGATCGCTTTCCGTATCGTGTCTTCGGCGCGCAACAGGAGAGCGGCAGCGCGAGCGTCCTCAGTCGTAGTGACGACGGTGCGATTTCGTTTCGCGATTTCCATCCGATCGGCGTCGAGGAGTACGGCTACGTCGCACCCGATCCGCTCCATCCGTGGTTGATCTACGGTGGAAAAGCGAGCGTCTACGACGAGCGCACGCAACAGACGCGCGATATTTCACCAACGTACGATCGCACGACGTATCGTTTCGATCGTACGAATCCCCTCGTCTGGAATCGCGTCGATAAACGCACGCTCTATCTCGGGCTCAACGTCGTCTTCGCAACGCGCGACGGTGGGCAAACGTGGTCGACGATCAGCCCCGATCTCACGCGCAAAAATCCCGGCCAGCCCGCAACGCTCGCGAGCTTCGTAAACGACGATAAACTCGAGGGCAAACATCGCGGCGTCATCTACAGCCTCGCGCCGTCGTATACGAACGCGCGCGTCATCTGGGCTGGCACCGACGACGGTCTCGTGTGGATAACGTGCGACGCCGGTGCGCATTGGCGCAACGTCAGCCCACCCGCCCTCGGCGCGTGGAGTCGCGTCACGCAAATCGATGCGTCGCATTTCGACGATCGCACCGCCTACGTCGCCGTGAGCCGTCAACGTCTCGACGATCTGCGACCGTATATCTATCGCACGCACGATGCCGGCGCGACATGGCAGCCGATCGCATCGGGTATCCCGCCGACCGAGCCCGTCAACACGGTACGCGAAGATCCGCGCAAACCCGGCCTGTTGTTCGCCGGGACCGAGCGCACCGTCCACGTGTCACGCGACGACGGTGGTTCGTGGCAATCGCTCCAAGGCGATCTGCCGTCGACATCGATTCGCGATCTCGTCGTGCACGGCGACGATCTCGTCGTCGGTACGCATGGCCGGTCGTTTTGGATTCTCGACGACATCGCGCCGCTCCGAGAATCGCGCATCGCGGCGACGCATCTCTATCGGCCCGCGCGTGCAACGCGGGTTCGTCGCGATACGTGGAGCGACACGCCGCTTCCGCCCGATGAACCCGTGGGTGAAAATCCCCCCGACGGCGCGATCATCGATTACACGATCGCACCGGACGCGGTTGGAACCGTCAAGATCGAGATACTCGACGGAGCCGGTCGCATCGTCCGGAGATTCGCAAGCTCCGATCCACAAGAGCCGATCGATGCCGATGCGAATATTCCGAGTTACTGGATCCGCCCCACGGCGATCCCATCCGCAACACCGGGCGACCACCGTTTCGTCTGGGACTTGCACGAAGCCGCACCACGCGCCGTCGAGCGCAGCTTTCCCATCGCCGCGATCGCTCACAAAACTCCGCACGACCCCGAAGGCGTGCTCGTGGTGCCCGGGACCTATGCGGTGCGCTTAACGTTCGGCGATCGCGTACTGACGCAACCGCTCGAAGTCGCGATTGATCCTCGCGTGACGATACCGATCGCGGCTCTTCGCGAGCAGCACGACTTCGCGTCGCGGATCGTGGCGAGCCTCAATCGAGCGTATGCATCGATGGAGCGCGCGACCACATCGAAGGATCAGAAGGCGGCTGCGCGCTTCGCGTCGCTCAACGCAACGCTCGCGCAACTTCTCCACGACGTCGCCTCCGCGGATGCTCGCCCGACGGCCGTGATGTATGCCGCATATGGTCGCGTAGAGAAGTCATCGCGCTAAAAAGTACGCTTGAAAAATCTGCATTGCCCCCGGGCCTGGTTCACGAAATTGGGAGGATTCGTGCATGCATCGGTGGCGATCAGGATTGCAAAAGACGAAATGGCGGCCGCCGACGTTCGCGATGCGATTCCGAGCGAATTACGGGATGCAATTGATGGCTTTGCCCGCGCGTAGAGTTTACGTTGCTCTGGCTCGGCGTGCGTTGATGCGTTTGGCAAGACACCATTCGCACGTAAACCAACCTGGGCGCGGTTCTCGCGTGGTGCACGAGATGCAGAGCCCGATCTCACGTGCCGAGGCACGTAACCGTCTTTTGTAAGCTGCATGGTAAGCGCGTTGTAAAAGCGTCATGAAACGAGAGTAACGTCATGATGTAGACGTGAGATGAACATGCGATGACCGGTCGATGTCGCGCCGCCACCTCGCGCGCAACCCCGTGCCCGTCGGCGACGACCGTCAAAAAGTTGTCATGTCAAATTGCCAGTTTGACATGACAACTTTTTCGACACCCCCCATCGTACCGCACGCGACTCACGATGCTCCCCCGCAAATCCGGCACCGCGTCGCCACGATGCGCATCGTACCGATATCGCACGACACCACAAAAAAAGGTCCCCGCGTATCGCCTACGCGGGGACCTTCAACCGAGTCGTCGGCAGTTTACGCGGTGACGAGAAGCTCGAAGCGGTCGAGCATCATCACCTTATTCCACGCGGCGACGAAGTCGTGCGTGAACTTCTCCTTCGCGTCGTTTTGCGCGTAGACTTCGGAGATCGCGCGGAGTTGCGAGTTCGATCCGAAGACGAGATCGACACGCGTGCCGGTCCACTTCAGCTCGCCCGAAGCCCGGTCGCGTCCTTCGAAAGCATCTTCCATTTCGTTCGTGCTCTTCCACGTCGTGCCCATGTCCAGGAGGTTGACGAAGAAGTCGTTGGTGAGCACGCCCGGGCGCTTGGTGAAGACGCCGTCTTTGGAGTTGCTCGTATTCGCATCGAGCACGCGCAGACCACCGATGAGTACCGTCATCTCGGGCGCGGTCAGCGTAAGAAGCTGCGCACGATCGACGAGCATCGATTCCGGCGTGTGCGTGTAATGCGCGCGCTGGTAGTTGCGGAAGCCGTCCGCTTCGGGTTCCAGGAACGAGAACGAATGCACGTCGGTTTGATCTTGCGACGCATCCGTGCGTCCCGGCGTGAAGGGGACGGTCACATGGACGCCCGCGTTCTTCGCGGCTTCTTCGACGGCCGCACAGCCGCCAAGCACGATGAGGTCGGCGATCGAAATCAACTTGCCGCCCGACTGCGCGCCATTGAATTCAGCCGAAACCTTTTCGAAGACGTCGAGCACGGCCGGCAACGCTGCGGGTCCGTTAACATCCCAGCTACGCTGCGGTTCGAGACGCAGACGGCTGCCGTTGGCGCCGCCACGTTTATCGGAGCCGCGGAAGCTCGCGGCCGCCGCCCACGCCGTCGCAACGAGTTGCGAAATCGAGAGGCCCGATGCGAGCATCTTGTTCTTGAGTGCCGCGATATCGGCGTCGTTGACGAGTTCGTGCGTCACGTCCGGAACCGGATCTTGCCAGATCATGACTTCCGCAGGGACTTCCGGCCCGAGGTAGCGCGAGCGCGGACCCATATCGCGGTGTGTGAGCTTGAACCACGCACGCGCGTACGCATCGGCAAACTCTTGCGGATTCTCGTGATAGCGACGCGAGATCGGCTCGTAGATCGGATCCACGCGGAGCGCGAGATCGGAGGTGAGCATCATCGGTGCGTGACGCTTCGTCGGATCGTGGGCGTCGGGAACGGCATCTTTTGCCGCGCCGTCCTGGGGCGTCCATTGCCACGCACCCGCGGGGCTCTTCGTCAACTCCCATTCGAAGTTGAAAAGATTGTCGAAGTAGCCGTTGTCCCACTGCGTCGGGTTATTCGTCCAGGCGCCTTCGAGGCCGCTCGAAATCGTGTCGGCGCCGCTACCGGTTCCGAAGCGATTTTTCCAGCCAAAGCCCTGATCTTCCATCGCGGCATCTTCGGGCGCCGCACCGACGTAGTCGCCGGGATTCGCCGCGCCGTGGACCTTGCCGAAGGTATGTCCACCTGCAACGAGGGCGACGGTCTCTGCATCGTCCATCGCCATGCGTGCGAAGGTTTCGCGGATATCGCGCGCCGAGCCCAGCGCATCGGGCTTGCCGTCGGGACCTTCGGGATTGACGTAGATAAGGCCCATCTGCACGGCCGCAAGCGGATTTTCGAGTTCGCGGTCGCCCGTGTAGCGTTGATTGCCGAGCAGCTTATCTTCCGGGCCCCAATAGATGTTGTCTTCGGGTTCCCACACGTCTTCACGTCCGGCGGCGAAGCCGAACGACGTATAGCCCATGTTTTCCATACCCCACGTGCCGCCCAGCACGAAGAGGTCGGCCCATGAAATGGCATTGCCGTACTTCTGCTTGATCGGCCAGAGCAGGCGGCGCGCCTTGTCGAGATTCGCATTATCGGGCCAGCTATTGAGCGGCGCGAAGCGTTGCATGCCCGAGCCCGCACCACCGCGGCCATCGCCCGTGCGGTACGTGCCCGCAGCGTGCCACGACATGCGCACGAGAAATGGTCCGTAGTTGCCGTAGTCCGCCGGCCACCAGGGCTGCGAATCGGTCAACAGCGCCATCATGTCTTTTTTGAGTGCGGCGAAGTCGAGCTTCTTAAATTCTTCGGCGTACGAGAACGAGGCGCCCAACGGATTGGACTCGATCGGATTCTGATGAAGAACCTTGAGGTTGAGCTGATTGGGCCACCACGACCGTTGGGTCATGAGCCCGATTGGCATGTGCGTGCCTTTGGGTTTGCCGTGTGGGACGGGGCATTCGCCAACTGGCACCGCGATATCGCGATCCGCTTCGATCATATTTCTCTCCGATTGGGGGGCGTGCGCTGATTTGAATTTTCAGAGACTGTTCCAAAGGTACCACGATCGAAGCAGCAAGTGAAATCGATTTATCCAAAGGATTCGTAAGGCAAAACCGATCAATCCTCGTATATGCTTCCCGTTACCGTCTCCTCGCTCTCCCTGCGCGACCTCGAATATGCGGTCGCCGTCGCGCGCGAACGTCATTTCGGCCGTGCGGCTGAATCGTGCGGCGTGAGCCAAGCGGCGCTCAGCGAGCAGGTCCGCAAGCTCGAATCGATTCTCGGCGTTCCGCTTTTCGAGCGCACCACACGGAGAGTCGAGCCGACGGTGCGCGGTGAAGCGATTCTGCAGCAAGCCGAGGCGCTGCTCGCCGACGCACGACGCATGCTCGAAGACGCGCGCCGCAGTGCCGAGCCGCTTTCGGGCGAGCTGCGCCTCGGCGTCATCGCGACACTCGGTCCGTATTACATGCCCTCGGTCATCGCGCTTGGCCGCAAGCGTTTTCCACGACTCGGGTTACGGCTGCTCGAGTCGACGACAGATGAATTGCTCGCAAGCTTGCGACGTGGAAATCTCGATGCGATTTTGATCGCACTGCCGGTGCCGCTCGACGGTCTCGTAGCGGAGAAATTATTTTTCGAACCGTTCCGGCTCGCATGTCCGAGCGATCACGAGCTCGCGCGTCGAGACGAGGTCGGGTTACGCGATCTCGCGTCGGGTCCGCTCCTCTTGATGGAAGACGGCCATTGCCTGCGCGACCAAACGCTCTCCCTTTGCGACTCACGACAGCTTTCGAATCAAAGCCGCTACGCAAGCTCGCTCGAGATGTTGCGCCACATGATTGCGGCGGGGGAAGGTATCTCGGTCATTCCGCTTCTCGCCGCAGCCGAACACACGACGATGCAGGGCATGATCGCGTACCGCGAACTCGACGAAGCGCATGCGGGCCGTACGATCGCCCTCGTCTGGCGCGCGACGGAGACACGCGCGAGCGATCTCCGCGAAGTCGCGGCATTCATGCGCGAGGGTCTTCCGCCGGGCGTGCGACTTCCGACGGCTTGAAGTTGGCTCCATAAAACGAGAGGCGGTCAAGAGAAGCCGGTTTTCGACGAAGCGCGCATCATCCGGCCGATCTTTCGCGGGTCGCTCAAACCGGACGTAACGTTCGTCGGCTTCCCGCTCACGGAGGCGCAGGTGCGCGCGGGAATCCCAAACTCCGATCCCACGCTCGCCGAAGAGTACTGGTTCTTCATCGCCGAGCATCCGACGGAGCCACGCTTCGGTTTGCACAATCCCCAGTGGGACGTGCCGATCGCGACGCCCATGAGTCCCGACGACGTCACGTGGGCGCACGTCGCGCGCACACCCGTCGAACTCGCCACGCTCGCCTACGCGCCGACGAGCGCGCCATTCGCGCCATTAGCGGGCGCGCATCTCGGCCCCGCGCCGATCGACGTGCGTTACGGTCAAGATGCGGGCGCGCAAGCGCACATCACCTACCGTAATCCCGTGCGCGTCGCCATGCACGCAAACGATGTTTTAGGGGTCGTGCCACATGCCTGATCTCGCGGGAATCCAAGCCACCGGCGCGACGTTGCGAGGCCAAGTCGCCGTTGCGCGTGCGCAGCTCAACACGATTGACGCGCAGCTCGCTGCCGCCGCACGGATCGGCGCGGACGATGCGGTTGCACTTGACTCGCAAACACAGCAATTGAAACGCGACCGCGTCGCAGCCGGCGCGCAGCGTGGTGCCGCCGTCGGAGAACTGCACGATACGATCGGCGATCTCATCAGCCAGCTCGATCCCGCATCCGCACTCGGCGCGCTCGATGCGACGCTTCCCGTCGCGCTCTTACCCGTGCGACTCGAAACGCGCTTCAACCCCGATAAGCCGACCGAGTTGCTCGTACGGATTCTGCCCGACGACATACACGGCCATTCGCACGAGCCCGAATGCACCGCAGACGAAATGGTCGCCGGAAAACGGTACTGGAAAACCGTGTGGAGCTCGCCGACGACCGAACCCGATGCGACACTTGCCGCCTGGCTCGTCCGCGTGCTTACGCCCGCGAATCTCGGCACGCGACCGCAGGGAACGCCGACGTTTCCCGAGGTTGCGCTCAAGGGCCAAGCTTGGACGCGCGCGGCGTGGACGGCGACGATGCCCGATCGCTGGGTCGTCATGGCGTATCGCGCGGTCGCGCGCATCGCGACGGCGTGGGCTGATGCCGTTCGTTCGCGTTACAATCGTTGTAACTCCTTAGCGAGAAAGAAAGAGCGACGGTTGCCCGATCGCTCTCTCTCTTCCGCTATTTCTTCGGAGCAGGTGTCGGTGGAATGATTTTTGCAACGAGTAACAACGCAACCCCAACGATCACGTCGAACACGGGCAAATTACTCGGATGCGCCGCTATCGTCGGGTGCATGTTATTCCATTCACCGAGCGCGCCGAAGGTCAGCCACGACGCAGACATAAGGTAGCAGGCCGTGCGTATAGAAATTGATTTTAGCATACCATGTACGGGTTCATCATACCGCGCGCGGCGTACATATCACTACGTGCATTTTCCCAAGCATACACCGCACCCATCGAACTTGCCGCAAGAACAGCAAAAGCGAGACCGCTTGTGATGACTGTCGTGGTCGCGTCAATACCAAGCATGATGTAAAGATTTAGCGTCGCCTGATTGTACGCGGTCACGGCGCGATTATACGCATCGATCGTCCCTTGATCTATCGGCATGACTCGGCAAACTTCCGTGTGTATGCCGCCCTTCGGCACCGGAACCTTATCGATCGCCGTCTTCCCACCACCGAAATCGTGTTGGGCTGCGCCATCGGCCGCGTACGTGATCGTATCGACCAAGACACCATCGAGGAAGAGACGAGCACCGTTCCCTGGGAGGCTTTCCATCCGAGACGTGTGCGCAGACGGTGCCACTGCTGCGATCGGAGCGACGTTCCCACCGCCACTGCAGCCCGTGACGAAAAATGCGCTAATCGGCGCTAAAGTTACTACTCGCAAAACAAATCTGCTTTCCTAGCCTTTAGGTTTCCGCATAACTGTAGATTATCGATAGTAGCCTTTTGGGTCGAAAGTAATTCACTCCTGTAACCCGTTACAAAAGTGAATGCTTGCTCAGGAATGCGTGTACCCGTCAGTCTCGATGCCGACGTACATGCCCCCGACCCTGTTGCTGCTTACGTTTTGCACACCACACAAACCAATCGTGCTAACACCGCAACCAACACCATCTCATAGCCCAAGCAGCACGGCAACTCGAAGCGCGCGTTCGAGATCCGCTCTGGCTTCTCGGGCGGCAATGGCAGTTTCGCGAATTTGAAGGCGAGGATACGGGATCGCCCATCACCGTGCGCCTGCAATACGCATCGACGCATCTCTCGCGATGGGCGCCCGACATCACGGGCACGACCTCGCAGCCTTGGTCGCCAAAAGAACAACCGCTCGAAACGCTCGTCGAACGCGAAGCGCACTCGCCCGTGGGAACGCGCGGTGCCGCGGAGGCAGGGATGCATTTCCTCGCGATGCTCGGCGATGTCGTAGCTCCGCTCGCTCGCGCCGCATACGTCGAGCGCTATCGCTTCGCCGCGCCGACGAAGAGCGACGACGATCCCGACGCACGTCGACTCGGCGTGCTCTTCGCGGGCCGCGCAATTGACGGCGTACGGCTCGCAGCCGATCTCACACCGACGCTGTTGCCCGCAACCGGAGCGCCCGCCTTACCCGCGGTGCCGACGATAGATGCGGGCGGACGCGATGCGGTAATCGGCGTCGCGCAGGCATGGCTCACGTGGTATCGCGCCGAGATCACGATGGATTCGCAGACCGACACATGGATTCCCGAGCGCTTGGAATACCGATTTTCAATCGCCGCCGCATCGCCGTTGGGTCGAGGGGAAACGGTGCTCGCGGCACCCGACTACCGCGGCGACGGACTCGAATGGTACGATTTCGTCCACCAACCGGCACGCACGATCGGGGCCGCTACGGAAGCCGCGCCGTTGCAGTCGTGAACGGGCTTACCCGCACCGATTACGTTCCGCGGAATGCCCGCCGCCCGTTGGTGGGAATTCGAGGATGCCTCGGTCGATTTCGGCGCCGTCGACACCGCACCCGACGATCTCGGCCGATTGCTCGTCACCGAATTTGCGACGGTTTTCGGCAACGACTGGTACATCATTCCGGTCGCGCTGCCGATCGGATCGCTCACGACGATCGCATCGCTCGTGGTGACGGACACGTTCGGGGAACGACGGCTGATCGAACCGACCGCAAAAGCGCGAACCCTCGGTGGACGTTGGAGCATGTTCGCGATCTCCGAGGATGCGACTCCCGGCGGCGTGGCAGGCGACCTCGGGATGCTTTTCCTCGCACCGGTCGTGTCGTCGCAAATCGACGGACGCCCTCTCGAAGAGGTGCTCTTTGTCCGCGACGAGATGGCCGATATGGCCTGGGCGATCGAACGCGTCGTCACGGGTGCGAGCGGCACGTCGATGGATCGCACGGAGCAATGGAATCGCGCGATCGCCGCATCTGCACGATCGGATGCCGGTGCGGGCCAGCCGAGGGTACCGCTCGCGGCGATCCGGTATCGCCTCGCGACCACGGTGCCGGATCACTGGATTCCCTTGCTCCCCGTGCACGATGGCACGAATCGCGGCGTGCGCCTCCAGCGCGGTGCGATGTTGCATTTCGACACCGGCGTCACGACCGCGATCGAGCCGCGCGGCCAGGTGCTCGAGTCGGCCCCGTGTCACAAGGACTCGGTCTTACGTTCGAAAACGCAAGACCGATGCAGATGTTCGATAAGGGAGCCACCTCGATCGACGAACGCGAAGCCTATTTCGACGCGCTTATTGCCGACGTCTTGCGCACGCACGCGAGTCCCGGAACCGATCGGCGTGTCTCAGAAATCCGCGCGCTGACCCAGCGGCGCCGTTCGCGCTCGGTCCACGATGCGCGCGTGGCGCACGACGAACTCGTCGCCCTCGTCGAGTCGTTCGATCTTGCGACGGCGATCGAAGTCGTGCGTGCGTGCTCCCTGTATTTACAAATGGCGAATCTTGCAGAACACGCCTACCGCGAAGGTCGTCGCCGCGAGCGCGCGATTGCGGGCCACGCACCTTTCGCATCATCGCTCGAGGTGATGACGCTCCCGCCCGACGTCGCGAGCGCGCGTGCGATCCTCGCGGCCATGGATGTCGCCCTCGTCTTCACCGCGCACCCGACGGAAGTTCAGCGGCGTACCGTCATCGAAAAGCACGAGGAGATCGGTCGACTTTTGCGCACGCTCGACGATCGCCGCAATACCCCAGAAGAGCAACGTGCCCTCCAACGCGAGTTGCGCGCGCAGATCGTGTTGCTGTGGGAGGGCAACGAACTCTATCTCACGCCTCCGACCGTCGCCGACGAAATTCGCAACGTCATCGCATGGTTTCGCGAAACGCTCGTCGACGAGGCGACGTCGCTCTTCGACCGGCTCGACGATCGATTCGCGAACGCGTACGGCGAAACGGTCGAGGTCCCAACGTTTTTGCACTTCGCAAGTTGGATCGGAGGCGATCGCGACGGTAATCCCAACGTGACGCCGATGACGACGGAACTCGCTCTCGACATGGGTCGCGAGTTTATCCTCGACCGTTACGTCCGCGACGTGGAAGCGTTACAAACGCGACTCTCGCAAGATAGCCGACGCGGTCATGTCAGCGAGGCCCTCGCCGCCTCGCTCGATCGCGATGCGAGTGAATTGCAGGACGTCCACAATACGCTCGGGCCGCGGCAAACAGCCGAACCCTACCGCCGCAAACTCGCCTTCATGCACCGCCGCCTCAGGCTCGCGCTCAGGGATGCGCCGTATGGATATGCGACGTGTGCGGCGTTCGCAGCCGATCTCGACTTGCTCCTGGATTCGGTCACTGCGGGAAGCGGCCGCGACGTCGCCGCGCCCGTGCGTCGACTTCGGCGCATGGTCGAGATCTTCGGGTTTACGACCTACGAACTCGAGTGGCGTCAGAACAAACGCAACCTCGAACGTGCGACCGACGAAATTCTCGCGACCGTCGAATCCGGTATCGTCTACTCGCAGCTCGGTGAGAACGAACGGCTCGCCTGGCTGGAACGGGAACTCGCGGGTAAGCGGCCGCTGCTCTCCGAGCGCGTGCCGCTCTCCGCGATCGCGCGCGACGTCGTGGAGTCGTTGCAGACCGTCGCGCGTTTACGTGCGCGGCACGGCGCGGGTGCGCTCGCGACGCTGATCCTTGCGGGCAGCGAAACGGCCTCGGACGTGTTGCATTTGCTCTTGCTCGCGCGCGAGTGCGGCGCGCTCGATGCGGGGCCGTTGCAGATCGTGCCGCTCTTCGAAAGCATTCCGACGTTGCGTTCCGCACCCGATGTCGTGCGGACGCTCTTCGCATCGCAAGCATTTACCGCGCACCTCAAGGCGCTCGGCGGCATCTGCGAGGTGATGGTCGGCTATTCCGATTCGAACAAAGAAGGCGGCATGGTCACGAGTACGTGGGAGATCTACCGCGCGCAGCGCGAGGTCGCGCGCGTCGCGGGCGAGTTCGGCGTCGGCGTTCGATTCTTTCACGGTCGCGGCGGATCGATCGCGCGCGGCGTCGCCGACCCGCGGCGCAGTATTGCCGATGCCCCACCCGAGGCACGGTCGTGGCGTTTCAAGCAGACCGAACAAGGCGAGGTCATCGCGTCGCGATACGGCTTGCCGTCGCTCGCGCGGCGCAGCCTCGAAATCGTCGCGACGGCACTCGTCACGCAAGCGCCGCCCGTCGTCGATCCCGAGCACGAACGTTTCGATGCCGTGCTCGATCGCATTTCGGCGCGCGCTCACGATGCGTATCGTTCGCTCGTCGACGCGCCGCAGTTCTTCGAATTTTTCGAAGCGTGCACGCCGATCAACGAGATCGCCGATATGCAAATCAGTTCGCGGCCCGCGCGTCGCAGCGCGACGTCATCGATCGAAGACCTTCGAGCGGTCCCCTGGAGCTTCGCATGGACGCAGACGCGTGCGATCGTCGCGAGCTGGTACGGATTCGGTTCCGCGCTCGCCGTCGAAATCGCCGAGGGCCGATGCGAATTTTTGCGCGAGATGCGCGCGGCGTACCCATTTTTCCGATCGCTCTTGGAGAAGATCGAACGCGGGCTCGCGACGGCGGATCTCACGATTTTCGAGCTGTACGCGAAAGCGCTCGTTGCAGACGACGATCTACGGGCACGCTTCGTGCAGCGGCTGCGAACGGAGTATGAGGATGGTTGTGCCGCGCTCCTCGCGATCTTGCAGTGCAATCGCCTACTCGAAAGCGATCCGGTTTCGGCATCGGCGATCGAAGCCCGCAACCCGTACGTCGACCCGATGTCGTTTCTGCAGATCCGTTTGATTCGTGATTATCGCGCTTCGGCGCGAAGCGACGCTCCGTTGCGCGATGCGATTCGTTTGAGCATCAACGGCATCGCTGCGGGTCTACGCGTTACGGGTTAACCACGCACGGAAGGAGCCGCAATACCGTCATCCTGGCAAGCCGCAACCCTGATAACATTCAGAAATCAAGCAGAAAACCAATCGGCAACAGCACTCGGTATCTGTACCCACAGAGATCGCGGGGCGATCATCACAAAACATCTCGTCCAAGGCGGTCTACAATGCCTCCAAAGATGATGACGATAGGAGTACAAATATGGGGCGTTACTAAAACCATTTTTGCAAAGATCCTCTGAAAGCGGGCTTGCTGCAGGCGCTAAACGGATCGATGAATCGAAAGTAAGAGGTGCCTTGACCAGCAGTTGTCGCAGTACATGGTCATGCACAAATACATCCTACATCTGAGCGACGGTAATTTCATTGAGATGGAAGAATCGCGCTACGAAGATCTTAAGCTCGCACTCGAAAATCCGAATGCACGATACGCTCCCTTTCCCATTAACGTTGCTGGCGACTTAGTGATCGCGGCGAACATCGTACGGATTTCGATTTCCGATCGTCAGTAACGAGAAAAGGCCTCCGACGCAGCTGTGCGACTGGGGCCTTTGTTTCGTAAAACGCAAAGATCGCGATTACCGGGAAGCCTTCGCCGTGCGGCGTGCCATCGTCGGCCTCACCAACCACGAGTTTGGCCGGGGTCGCTAGGAATCGACGCCGAATTGCAACGCATGGCAAGCGGACATCCAGCTCCGGCTCCGCTCGACGGCGTGGCGCTTCCGACGGGAACGGTCACGTTTCTCTTCACGGATATCGAAGGGAGCACGCAACGCTGGGACGCGCATCGCGAGGCGATGTCGGCGGCAGTGCAGCGCCACGATGCGATCGTGCGTGCGGCGATGGACGCGCACGGTGGCTACGTCTTCAAAACGGTCGGTGACGCATTTTGCGTTGCCTTCGCGCGACCCGAGGCCGCCGTCGCCGCCGCACTCGATTTTCAGCGCGCGCTCTTAACCGAAAACTTCGCCGCGGTCGATGGTCTTCGCGTTCGGGCAGCCCTCCATACGGGTGCGGCGGACGAGCGTGGTGGAGACTATTTCGGGCCTGCCGTTAATCGCGTTGCACGGCTGCTCTCGATCGGCCATGGCGGGCAAACGCTGCTTTCGGGGGTGATGCACGATCTCGTTCTCGGCGCACTCCCGCCGCAGGCGAGTCTGCGCGATCTCGGCGAGCATCGCCTCAAGGATCTTTCGCGCCCCGAATACGTCTATCAGCTCGTCGCCCCCGAGCTCGCATCGGAATTTCCGGCGTTGCG
>ENA-OFCD01001177-OFCD01001177.1-metagenomes-genome-assembly--contig:-NODE-1177-length-14042-cov-3.972903_pt1 | contig 14042 bp, 14 predicted proteins | sample MGYA00153392_OFCD01 | MGnify analysis MGYA00153392 | reverse complement strand
AGCTCATCGCGCAGCTCCAAGACAAGGGCCTGCGCATCGACGCGATCCGCGATCTGTGCACCGCCATCGATCGCGGCGATGTCGACATCGGCGAGTGGCTCGGCGTCGAAGTGGAGCTCGCGGCGTCTTGGGCGAACGACCAGAGTCGAACCGTCACGGACACCGAGCTGCACGAGCTTGCGGGCTCCCGCAGGCCGGGTTTGCTGGCCGATTTGTGCCGCGCGAAGATCACCGAGCGAAAAGGCGACGTCTTCTTCGTGCCAAGCCCTGCGCTGTTGTCGCTCGCGATGCGACTGGAGGCCGCCGGAGTCGATCTCGAGACCTCGGCGGAGCTTGCTTCGCTGCTGCGCAAGCATCTGAAGCGCGCCGTCGAAGACATCGTCAGCGTCTTCGTCTCTCGCGCGCACGCCGGCGTCGTGGACGCGCGAGACCCGAAGAAGGTGTTTCAGGCACTGCGGCCCGCGAGCATCGAGGCGGTGCGCGTCATCTTCGGGCGCGAGATGGAACGCCAGATGCGCAAGCTGCTCGAGTCCAACAAGCTCGCGACGCTGCCTGCGAAAGCCCGCAAGGCGCGCAAGCGCTGAGGCCCTCGATTACCGTCGGTTCCTGAGCCGATTGAGCTATTGATGCAGTCGTGAAGCGATTGCTCCTCATTGCCGCCCTCTGCGCTTGCGACAAACCCAATGACGCGCCAAAGCCGGACCCGGCGACGACCGCGTCTACACCCATAGCCGCCGTCGATGCGAGCTTGCCGGTCAAAGAGGATCCATTGAACGCGCTCCTCAGCGGAGGCGGCCCAGTCATCCGCGAAGAGAAGACAGTCACGGTCGACGGCGTCACGGAGAAGTGGCGCCTCGAGTGGGCCAAGTCGCCCGTTCCCACATGCGTGGACGACTCGTGGTCTACCTGCCTATGCGCCGGATTCGCGTTCGGTGAGAAGGGCGATCTCGATCTCCTACGCACGCGACCGGGCGCGGCGGACGAGCACTTTCGCCTCGACTCTCTGTTCGACGATCAAGACTCTCACTTGCGCCGATGGAGACCGACCAAGGCCGACGACGGCAAGAAGCCCAACATCGCCGATCTGTCGATGCGCCCGGTGGACTCGCTGATGAAGCTCGCGGACTACGATCACGACGGCCGCGCGACCGAGATGGTGCTGCAGGTCGGCGCGGGCCCGTGCGGTCACACGCCGAGCGTGGTCATCGGGATCTCCAGATCGAATCCCAAGCTGCACGCGTTCGCGCCGAAGGACAAGCCGAGCGAGCCGCTCACGTTCGATCACCCCGCGGACTGGGATCGTCTCCTGGCTAAACCGTCCATCGACGTCGTGCAGGTCGCATGCAGCGATCACGGTGCCGAGCAGGAACAAGACCTCAACGTCACGGCCGACGGCGAGTTCCACGTCAAGACGACGACGAAGAAGTGCCCCTGATTGGGCCGGCGAAGCCAGGCAATTTCAGGCACGGCGAGGCAGCGACGTCCGTGATAGAGATCACCCGCGAGACCCCTTAGCTCAGCTGGATAGAGCAGGTCCCTTCTAAGGACAAGGTCGGTGGTTCGAATCCACCAGGGGTTGCAAAGTCGCTCCCGTGCGCTTGGGCGGTCCATGACGAGGAGATGACGGCGCTCGCTCGCGGGTACGCTTTCATCGAGTTCAGACGACGCCGTTCGACGGCATCACGTCCAACCCCGAGCGCATGAGCGGACACTAGCGCTCTCGAACGCGGCATCACCCTCCGTCGTGCGCGTACGGACCGCAGGACTGCGTCGGGTTGAGCTCGCGGCGCTCATCCAACGGGTCATTGCGATTGCGAAGCAGACTTGATCTCGGGCGCGATGGTGACCGTCGACGAGCGCACTGTGCGCGTGCGCGAGTTGCCGCTCGTCCGGTCGCGCCTCCGAAGTATGAATTCATGACTCCAGTCAGGAGATACTGCATCCGATGAGCGAAACGGACTTCGCCGCCGTCATCGTGGACGCAACCACACTCCGCGTTACGCGCGCGGGTGAGCTGGATTCTCGTCATCGAGGCGCGACCAAGCCGTTGTTGCTCGTGTCGGATTCCGCGGCTCTCTCTCAGCTCCGTGATGCGCTAGCGATTGATCACGAGTCGCTGACAAGGCAGACGGTGCTCATGACTCCCGGCGTGCTCGATTTACACTTCTTTCGTGGCCACGATCTTCGAGCCACGGTGGCATACATGCCGCCGGAGATTGTTCGCTGGACTGGCTGGCGCTTCGATGCCCGATTGCGGGAGCCTGAGCAGCTCATGAAGTGGTTGACCGATCGAGGTTGGTCGGGCAATGACGCGGAGTTCACGCCGCGATCCTCGCTCTGACACCGGTGCTAAGGTCAAGTCCGTGGAACGCTGAATGCCTCCTGACAAAGCCTCACTGAAGGAGCAATTGCTCGTCGCCTTGCGCGCCGATCTCACCGTGCTCGAGAAGGCGCAGGCTGCTGCTCGCGAAGGCGCGACGCATGAGGAAGCCAAGCCCGAGAACGACAAGGACACACGAGCGCTCGAGGCGTCTTACTTGGCGCGCGGCCAAGCGCAGAGAGTGCGCGAACTGCAAGACGGTATTCGCGACGTGGAGGCCACTGCGCTCCGCGACTTCAAAGAGGCTCCTGTCGCGCTCGGCGCGCTCGTTCTCGTCCTGCAAGACGGCGAGTCGCGCGCGTTCTTCGTCGCCGCGTGTGGCGGTGGGCTCATGCTCGACGGTGTGAACGTGGTCACTCCGAAGTCGCCGCTGGGTCGTGCGCTCTTGGGGGCGCGAGAGGGAGACGAGCGTGAGGTGACACTCGCCGGCAAAACACGCTCGCTCTCGATCGTTTCTGTGAAGTAGGGCAGATTACGCGGTGAGAATGCTCATCCCGCAGCTGCCGCTTGCAGCTCCAAAGCGACGACCGCTCCATCGGCGCCCGGGCGTACGCACCACGCAGCCGTGCACGTCGAAGGCGCCGCGTTCCGCGACGGGCAGGGCCGCCAACTTTTGTTTCGCGGTTACAACACCAAGGTCGATGGCATCTTCGACGTCACGTTCGAGGACGGGCGAGCCCCCAACTACACGTTCCCGTCCATCACGAAGACGACGCCAAGAAGTTCGAGGAGCTCGGCTTCAATGTAATGCGATTGACGATCAATTGGAGCGCGCTCGAGCCACATCCACTGCAATACTCGCCTCTCTTTTTCGACAAAGTAGAGGCGCGCTCGCCGTTGACTCTCGCGCCGCTGGGGCGGAGCGTGACGTCGTAGTTTGTTGATCGGATGGTTTTGGCACGAGACACGTCAGTCCATTCCCGCCTTTGCTACACATGATTCGAGGTGAAGCTTGTCTCACTCGACGTTGGCACACAGGGCGACGAGCGTACCCACCACCGTGAGCACGAACACTTTGCCGGTTGAGGGATCGATCGCGGCGCCGGTGGCGGTGACTTGACCGAATTTGCGCGCGTACCAGCCATCCAACAAGTCCGTGAGACCCGAGCGCGGCGAGCGGGCGGTCGACCAAAAAATGGAAACGCAGCGGCGAGCGGCACGCGTGTGAGACGCCCATCACGCATTCGTTGCACGCGCTTGGCTCGCCGCATGATGATGTGCAGGCTCACGGTCCGTCGTTTGCTTGGCTTGCACGTGGAGGCAGTATGCGCGTTCTCGTTACCTGGGGATCCGAGAGAGGCGACACTGAGGGGATCGCGCGTAGTGTGGCGCGAGCGTTACGCGAACAGGGCCTCGAGGTCGACGTCCTGCCTCTGCAAGACGCGTTGATGGTGCGTAATTTTGACGCGGCGATCGTCGGAGGCGCACTCCGTGCGGGTCGCTGGCACCGTGCCGCACGCAGGTTCGTACATCGCCGAGAAGAGGATTTGCGGCGCGTGCCGACCTGGCTCTTCTCGAGCGGGTCGCTCGACGACTCTACCGATCGCGAAGAGATCCCACCCACGCCTCAGGTGCAGATGTTGATTGAGCGCGTCGGAGCGATCGGTCACGTCACCTTCCGCGGCACGCTCACTTCTGGCGCGCACATCTCGCTCGCGAGCGCGATGAAGCACGCAAGCAAACGTCGCAATGAGGATCGCATTCACGCGTGGGCTCTAGAGGTCGCGCGGACAGTGCCAAAGGCCACTCCTCATCCCGCAGCGAAACATCCCAGAATCTCGAACGCGCGCCTCGTCGCATACGCGAGCGCGAGTTTGGCGGTCATGGGCGTCTCCGTGAAGATCTGGCTCGCTCTCGCGCCATTGCTCGCGGCCGCACTGCCCTCGACGCTAGCCGCATTGCAGCACTGAAGCGCCGCACTAAGCCGTAGAGGAGAGCTTCTTCTCGGCCTCTGCGCGCTTGCTCGCGAGCCAAGGGCGATAATGCTGCTCGAGGAAGAGCTCTTTGAAATCGCGCTGCGACTTGATGCCGCCGAAGAGCTTCACGATGCGAATGAGGATGTATGCGGTGTCGATCTGCCACCAGAGAAAACCAGAGCGCACGCCTGCGGGGTAAAGATGGTGGTTGTTGTGCCACTCGCCCGAGACGGTGCCCGCGAAGAGCTGATTGATGGATAAATCACGGCGATTGAAGTCCACGCCCTCTTTGCGCCTGTCTTTGCCGGCGCCGTGCGAGTCGTAGTTGAAGTCTCGAATGCCCATGGCCCAGAGCGTGGACCACGCGAAGATCGTGACCGCGAGACCGTGCCCGCCCATCAGATAGAGCGCGCCATACCAAAACGCCCAATTGAGAAAGTAATGGGCATACGTCCGCCACGGGTTCGTGACCGTGCCCCACTCTTGGTATTGCTCGTACGTGTTGGGGATCAACCCGGTGTGAGTCAGCATCGCCACGACTTTGTCGTAGTCCGTGGGTGACAAGTCCCGGGCGATGGGCTGGTGCAGCTCTCCGGCGAGGAAGCAGTAGAGCCTTCCGCCGTAGGCGTTGTATGGATCGCCGGCCTTCTCCGAGAACGCGTGGTGCACGTGGTGAGAGACGACATACGCCTCCTCCGGCACGATGCGCAGCGTGAGGTTGCGAATGATGAACGCGTAGATGGGGTGAGAGAACTTGAACGCCCGGTGCGTGCAATAGCGGTGTAGCCAAACGATGTTGACCGTGCCGAGCGCGACCATCGCGTACAAGAAGCCAATGACGACGCGCGTCCAGTTGAAGTAGTGCGCGAAGAACACGTAGACGAACGGCGTCAACATGAGCGGGAAGAACCACCCAGAGAAGGCGAGCCAGCTCTTCTTGGTCTTGAAGATGTTCATGCGGCCGATCCAGCAACTCATGATCTCGCGAGTCGTCGGACGATAAAACTCGCCGTCACGCTCCCAGCCGTAATCAGGCGGAAGGAGCACGCGTTGCAAAAAAGTCGTCGCCATTAGAGCGAGAACAGAGCCTGTTTTCGGCCGGGACACAAGTCACGAGGTGGTCAGTGCGGCGTTCGGCGCAGGAAAGTCACTGGACGCCGACTTTGCTGCACGTGACGGGCTCGGCCATGAGCAGCGCGCGCACTGGGCTGTCTGTTCGGCGAAAGCGCCAGCCTGACCAACCGCCGCCGTAGGAAACGAGCTGCGCGCGCTGCGTCTCGTTCTGCAGGTCATACGCCGACGTGCAGGTCTTGCCGCTCGCGAGCGCTCTGACGATTCGTCGAGTCGCCACGAGCGGCGCGCCGCTACAGAAGCGCGCCGTGAATGTCTTCTGCGAGATAGGCAGCGCCATTCGAAGCGCTCCAGGGTCTGCGGGACAAGCGTCATCGACCGACCCCGGCAAATTCACGACTGCCGGCGCGGGAGCCAAGTGACTCCATCATCGTGAGTGACGAACTGCTTCTTCGGTAAATGAACGAGCAGTCCATCGCCGTTGGTGTCCACCGTGATTGACGTGACTGTGCCCCAGGGACGTGGAGTTCCTGCATAGTCCACCGACTGCCAACTAGCGCCGAGATCTTTAGAGCCTAAAAGGCGTCCGTCGGGCTCCGTGATCGCGAAGATCGAGCCTTTGCCGGTCGAGACACGCCTGCGCGCGACGCCGGGACCTCGGCGCAGCGACTGGAGCGGCCCGAGCGGCTCCGACGACTTATAGACGTCTCCCTCTCTGTCGACGAATACATAGGTGTCGCTGGTTTCCCGAGCGGGACTCGATGTATCTCCTATGGCATTTTAAGTCGTGGGCAGCGCATGATCGTGCGTGAAGTTGGTGAACACGCCGACCTCGCACGGCCAAGCGCGCGCGGCGCCTTGCCAGAGCGCTTGGCTCGTGAGCTCGATCGCCGCGAGGCGTGCGCCCCGCTCGATGGCGACGCGCGTGGCCTTCAAAAAGCCTTCGAAACCAGCCTCTCTAGCGAGGGCCTCGTCGTCGAGCGAATAGCCGAGCGTCGTGCAAGACAGCACAGGTCTATGAAGCACGCCGGCGAGCCACCTCGTCGTCGTGGTCTTGCCATTGGTGCCGGTGACGCCGACCGATCGCAGCATCTTCAGTGCGCGCCGAGCCCGACGCTCACGAACCAGCTCGCGACCGCGTGGGGCGCAAGCTCGTCCAGAGGCCCGCCGGATTTCATGGACCCCTCGAGCACGCCGTCGATCTCGACGCCGCCACAAATGCGTGGCGCGACCGTGGAGCGCAACACGAGGCACTGCGCCCAGTAGGGACCGAAGCCGAACCCCATGAGGCTGCCACCACCGGGCGAGGTCGTTGATGCGATCGTCCAAGGGATAGCGAAGCCCGCTTCGGCCGAGAACGCCAATGTCCTATTGCTGCCGACTGCCAAATAGAGCAATGGCAAGTAGGCGCTCAATCGGAGTCGCGCGACTCCCACTCCTAGCGCGCTGCCTGACTCGCCCAAGTAGGACGATTCCGCGCGGGCGAGTCCCAACCACCCATGAGATAGCGCCGCGGGCCCGTACGCGAAGCCGGTCGCCTTGGGCGTGAGGGCGCCACACGCTATGGGCTCGCCGGTCTTGGAGACGCAGCCCGAGGTGTCGCCGCTCCACGCGAAGTCCAGTTCGGTGAGCCTGCGCGTGTCGCCAAGGGCGACGAAGCGGATTGTGTCGGTGGCCCACTCGTTCGGCCGGATGTGCGCGCAGTATTGGTAGACGTGGCCGTCCCTGGTGTTGTGATGAAACGCGCGGAAGGAGTGAGCGTTGCCGCTCGCCGAGACGAAGCGTCCGACGCGTTGCCCGTCGTCGCCGATCAAGGAGATGTCGCGCAGGTCGAAGACGCGCGCCTCTCCGAGGTCCGTAGGGGTCTCCACGCAGAGCCAATCGATGTACGCGAGCGGCTCGCCGAGGACGCCGAAATGCGTGAGTTGCGTGCTCGGTCCCGAAGCGTAGGAGTCTTGGCGAACCGTGATCGCCAGGGGTTCGGTCGCAGAGGCGAGCGAGGTCCAACACAAGAGGCCGATGCACGGCAGCAGTAGAGCGTGGTTCGTCATTGGACCAACGATATCGTCCCGAGTAGGCTCGCGACATGGCCGCCAAGAAAAAGATCAAGAAGCCCGCCTCGAAGAAGCAGCCCGCCTCGAAGAAGAAGCCCGCCGCCAAGAAGTCTGTGGCGAAAAGGAAGCCTGCCGCGAAGAAGCCGCCCGCCGCGAAGAAGCCCGCCGCGAAGAAGCCCGCCGCGCTAAAGGAAATCGCCAAGAAGCCGGAGCCCGAACCGAAGGCCGCGCCCGCGCTGAAGGTGGTTGCCGCGAAGAAAGAGAAGGCCCCCAAGTTCGCGGCCCCGGCGGAGTTCCCTGCGGTACTCGCGCACCTCGTCGCTGTCGTGAACGGCGGCGGCGTGGGCGATATGGACTTCGAAATGTACGAGTCCTTCAATGAGCAATACAAGCCGTCGGACTGGACTCGAAACCCGGTCTCCGACGAGCGCATCTGGTCTTTCGGAATGGACGGCACAGGGAGTCAGGTCGCGATTTGGTATCACTCGGACGGCGCGACGGTCGAGGAGAGCGCGGTCGTGATGTTGGGTTCCGAGGGTGAGGCCGCCCCGCTCGCCACTGATCTGCCGAGCTTCATTTATCTAGTCGCCTCTGGTGTGGGTCCGTGGAGCGCGCTCAGCGGTGAGGTCACGGGCGAGGAGGCGGCCAACAGCGAGCTGCTCGCGTGGGTCGAGACTCAATGGCCCAATCGAGCGTTCCCAAAGCCCTCGGAGATCATCGATGCAGCTCGCGATCAATTGGGGCATTTCGAAGCCCACATTCGCGGGCAATCGATGCACTGACGCGCGACCATCGTTCGTACGTATTGCCAATCCGCACTGAAGATCAATCGGCACGGTTGTCGTTCGCGCAAGGACGACAATCAACACTCGATCGAAATGTCATTCACGATCCCTTAGCGAGACTGCTTCGGCTTTTTGGAGCGCTTGGACTCTTCGAGCGCAAGCCGCAGCAAGAACTCGATCTGGCCGTTCAAGCTCCGCAGATCGTCGTCTGCCCACCGCTGGAGCGCGACGAGTACCTCGGGATCGATGCGGAGCAAGAACGGCTTGCGCGCGGCCATGACGAGCTCAGTAGATCGTGCCGGTGTTGATGATCGGCTGCGCGGGTCGCTCGCTGCACAAGACGACGAGCAGGTTCGCGACCATCTGCGCCTTGCGCTCGTTGTCGAGCTCCACGATGCCCTCGGCCTTGAGCTTCGCCAACGCCATTTGCACCATGCCTACCGCACCCTCGACGATCATCTGGCGCGCGGCGATGATCGCGGCCGCTTGTTGGCGTTGCAGCATCGCTTGCGCGATCTCTGGGGCGTAGGCCAGGTGGCTGATCTTGGTGTCGAGGATCTCGACGCCCGTCTTGGCCACGTGATCCTCGAGCTCTTTGCGAAGCTCGACCGCCATCTCGGACGGGTTGCGGCGAAGCGAGATCTCAGAGTCGTTCGCGTCGTAGGGGTGGCGGGACGCGAGGTTGCGCAGCGACGCCTCGGCCTGCGTGCGGACGTAGCCGTTGTAGTCGTCTACGGAGAAGCTCGCCTGCGCGGTATCTTTCACCTGCACGACGATGATGGCGCCGATCTCGATCGGGTTGCCCTCTTTGTCGTTCACCTTCAGGCGCGCACTCTCGAACGACGACGCCCGCACCGACATGCGCGTCTTGCCGAAGAACGGGTTGACCCAGCGCAGGCCGGGCGTCCTCACCGTGCCGACGTAGTCGCCGAAGAGCTGCAGCACGACCGCCTGGTTCGGGGTCACCATCAGCAAGCCCGTCAGCACGACGGATGCGATCACGAACAAGCCCACCCCGGCGATTACCTCGACTGGCTCCTTGTCGCTCGCGCCGAGCACCATCACGGCCGGACCGCCGAACAACAAGCCAATCCCCAAAACCAACATTGCGGCGCCGGACATGCCAGTGCGCTCGACTTCACGAATGGACGCCATAGGAGACCTCGTAGATTCCAAAGATATCACTTTGAAAGCATGTCAAGGGACGCTCAGTGCGCGGACGTCGGCGCGGTCTCTGCCTCGAGCATCTTCGCGAGCACGTGGAGCGCGTCCACGGTCGTGAACACTCCTGCCACCGTGCCGCGCTCGAGCACGATCGCGCAGCCGTATTTGTGCTGCGCCATTTCGGTCGCGACGCGTACGAGCTTCGCGTCTGCGGAGACGATGTACGGCTCTTTGGTCATCGCGTCCTCGACCTTGCCGACCGAGTTTGCAGCGAGCACGATCTCGACGTCTCGCTCGCTCACGATACCGACCACTGCCCCGCCGTCCAATACTGGCAAGTGGCGGATCGAGTTCTCGGCCATCGCCTTCTTCGCGTGCAGGAGCGGCTCGGATCGGCCGATCGTGAGGGGAGAGACGGTCATGTACTTGTAGATCGGCTCGCCCTGCATGCCACGAGTGTCGGTCAAGCGCCTGAGCCACGCAACGACAATGGTCTCGTCGCGACGGCCTCGGTGGCACTAGAGTGATGCTTGATGGAACGCGTCCTCGAATACATCGATCACCACCGCGAAGACTTCGTCACGCAGCTCGAGGAGTGGGTGCGCATCCCATCGATCTCGAGCGACCCAGCGCACAAGGCCGATATGACGAAGAACGCAGAGTTCCTCGCGCGAGACCTCCGAGCGCTCGGCGCCGATCGCGTCGAGGTGTGGCCCACCGCCGGGCACCCGGCCGTGTTCGCGACGTTCATGCACGCTCCGTCTGCACCCACGCTTCTCGTCTACGGTCACCATGACGTGCAGCCGGTGGCGCCGTTGGAAGAGTGGATCTCGCCGCCGTTCGAGCCGACGATTCGCGACGGTCGTATGTGGGGCCGCGGAGTCGTCGACGACAAAGGGCAGGTCCACATCCACGCCAAGGCGATCGAGGCCTTCATCAAGACGCGCGGGAAGCTGCCTATCAACCTCAAGCTCATCGTCGAAGGTGAAGAGGAGATCGGCAGCCAGAACCTCGACGTGCTGATGCGCGACAAATCGAAGGACCTCGAGGCGGACTTCGTCTGCGTGAGCGACACGGCGATGTTCGGTCGCGGCATTCCGTCGCTTTGTGTCGGGCTTCGAGGGCTCATGTACCTCGAGGTGCACGTCGATGGACCCAGCAAGGATCTGCACTCGGGCTCGTTCGGCGGTGGCGTCACGAACCCGCTCAACGCGCTCGCGAAGATGATCGCGCGCTTGCATGACGACGACGGTCGCGTCGCGGTACCCGGCTTCTACGACGCGGTCGTGCCGCTGACGGAGACCGAGCGCAAGGAGATCGCGTCGCTGCCCTTCGACGAGCGCGCGTGGCTACAGAGCACCGGCTCGCCATCGGTGTTCGGCGAGAAAGGCTATTCCACGCTCGAGCGCGTTTGGGCTCGACCCACGCTCGACGTCAACGGCTTCGGCGGCGGACATCAAGGAGAGGGCAGCAAGACGATCATCCCGGCGCGCGCGATGGCGAAGATCTCTTGCCGTCTCGTCCCTCATCAAGAGCCGGAGGACATCGCGGCGCGGGTCGGTACCTTCTTGAAGACCGTCGCGCCTCCCGGGGTGCGCGTGCGCGTTGTGCCGCTCCACGGAGGCCGACCCTACCTCGCACCCACCGATCACCCCGTTTTCGAGGTCGCAAAGCGCGCGTTCTCCAAGGCGTTCGGCAAACCGACCGTGTTCATCCGCGAAGGGGGCTCGATCCCGTTCGTTCGCACGATCGCGGACGTGACGGGAAAACCGTGCCTTTTGATGGGATTCGGGCAGCCGGACGAGAACGCCCACGCGCCCAACGAGTGGCTGGACCTCGAGAGCTACCACTTGGGGATCAAGTCCGCGGCTTACCTTTACGACGAGCTCTCCCGCTTCAAGGGCTGAACGCCGGTTTAGCGACGAACAAGCAGAAGACTCTTCTGCCCAAACACTCGAGACTTTGGAAACCCTCGACTTTCGCTGGGCCTCGCGCCCGCGCGCACCCAAATGTCGGACCCGACCCGCCACCGCCAGGCTTCAGGGATCGCTGCCGTCCTCGCGTCGCTCGATGAGCGCCTCGAGGCCGAGAGCGAAATCCTCGACGCGTTCTTGCTCGCACAGAGCCGCGGGCAGCTCACGCAAGAGGCGTGGACCAAGCTGTTCGCCGCCGCCGTTCGTCACGATCGTTTGAGCGATCTCGCGTTCGCGTTCGAGGCGGTCACGCAAGACAAACGGATCAAGACCTTGAGCGCGGGCGTCGTCGCGGAGTTCATGTTCCGCGCCGCGGTGTTCTTCGGCGACACGTTCGGCGACGAGGACGGCTCGCACGCGTACTTGGATCGCGCTCTCGCCGCGCAGCCGAGTCACACGGGCGCGCGCGAACGCCTCGAGAGCACCCTCGTGAAGAAGGGCGATTTCGCCGGCCTCGGTGAGTACTACATCGAGGCCACCGCGCACCGTCCGCGCGCCGAGCAGATCGAGCTGTTCCGTAAGGCTGCGGGTGCTTTCCAACAGGCGCGAGATGGCCAAGAGCGTCTCGTCGAGGTCCTCACCGCGCTCGTGCGCATCGCTCCGGACGACGCCGAGGCGCGCACGAACTTGGTGAACGCGCTCGACCAGACCGGCAAGACCAAGGAGCTGAGCAAGCTCCTCGAGCAGGCGCTCACGCAAAGCGGGGAGGACCTCCCTTCGCGCGTGCGATTGATCTCGTTGTACTCGAGCGACCCGAAGGAGATCGAGCGCGCGATGCCGCACGTCGAGGTGGTGCTCGCCGCCGATCCGAAGTCGGAGCCTGCCCGCGCAGCCGCGCACAGAATGCTCGACGTGAAGGCCACGTCCGCGCGCGCAGCGGAGATGCTCGCGACGGTCGCGGAGGCAGAGAGTGATTTCGCTCGCGCCGCGCAGCTTTGGACGCTCGCGCTCGAGCAGGCGAGAGGCCCCAAACGTCTCACCGCGCTCAAACACCTCACTCGCATTCGCCAAGATCGCCTCGAGGATCTCGTCGGTGCATTCGAGGCCGCGGAGGGCGCGCTCGCGTTGGACGCAGCGGACGCGGAGCTGCTCGAGCGATTCAGTGGGCTCGCTCGCTCGCTCGGGAAACAAGCCGATGCGGCGCGCACGCTCCAACGTGTGTCGAGCGCCGTGCGTGAGCCAACGGGGCGCGCGAGAGTCACGATCGAGCTCGGCGAAATGCTGCTCGCGGCTGGGGACGCAAAGCGCGCTCGCGCTGCATTCTCGAGTGCGATCTCCACGCCCGGCGCGGACGATTCGGTGACGGTGCTCGCGGCGCGGTCTCTCGTGCGCGTGTTCGAGGAGGACGGAGATCACGCGTCGCTCGCGGACATGCTCGAGCGCATGGTCAAGAGCGATCCGGAGCCGTCGAGACGCCTCGAGGCGAGTCAGAAGCTCGCGGAACTCGCGACCGGACCGCTGGGAGATCCGGCGAAGGCGATCGTCGCGTGGCGCGGACTCTTAGAGGGCCCCACGAGGGCACGCGCTCTGACGGAGCTCGAGCCGTTGCTCCTCCAGATGGGTGATGCGCTCGGGCTCGCAGAGGTCTTGAAGCTGCGCGCGGCTGACGTCGTCGACATCGACGATAAGCGTGAGCTCTACGTTCGCGCGGCGGAGACGCTCACGGGCACCTCCGGTAACCTCGCCGAAGCCTCTGCGGCGTGGGCAGAAATCGTTGAGGTGTTCGGTCCAACGCCCGACGTGCTCGCTCGATGGACTCCGCTGCTCGAGGCGCTCGGCGACTGGGACGCGCTCGCTCGAGCGCTCGCGCTCTCGGCGGAGGTCGCACCCCAAGAGGAGAAGGCCACGAGCTTCGCGCGTCTAGGGACCGTGCTGCGCCAACGCTCTCGCGACTTCGTGGGAGCCGTCGACGCGTTTCGACGCGCGTTGGATCTGGACCCGAGCGATCCGCCGAGCCGAACTGCGCTCGAGCAGATCCTGGCGCAAGAGGACGTGGACGCGGTGCTCGCGGCGGCCGATGTGCTCGAGCCGTTGTATCGAATGGAGTCCTCGCGCGGAGGCCTGCTCCGCGTGCTCGCGCAGCGCGCCTCACGAGGGCGGACGAGTGCCGATCGACTGCACGCGATCGGCGAAGCCCTCGCCCTGGCAGAGACGATGCCCAACGAACGAGTGCGCGCGCTCGATCTGGCGGTGCAGGGCGTCGTCGAGGCTACACAAGCGGACCTCTCGCCCGAGACTTGGGTCGTCGCGATCGATAGATTGACTCAGGATCAAGGCCAAGAGCGCCGGCGTGCTGAGGCGCTCTCGCGTGCCCTCGGAAAGGGATCGATCGACTCCGACGTGAAGCTGGCGATCGCGACGTCCGCCGCTCGCGCCGCCGTCCAGGCAGGGGACGCGCAGTCGGCCACACAAATCTACCGTCGCGCGCTGTCGTTCGCGCCCGAGTCATCGGAGCTACGCGCGGAGCTCGACGGACTCTTGCACGAGCAAGGCACCCCCGAGGACCGCCTCCAGCTCTATCGCGAGTCGCTCGCTCGCGAGTCGGAGCCAAGGGCCCGCGCCGCGCTTCACCGATCGATCGCGCGGCTGCTCGAGCAGGTCGCCGCGGCCGGCATCTCCTACGACGATCTCGAGACGCGTGAGAGCTCGCTCGAGGAGATCTTCGTCAGCCTCGTGAAGGGGCGCGCATGAACCTCCAC
>ENA-OFCD01001175-OFCD01001175.1-metagenomes-genome-assembly--contig:-NODE-1175-length-14055-cov-3.671143_pt1 | contig 14055 bp, 16 predicted proteins | sample MGYA00153392_OFCD01 | MGnify analysis MGYA00153392 | reverse complement strand
ACGCCTCAGCACTGATGAATGGGGCGTGCAGACAACCCACGACCCACTCCGCGACACCAGTTCGTCCCCCGTCCCCTCGCCGCTCGATGTGAAGAGCGGGTTCTGGCCGATCTCGTCGAGCGACCCTCCCGCCTCCTTGAGCGCCTCCTCGAGGAGCTCTGCGGCCTGTTTCATCATCGTGCGCTCCTCGGGCGGCGGCATGTCCGCCTCCGAGTTGGTCTTCGGGAAGAAGCCTCCGCCGCTCGGCTCCGACTTGGCGACCGGAGATTGCGGCACGGTCTTCGAGAGGGCCGCCGACGGCTTCACTGCGCCACCCGCCGCGCCGAGACCCATCATCGTCTTCTTCACCGCGGGGCCCGCGGGCTTGGGCGCACCTACCGCCGCTGCAGGCGCGGGCGCGTCCTTCTTTTCGGGTGGCTTGCCGTCGCCGATCTCGCCGCCCTCGAAGGCGTCTCCCGCATCAGCGTGCTTGGTGATGAGCTTGTCGATGACGCCCTTGCTCGAGTCGTCGACCTTGATGAACTTGACGCCCATCCCCGCCGGACGCTCGCCGCCTCCGGCCTGCGCGGCCTCGCGCTTCCACACGACACGCCCGACGCCCGCGATCACTGGCTCGTCCGCCGCCAAGCGAATCTCGAACTTGAGCAACGTGCCGGTCGCGAACGGGCTGTTCGTCTTGATGAAGATTCCGCCCTTCGACACGTCGTGTGAGTGGTTCTCGATGAACTCGTCGACCGTTGCGCTTTTGTAGCGCACGTTCAGGCTCACGAACTTGGTGCGGGCGTCCTTGCGCGTGTCGTCACTCATTGCCCGGGCATGTTACTCAATCCCACGCCCAAATAGCTATTCGACCGCCAAGACCCCATTCGGCTTGTGTTACCGTCCTAGATCCATCGAGAGGCGGACGTGACGGCGCAGCGGGAAAATAGGCGTTTTCGTGCGATCGCTCGAAAGCGGGTCTCCCTGGCGGGCACCATCAGCCACCCACACGCGGGCTGGCGTGTGGAGGTCAAAATCACCGATCTGAGCCTCGCGGGCGCGCGCCTCTCCCTCGCCTCGAAGTCTCTCACGGAGGGCGATCGCATCAAGCTCGCGCTCATGGCGCCCACTCTCTGGGACCCCATCGAGCTCTCCGCCATCGTCGCGTGGCAACGCCAAGACGGCGATCGAGTCTCCGCCGGAGTCCGCTTCGACAGCCACCGCGAAGAGGACCTCTTGCAACTCTTCGACGTGCTCGCGGTCTCCTAAACTGACGAGCTAGCGCTTCTTCGCCTTCGACTTTGCCTTCGGCTTCGGCAGGTCGTACTCGATCGTCGGCAGGAGAGATCGGTGTCGCTTGTCGACTTCCTTTTGGAGCGCAGCCACGGCTTCGTCGCGCGCATCATACAAGCGGCGCGGCTTGCGATGGACCGCTGGATCGCTCAAGAGGGCATAAACCAGCCACGGAAACACCGCCGTCACGTCGCAGTGCACGTACACGCTGCCGGTCTGCACGCTCTCGGCGGAGACCTTGCCCCAGGTGTGACCCTCGCCTGCGGGGCAGCTCGAGAGCGCGCCGTTGTCGACCGGGTCCACGCAGAACTGCACGTCGACATCGAAGCCGTGCGTCGGCACGTTCAAGATCTGATCGAGCAGCGGCTCGCCTTGCAGCGTGTAGTTCTTCGGAACGCCGCCGCCCAAGATCCAGATCGCCATCTTTTTCTTCAGGCGACCGAAGCAGTGGTGCTGCATCGCGCCCATCTCGAAGACGTCGTCGTTGACGTCGATCTCGAGCTTGAACTCCTTGCCGAGCATCCGCTTCAGCTTGACGATGTTGAGGAAGATCGAGCCGTCTTGCACCGCGCCGACGAAGATCGGGACGCCGAACTTGTACGCCGTAGACAGCAGAGAGGGCGACTTGACGCCGAGCGCGAGCTCGATCTCCGCGATGTTCTTGCCGAGCAGGTAGTGCAGCTCGACCGTCGTCATCTTCCTTTGAAACTCGGGCTTTCGCAGGATTGCCGAGAACAGCTTGTCGGTCTCGAGGAGGGTCTCCTCCCAGAAGCCGAGGTCGTAGATGCGAATGATGCGCGCGAGGCGATACTGCAGGTCTCCCGCGTTCGGCTCGATCTCGCGGATGGCGTGGCCGATGATGCGGTGCGCGTCGTGGTAGAGGTTCGCGCCGGTCGTCGTCAAACAGTCGACCAGGCCGCGCTCAATCAGAGGAATCAAACACGATTGATGCAGGCCGGCAGGCGTCATCGCGCCCGAGAATGTGAGGAACGTGCAGAAGTCCTCGCGGGAGACCTTGCTCATCAGCTCGAACGCGGTGCGCTCCTGGCGTCCGACGTACGCGGGGAACATCGTCGCGATGATGTCCGTCGGGCGCTCCTTGCCGGTGATGCCGGTGGGCTGCACGTTCTTGGCGCGTTCGAAGTGTTTGCGGAGGACGCTCTTTTGGGCGGACATGGGATTTGGTCCTTTCTGACGAAGGTGCATCCAGGCGTCAAGTCGCATATCCATGAGAGCGCATGTGGGAGCGCGGTTTCATAGCGACGAGCGTGGCGTTGGGTGAGCCCTGGACCGAGGCGCGCTCCGCGATCAACGACGCGGCGGTGGCGAACGCGAGAGACTTGTGCGCGACGCTCGAGCGCGGAGATCGGCAGACGAAGGCCGAGATGCTCGCGAAGGAGCTCGGTCTGATCGCACGCGACCTCGAGAAGATGGAGGCCTCATGGGGATCGTGAGAGGCAGAGTGCTACGCGCCGACGTTGCGAAAGTGGCGAGCCCCGAGCGCGTCGTCTCGCCCGCGCGCCGAGCGCGTGTCTTGCGTGAAGAGGTGGACGCAAAAGCCGCCGCAGTCCGCATCGTCGCCGAGGCGCAAGCGCGCGCGGAGACGATCGGGAGGGAGGCCCGTCAGAAGGCGGCCGACGCGATTGCCACGGCGACGAGGCAAGCCGAGGAGCACGAACAAGCGAAGCTCGCCGCCGCCTATCTGATCTTGCGAGCGCGTGAAGAAGCGCGCGCAGACGTGGATCTCGATCGAGCAGTGGGCCTCGCGGTCGTGCTAGCGGAGAGGCTAATCGGCGCCACTCTGACGCTCGAGCCAGGTCAGATAGCAGGGTTGGCCAAGGAGGCGCTCGCCGAAGCTCGAGGCACGCGACGCACGCGCATCGAGGCGCATCCCCTCGACGCCGAGGCGCTGTCGTTGCAGATTGGTCGTATCTGTCCTCCAGAGAACACCGTTACGGTGGTCCCCAATGCCGAGCTCGCGCGCGGCTCGTTCCTCTTCCACACAGACCTCGGAATCCTAGATGCCAAGCTCGCACCCCGACTCGAGCGACTCGCCGCCGCCCTCAAGGGAGCACTCGGATAGCGAGCCGCCCGCGGCGATGGAAGCCCCGCGCTCCATTCGGCTCAACGTCGTCTTGTTCGCGCTCACGATCGTGAGTGTCGTCTTCACCGGAGCGATGCTCGATCCGCTCGGTTTGAAGAGTCCGACGACGTGGCTCCACGCGCTCCAATACGCGGGGGCGCTGCTCGGAATCCTCGTCGCGCACGAGAGCGGTCACTACATCGCCGCGCGCATTCACAACGTCGACGCCTCTCCGCCGTTCTTCATCCCGCTCCCGCTGCTCGGGTTCGGCACTATGGGTGCCGTGATCCGCATGCGAGGCCGCATCGCGACACGCGCGGCGCTGCTCGACATCGGCGCGTCGGGTCCGCTCTGCGGCTTGGTCGTCGCGTTCCCCCTGTACACGTGGGGCGTGCGGCACTCCGAGATTATCTCGTTGGACAGCAGCGAGTATGGCCAGCTCGGCACCTCCCTCGCCGTGCGAGCGATCGAGCATTTCTTCGGGCCGACCGTGCCCGGCGGCAGCGACATCCTGCTGTCTCCGGTCGCATTCGGCGCGTGGGCCGGCATGCTCGTCACGATGATCAACCTCTTGCCTGTGGGGCAACTCGACGGCGGTCACGTCGCGTACGCGCTGTTCGGTCCTCAGCAAGACAAGTTCGCGCGCACGTTCCACCGCGCGCTGCTCGCGTTCTTCTTCGTCAGCGTGCTCGGGTGGGTGGTGCGCGATTTCCGCGCCGGAGAAGGGTTCAAACACTTCGGCGAGCACGTCGGAGACTCGATGTTCTGGCTCGCTTGGTACCAAGTGCTCGCGATCCTCGGCACGGTCACGCGCAAAGGGCAGGGCGAGCGGGGCGATGACGACGAGCCTCGCTTGCCCATCTTCACGCGCATCGTGATGCTCGCGGGTCTCGTCACGCTCTCGTCGATCGGACGAACCGACAACAAGCCCATCGTGTGGATTGGCTTCTTCATCAGTCTTGCGTTCGTCATCGCGATGGAGGTGCGCGCGGGCACGCTCCGAACCCACAAGCTCTTCGATCACCCGCCGACGGGGAACGAGAAGCTCGGCATCGGTCGCGCCGCGATCGCCGTCGTCACGCTGCTCATGTTCATCGCGCTCTTCATGCCGACCCCCATGAGCCTTTGAGCCGTTAGAATCCAAGGACCCTCCGGCCAGCGGAGTCTCTCGAAGATGCCCTACCGCACACTCGCCCGAAACGAGCACGCCGAGCAGGACAACGCCGAGATCGCGTCGATCGCGCGTCAATCACGGGTTCGCGTGATGCGCGTCGGGTTGGTGCTCGTCGCGATGTTCGCCATGGTCTTCGCCACCGCGGTCGCCGCGGTCGCCGCGGCCGCGAGCAATCGAGATCACGAGAAGTTGCACTGCCACAAAGTGAGCATCGTCTACGAGGACTCGATTCACTACGGCACGGCGCCGCCGCCTCCCGCAACGCACACCGTCTGCGAGTGGCGCTAGCCAGCGAGCGCTTTGTAGAGGACGCTTTGTAGAGGACGCGTTGTTGAGAACGCGTTGTCGAGTCAGCCGATCGAGACTTCGAAGTCCTCGGTCACCGGATTCGCGAGCAGCTCGTCGGCCATCTTCGCGAGCTTCGGCGCGGCGTCTTTCACGTGCTCCGCGTCGATCTCGATCTCGATGATCTTGCCGATGCGAACGCCTTTGACGCCGTCGAAGCCGAGCCGCTCGAGAGCGCGCCGCACGGCGTCTCCCTGCGGGTCGAGCACCTCGGGCTTGAGTCGAACGATGACGCGAGCGTTGGCCATTGAGATTCCTAAGGCGACGACAGTTTCAGGTTGCGCGTGATGCGTGAGATCGGAGGCTCGGTGTCGGGGACGAACGCCGATCCGGTGATTCGTTCGTAGGCTTCGATGTAGCGCTTGGCAGCGCCGACGCGGATGTCGTCGGGCAGCGGCATCGGCTCGCCGTCTCCGCGGTAGCCCTGCTCGGTGTAGAACCGGCGCACGAAGTCCTTGTCGAGCGGCTCGGGGTCGAGCCCCTTCGTAAGAGTCCGCGAGCCAGAAGCGTGACGAGTCAGGCGTGTGGATCTCGTCGATGACGACGAGCGTGCCGTCCTTGGTCTTGCCGAATTCGTACTTGGTGTCCACGAGGATGAGGCCGTGCTCGGCGCACATTCGTTGTCCTGCGGCGAAGAGTCGCATCGCGATCTCGGCTGCCGCATCGAAGTCTTCGGCGGTGACTTGGCCGAGCGCCAAGATCTCCTCGCGCGAGCCCGAGATGTCGTGCTGTCCCTTGGGAGCCTTCGTGGCGGGCGTGAGGATCGCGACGGGGAGCTTCTGGTTCTTGCGGAGTCCGTCCGGGAGCGCATGACCGCAGAACACACGCTCGCCGCGCGCGTAGTGCGTCCAGATCGAGGTAGAGGTGCTGCCGGTCACGTACGCACGCACGACCATCTCGACGAGCAGAGGCTCGCACTCGACACACTCGAGCACGTTCGGATCGGGCAAGCTCACGAAGTGATTCGGCGCGACGTCGCTGGTCTTTTGGAACCAATAGGCAGCGAGCCGATTGAGCACCTGCCCCTTGAACGGAATGGTGCCGAGCACACGATCGAACGCGCTGATGCGGTCCGTGACGACGATGAGTCGGCGGCCGTGGGTCGTCGTGTAGTTATCTCGGACCTTCCCCTCGTATTTGCTGCCAATCCCGAGGTCGGTGCGATCGAGCGCATGCGAGAGCGCGTCGCGTAGCGTGGCGTCTGAGACCATGCGCGACGGGTCATAACCCAGAAAGACAAACCTGTCATGTCGCGGCGTCGACACTCAGCTTCCTTGACGTGGGGACCGCGGGGCTGAGACCCTGCTGGGCGTGGGGCCGGATGACAACGACGAGGACGACGACCTCGATTGTACCAAGATGGGCGTCGAGCCGTTCAAGCACGACAGCCTAGCGCCCTCGGAGCAAGACCGGCCGTATCTGATTGTGCTCGCGGGCTCGAACGTGGGCGAGATGTACCGCATCGAGGACGCCGAGACGATCATCGGCCGCGCCGAGGACGTCGCGATCAAGCTCTCGGACGACGGCATCTCCCGCAAGCACGCGCGCATCTCGGCGAGCGGACGAGAGGCACAGCTCGAAGACCTCGGCAGCGTCAACGGCACGCTCGTGAACGGGGAGCGCGTCACCAAGGTCAAGCTCACGGACGGCGACAAGATTCAGATCGGCTCCACCACGATCCTCAAGTTCACGTTTCACGACAAGCTCGAGACGAGTTTCCGTCTTCAGATGTACGACGCGGCGCTACGCGACGGCCTCACCAAGCTGTTCAACAAGAGACACTTCATGGATCGGATCGAGAGCGAGCTGTCCTATGCGCAGCGGCACTCGTCCCCACTCTCGCTCGTGATGTTGGACGTGGATCACTTCAAGACGGTGAACGACACCTACGGCCACCTCGCCGGCGACATGGTGCTCTCGACGCTCGCCGGCACCCTCCAGTCGGCGGTGCGCGGCGAGGACCTGCTCGCACGCTACGGCGGTGAGGAGTTCGCCATCCTCTGCAGAGGCTCGTCCGCCAATATCACCGCCGCCGCCGCCGAGCGCATCCGCGCCATGATCGAGGCAGCGGCGTTCGTCTTCTCCGGCAAGACCATCCCCATCACGGCCAGCCTCGGCGTCGCCGCGCATGTCGCCGGGCAGACCTCCAATCAGCTGATCGCGGCCGCCGATGCCGCGCTCTACGAAGCCAAACGCGGCGGTCGCAATCGCGTCGTCGTCAAATAGCGAAGGAACCTGACGTCGCTCGCGACCAAATCGCTTCGAACTCCCACTCGAGTATTTCGGTGGGCTCGAACTCGGTTTGGGCCGCGATGTCCATGATCTCCGGAATGCTCGTGATGCCCAGAACGGTGCCGCCGTGCTCAGTGGTTTGAGACGCGTAGCCGACCGTCCCGTTTGCAAACAGTTCAACCTTGCGCACTTCGCGACGTTCAACGTCCAGTTCGCTAACGAGTAGTCTCGGACGGGTCTGACTCTTGTGAGTCCAGAGAACTCGGACGCAGGTCATTGGGTAAACTACTCGGATAAACTACAATCGATACTACTCGGCGAGCGCTACCGTGATGTTTCTCAGCTCCACTGTGTTGAGCTTCGAGCATGGCAGTCGGTTCAACGACGCATCCGACACGTTCACGTGCACGCTCTCGCCCGCCGCGGCACGACCGCACCCGTGCGCCAGCGCGGTTCTCTCGGGGCACACGAGCGCGAGATCCCAACAAACGTCCACCGCATGCGAGCCCGAGGTTCTCTCAATCGTGCAGTCGTAGCCCTCGGCCAACGTGGTTCCGATTGGCTTGCAACGAACGAGCGCGCGGTCGTCTGCGGTGAATGGATGAAAGAACGCGCCCACGAAGTAAAGCACCATCGCGCCGATCGCGAACGCGACGCGGTTGGGGGCGCCCCACGCGGCACGTCGATGCATATAAACTGGGTAAAATACCATCCAAAGGAGCAGCGCGGGCACCACATGGCGCGCCGTGCGCTGGCGGTGGCGGCTCGCGTCGACGCCAATCAAAACGACGGTCGCGCCTATCGCGACGAACCCGAGCAACGACCCAACGTCGGGGAACAGCATGCCAACGACGCCGCTCACCGCAGGGATGCCGACGAGCGTCCATCCGAGGGCGTCCTGCTCACGAGGCGCAAGCGGCGGCTGCGGTGGGGATGGAGCCCCGAATCCTCCGGGCGGCTGCGTCGCAGGCAGTGGAGCTTCGTTCACCAATGGACGATATCTCTAGGCGGACCCAACGCGCCAGTGCTCGCCAATGAGAGACGAGATTAAAGCGAAGACCCCAGACCGTCACTTCGCTCCGATAAGACGGTAGCGATGCGCCGGCCTGGGGCCTTCGTATGCCGAAATACGAGTCAATGACCCGTAGACGAGCCTAGTTCGTACAAACCGTTGACGCCGCGATGATGTGCGGGCAGTGCGTCTTCGCGCTCATCGCGTCGGTGGCGGCGACAGACAGGTGGTAGGTGCGGCAGCCGAGGTCGTTGGTTACCGTGTCTGCAGTGCTATAGCTCGCCACGTCAACCTTGAACGACTTGCAAGCCGTCAAACAGTCGTTCGTGCTGGCGAACTGCTGATTGCCTCCCGTACACACGCTTTGCGCTATCGCGCAGAACGCATCGCACGGTTCGCCGCAGGTGCCGGCGGTGCCGTTCGGGTCCTTGTCGCCGCCGTTCGGGCCAGCGTGAGGACAGTGCATCACGGGCATGCCTTTGGAGGGTGCCCCGCCGTGATAGAGGCGACAGCCGAGTGTGTTGCCGCTCTTGTCCGCTACGGTGCCGACCGGAAACGCGCCGCAGACGTTCATACAGCTCGCCATGCTGGCGTACTGAGCGACGGCGCCGGTGCAGTTGGCGAGGACCTCGGTGCAGTAGCTCGTGCAGTCGGGCGCAGCGCCGGCCTCTGCGTTTGCGTCGGATACGCTCGAGTCGATCCCGGGACTGGAGTCCACTCCGGGACTGGAGTCGATTGGAGTACCTGAGTCGGTCTTCGCGGGGGTTGCGTCGGAGCTCGAACAGGCGAAAAGAAATACCGTCGCGAGAATGGGAGCAGACGCGCGGACGGGGAGGAAAAGGTTATTCATCATGGCGAGTAACTTACTCAGTCACGTCGTCGGCGCAACGTCGTTTCTCACGGTCGGCGCATAGAGTTCGACACCAAACAGCTGACCCCTTGACGCACCAAGCAAAGACCCTATCCGACTCGTCGAAATAGTCGCAAGCACCGTGGATGGCTCGCAAATCCAGCGGTGGCGCTCAAAAGAATAGACGACATGCGCGGCGTTCCGGAAGCGCTCGCGGTATGAGGAGTCGTCCACCAGGTACGGGGCGGACCATTGAGGAAGCATTTCGACGATGCCACACGTGTTGCGATCGAACAGCCCTGCTACGCGGACGAGCCACCCCGGCAACACACGCACTCTCACGGTCGTGCCTTGCCTCTTTGCCTCGAGCTCGACGAGGTTCCGCGTCGGTGCACGACGGGCGCGTGGAAGACCCGCCCCTCGACATCGCTCGAAGCGAACGCGAGCTGGATGAGGGCGTCGACGACGTCGTCACGCATCGAGAATGCGTGCGGTGCGTCGGGGTTGCCAACGAGGATCGGGCTCTTGCCATTCTTGATCCGCTCGAGCGCGCTCGGGCTGAGCAAAGACCGCGCTAGGTCTGGGCCGAGGAAATCCGACGCACGGAGCATGACCGCGCGGACGCCTTGCTGCTGTGCGGCGACGACCATGTCGGCCAGGGCCTTGCGAACCTTGCCCTTCTCAGTCGAGGGCTCCTGCGGCGTGGTCGGACTGAGCGGCCCGCGGTCGAGCGCGTACATGTAGAGGTTGTCGAGCAGCACGAGGCGCGAGCCCGAGAGTCGCGCGCCTTCGATGAGACCACCAATGAGCGGAGTGAAAAGTTCTTTCCACACGACCGCGTCATAGATGGGCGGGCTGACCGCGGCGATGATCGCGCGGGCGCCGGTCGCGAGCTTGGCCAGCTCGGAGCCGTGCCGTGCATCAAGCGCGAAATGCGTCGCACCGCTCGGAATGTGACTGGGCTTGCCGCGGCTCACCCAGACCACCTCGTGGCCTTCACGCGCTAGGCGCTCCACCACGGGCGTTCCGATCTGTCCGCTACCGACGACGACGAATTTGCTGTGAGTCATGACTGAAGGATGGTGCCGACCGAGCCATTGTTCAAATCGATTGAAGTGATATGACTCATGCATACAAAGCATGAATAAAACGCCGACCGCATTGCTTCCGGCGCTCGTCGCGCTGCTCGACACGGCCAGCGTTACCGGCGCGGCGAAGAGGCTCGGCGTGGGGCAGCCCGCGATGAGTCGCACGCTCGAGAGACTGCGTGAGCTGACGGGTGACCCGTTGCTCGTGAGGCAGGGCAGGTCGATGGTGCGTACGCGTCGAGCAGAGGAGCTCTTGCCAGAGGCGGAGGTGGTCCTCGCGGGCGTGAAGCGTGTTCTCGCGCCGCAAGAGGCGTTCGATCCGACGACGGCAACGGGCACTCTGACGCTCGCTCTCGGAGACGAGATGCAGGCAATGCTCGCGGGTGCGCTGCTCGCGCGCTTGCGCACGGTAGCTCCGGGCATCGACGTGCGGGTGCGTGCACTCACGGAGGAGACCGCACGAGACGCGATTCGCGGTGTCGTGGACCTTGGCGTGTTCCCCGACATCCTCGGCGAATACAGGATTGCGGGAGTGGACGAGCTCGTGATCAAGCGCGTGTACGAACGCAAGCTCGTGACAGTGTCGCGCGCGAAGCGGCCTGCGTCGCTGCGTGCGTTCCTCGCGGCCGAGCACGTTCTCGTGTCACCGCGGGGCGATGGTCATGGCTATGTAGATGAGGCGCTGAAGAAGCTCGGCGAGAAGCGTCGCGTGGCCGTCACAGTTCCGGGCTTCCTCGCGGCCGTCGAGCTCGTGAAGCGGACGGACCTAATCTCCACATTGCCAGACGACGTATTGCGCGTCCTCGGTGGCAAGCTCCACACGCAGAAGTGTCCGGTGCAGACGCCGACACTTCATATGAGCGTGGTATGGGCCTCGCGCTTCACACAGGGCGCGCGCCACAAGTGGTTGCGCGGCGTCGTGACGGATGCGGTTCGCTCTCTCGGCCAAGAAAGTAGACGCGACGCGCGCCGCGAGAGCCCATAGAAAAATGGCGTACGCCTCAGTCGCTACACTCACGAGCCAGGAGGGTGGCCAGATCGGCGCGCGTGATCGTGTGCGCGCCTGGCACAGCGAGCGTCAATCGCCTCGGACCCAAAGTACAGGCGCCAATGGGTCGTGTTGGTGGATGGCAACAGCCGGTCACACACACACGGTAAAGGGGCTTCAAGGACTTGGTTTTCCGATCGGTCTCGGGGTCCACACCCGCGGCGACGACCTCGACGACGTGGCGCGTTGTCGGCCCGGCGAGGCTTGCTCGACGGTGTAGACGCGCCCATGCCTCCTTCGGAGAGCCTAACGACTACGCGATAGTCCTTCGCGAAGACGACCCCAGGCGGGACTGCGACGGCCCCCGCCACGTATGTACACTATCATTTCGGTGCGCATGGTCGAAGCGTCGTCGAGTCGACGCTCCCGCGCTCTCTCGGCTGGTACTCGCACAGCGGGTCTTCTGCGAGCGGGTCTCCATGTACGGCCCACGCACGCGCCCGGGAGCCGCCGCACAAGAAGCGGAACTCGCATCGCCCGCACCTGCCCTTGAAGTGGTCGGGGTCGCGTAGGTTCAGGAACAGCGTCGACTCTCGATAGAGTCCGATGGGGTTCTCGAGCTTCACGTTGCCGACGGACAACGGCAAGAACCCGGAGGGCGAGACCTCGCCATCGTGGCCGATGAACATCACGCCGTTGCCATCGCGCATGCCCGCGTGATGACCGCTCGCCTTCGGCCCGAGCGGCCGGCTCGCTCGTTGCCGCGAAATCCGGCGAAAATGAGGTGCCTCGGTCGTAGTGAGGATGGGGCCAGGCACCTTGCTGCGGTCGGCAAGCCACTCGAGGAGCACCTCCGTCTCTTTCGGCGTGATCGCATTGAGCACGCTGCCGCGTCCGACCGTCACGAGAAAGAAAAGGCTCCAGCGATCCGCGCCGATCGCGCGCACGAGCTCTTCGATCGCGGGCAAGTCATCCTGCGTCTCCCGGCTGACGAGCGTGTTCACTTGGAACATCACGCCAACTTCGTGCGCGCGCTTCGCGGCGAGCTTGGTGCGCTCGAAGCAGCCTTCGACCTGTCGAATGGCGTCGTGACGCCCGGCGGTCGACCCGTCGATGCTCAGAGAAATCGCGTCGACGCCTGCGACGAACAAAAGATCGATCGCCTCCTCGTCGAGCAACGGCGTAGCGCTCGGCGAGACGGAGACGTGGAGCCCGCGTCCGCGCGCGTGAGCGATCAGATCGAAGAGATCCGCGCGCATGAGCGGATCTCCTCCCGTGAGGATCACGTGGGGCTTTGGGTCGGCCTCTGCGAGCTGGTCCAAGAGTTTGAAGCCAGCGCGAGTGTCGAGCTCGCGCGGATCGGCGTGAGGCGCAGCTTCTGCACGACAGTGCACGCACGCGAGGCTGCACGCCTTCGTGATCTCCCAATAAACACGACTCGGAGCGTCTGCGAAGACCGATTGATGCGCCATGATGCGCTGATGAGCAATAAGCGGCCCACGCGCCGAGCCGGCCTACTGAAGCTTCAGCGGGTTCTTGCTCCGGCTGTAGACGCTGTCCAGCTCGCCGTCGACCGCGCGCATCGGATCGTCTCCACTCTCGCCCCACGGCGTGTTCAGCACATCGAGCCGAGGATCTCTTTGTAGGTGGGCGGCTTGCAGCTCACCAAACCCGAGATCAACTTGGCAGTCACTGAGGATCATGTCGAGGTTCTTGGTGCCGCCCGGTTCGTAGACGAAGAAATCCTCGTGATAATGATTGTGGGATTCGATTTTGAATCGGGACGACTTTTTTGGGACGCGCGCGCTCGCCTGCCGGCGCGTGGAAGTACCTTCAGCGAATCACGGCTGCGTGACGGTGACCGTGTACTTGTGCGTGAAGCTGTCCGGCACCGCGCCCTGGCCCGCAGCTTTCGGCCTGCCGCCGGCGTAGATGCCCGGCACGATGTAATAGGTGCCCGTGGTGGGGATGCTCACAGCCGGCGTCGACGGCGGGTTGGCGCCGGGGTTGGCGGCGGTGACCGTCGCGATTACGGCGTTGGACGAGTCGATGACCTCGAACTGCGACGACACGTCGCTCGCGACGTTCTCGAGCTTCACTGTGGCGGTTCCCGCCGTGAGGTCGATCTTGAAGTAGCGGTCGTAGTCCGCGTCCGTGAGGGTGGCGGCCTTGTAGCCCGCCATGAACAGGCCCGGCGATGCGGTGCCGAGCACGGGCTGCACGGCCGTCGCCTTGGTCTTCGCAGCGGCGGCGGGGTCGACGTTCTTCGTGTACGTGAGCTTCATGTCGTACGTGAACGCGGGACCGCCAGCGTAATGGTCGATGAGGAACGCGTACTTCACGCCCGAGGCGACGGCGACGTAGAGCTTCAGCGACGCGCCGGCGTTGGCGGGCTGGTCGTTGACGATCTCGCCGTTGTCCGAGGTCGTGTAGAAGTGGGCGTGGACATAGCCGGAGACGGAGACGTTCGTGACGTCGGCCACGACGTAGCCGCCCTCGACGTCGGCCGGCGCCGTGAACGAGTAAAAGTTCTTGTCGTTCTCCGCGAGGCAGGCCGAATAGGGCGCGCCTAGCGCGATGGGATACGCGGTCTTGCGCGTGTGGTTCGAGCCAGCACACACGTTGCCGCCGCCGTCGCCGTTCGAGCCACCGTCATTGGTGGTGCCACCGTCCGGGTTACTGGTGGTGCCGGCGTCCGGGTTACTGCTGATGACGGTGCAGCCCTGCGAAAACACGGGGACGAGATCTCGAGTTCCTCCATCCTCGCACCGCGTACCTCCTCAGGAGCTCGGCGGGCGGAATGTCGCAAGCGCCCCAGCGAGCGCGGCGACGTCTCCCCACCGAAGCGCACGCGCAGGGCCGTAGCCAACGTCCTCATCGCCAACGCTCTCGCCGCCAACGGCGATGAAGTTGAGTGGGTGCAATCCCTCCCACGCGGTGCGTGAGAAGGAAGTGGTGCGTGCGACGGACCATCGTGATCACACAAAACGGGGCATCGTGATCACACAAAA
>ENA-OFCD01001174-OFCD01001174.1-metagenomes-genome-assembly--contig:-NODE-1174-length-14066-cov-3.513168_pt1 | contig 14066 bp, 16 predicted proteins | sample MGYA00153392_OFCD01 | MGnify analysis MGYA00153392 | reverse complement strand
GAACAAGAGCGCAAGGAACAATATGCGTTAAACGCGCACTCTATTAAGCCTGCGCCATTAAATGAAGCATTACAATTTCAAAATAAAGCACTTGAATTTGAGATTTCTATGCCTATGAAATTGCGCCTTTTAGAAATAAAATTAGAGGCAGAAAAAAACATTGAATTGGTACAACGCGAATATTTATCGCGCCATGATGAACTGATACGTTCGATCGTAACAATGGATGTGGATTTTATTGCACTCGGTGCAAAAATTAGAGATTTTACAGTAAACGTGAGCGCAGATAATAGCGTGATTTTATTAGTAAGCAAAAAAATATAAAAGCAAAAACACAAACAGAACAATATGTTTGTTTTAAGGAAAAATCTCACTATATTTAAAAGTCTTAGGATTAATCGTTTTTACGGTTTTTTACAGAAAAAAATAATAACATGGCAGGTTTAGCATCCGCAACGGTAAACATAATTGATAGCTCGGCAAGTTCGCAAAACAACAATGCAGGTGTAATTGCCGTAGTCGGTATGACTGAACGCGGTGATTTAAACAAGCCTATCATTGTAGGCTCAACGCTTGAGTATATCCGCAAATTTGGTAAAGAGTTACCCGTAGCAGTTTCATTGTTTCCATACTATTGTATGCGCGCTTTAGAGCGTGGCGCAAAACTTATGATTGTGCCATTGGTTCATGCGGGCGTTGGCGTAAAGGCATCAACTTCATTAGGCGGTGGCGGATTGATAGCAACGGCAAAGCGCGAAGGTTTATATGGCAATGATATTACGCTAAAAATTATAGCACCAGCATCACGCACAGCAAGCGTTGTTGATGTTTACGTTTCAAATTCTGATAGTACTCTTTTCCAAAAGTATAGCGACGTGTCAACGACACAAACAGCATCAACGATTGCCATTTTAAACGCGACATCAAATTTTATCGTTTTTGATGCAGGCGTTACATCGTTTACTATTGGAGTATATCCGTTTATAAGTGGAACAAATGCAACTGCGCCTACATCGGTTGATTACGCAGGTAACCAAGCACAAAAAACAGGATTTTACGCACTCGATAGTTCTCTTGGTTTTCGTTTTATTTCGGCAATGGATAATGCGGATAACACAACTGATAACGCACTAAACAACTATTGTTTAATGCGCGGTGATTGTTACCCACTTTTACGCACACCGCTTGGTTTATCGGGTGATGCCGTACTACAATATTTCAATGCCGTATCGCCATACGCAGGTACACCGATTGATTCACTTGGGCGCATGATTACAGGCGGTCAAGTTGTTAATCATCCTGAAATTACAGGCGCAACGTTAACCGTTTCATCAATAGTTGCTTTAGTTGTTGGTTATTCACGCATCGGAATCAATGGTAGAGTTTGGGAATCAGTAGGTTTGCCAAAATACGGAACTTACACAGGTATAAATGATGTAATTATAAACTTTGCTTCGCCAGCGTTAAAATCGGATGCGGACGCAATTGTAAATGCAGGTATTATACCGTTTGTTAAAACAGCCACAGGCGAATTTCGCGTATTTGGCAACACAACATTACAACGCAAAACATCTTTGCTTTCATCAGCTAATATAGCAGATTTGGCATTGTATATTAAGTTAGAAACACAAAAAATTGTCAACAAGTATTTGTTTGAACCTAACGATGTGCCAACATGGCGCGCAATGTATAGCGAAATTTCAAAAGTTTTTAACGATTTGAAAACGAATCGTGCTATTTATAGCTATCAATATTTTGGCGACCAAGATGTAGCCAAAGCAGAAGACGTATCAGTAAACACATTTTCAGATGTACAACTCGGAAAATACAAAGCGATTGCGCGCGTATATCCAATTAACGCATTAACACAAATTGAGTTAGGTATCAATATTGCCAGTGGCGTTGCCATTGTAACATTAAACGCATAAAAAATTATGGCTTATAACGGCATAGATAATGCTTCAACGAACGGCTTTTTAGTTGAACTTACAGGTTTTGGCTTTGGCTTTCAACAATTAATGATTCAAGAGTTTACACCGCCAAAGCGTAGTACAGAACATGATTCACATGGTAATTTTGCAGGCAAGCCTGATATTAAAACACCCAAAAAACCAAAGGTAGATGAGTTGAAATTTAAACTTCTCATTCCAATTGGTCAAGATTCTACGTTGGAACAAAAATTTGTTGCTGCGCAAGTATTGCCAGCAAGTTTAGCATTAGAAAACGTTATCTTTATTCGCACTGATAATAACGGATTACCAACAGGTAATCGTTATTTAGCAAGCGGATTTTTCTTTTCAGAAATTACAGATGCGACCTATGCGCGTGGTGGCGATTCAAAAAATGCGATGTACGATTGCACAGGACAGTGTACAGATTACGTACAGATTTAAAAATAAAAATAGGGGTATTTTTTTGAGCGATTTGTTGGTTAATCGGTTGGTTTATTTTTGAGAAAAAGCGCATAGGATTTAATTCGTGCGTTTTTTTTATGACTAATTAAAGAAAATATTAAATTTTATTTTAAAAACAGCAATTAAAGTTTAAATTAACCGCATACAAATTGAATCGTTTTTACGATTACTCAAATTTTACTCAAATTTTACTCAAGAAAAAAAGAATTATGTACAGTAGTGAATTACCGATTAGAATACGCGAAAAAGCGATAGATAACAAAGTTATCATTTTGCAAAACAATAGCGAGACACGTACAGCGAGCGGAATTATTTTAAATGAAAGTGACATTACAAACAGTGGCATTGTAATATCAAAAGGGGTTGAAGTAAAAGACGGATACAATGTGGGCGATACCGTTATTCTGGGTAAAAACAATGGGACAATTTTTAAAGTAAAAGATTTAAACATTGTTGAGCGCAACAGAGACAAAATGACTAAAGAACCTGAATTTGTAGATGTTATTTTAGTGTATGGTGCAGAAATATCCATGTGGCGCAAACGTGAAAGCACAGGCAATGATGAAACGCCTGATTGAAAAATAATTACCGTATTAATTTTTAACCAAACTTTAGTATTTTTTCTCAAATTATTTCACCGATTAATTAACAAATTTTAATTTTAAAAAATGAGTTCTACAAAAGTATTTAAATTAGTTTCGGGTGTGGAGTGCGAGATTAAGCCTTTAACAGGTTTTGCACTAAACGAATTAACGAAAGCCAACGGAAAATCGGGCATTGATAAATTATGTGAATTAGCGGCATCATCAGTTACGCGCATAGGGCTTAGAACCGATATTGAACACCGCGACGTAATGAGTTTATTGGATTGCGACCAAAAGAAATTGCTTATGGAAGTTGGTTTATTCAGCGATCCAGATTTTGAAATTATTGAATATCCTTATCAATACAAAGATTCGGAAACAAAAAAAATGCGCAAAGGGACAGAGTTATTTGATTTGACTGACCGTTCGATTTTTGATGAACAGCCGTACAAAGATGTAGATAAAGAAGGGCGTTACCATGATGTGCATTACACCGAACTTTCAGAAATAAAAAAAACGCGCAAGTGTACATTATTAGATAGAAAAGATAAAGCAGGTAATGGTATTGAAGTTGAGTTTAAACTACTTGACAGCAATATGATGAAAGCGATTGAAAAAACACAAGAAGAAAAACGCGATATTGCATTATTATTTACGGTGCAGCAGGTGACAGAATTTATTGATAATCCAACAGGAAAAGCAAAAATTCAAACACTTTTGCCATTTATCATTTTATCGGCGCGTGATGTTAAAATAATTTCAAAAGCAATGAATGAGTGCAAGGGAAATTACAATACGGAATTTGACATTCAAAACCCTAACGGCGCAAATTATGCACCGATTAAAGCTAATTTATTGTTTACACAGGGTTTTATTGTGCCACAAATTTAAAAGAAATTGCGTATTTTCCTCCGATATTTATACCGAAGGATTTACAGGATTTAGAAAGTTTGTGGTTTATTTTAAATTACGGTGGGTGTGTATTGAGTTTAAATGAGTTTTTGAGTTGGGATATTAGACGCATAATAAAGATAAAAGATTTGTTTTTCAATCAGAAAAAAAATGAAGAAAAACACGCTGAATCTTTAAAATCTAAATAGTATTGTATGGCATACACAGCTTCGGGCGGTTCGGGTGACTTAGGTTTTGGCATGACGTTTACGCTTGTTGACAATTTTAGTGCCGTTGCGGATAAAATAGAATCTCGTTTCTCTTCTTTTGCTAAAGCAGCAAAAGATATGGCAAAAGACGTAAATAGTTCAATGAACAAAATAGCGGATGCCATGAAAAAGTTTGATTCTGCTTTTAATGGATTTGGCGGTGGTGGCAACAGTGGTAGTGGTAGAAGAAAATCATCATCAAGTGGATTTGGTAATAATGACAGCAATTTTAGTGGTAAAAGTGGCATTACTTCTTTAGTGCCATTTGGATCAAATGGATTAGAAAAAGTTTCTAATACTATGCCTAAGTTTCAAAATGCGTTAGCATCGGGGCAAACTTCGCTGGGCGCATTTAGGGGAAAATTAAATGATGTTGGTTATTCTGAATATGAATTATTAAGCAGCACCTTAAATACAAGTGACGCAATTAATGGGTTTTCTAAAAACATTGAAGACGTTAGCAAAAAAACGTACACTTGGGAACAGAATTTAAGAGAACTCCATGTAGGAATAGGTGAAATAACGGCTGGGTTAGGTTTGTTGTTACCCGTTAAATGGGGATTAGAACAAGCAGCAAAGTTTGAAGCAATAGACATTCGATTAAAAACACTTCTTGGTTCAGCATCAGAAGCCAAACGTGTATTCGATAATTTAAAAGCGGATGAACCCTATATGCCGTTTAACATCGAAACATTGCTAAAAGGAAACGCATCATTGATTGCAGCTAAGGTAAGCGCAGACGACGCAAGAAGCGCGGTTAAAGCATTGGCAAACGCGGTAGCAGCAAATGGAGGTGGAAATGCTGAAATGGATAGGGCATTAATGACACTCAAAAAAATTAAAGAAGCTGGTTTTGCAAATAAAATAAAAGTTAATCAATTTTCAACAGGTGCGCAAATACCGATGCTTCAATTACTCGAAAAATCCACAGGAAGAAAAATTGAAGAACTTACGGCAAGAGGTGCAAAAATAACTTATGATGAAATTGTAAATGCTTTTAAGGTTGCAATGGGTAAAGACGGATTATATCCAAACGCACTTGCAAACATGGCTCAATCTATATCAGGAAAACTAACGACGCTTAAAACGCAAATAATGTTTTTTTGGAATGAAATAGGACAAAGTTCAATAGGTACTTTTCATGCAATCATTAATTTAGTAATAAACCTTTTAACTGTTCTTAATAAATTCTTAGCTACGCCAATGGGGCGTTTTATTGGAGGCATAGCGCAAGGCATATTAATTTTAACATCATTTTCTTTAGCGTTTCATGGTGTAGGTAGAGCATTTGGCGCATTGGTACGTATGGCAGGTGGTGAAGGTCAAACGATTTCGACAATGATTAAATCATTTGGTGCAGCGACGTGGAAATGGGGTTTAGCACTTGTAGCATTGGCAGTTATATTTGAAACGATTAACAAAGCGATGGACGCATGGGCAATGGCGAGCGATAAAGTAGGTACATCGTTTACTAAATTTGAAAAGTTCGGCGGTTTGTTAACGGCATTTTTTGAAATTTGGAATGGCATGGATGAGAAGTTTCAATTCAATATGCCAGAAGAAATGTACAACAAGCTAAAAAATGCTGGGTTATTAGAAAAAGTGCAAAACTTGGCTACACATATTGTAACGCTAAAAGTATTTTTGAGCGGTGTAGCAGAAGGTTTTATGTATGTATTTGATACAGGAAGATGGGTTTTTAATGGATTAATTGATGTAATAAGTTTCTTTTTTGGAATGTTTCATGGTGGAATAAACAAAGCCAAAGACGATTTAGAGGCTGTAAAATGGGCAGGTAAAGCATTAGGAGTAGCTTTGTTTTTTGCGGCGGTTACTGCGGCTTTATCATGGATTGGTGCAGGTTCACTAATTAATGCCGCAAGCATAAAAGCATTTGGTGGTTGGTTTCTTAGAATGGGTGCATTATTAGCTACGGGTATTATAAGTGCACTTGGTTTAGGTATCGCTTTTGATTCATCGGGTGTTTTAATTGCAGCAGCAGGTGAAGTAGCATTTATTGCATGGCTTCCTCTTTTAGCAATTCCATTACTTATTATTGCAGCAATCGCACTTATTGTCTATGCCATTTATGAACTTTACACACATTTTGACCAAGTAAAAAAATGGTTTATTGACATGGGCGAAATAATTTATGTTGCAGGTACATATTTTGTAAATTCATTTTTAGATGGCGTTAAATCAGCTTGGCACTCCGTTATTGACTTTTTCTCAAATGCGTGGAATACATTACCTGAATGGATAAGAAAACCATTGGAAGTAGGATTTAATTTATACAATGCGCCAGTAGGGGCAGCAAGCCATTTGTTGTTTGGAACAGATTATTTAAGCCAAAATAACAACGTTAAAACGATTCAAACCGCAACGCAACAAGCAGCACCACAAATGATGTATTCGGGCGGTGGTGGTCAACAGGATAACAACAAGCCTATAATTTTGCATACTAACGTACATTTAGACGGCAACCAAATAGGTTCATCGGTTCAGCAGTATAATACACGTCAAGAACAACGCGCATCACATGGCGATAGATAAATTTTAACAATGACACTTAGTACAACACTTGGGAAAATATATTTAGTTTCAATTGATAATCCTGAACAAATTGTCGAACTTCAATTTGTGCCTGATAAATTAGAGATCGAGCGCAATATGGATATGCAACATATTCAGTACATAGGGCAAAATTATTCGCATTATCATTATTTAGCAGGTGCAAAAGAGATTGAATTTGATATTGATCTATTTGCCGATTACGACGCACGTTTGCAAGTTATAGATAAGATTTTGATTTTGGAAGCATGGACAATGAATGAAGGGTTTAATAAACAGCCTACACGATTGAGTTTAGTCTGGGGTGAAATGACGCAGTATTTAGCAACAGAAAATATTTGGGTGCTAAAGCCATTCAAACCTATTTTTTCGCAGTTTGACGGCAACGACGGTGGTTTACCGCGCAGTGCAAAATTTAAAATTACTTTATGCTATGAACCGTCAAAAAACATTAAAGCAAGCGATATTTTAAAGCAAGTCACAGATTTAAGATTTCAACATGGCAGATAGTAATTCAGATTTAACATTGCCGATTAGCAATCAATACGCATCGGGAAGTATTACAAAAGTTGATACAAATTATTATTTAGAGCGTAAAACATTAATCGTAACGCCAAAAATAGGGGATAGGTGGCACGTTATTACATCGGGTGATAGATTGGATTTGTTGGCATACAATTACTATAAAAATTATGTAGCCGATAGTACAAGATTATGGTGGATATTAGCGGATGCAAACAAAATTAATAATCCATTCAATTTAGAAACGTTAGTAGGTAATTATTTTTTGATTCCTGACTATTATCGCGTTCAACAGCTTATCGCACAACAAGATGAAATTATAAGTTTGCAGGACGGTGATTTGGTGGTAGAGCAAGTTGGCGATTTGGTTAATTCAAGTGTGACAACTTCTACACCGCAATATAGCATTTAAATTAAAGCATGAAAGCACCATTTTTTAAACTTTACGTAAAAAAAGGTAAAACGGAAAGTAGGGATTTAACAGGCTATTGCGAAGACTTTAATTATGAGGATTCGGATGATAAGGATGCGTATGCAGAATTTCGATTAAACGGACTTGCTAAAAATGAAAGAAATGAATATTTGATGAACGATTTAGACATTCATCAAGGTAATCATTTACAATTTCAGTTTGGTTTTATCGGGGGAATTGTTTCACCAATGCACGAAATAACGATTGCAGAATTAAAGTTTGATTATAGTCAAGGGCGTTGCATTGCTATTTTGCGGTGTTTAGATAAAGGCAATGTTATTAAGCGCGGTGCAAATACTAATTTATGGAAAAATGTAAGTGCATCGGGCATTGCTAAAGCTATTGCAAAAAAATACGACATGACTACGCGCATAACGGAAACGCCGCACGTTTATCAAAGTTTGCCACAATCTGGGAAGAGTGATTTTGAGATGTTGCAATGGTTAGCGCATAAAGAAGGTGCAATAAATTGTTATGTGAGCAATAACACGCTTGTTTTTGAGCGCACCGATTACGGAAAAAAATCAAAACGATTATTTACATTCGGCGGTGATAATATTTTGCATTTTAGCACTAACGTAAGTAACGCACACAAAGGCAAAGGAAACAATGGAGTAGTAGCATCGGGTGTTGATGTAAAAACAGGAAAAAACTTTGTTTACACCGCTTTAATGGATGCAGCGAATGGAACTGTATTAGCACCAACAAGCATAGATGAAAATTATTTAAAAGGAATTAATCAAAAAGAATATAAAAATGCTTTTGATAAAGCGTTTCACGTTCAAAATGGCGGTACTAATTTTGGGCATCAAATTACACAAAAAGATGTAACGCTCAATATTAAAAGCGAGAAAATTTCTATTGCACAGCGCAAAAAAATTCAACAAAATGCCATTGTAAACATACATCCTAAATATCTAAAAGGCATTACGGATTCTTTAGGCATGAAAACGGTCGGTGCAATCAATAAACGTGAAGCAGCAGAAAAAGCAGAAGCTCAAAACGAAAACGCTAAAAAAGATGTAATAACCGCTAATTTAGATATTGAGTTAGATTCGAGTTTTAATATCGGCGACATCGTAACGATTGATGGTTTAATTTCGGATAGAGACAAAGGGAATTGGTACGTCAAAGAAATTCGTCATAGCATAACACATGGCAATATTGCAAAAACGTCTTTTAAATTAACACGTAACGCTATTAGCAAAGGAAACGGCAACAAGGCAGACGGCGCGGTGAATGATTCAAAAGGAAAAAGCAATTCGCAAACAGAAAAACAAATACAATTAAATGGCATAACAGGTGAATTTGAATATAAAACGCCAAAAGAGATTCAAGATTTGTTTGCAAAATATACAAAAACAAATTTGGTAGATTTTAAAACTTTAGCTGAAGATTTATTTAGCACAAAAAAGAAAAAGTAATGCGCGAAATAGCAAGAGATATACAAATAGAGGGTATTGAAAAGTTTGGACGCTATTACGGTAAATATGCAGCTATTGTACATGATAATAATGATACAGAAAATCGTGCGCAATTAAAAATAGAAGTTCCAGAAGTTTGGGGCGCAGGTGTGGTGGGCGATGTGTGGGCGCAAGCGGTGGCAATGAATGGCGCAAGTTCTACCTTCTTAAATATTCCTGAAATTGGCGATATTGTATTTGTAGAATTTTTAGACGGTGGCGATCCACGTTTTCCTATTTGGACAGGTACGCCGATTGCACCACGATTTGTTACACCGCAAATGAATAAAGATACGGCAATATGGCAGCGCAAAGATTCAATTATTACAATGCGCGATAATGCCACATCTATCAATGGTGATACCGTTATTCTTGGCAATATTGACAACGCAAGTAATAGTGCCGTTTTAGGTGATGAATTAGTAAACTTGTTAGATACTTTATTGAGTGAGTTAATGAAATTGAAAACGCTTACAGGAACACCTATGAGTGCAGACAATATTTTGAAATTTACTCAAATGAAACTCGATTTAGACTTAAATAAAAAAATATTATCAAAGAAAGTAAAATTAGATTAATCAACCGATAAAATGACAGAAAAAGAATTGAATAAATTAATTAGCAATAGACTAAATTTATTGCTCAAACAAAAGGTTTTAAATACGGCAGAATTAGCTAATTTAACAGGCACATCACACCCTACCGCTACAAAATGGCGTTCTGGGTTGCACGATTTTAAAATTAGCGATATTGCCATGATAGAAAAAGCAATCGGCGAAAAATTAATAGAAATTACAGTAATAGAAACAAAAACTATTACGGTTACACGAAAAGAAACGCTAAGTTTTAGTGTTTAGGTTTTAGTATTTAAAATTATGACGATTGGTATTGATAACGTTGGGTATAGTTATTTAGGTCAAACCGTTGTTTCACCTATCACGCTAATAAATGGTTCGGCTACATTAGTTTTGGGTGTACCTTCCGTTATACAAAGCATACTTTTTGCACTCAACACGCCAAAGGGCAGTTTATTTATGCGACCTGAATATGGCTCACGTATTCATTTGCTTTTGTTTCAACCCAACGATGATGTGTTACAAGACTTAGGAAAATTGTATATTCAAGAGTGCATAAGAGAAAACGAAAAACGCGTGGCGTTTGTAGATTCAAAGTTTCAAAGATCGGATAGCAACGCAAGTTTTATAATCACTTACCGCATACTTTCATCAAACGAATTAGGCGTATTGACTTATCCCTTCAATAAATTTTAAAAAATAATGGCAGTAAATAATTGGACAGGATATTTTCAACGGACATACGACCAAATAAAGGGTTCGGTTTTAGCACAATTAAGTGCTGCTGCGCCTGAAATTACCGATCAATCGGCAGGTAATCCGTTAATTCGTGGGATAGAAGTTTGGGCAGGAATTGCGGAGTGGATTCATTACTACATAGATAATAACGCAAAAGAAACTTTCTTAGCAGCAGCGCGCCGTTATCCGTCGGGCGTTGCAGCAGCACGTTTCAATAATTATCGCATACACAACGCATCGCCAGCGAGTGCAGTAATTATTTTTTATATTACAACGGCACAAAGCACTGATATTGTCATTCCTAAAAACACAAAAGTTACAACAGTTGACGGTAATATAGATTTTTACACAACAGCAGATATAACCCTTTTAACAGGTCAAACACGCGTATCAGCAAACGTTATACAATTATCGCCAACGGTTCAAAATATAACGGTTGTAGCCACTGGGCAGGCAGGACAAGCGTTTAAAATAGATAATCAAATTGCAGACGGTTTTGTGAGCGTTGTGGTTAATAATATTAATTGGCGAAGCGTTGATAATTTTATTTTTAGTTCGGGTGCAGATGCTGCGTTCATGCAAAATGTTTCATATAGCGGTGATGCAATAATTATGTTTGGCGACGGTTATCGCGGTGGCGTACCTTCTATTAATCAAAATATTTTAATTAGCTACCAAACAACGCTCGGAACACTTGGCAACGTTAACGCCAATACCATAAATACCATACCAAACGCAATTACTTCATCTGTTTCAATAAGCGTTTTAAACCCTTTAGCAGCTTCGGGTGGTTCGGATATAGAAACGCTTAATTCATTAAAAAGAAACGTGCCTTCCGTTCGCAGGACACAAATGCGCGCCGTTACAAAAACGGATTATAAAGCAATTACCGAAATGGTGGCGGGTGTATCACGCGCTGCAATAGATAATCGGTGTGGAAACGTGATAACGGTTTACATCGTGCCTTCGGGCGGTGGATTTGCAACGCCTACGCTTATTCAGCAAGTAACAAATTTTTTAGACGACAAAAAGGTTCTTGGGCGCAGTATAAATGTAGTCTCAGCAGGTATTGTTCGGATATTGTTTGAAATAGTGCTAAAAGTTAAAAATGGTTATTCTAATACCGATGTTTCTAATACGGTTATAGCTAACCTAACAGCGTTTTTATCTTTTGAAAACCAAGAGATAGGTGGAACGGTGTATAAATCAGATATTTACCAAACGATTGAAGATACGATTGGTGTTGATAATAGCGATATTGTTAAAATGACGACCGTACCGTATGCACAACCTACATATTTGCCTTCGGTTTTAGATTGGGTAGTTCAAACATTGCCTACATCAGTGGCAACGGTAAAATGGGAATTAAAATTTGTGGTTCAGCAGTTGGGTGTATCGCGTTTTCAGTTGTACAAAAATGGCAACTACAAAGGTACATTTTCATCGAATGTTGAAGTGGTGTTTTTAGAAGTAAGATTTACTATTTTAGAAAATTACGCCAACGGTTATTCGTGGGAATTTTACACCTACAAATATTCTGAAAATTTGATATTGACAGAAATGTCATTACCAGTGGCTTTAGCAAGTGATATAATTATAACGTACCGATAGATTTTATTATGATTAGTATTTTTTCAGTAATTTTTATTTGCGCCATTCATTTTATTTGTAATTTTATTGTAAAAACAGACAAAGAAAAAAAAAAGAAATTATCTTCCAATTACTTTTTGTTAAGACATACCATTATGTATTCGGTGTGTTTTAGTGTTTTAATAATGTTAAAATTAAAGCCTCTTTATTGTTTTTATTTTTTTTTAATGTCGTTTTTCATTCGCATAATAGCCGAATATTTTACTTTTAGATTGAACAAATATTTAAAGGAACAGCAGAATCATTTGCTTTGGCTTGCAATAGGGTTCAATCAATTTACACATATTGCACAGTTAATTTTGACCTATTGGTTTTTGACAAAGTTTTAAAGTGGTCGAAAAACACCACTTTAACTACCACAACGTTTCACCCATAACCCTGACAATTACGTCTTCATTATGTTTGTTTATTGTTTCAACGGTTAACTCCTTAGCATCAAAATAGTTGAACGTACCGTCTTTAATATTACTATCTTCATGGTAAGAAGGCATTTTAACCAAAATGAATACATTGAGTTCGGAATCCATTTTTTTTAACTGTTTAATCAATTCCTTAACTTTCATCGTTTAGTTTGAAGTATACAGATAAAATTTAGCGGTTTCGTTCGACCACAAACCACCGCTTGCCACTAATTTATAATTACGTTCTTCGGGAACTTCAAAAACTAAAAAACCATGCTGCGCGGTGTTTGGATTAACTTTGCAATTATTTATTGCCAGATGTGTCTGTAATTGTAAAGAAAGCAAGTTGCCATTATCCGTTTCATATTTTGCGCCATTATCATCAACTAAGTAAAACATCAAATGGCTGATTGTTATAGGCGCATTTGTAAAATTAGCGCACTGTAATTCTACTAAAAAAAAACACATTCCGTCGCCTGCGTGAAGCCTATAATAATCGTTACCGATGCGTTTTCGCGTAACAGCATTTTTAATGGTGTATTGAACATCGCCAACGCGCACAGGCTGATTAATGTCGTAAATAATTTCTTGAGGCTTTTCCGTTGGCTTTATTAGGCAGTTACTCACTTTGCCGATACAAGCGATTGCGACTAAAATTAAAAAACTTAAACCAAAAAACTTTTTCATAATTTTCATTTAAAATAATGTGCAAAATTAGCATTAAATTTGCATTGATAAAAGAAATATTTATTATAATCCAATAATTTCAATGTCCACAAGAATTATACTAAGAAACTACCAAGAGAATATTGTCAAAAAAGTAATTGAAAGCGATCGAAAAGATATGATTCAATTGCCAACAGGAAGCGGAAAAACGGTAATTGCAGCATTTTTAGTAAAAAGGTATTTGAAGCAAAACAAAAAAATCCTTTTTTTAGCGCATCGAGAAGAACTACTCAAACAAGCTAAAGAGTTATTTTCTGATAAATTTAATATTAGTTCGGGTATAATTAAAGCACAGCAGCAAACGGATTTAGCTCAAAATGTGCAAATTGCATCTATTCAAACTTACCACCGCCGATTAAATTTTAATCCTGACGTAATTATTGTTGATGAAGCGCACCACAGCGAAGCTAAGACTTATCAAAAAATAATTACCGAACATTCGGACGCAAAACTTATTGGATTGACTGCAACGCCTTGTTTGCTTTCAAGTAAATTTCAATTCCTTTCGGTGCGATTAAAAGACCGAATCGCGGAGTTTACGATTTTATATTCCTCGAATTTCAATTCCTTTCGGTGCGATTAAAAGCAGCGATGCCCAACAAAATAAAAGCCAAGACCGAATATTTCAATTCCTTTCGGTGCGATTAAAAGCGGCGCGCGGTAGCGCGTCGCCTTGTGCGTTAGTGATATTTCAATTCCTTTCGGTGAGATTAAAAGTAGCAGGTCTCGGTTCTAATTTAATTTCTTTGGCATTTCAATTCCTTTCGGTGCGATTAAAAGACGTATTTAG
>ENA-OFCD01001173-OFCD01001173.1-metagenomes-genome-assembly--contig:-NODE-1173-length-14107-cov-3.942499_pt1 | contig 14107 bp, 10 predicted proteins | sample MGYA00153392_OFCD01 | MGnify analysis MGYA00153392 | reverse complement strand
GGGCGCGCGCGGAGCGTTCGCTTGGTCGAAGACCTACTGGGTCTCGAGCGTCCGGTCTTGGGGATCATCAGCCAGAAAGACAGCGACATCGACGAGCCGGGCTGGGACGATCTCTATCAGGTCGGCACGCTCGCCCGCGTGGTGAAGGTGATCCGGCTGGGACCCCAGAATTACTCCGTGGTGCTTCACGGTCTCTCTCGCTTGGAGATCGCCGAGCGCACGAGCCTCGAGCCGTACATGAAGGGGCGCGTCGTGCGTGTCGGCGAGGACCTCGAGCGGGACCCGGAGCTCGACGCGCTGGGCAATGCGCTGCGCGAGTCGATGCGCGAGGCGCTCTTGCTGATGCCGAACCTCCCCAAAGAAACAGCCGGCATTCTCGACAACGTGCGCGAGAGCGGCGCGCTCGCCGATCTCATCGCGAGCAATCTCACGAGCGAACAAGCGAGCGTCGCGGACAAGCAAAAGGTGCTGGAGACGTTCGATCCGAAGGCGCGCGTGCGCGTCGTCGCGGCGATGGTCAAAAAGCATCTCGACGTCCTGCGCGTGCACAAGCAAGTGCGCGCGATGGTCGAAGGCGAGGGCAAGAACCAGCGCGAGGCGATCCTCCGCCAGCAGATGCGCACCATCAAAGACGAGCTCGGCGAGAGCAACGAGGACGACGAGGTCGAGGAGCTGCGCGACAGGCTGCGCAAAGCCGAGCTCCCCGAGGACGCGAACAAGATCGCCAAAAAGCAGCTCTCACGGCTCGCCGGAATGGCGCAGCAGAGCGCCGAGTACAACGTGACGCGCACCTACCTCGAGTGGCTCGCGGACCTCCCGTGGAGCAAGACGACGCAAGACAAGCTGGACCCCCAAGACGTCCGCCGCTGCCTCGACGAGGATCACTTCGGTCTCGAGAAGGTGAAGAAGCGCATCGTCGAGTACATCGCCGTCCGCAAGCTGCGCGCCGACAAAAAGGGACCGATCCTCTGCTTCATCGGACCGCCCGGAGTGGGAAAGACCTCGCTCGGTCGATCGATCGCGCGCTCGATGGGTCGTCGCTATCACCGCATCGCGCTCGGCGGCGTGCGTGACGAGGCAGAGATCCGCGGCCACCGTCGCACCTACGTGGGCGCTCTCCCGGGTCGCATCATTCAGGGTCTCAAGAAGGTCGGCGTGAAGAACCCCGTGCTCGTCCTCGACGAGGTCGACAAGATGGGCGTCGACGTGATGGGGGATCCCGGAGCCGCGCTGCTCGAGGTGCTCGATCCGGCGCAGAACAGCACGTTCCAAGATCACTACATCGACACGCATTTCGATCTCTCGCAGGTCACGTTCCTCGCGACCGCGAACAACCCGGAGACCATCCCCCATCCGCTCTGGGATCGCCTCGAGGTGATCGAGGTGCCCGGCTACACGCGCACGGAGAAGCTGAACATCGCCGTAGAGTTCTTGTGCCCAAAGCAGCTCTCGTCGCACGGGCTCACCGACGAGCGGCTCGAGTTCACCAAGGACGGCATCGTCGCGATCATCGAGCGCTACACGCGCGAAGCCGGCGTGCGCAACCTCGAGCGCGAGATCGGCGCCGTGTGCCGCGCGATCGCCGTGCGCTTGGCAGAGGGCGAGGACGTGCACGAGAAGGCGACGGCCGAGCTCGTCGAGAAGGTGCTTGGCGCACCGAGATACCAGCCCGATTTGTCCGAGCGCACGATGGCGCCCGGAATCGCGACGGGCCTCGCGTGGACGCCTTCTGGCGGAGACATTCTCTTCATCGAGGCCTCGAAGATGCCCGGCAAGGGCAGCATCACGGTCACCGGCAACCTCAAGAGTGTGATGCAAGAGTCGGCGGCAACGGCCGTGTCGTTCGTGCGAAGCCGAGCCGAGCAGCTGCACCTCGATCCGGACTTCATGAAGACGATCGATCTGCACATCCACTTCCCGAAGGGCGGCACACCCAAAGACGGCCCGTCTGCGGGCATCACGATCTTCACCGCGGTGTGCTCGTTGATGCTCGGCTGCGCGGTCAAGCGTGACATCGCGATGACGGGCGAGATCACGCTGCGTGGGATGGTGCTCCCGGTGGGCGGCATCAAAGAAAAGCTGCTCGCGGCTCACCGCGCCGGCATCACCACGATCCTCATGCCGTTCCGCAACGAGCGCGATCTCGAAGACTTACCCAAAGATGTGCGCGATGAGCTCACGATCCACCTGATCAAGCGCGTCGAAGAGATCTTGCCTCTCGCCCTCGAGCCGCCCGCGCCAGCGAGCACCAGCGTACCTCCGCCTGCAGACGTACCGCCGCCTTGATGTTCGAGAGCCGCGCGCCGTTGATCGCCGCGCTCGTCTCGGGGATGTTGCTCTTCGGGCTCGGCTTTCTGCCGCAGCTCGGGGGCCTGGGCTACGAGCACGCGGTCATCAGCGGAGTGATCTTGCCGAGCGCGTGCGCGATCGCCACCGCACTCGAGATCTCCGCAAAGGCGGGGGCTCCGTTCGACGGTGCGCGGCGAGGAGCGTGGAACGGCGTTCGTTTTGCGCTGCTCGGGATCGCGGTCGGGCTCGTGCACGGCCTCCGCGTCGGCATCTGTGATCTCTGGGGAGGTCTCCTCACGTTCGCGCTCACTGCCGGGTTCGGCTCGATCATGGGCGGCCTCTGGGGCTGGTTCGCAGGTGAGCGCGCGATGCATCGCAGACGGCGCCGATTCGCCGCGGTGACGATCGCGCTGCTCGGTCCGCTCGGCGGCGTCGCGATCTCTCTGTGGCGCTTCTACTCGTCGCCGATGGTCTTCGCGTACGACCCGTTCTTCGGCTTCTTCAACGGCACGCTTTACGACACGGTCACGGACGCAGGTACGCCGCTGCTGACGTATCGCTTGGGCTCGTTCGCCACTGTACTCGCGGTGCTCACGCTCGCCTCGGCCGCGCGGCGCACACCGGGCAACGGCGTTCGTTTGGAGCGAAAAGTTTCGAGGGTCGCGCTCGGCGCTGCGTTCGCGCTGGCCAGCGTCGCGATCACGCTCTCTGGCCCCGCGCTAGGTCACTGGGAGACGCCCGAGACCATCGCGCGCGAGCTCGGCGGGGCGCGCGCTGGCGAGAGATGCGACGTCGTGTTCCCGAAGACGCTCCGCGACGAAGAGTCCGCGCTGCTGGCCAAGGACTGCGACGAGGAGATCGAGAGCGCCGAGAGAGTGTTAGGGACACACGAAGACAATCGCATTCGAGCGTTCTTCTTCCGCGACTCCGCAGAAAAGAGGCGTTTGATGGGCGCCGCGGACACGTACATCGCGAAGCCGTGGCGCCGCGAGGTGTACCTGCAGCTCGGAAGCTATCCGCACCCGGTGCTCGGTCACGAGATCGCGCACGCGGTCGCCGGCAGCTTCGGGCGGGGCCCCTTCCACATCGCCGGAGAGGCCGGCGGCTGGTGGCCCAACCCTGGTCTCATCGAGGGCGTCGCCGTCGCGGCGTCACCCGACGAAGACGAGCTCACCGATCTGGAGTGGGCGGCCGCTATGAAGCGCAAAGACAAGCTCCCGCCCATGTCCCAAATCTTCTCAGTGGATTTTCTCGGGGGCTCGGCGAGCAAAAGCTACACGCTCGCGGGCGCGTTCGTGCGTTGGCTGCTCGACACGCGGGGGTCGGGGGTCCTCCGCGATTGGTATGCGGGAGGGTCGCTCGATGCTCTCGTCGGCAAGTCTTGGACGGCGATCGACGCTGAGTTCCGAGAGGCGCTCGACAAGGTCACGCTACCGCCCGCGGCTGTCGCGTACGTGGACTCGAAGTTCGAGCGACCGAGCGTGTGGGCGAGGCCGTGCCCGCACGTCGTGGACGCACTCAAGCACGGTGGCGACGTGTGCCGGGACTCACACGATCTGACGGGCGCGCGCGCGGCCTACGGCAAGGCGCTGGTGCGGGATGGCCACGACTGGGCCGTCTCGTTCTCGCTCGCCACGATGGAGTTGAAGGAAGGGGATGTCTCGCGAGGCAAGGCGATGCTCGAGTCGATCGCGACCGACGCCCCGCTCGCCTATGCGCACAAGGCGCGTGAGGCTCTCGCCGATCGCGCGTGGCAAGACGGACAGTTCGACGCGGCCGCCGCGATCTACGCAGACCTAGCGGAGCACACGCCAGACGAGGATCAGGCGCGAACGCTCCAAGTAAAATCGATCGCCGTGAAGAGCCCAGACGCGCGTGATGCCGTGAGGGCGCTGTTGGTCGGCGACTCCAATCGCGGGCCGGACGTTGCGCTCGCGTCGGCGCGCTTGGGTGCATGGGAGGAGCGCACGCGCGATCCGCTCGCGAGCTACCTGCTCGGCAAGAGCACCTCGCAGAGAAACGATCCGACCAACGCCGCGGTGTTCCTCGATCGCGCGCTCGCTCACCTAGACGCGCTGCCTCCGCGCGTAGGACGAGAGGCGATCCGCCAACGGGCCGTGGCGGCGTGTGCGCTCGGCGACGCGAAGGAGATCATCGAAGTGCGCCGCTTGCTCACCGCTCCGAGCAATCCGTTCACCTCGGGAGCCGGCGGCCGCCTCGAGGCGACGAGCAAGCTGATGGACCGCTGCCACGCGCACTGAGCCTGGCCCATGCGGTGAGGACCCACAACCAAGCGCCGCTGCCGGGACCTTCGCCGGCGTCGTTGCATCCGCCCTTCGAGCCCACCGCTGTGGGACCTGCATCCGCTACGGTCGTCGATGCGTCCATGCCTGCGTCGGGGACGTCGAGCGGGCCCAAGCAAGCGCCGCCGACGCAGTGTCCGAAGGTGCAGTCTGCATCCTTCTGGCACGTGTTCGCCGCAGACGCGCACGCGTCGTCCGAGACGCACTGCAGATCGCCCGCGGCCGTGGTGGGCTTGCAGCGAGCTCCTTTGCCGCAATCGCCGTCGCTGATGCACGAGCGTCCGCACGCGCGGCCTCCGGCGTAGTCGACGCACCGCGCGTCGTCGCCGGCCCCGTCGCACGCGCCGACCACTCGCGCGCACGGCGAGCAGACTCCGGCGATCTCGCCCTTGCGCTCGCACGTCTTGGCGACGCACGTGAAGTCGGCAGGACAGGGCGACGCGTCGCAGCCTGCGGTGGCGCCGACGCCCGGATACAGCGAGCACACGCCGTCTTGGTCGTCCTTCTCGAGCGACCGCCACGCGACACCTCCGGCGTTCGTCGCGTACATGGTCGCGCGCGTGTCTGCCGAGTGCCCGAGCCCGAGCGCGTGCCCTAGCTCGTGGGTGAGGATGCTCCGTAAGTCTCGAGTGCCTGCGCGACCGTCGAAGGAGAACGTGTAGGCTGCACCATTCAAGTGGATGTCGACGTCGTGGTACCGGCCCTGGTTGTCGACGTGCACGACCGTGGTGGCGACGACACCCGCGGGCAGATCGGCCGGCCAAACCGTGTCGTGAAAGTAGATGGCGTTCACGCCGTCGTCCGCGGGCGGTGCGCTCGTGGGTGGGCCGATCGCCGCGCGCCATGACGTGCACCCGACGCCCGGCCACGCTCGCAACGCGACGTCCAGCTCGGCGTCTTCGTCGGCGCCAACGTCTCGGCTACGGGGCAAGGCGACGTGGAACTGCACAGGTAGGGCGCCAGGCGCCCAAACCCCGCTCACGCCCGCGGTCCACTCGTGCGGTCCGCTTGGGCTACTCCCGACGATGACCACGGGATCAGGCACCAAGACAGGCAGCACGGAGACGAGTCTACGCGACCCGAGAAACCGACGCAGGTCAGGTTGCGTATTGCCCAAGTGATGACGCTGGCTTGGAGCTCTGGTGGCGCGCTCGAACTCCGCGAGCGTGTTATGACCTTCTACGTGCCGGAGCCCATCAGCCCTGCAGACGCGGCGATGGAGCGGTACGCCGCCGGCGAGGACGTCGCGTTCGGCGCGGTCTACGACGCGGTGGCGCCGAAGATTTACGCCTATATCTTGCGGCAATCGCGCAGCGAGAGCATCGCAGACGACATCGTCCAGCAGACGCTGCTCCGCATGCACACGGCGCGCGGGTCGTTCTTGCAAGGGGCTCGCGTGATGCCTTGGGCTTACGCAATCTCGCGCCGGTTGCTCATCGATCGCTCGCGGCGCCACAAGCGAGAGGTGCTCAGTCTCGACGACTCGGTGCCGGGCGCCGACGAGGCCAGCTCGGACGCGACTGCCGAAGAACTCGTGGCGGCGGCGGAGCTCTCGAGGCGCATCGAGACGGAGCTCGCCAAGCTCCCGGAAGGGCAGCGCGTCGCGTTCGATCTCGTCAAGCGCGAAGGCCTCTCGATGGCCGAGGCGGCCGCCGTCCTCGGGACCACCGTCACGGCGGTCAAGCTGCGCGCCCATCGCGCATATATCGCGTTGCGTGCGGCACTCGGTGACTCGGTCGAGCTAGGCGAGGGGAGCGAGCCATGAGGGCCGACCTACGCGACCAAGTCCTCGCAAGCGCACGCGCGCAGCCATCGCCGTCCCGCGCGGGCCATCGGCGTTCGGACGCCCTCATTTTAGCGCTCGGCGCGATCGCGGTCGTGGCCGTGTTCATGGGCTGGGGTGGGGTTGTGTTGGGGAAGCGCTCGTGGGTCGAGTTGACCGTCGCGGCCTCGGGGTGGGCGCTGCTCGCGCTCGTGGCGACGATCAGCTGCGTCTCTCGCGGCGGCTTCATGCTCGGCCGTCCCACGCGTGTGCTGCTTCTCATCGCGCTGCTTACGGCACCGGTGATCTACTCGTGGGCGAGCGGGTGCACGGCGACGTTCGCTTCGTTCGGCGAGCCAGCGCCTTGGAAGGCCAACGTCGGGTGCTTCTTGGCGACGCTCTCCCTCGCGGCCGCGCCATTCGTCACGTTCGGCTTCCTCCGTCGAAAGAGCGACCCCGTTCACCCTCGCGCCTTGGGTGCCGCCCTAGGGGCGTCTGCGGGGGCGTGGGGAGGCGCGTTGATCGATCTGCACTGCTCCATGACCCACTGGCTGCACGTCGGGTTCGCACACGTAGCGCCGCTCGTGGTCTTCGCCGCCTTGGGGGCGGCCTTGGGCAGGCGTGCGTTTGGGGTTCGGTCCTAACGATTGTCAGCATGCTGACGATCGTCTTGCGAGACTGCTTCAAGGCAGGACAATCCGTTGCCCAACGTGTAAGATTCAAGCTCAAATGGTGGAGCAGCTCGCGCCGGAAGACCTGATCGACGACGCACCGCGAGACGCGCTTCGCCGAGGCACGAGGCTCGGTCGCTACGAGCTGCTCGTCCCCATCGCCAAAGGCGGCATGGCGCGCGTCTGGGCAGCGCGCCTCCATGGGCAGCGTGGCTTCTCCAAGACGGTCGCGATCAAGACGATCCTCCCGCACCTCGCGGAGGAGCCGGAGTTCGAGCGCATGTTCCTCGACGAGGCACGCATCGCGGCCGGAGTGCATCACCCGAACGTGTGCGAGATCTACGAGCTGGGCGAGGAAGGCAAGGTGCTGTACCTCGCGATGGAGTGGGTGAACGGCGAGTCCTTCGTCACCGTGCTGCGCTCGAGTCTGGGTGCGGCCCCCGCGATCAGCGCGCGCGAGAGCACGAAGATCGAGCCCATTCACCCGCACCTCGCCGCCCGCATCATCTCCGACGCGGCGATGGGCTTGCACGCCGCGCACAACCTCCAGGACGAAGACGGCCAGCAGCTCGGCGTCGTTCACCGCGACGTGTCGCCGCACAACATCCTGCTCAGCGCCGAGGGCAGCGTGAAGGTCGCCGACTTCGGCGTCGCCAAAGCGCTCGGACAGATGACCGCCACCGCCGCAGGCCAGATCAAGGGCAAGATGGCGTACATGGCGCCCGAGCAGGTCGAGGGTCGCGCGGTCGATCGACGCAGCGACATCTGGTCGCTCGGCGTCGTGTTGTACGAGGCGAGCACCGGTCGCAAGCCGTTCAGCGGCGATGGCGACGCCGCCGTGATGCACTCCATCCTGACGGGAGACTTCGTCTCGCCGATGCGACTCGTCCGCGGTTACCCGGCGGAGCTGGAGCAGATCATCGCCCGCGCGCTCACGCGTGATCCGGGCAAGCGCTACGCAACGTCCGAGCGCATGAGCATCGCGATCCAGGAGTTCTTGGGCCGCAGCGGCTCGGTGGTCACGCAGTCGCACATCTCCGCGCTCGTGCAGCAGCGCGTCGGCCCGCAGCTGGAGAAGCGGCGAGCGAAGATCAAGGCCGCGCTCAACGCGCCAGTCGCCGAAGACATCAGCGCGAGCGGCGCCCACAGCCTCCCAGCTCCGTTCGGCGGCACGCCGTCCGTGCAGAGCGGCGTCATGGTGCAGGGAATCGGCGCCCAGCAGCAGCATCCCGGCTCCGGCTCGATGCAGCAGCCCGTGCCTCTCCCGATCGTTCCGTCGTCCGGCGCGCCAACGAGTAACGGCGGCTCGACGCTGAAGTACTTGCTCGCCGTCGCCGTCGGAGTCGTGCTCACGGGCGGCCTCGCGCTGGGCGGGTGGTTGTTCATGCGCGGCCGTGATCAACCCGCGCCCGCAAAGTCCGCGTTGGCGAGCGTCACGACCGCCGCGCCGTCGAACAAGCCAGGTCCCACGGCGCCTGCGTTCGACGCTCGACCGCCCGTCCTCATCAACGTCATCCCCACGAGCGCAGTGCTCGTCGTGGATGGCACCATGGTCTTGACTCACAGCGTGTCGCGCCCTGCGAAGGGCACGTCGGTCGCCGTGACTGTGCAGGCACCGGGCTACAACGAAGACACGCTCGCGATCGACGACAGCTCCCCGGCTACGGTCAATGTCACGCTCTCACCGACTTCTGCTGCCACGACGGCCGCTCCCTCGGCCAGCACCATCAAGGCGAGCCCGGGTCTGACCGTGCCCGTCGGAACAGGTCGTGCTCCTGTTCTACCGACGAATCCTTACGGCAAATAAAATGAGAAAATCGCTCTGTGTGCTCGCGACCCTCGTCGCCTGCTCCACCCTCGCTCACTCCGCGCGCGCGCAAGACGACGACTCCGGCGCCGCAGACGCCAAGAAGCAGTATCAAGCCGGCACGCAGGCTTACCAGGCGCGACGCTTCAACGAGGCCGCGCTCGCGTTCGAGGCCGCTGCCGCTTACAAAGCGAACGCGGTCGTCCTCTACGCCGCCGCGCAAGCCTGGGAGCAGTCGAACGCGCCCGAGCGCGCCGCCGACGCGTACTCACGTGCGCTCGACGTCTCGGGCCTCACGCCTCAGCAGACCGTGACCGCCAAGGAGCGCGTCGCTTCTCTCGAGAAGACGCTCGGCACGCTCGTCGTCACCGGCCCCGAGGGCTTCAAGGTGCAGCTCGACTCGCTCACCACCACCACGGTTCCCGCGCGACTACACGCCGCGCCCGGCACGCACGTACTCGTCGTGCGCGCGAGCAAGGGCGAGATGCAAAAGCGCGACGTGACGCTCGATCTCGGCCTCGCCGAGAGCCTCGATGTCACGCCCAAGGTAGAGGCACCCAAGGTGGAGGCACCCAAGGTGGAGGCGCCCAAGCCGGTCACCATCGAGGTAGAGGGGCCGCCCCGCGTGTCGGTAAAGAAGGCGATCGGGTTCACGGCGATCGGTCTCGGCGTGATGGGCCTCGCGAGCGGCGTCGTCTTGGGCCTCAACGCGAACGATGCGGGAGACGCCTACAACGCGGGGCCCACTCGGCGAGCCTTCGATCACGCCAACGCATTGGCGACGTGGACCACCATCGCGTTCATCTCCGGCGGCGTCTTCGTCGCGGGAGGAATCGTGCTCGTGCTCTTGCCAGAGTCCAAGTCCTCTACAGCTTCCGACGCCGCGCCCGAGGTCAAGCCGGATGCGCCGAGCGGCAAGCCCGACGATCACGAGACACCGCCAAAGGAACCCTCTCTCTCTCTCTCGTTGGTCCCCACGCTCGGCGGCGCCATGTTCAGGGGGTCATTCTGATGCGCGCTCGAACCGTCATGATGCTCGCCGCGACCCTCACCGGCGCCGCGACTGCGTTCTCCGCGTGCTCGCTCGGTCTGGACGAAGCGAAGATCAACGGCACGGACGGCTCCGCGGGAGACGTCATCACTCTCCCGGACATCGGGCCGGTCCCCGAGGGCGGCAACCCCGTGCAGTGCAACGTGGACAACGACTGCAAGCCCGCCAACGCGTGCCTCACCGGCAAGTGCGACACGACCCGCCGCATGTGCGCGTACACGATCTGCGCGACACCGATGACGTGTCAGGCGTCGGTCTGCGACAACAACACGAAGACGTGCTCGGTCCCCACCAAGTACACGTTTCACGCAGGCAACTTCCACATCGCCACGGGCAGCATCGGCTGTGGCGGCGGCGGCGCGGGCGCCCGCAAGTGCTTCGCGGCTCAGTATCCGTTCGTGTTCGTCGGTACCACCAACGGTGTCGTCGCGCGCTCGGTCGCCGATCCCACGGACAACGGGAGCGACGTCGTTCAGGTCGGCGGCTTGCCGTTCTTCCCCGCGTTCGTCGTCTCGAGCGGCACGCGCGTCTACTTCGTCGGCTCGGTCGGCGGCAGCGGCCCAGACTACAAAGTGCCGATGGGCTGGGTGGACGCACCTACCGATCCCACCATCAAGACGATCACCGCGCAGGCCGTGTTCAACACTCTTCAGGTGCCCTCGATCGACGCGGTCTATCCGGACAGCAAAGGCGGCATCTACCTCGTGCGCGCAGACAGCGCGAAGTCCTTCCCCGTGGCCCACGTCGCGGCGCCGTTCAAGGACCTCGACGCCATCCAGTTCTTCCCGCTCGCAGGCATTCCGCAGAACGCGGCGCCCGTCGGCGGCAGCGGCACGCGCATTGTGACGTTCGTCAACGTCGGCCAGTACCAGAACAACTTTAGCATCGAGAACAACGCCGCGAGCGGCGGCGCGCAGAACGCCGGCAACCAGGACATCACCTCCACGCTCGGGAATGTCTCCGGTCCGTTCTACGTCGCGCACGGCTCTGACGGCAGCCTCGTGTGGACCGGCAACGGCCTCGTCCTCAACGACGCAGGCGGCGGCAATACCGCCGCGGTGCGCGTCGCTTGGGTCCTCTCCGATCAGATGGCGAACACGTTCGACGGCACCGCGCGCGTCGACGTAGAGGCCTACGGCCCGCAGCCCGGTGTCGGCGGAGACTTCCCGGGTCCTCTCGCGGTGATCGATCAGAAGCACGTCTTGGTCGTGAGCGCGCCGAACTCGAACCTCGCTCAATCAAGCGTGCAGATCGCCAACCGCGAAGGCGCGTCTCCCGCCATCACGATGAACCGCAAGTTCGTCTTGCCGTTCCACCCCAGCGAGCTCGGCGCCGCCGCGAGCAATGGCTTCGGGTACGTGTTGACGCCCGACCAAGTCAGCGGCGCGAACGTGCACGTGTTCGCTTCGACCTGCGACAACTGACGCGCGCGCTGCGACGTCGAACGCGCGCGCGCATGCACGGCTAAGCTCACCGGGTGTTCCGGTCGAAGATAGCGTGGCCGGTCTCACTTGCTGTCGCCCTCGCGTGCGGTGAAGCGAGCTCGGTACCGATGGGACAGGATGGCAGTTTCCCAGATGCGGGCGGCGATGCGTGCGTCGCTGGCTTTCAGGCTTTGACCTCACGCGACGCGTGGTCACTCTTCGACCTGCAATCAGCTGGCTACCTCGGAGGGGTGTTCGACGGGCGCTACGCCTACTTCGTTCCTCACTTTGGCAACAATGGACCCCGCGGAACGGTCGCCCGTTACGACACGCTGGCGACGCTCAATGACACGAAGTCTTGGTCGCGCTTCGATCTCACGACTTTAACGCGGACGTGACTTTCTTGGCCGGCGCCACGTTCGATGGTCGCTATGTGTACTTTGCCCCCAGCTACCAGGGAGTCGCCGTGCGCTTCGACACGCATAGCGCGTTCGATTCGCGGGCCTCGTGGTCTCAGTTCGACACCAAGACTCGCCCCGTAGGACAGGTGTGCTTCGTCGGTGCGACGTTCGATGGTCGCTACGTTTATTACCTCCCGCTCGTCAACTGCTCGCCCTCGGGCGCCGGAACGCCGCTCGTCACCCGCTACGACACGCAGAGGCCATTCGACGGCGCCTCTTTTTGGTCCACCTACAACGACGGCAACGGCTGGAGCGGCTACTGCGGTGGTGTCTTCGACGGTCGATACCTGTATCTCCTGCCGAGCGGCACCAACAACCGAACCTTCGGTCAGAGCCTCGTGCGCCGCTAGGACACGCGGGCCGCTTTTACCGATGCTCTGTCATGGGTGAGCTTCGACGCGACCTTGCTCGACCCGGGGGTCAATGGTTCTGCGGAGGGGCGTTCGACGGGAAGTACGTCTATCTCGTTCCGCACGGCGGTATGGCGGCGCGATACGATACGTCTACCGATTTCCGCACGCGGAGCTCCTGGTCGACGTTCGCGGTCCCACAGCTCGCTCCGCTCGCGATGGGCTTTTACGGAGCTGGCTTCGACGGTCGCTACACTTACTTCGTTCCGAACAACGTCGCGCGAGTTGGGGAACAGTGCTCGTTCGACGCCGTCCTCGCTCGCTAGGACACCCTAGCGAGCTTCGACGCTCCCGAATCCTGGTCCACGTTCGAGACGAAGAGCTTGGACAAGAATGCGAGGGGCTTCGCGGGAGCGGTGTTCGACGGGCGCTTTTTCTACCTTGTCCCCGCAGGCACCTCGATGACCGTGGCCCGCTTCGACGCGAAGTGGCCGCCAGGTATGCCAGCGCTGCCGCATTGGCCAGGCTCGTTCCTCTAGCCAAACTCCGTGGCGTGTGGCAGGCACTCCGCAGACTTTGGCGGGTATTCCGCAGTGTCTGGCAGGCACTCCGCAGTGTCTGGCAGCTATTTTACAGTACTTGGCGGGTAGTTCGCAGTGTTTGGCAAGCACTCCGTGGCGTCTGGCAGGCACTCCGCAGACTTTGGCGGGCACTTCGCAGTATCTGGCGGGCAGTCCGCAGTGTCTGGCGGGCACTTCGCAGTGTCTGGCGAGCAGTCCGCAGTGTCTGGCGAGCAGTCCGCAGTGTCTGGCGGGCACTCCGTAGGCTCTGCCTAAGCGCTCGGCGGCTTTGCAGAAGAAGCCGCGGCCTTCGTCGGGGTGCCAGCCTTGGCGCGGGCCCTCACCTTGTGCTTTGGCAGGGTGCTCGCGAACTCCTTCATGGTCTTCGGGCTCTTGCGAAAGACGATCGCCGCCACCTTGTGGATGAAGGTCACATCCTTCTGGATCGCGCGTGTGAACTCTCGCTTGTCGACGCCGTCGAGGCGGGAGTCCGCGATCGCGGAGACTTGGTCCGACTGAGCATTCGCGAGCGCATCGTGTGCCTTGCGCAGCTGCTTGATGCGGGTCGCGTCGATGCCGGCCTCCTTCGCTGCCGCTGCGAGGGGCTTGTCGCTCTCCACCACATAGAGGATGTCGCTCGCGAGCTTGAGCAAGATCGGTGTCGACGACTTGTCGATGCGGGCGCCCACGCCGAACGCACGCCGCACGGCCTTGTTGTCGTCATGAATGGTCGCCACGTCATCGCGGATCTCGATGAGCGCTTCGGCGAGCGGTGCGCGGGCCTTCACTTCGCTCGCGGTCGCGTGCTCCTTGTGCGTCCTGGTCGATGCGACGGCGGCCGAGGCCTTGCCCACTGCGTTGATCTTCGAGTCGAGCGCGTTGAGCAAGGCCGCGCTCACGCGGACCTTCTTCTTGCCCTTGTCCGCTGCCGCGAACTCCTTGACGTGCTTGCGCGCGACGCGGCTCAGGTGTCTCGCGTCGTCGAGGACGTAGTCAGTCTTGGCGCTTCGAACGGTCTTTTTCTTGGTAGCCATCACGGCAGTTTCGATAGCTCAGCCGTGCTTGTCAATCTCTTCCGCAAACGTGCACGTGAACGTGCCCGTGCCCGATCTGCGGGCCCCCTCGACCTCGCACACGCTTGTCCACGTGCACGGGCACGTTCACGTTTACGGGAACAGGAGCTAAGCCCACTTCACGAGTGAGGTCTCGTACGGGTGGCTCATCGCCGCGCTGTACGGCATCACGCGAACGGCGAACGCATGCGCGCCGCTATCCTTGGCGGCGATCTCGCCGGCGTACTGGAAGCGACCGTCCCCAAGCTTCTCGGTGACGCGCATCCGCTCGACCTGTCCGCGCGCGAGCTCGTGCCCTCCGGCAGTCGGCCCGTGGTACAGCTCGACGACCACGTCCTCTGGCGCGAGCCCGCCGA